>VTLG01011181.1_pt1 | contig 32901 bp, 29 predicted proteins | sample 4694571 | NCBI WGS metagenome assembly VTLG01 (sample SAMN12604809, study PRJNA352737) | marine metagenome | biome: ENVO:00000447; feature: ENVO:00000209|ENVO:00000569|ENVO:01000036; material: ENVO:00002151; isolation source: viral sequences binned using virsorter ...
GAGTTTCTAGGTAAAACCGTATTCAGTTCCCTTGGTGATACTTTCTGCGTAATTGAAGCTCTTGATGTTCAAGAGAATGAGTATGTTGTAAACCTAGGTACAGGCTCTCAGGTAATATCAAAATCCGCAGACCAATATCATTTAGACAGTCACATACCTGCTGGCAGAGCGTTTCTAACGTTTGAAAAACTTTTTGGGTCGGTTTTCTTCCCCAAGCTTAACAACGTAACAGTAGAACAAGTTATTAGTAGCGACCTAAATATAAATCTAAACGTATTCAAACAAGCCATTAACTACAGCGACTATGTTGGAGGTCTAATATCTAACATTCAAGAAAACAACTTTAATCAAACTAATTTACTAGCTTCAATAATTAGGTGTTGGGTTTTGCAGTACGGAAAGTATTTCAAAGACGATAACAAAACGAAAATAAGGCTCGCTGGTGGTATACCAAGGAAAATGCCTATAGTAAAAGATTTATTTGAGCATTACTATGACAAGACCATAGAGGTTGATGCGTCTAAAAAGCTGCCAGAAACAATAATCGGCATATCAAAATACGTTGACAAATACCTATGAAAAGAGTTTTAATAACAGGAGGTAATGGGTATCTCGCAAAAAAGATTAGCGCAAGCTTAAAAGACCAATTTAGAGTAAGGCTGCTCACTAGGAAAGATGTAGACTTAACTAGAGGCTATTCGGTCTCTAAATGGTTTGAAAATAATGTAGGTTTTGACGCTGTTATTCACACGGCTGTAACGGGAGGCAGAAGAACTGGCGTACAAAACTCAGGTAAGCCTACTCCGTCAGATTCCGAAGTTATAGACCAAAACTTGAGAATGTATTATAACCTACTTGAGTGTCGCTCTTCATATAAAAAATTAATTCAATTAGGTTCAGGCGCAGAAAAGATAAGCTCTCAAGACCCTTATGTTATCAGCAAGAAAATAATCAGTAAATCCGTTTTAGAAAAAGAGAATTTTTACAATATCAGAATATACTCTGTTTTTGACGAAGACGAGCAAGACGATAGGTTCATCAAAGGGAGTCTGTTGAAATATATCAACAAAGAAGAAATGGCCGTTCACTGTAGTAAAAAAATGGACTTCTTTTACATGGAAGACTTTATTTCGATTGTTAAGTATTACTTGGAAGCTGAATCTCCGCCTAAAGAAATAGACTGTACGTACCCAGAAACAAAAACTCTTAATGAAATAGCTGACCACATAAACACCTTGGGAGAGCATAACGTTCACATTCACAAAAGCCTTAAAAAGAAAGACGATTACTGCGGAAATTTTGTAGATTTAGGGTTAAATTATGTAGGATTAAATGAAGGTATCAGCAGGGTACACAAAGCTCTTTTAAACTCATGAAAGTAAGAAAAGTCATAGTCACAGGTATTTTAGGTCAGGACGGCGCTAATATGGCCGAGTATCTCCTCAGAGACCCTAACTGTAGAGTGTTTGGCATGATGCGCAGAAGCGCTAACCCAAACTACGAAAACACACGAAATTTTGATAGCCACAAAAACTTTAAATTTGTTTTTGGTGACTTAACAGACACTATCAGTATTGAGAATCTAGTAAAGAATATAAAACCAGATTACTTAATTAATTTTGCCGCCAATAGTTTTGTAGGTTGCAGTTGGGATATGCCATTGCATGTGATGGATGTGAACGCTAATGGAGTGTTACGATGTTTAGAGGCGATCAAAAAGTTTAGTCCTAAATGTAGATTTTATAGTGCAGGAAGTAGTGAGCAGTTCGGTGACGTAGATTACAGCCCACAAGACATTAAGCACCCATTCAAACCCAGAAGCCCATACGGAGCTTCAAAGTGTGCCGCCCATCATCTCGTTAAGGTCTATCGAGAGTCTTACGGTATTTACGCCGTACATGGCATACTGTTCAATCATGAAGGGACAAAGCGAGGAGAAGAGTTTGTAACAAGGAAAATCTCTAAAGGCGTAGGAAGAATCTACCACCAACTTAGAGGTGGCTGTGAAGATTTTGAGCCAATTTCATTAGGCAATATTTACGCTAAAAGAGACTGGAGCGACAGCGAGGATTTCGTAAACGGTATATGGGCTATGCTTAACGAGCCAAAGCACCCTAAAGATTATGTGCTTGCTAGTGGCGAAACTCACACCATCAAAGAGTTTGTGGAAAAAGCTTTTGATTATGCAGGGATTAGGGGCCAATGGGTTGAAGTAGAAGGAAAGCCAGAAAAAACTAGATACATCTACGATTGCGACGATAAGTATTACAACTTAGTTGTCATCAATCCAGAATTTTACAGACCAGCAGAGGTAGAACTACTTCTTGGCGATTCAACACCAATTAGAGAAGAAATAGGATGGAAGCCTAAAAGTTCATTTGATGATTTAGTTAAGAAGATGGTTAAGCACGATATATTGAATTATCAAGCTTGACTACCACTCAAGTAAACGCTATAAATATGTGTGCGTAAAAAACCCACACTTCACCAAAAGTGCCAGCTTATCATAAGCCACTTTTTATCTCATATTAATAAAATTTCTTGGCCCAAGGAGGTTAAGATAGCTAAATCGCTTTTACAAGGCATACCAGATCATACTTTCTGGCTGTCTTTGCGGCCACCAAAACCTATTACTACATTAAGTTACTTTAAAACAGAAGAAGGTGAATTACTGATTCAATTAAGTTACAAAAATCAAGGAATAGACTTGAGTTCTGGGCATAAAAAGGTTACATTAGATGATAATTTAGGCGATAAGATAGGAGAAGACAAAGAAGTAAAGAAAAAGAAACCTAAAACATTAATGGAGTTTTTAAATGCCAAGACAGAAAAAAGAAAAGACAAATGAAGCTTCGCCTCAAGCTCAAATTGAGGCTTATTTAAATCAGAATAAAAACGATCACTACAACTTTGAGACAGAGCATGTTTACAATGTTTCAAGTGGTAGTTTACTTTTAGATATTGAGATGAATGGAGGAATCCGCCCAGGTATTGTTAGGGCGACAGGGGTTTCTGAGGGAGGTAAAACATCGTGTGCTCTAGCTTTCGCTCGAAACTTTCAAGAAAAAGATAACCACATGGTAATCTATATCAAAGCCGAAGGAAGGCTTTCTGAAGATATGATTGCTCGCGCAGGAATCAACACTGATAAAGAAAAGTGGTTTGTATACAAAAGTAATGTTTATGAGTCAGTGGTAGACTTCATGAGACACATGGTGTCAAATAATCCAGAAGAGTATCGTTATATGTTTATAATCGACTCTATGGATGCGCTGATCCCTCGTGGAGACCTAGAAAAAGGTTCTGATGATGCAGTAAAAGTAGCTGGAGGTTCGTTGATTAGTTCTGCTTTCCTAAAGCGTATGGCCCTTGGCCTTGCCACCCGTGGTCACATCTGCTTTATGATCTCTCAAGTTCGCAGTAAGGTAAGCATCAACGCTTATGTCAAAGAAGACCCCAAGCTAACCAACGCTTCTGGTGGTAACGCATTACTTCATTACAGTGATTGGATTCTAGAGTTTCAAGAGCGTTTTCAAAGAGACTTAATCAGAGAGGGCTCCACTAAAGACAGTAAAATTATTGGGCATCAATGTAACATAGTATTTAGAAAGACTCCAAATGAAAAAACTGGGGTAAGAGTAGCATACCCAATTAAGTATGGGGCAGAAAGCGGCGAAAGCGTTTGGGTTGAAATGGAAATCATGGAAATGATGAAAATGTGGGACATGGCACAACAAAAAGGCGCGTGGATCACAGTTGATGATTCTATTGTTGAAGAGGTTACAAAAGCCACAGGAATTGAGTTTAAAAAACAACACCAAGGCGAAGAAAACTTCCGTAAATATCTTAGCGAAAACAAAGAGATTAAAGATTTTATGTTCAAAAAATTTAAAGACGCATACAAGAGGGCTTGACACGCACGCAAGGCTATGAGAGACTTGCTAAATGGAACTTGGAGTCAACTTACAACCCGATGACGACAGTATTCAGCGTGGCGCTGAAGGCGAAAGCAATTTTGAAAAAGCCTGTCAAAACAACAACTACACGGCCACAAAGTCTACAAAAAAGCAGGACATGTATGACCATATAGACTATTGGGTTAAAAACAAAAAAGGCAAAACAATGGCCTTTGATGTTAAAGGTCGAAAAAAAACCAGTAGGAGCAGTAAGGGCTACAGTAATGACTGGGTTTGGATTGAATTTAAAAACGTACAAGGCAAAGAAGGCTGGATTAAAGGCAAGGCTGATTTTATAGCTTTCGAGCTTGAAAATTCATTTTTAATAGTTAAGAGAGCGGAGCTTAGAGAGCTTTGCAAGAAACTGATAAAAGACACCAAGACAAGAGTAACAAGCGCCAAAGACGCGAGGTATCTTTTGTACTCAAGAAAAGACCGAAAAGATATTCTAACTCAAATAAAACTGAGCGATATCAAAGACGGCTTAAAAACTTGGGAGTGGTGTAAATAATTTGGGCGCGTACTGGTTTCGATTTAGAGTCTTATACCAGACTGCAAGCAGAGGATGACAGTGGGCCTCTTAAATCATCTGTCTAGGTAATTCAACTGCCAATGATAATGTTGATATGGCTCCTTCTCTGGCCGAAGCTGACGCGATTCTCGCTAAGTTTGGCTGGGCTGAAGAAGCTGCTGTAGCTGCTTAAGCTACCCGTCCTACTCTGGATGCTCGTTAAGGAGCTAGGGCGTCGATAACGAGCAAAAAAAGCTAGGATAGGAGTCGGTCTAGTCTAAATAAAGAGTCTCCAGCCTCGCGTGTAGGTGTCAGTGATGAAGCGCGAGTTATTAACACTGACTAAGCTTGTAGTATGTTTGAGTAGATGATTTTAAAGACAGGGGTTCAACTCCCCTCGCGTCCACCAATTTAACAATGAGACTATACAACATTAGAGGTAAACTTCAGAGCAAGTCTGTCACGAAATACCTCGTGGATTGGGATAAAAAGTCTCGCTCAAAGCTACAGTTCAACACAAAACAGTTCTTTAAGCAGTATTGGGAAAATCACATAGTATACGAAGAGTTCCCTGTTTATGGCTCTAGGATGAAAGTAGACTTTATTAATGCAACTAAAAAAATCGCAGTAGAAGTCAACGGCCAACAGCACGATGAATTCAACAAGTTTTTTCACTCAAACTCCAGAACAAAGTACCTGCAATCAATCAAGAGGGACGCAGAGAAGCGTCAATGGTTAGAGTTAAACGATTTTATAATTATTGAAATTTATGAAAAGGACTTGCCTGACCTAAGTGTTTCTTATATTAAAGAGCTTTACGGTATTTCTATTGTGTAATTGAAATTATGAGCGACCAAGCACCAAAAGTAGACAAGATACTCATGCGCCAAATCAATGAGAAGGCAAATGGGGGCTTTATTATGTTTACCTTTGGAGAAGATGGCTACCCAGTGGTAAGCAGTCACTTCGATGACGCCTCCAAGGCAATGGCTTTGCAGCACTATATAACCAACTGGAGTTTAGCAGTGGATGCTGTTACCTTAGAGAACACAGTTGCTGATATGGAAAGCCAAATGATGGATGATATGCCACCTCCTCCCGAAATCGACGACGAAGACAACCCGTTCGACGATCTAGACTAATATCTTGACTTGCCCTCAAGGGTATGTTAAGCTTGCGTTATGAGTAAAATCTATTCCCTACAAATTGAACGACATGTGCTTGGGGGATTGATTAAACATCCTGAAATTTTTCCTGAAATTGACGGTTTCGTAACCGAAAAGGATTTTTTCAATGATGTTCATTATACGATTTACAATGTAATAAAAAGCTGTGCGTATCAGAATCAATCCATCGATAAAGTAATACTAGCTACAAAAATTAAAGAATTAGGTGTTTCTTTCAAAGACGATATCAATATTTACGATTATATCGAAAATCTTTCTTTTATACAGATAAACAAAGACGCAGTTCTTGAAGCGACAAAAGAGCTTGTAAAGTATAGAATCCGCAGAGAGATTGAATCAACAGCCTACAAGCTTAAGCAGGAGGTAGAGTCAAGCGGTACGAAAGAAGTTGACGAAATAATCGCAGATTGCGACTCAATATACAACGATAAAATTTCCGCATACGCTGATACAGATGAGCCTGAAAAAATTACCGAAGGCATGGCGGATCAAATTGAAGAAACAGGTAATAACCCAGAAACAGAGATGGGTTTACCATGCCCATTTCCAGAGTTCACAAGGTTTTATGGTGGCTTTAGAAAAGGTCATGTGTATGCTATCTGTTCTAGGCCAGGTGAAGGCAAGACGACTTGGCTGGCTGACGTTTGTTTTAAAACGGCAAGAGACAACGGGGTAAAAGCTTTGTATTTAGACACAGAAATGACCACCGAAGAGATCAGGTTTAGGCTAGCAGGGGCCTTAACAGACGTTCCCGTACATGATCTTGAAACGGGAGCTTGGAGATCAAACCCAGAGCATTACGAAAAGGTAAGGAAAGCTCAAGATGTAATGAATGAGCAAAATGATTTTTACCACATGCACGTTTCAAATAAAAACGTTGATCAAATTTGTAGCATCATCAAACGTTGGTATTACAATGTGGTTGGCAGGGGTAATCCTTGCTTGGTGGTTTATGATTACGTAAAGCTCACGGGCGAAAAGGTTGGTCAAAATTGGGCCGAGTATCAAGCTATTGGTCAAAAAATAGATAAGCTTAAGGCGATAGCCAAAGAGGTAGACGCCCCACTTTTAACCGCTATGCAGCTTAATAGGTCTGCCGTAGGAGACAATAAGGTAGACAATAGCTCTGCGATTGCTTCTTCAGACAGACTAACTTGGTTCGGCGCATTCGTGGCAATCTTTAGAAGAAAGACTGATGACGAAATACTCTTAGATAACGAGTATGACGACAATGGCAATATAACTTATGACGCAGGAACACATAAGCTTATACCCGTAAAAAATAGATTTCAAGGAAGAGACGCTCTTGGTCATATTACCTTTATGCGTAGGATTTTGCCAAACGGGTCGCACAGGTATGACGATATGTACATTAATTTTGCTATTGATAATTTTAAAGTCGAAGAGAAAGGCTCGCTAAGGAATCTCTGCGCTAGAGCTAGAGAGAATTACTTGGTAGAAGACAATGAGAGCGGTGACAGCGATGGGATTCTATAATGAAAATAGAAAACATCAAAGAAGTGCTTTTTGAGCTTGGTTATACTAACATAATTGAGAATCATAAAGAATATAGAACTCGCCCGATATATCGAGACTCAGATAATAATACGGTCTTATCGATAAATAAAATCAACGGGCGCTTTGTTGATTTTGCTAGAAATATAAGCGGCAGTTTTGACGACCTAGTAAAGCTTTCTCTCAATTTAAAATCTGTAGACGAAGCAAGAAGTTGGCTATCTAAAAATTCTGTAGCTATTGCTGTAGACGTAGTAGACAAACCAGAGATACGTATGCCAAAAACATACCCAAAAGAATTACTTAACAAACTCATGCCAGATCATTCGTACTGGGTCGAAAGAGGCATCACAGAGTATTCTGTATCAGAATTTAAAGGCGGCGTAAGCCAAAGAGGGAAAATGTACAATAGATATGTTTTTCCTATATTTGATGCAAAAAACAACATAGTTGGCTTTGCTGGTAGAGATTTAAAACCTAATGACAAACGCCCTAAATGGAAACTTATAGGTGATAAGTCAAAATGGAAGTACCCACTATTTCTTAATTATAAATTAATAAAAGAGCAAAAAAGCGTTATAATAGTAGAGAGTATAGGGGATATGCTTGCACTTTGGGATTGCGGAATCAAGAATGTAGTGGTATCTTTTGGTTTAGACTTAACGGGGGCGTTAGTGGGTTCTTTCATAAGGTTTGACGTGTCTAAAATTGTCATAGCTTTTAATGATGACAGTAAAAACAGCGGGGCAGGTAATCGTGCTGCATATAAAGCCAGTAAAAAGCTCTTGAAGTATTTTGACCCACATCAAATAACCGTTTCGTTACCGAGTGGTGGAGATTTTGGTGACATGTCTAAGGGGCAAATAATAGATTGGATGGGAAAAACTAATGGATAGTCAAAAAAAATACGTTTCCGCCTCAACGATGAAATCGCTGGAGCAATGTAGCTGGAAATATTATACAGACAAACATTTAAAAGTGCCCGAAAAGAATAACGACGGCGCTAGACGTGGTACTATTTGTCATGCTTTGCTTGAGTATCTTCAGAACGAAAAGCATAGAGGCAATTATGACCGCGTAATCAAAGCTAACGACGTGAGCGGAGACTCAGCTTGCTTGAGGCTAACTAGAAGGCATTTCGAAGTAGCAGACATGGATGACAAGTCGGAAGATAATTTTGACTTAGTTAAGAAAATGATAATGGTCGGCTTAAAACACGACTTCTTCTGTACCGAAAATGGCGGTAAGCTAGGCAAAGCGGAAACAGACTTCTTGATAGAAAATGAAGACCCACCATATATAATTAAAGGCTATATTGATAAACACGCTTTATATGATAAGGGTAAAACTCTTAAAATTATAGACTATAAAAGCAGTAAGAAGAAATTTAGCAAAGCTGATTTAGACGGAGAAAGACAAGCAATGATGTATACGCTTGCTTCAAAAACTCTTTGGCCCAAAGTAAAACGAATAATATTCAATTTCCTGTTTCTTAAATTTCCTAAACAACCTATACAAGAGCTTGAATTCTCAGACGAAGCGTTAAAAGGTTTTGAGCATTACATTTCAAGAGTGTTTCATATTGTAAATAATTTTACTAAAGAAAAGCACGCTGTAGCTAATTTTGCTGCGGATAGCGATAAAAATTCATGGCTTTGTGCTGCTGGTAGAATACAAGCTAATGGCAAACAAAAATGGGTTTGCCCACAAAGAGACCCGTACAAGTATTACGTTTTGCTTGACAATGAATCAAGGATAGTAGATTCTAGCATGAAGAAGAGCGAGCTAAAAGCTGAGAAAGGGCAAAAGATAGAAAAAAGAGAATACGAAGGCTGTCCTCGTTGGCACGGTGAGTTCGCAGAAAATAAATCACAAGCAAGTAATGACCCATTTGATCTATAATTATGATACCACTTTTTAAATCTCACTATTCAATTGGTAAATCAATCCTAACTCTAGAGGAAGAAGGCTCATCTATTGAAGATGGCCCTCAGTCAATTATAGATTTATGCAAGAAAAACAAAATTAAAGATTTGTTTCTTGTTGACGATTCAATGAGTGGGTTCCTACAGGGGTATCTAAACAGCGAGAAAGCAAAACTTAATTTTAGGTTTGGCTTAAGAATTAGCGTGTGTGAGGATTTACGGGAGAAGAATGAAGAGCAAAGAAAAAAGACTTCTAAAGTTGTAGTTTTTGCAAAAAACAAGCAAGGGTATAAAAGGTTAATTAAAATTTTCACTGAAGCTGCTCAAGAGGGCTTTTATTACGTGCCAAGAACAGATTATGAATCTCTAAAGCGCCATTGGGACGATAAAGATTTATATCTAATGGTTCCTTTTTACGATTCATTCTTACATCTTAATGCCCTGCACGGCCACATGTGTATGCCTGATTTTAGCTTTTGCGACCCATTATATGCGGTGGAAGAAAATGACGTGCCGTTTAATTATCTAATAGAAAACAGAGTCCAAGAATATTGTAAGCAAGATAAATGTATAAATGTTAAAAGTATTTTTTACAATAATAAAGAAGACTTCAAAGCCTTTTTGACTTTTAGATGCATCAACAATAGGTCTACTCTTGACAAACCTAATTTAGATCATATGACAAGTAATGAATTTTGTGTTGAAAACTGGAAGGAAATAAATGCCTAAAACTTGGGATTGTTTTAATTTTTTAAATGAAAATGACTTGCTTGAAATTCGAGTAAATCAACATTGGGATCACGTTGACCACTTTATCATACTAGAAGCTGGGCAAACTCACACGGGAATGCCCAAGCCGTTTTTGTTTGATAAGCAAAGATTTGAAAAGTATTCTTCAAAAATAATCTACGAGACAATAGACACTATTGATGAGCTTCTTGAAGATTTGCCTAATTTAGATTCTCAGGCCCAAAATTACTTGGCAATGAATCGCTTCAATCAAAATAGTCCCGACTGGGTAAGAGATCACCTACAGGGAAATCACCATGTAAATTTACTTAAAAAACACGGAGCCGATTTAGAAGATGTAATTTTAATTACGCCTGTGGACGAAATAGTCTCTAATCAGGGGTTTTTCTTAATGAATCAAATCTTTGAAGATAAAAAGCCGCTGTTTACTTTAAACAATTATGTTACAAGGAGCAAAGGTCCAGTTAGGCCAATGTTTGGGTTTAACATGAGATTTCACTTCCACAAACTAAACCTATACAGGAATATACAATGCTGCGGTCAAGTGGCTGAATACAGCACGCTTTTAGAGGCTTGCCCGACAGTAGCTAGGAGCCTGAGCGCGTCAACTCATCCGTGCTTGGGGCCAGACATGGGCTGGCATTTTTCCTGCATGGATGACGGAACTGGAGAAATCATTTTTCAAAAGTACAGCAGTTGGGCACACTCAAAAGACGCAGGGCACGGTGAAGGTAATAGTTATTACGACATGAATACGCCAGAAAAGGCTTTAGCTAGGGTTAAAAGCGATTTTGATCATTTAACGCAAAAGGTAGAGATTAATTACGAAAATCACCCCGCTTACTTGGTCGATAATCAAGAAAAATTCAAGAACCTTATAGCTTGACTTGAGTGCAAGTTTTGTATATTCTTGATATATGAAATCAGGAATGATTAAAGAGCTTCATATGGTCGCTAAAGACTGGGGTAAAGAAGAGTGGTTTGCTAATAACATCCAAGAAGATTACTGCGGTAAAATTTTAACCATCCTAGAAAATCAAGCTACATCAATGCATTATCACGCCGATAAACATGAGACATTTTATGTTTTACAAGGCGCTTTGACAGTCGAGTGGATTGACACAAAACAGGGCACAGTAAACACTAGTGTTCTCGGTCAAGGTGGTGTTATGGAAATGCCAAGAAACAGACCGCATAAGCTGATAGCTACAAGAGGTAATGTAAAATTAGTAGAGGTAAGCACCTTTCACAGAGACGAAGATAGCTTTAGGGTATACAGATAATGGACGAACATTTACTCAGATACAACAAAGAAAAGACTTACGTCTTTATTGACTGTGAGACATTAAATCTATGCTTGAATAGCTGCCATAACCTTCCTTGGCAAATCGGCATGATCAAAGTCATTAACGGCAAGATCGTTGACCAGAAAGATATCTTTATAAAATGGGATACCGATTTAAAAATTAGTGAAGATGCAGCTAGAATCACTAGGTACGATCAGAAAAAAGTAGACCGCATAGGCGTAAAGCCTGAAGAGATATTTGCTACAGTAGAAGATTGGCTTGATTCCTGTGATTACATAATGGGCCACAACACTTTAGGCTTTGATGTTTACTTAATTAAGGATTATTATAAATATATGGGCAAATCTTCACAGCATTTGTACAACAAGTTCATAGACACAAACGCAATAGCCAAGGGGATTAAATTAGGAATGCCCTATAAGCTTGGAGACAACCTAATGGAATACCAGTACAAAGCTTATCACACCATACAGAAGGGTATTAAAACAAACCTAACAGCTTTAGGTAAAGAATTCGAAATCGATGTAGACTACAATAACCTACATGATGCAGTTAATGATTTGATCTTGAATATCAAGGTTTGGGATAAACTAAAATGGCAAATAGAAATTTAGTATGCACGACTTTACAAAATCTTTCGATAATTACGACTTAGAAATTCATGGCGTTAGACTTCCCAAGTTTGAAATCAGTAATGAGTACAAGCACAGGGCTCACGTAACAGAGGATTGCAATAATTACGACTTCTTAAGAAAGCTTTGTCTTAATGGGTTCTCCGACTTAAACATTAAGAAAGACACAGAAGCTTACGGTAAGTATGTCGAGAGGGTTAAATATGAGCTAGAAACCTTAAACGATCTGGGTTTTGTAGATTACGTTCTGCTTGTGTGGGACGTAATTAACTACTGCAAAGAAAATGATATCCCTGTAGGCTTAGGTCGCGGTTCCGCTGCTGGCAGCATTGTCTTATTTTTAATTGGCGTTACTGGTATCGATCCAATTGAACATGACTTGTATTTTGAGAGGTTCATTTCAAAAATCAGAGCCAAGAAAAAAGAGGTAAATGGGATTACTTATCTCGATGGATCACTTATGTGTGATGTTGATTTAGATATATGCTATTACCGCCGTCAAGAGGTTATCAAATATCTTGATGATAAGTTTGTAGGCAAAACTTCAAAAATCTTAACGCTAAATACCTTGAGCGGAAAACTACTCATGAAGGAATGCGGCAAAATTGTTGCAGAAAAAAATGAAACCGAAATGAACGAGGTGTCTGGGTTGATACCTAAAACTTTCGGTCAAGTGATGGACGTAAAACAGGCTTACGAAGAAGAGGAGAAATTCAGGGCTTGGTGTGACGACAATGAAGAAGCTTACAAAATAGCTTTAAAACTCAGAAACCTTGTGAAAAACAAGGGGGTACATGCTTCAGCAATCTCTCTTTCCTACGACGCTATGGAAGACACTTGCCCAGCGGAGCTAACATCCAAAAAAGACTCCGTGGTTACGTCTTATGATGCAGATTGGATTTCTATATTTAATGTAAAGCTTGACCTTCTTGGCTTAAGAAGCGTGTCTGTTGTTGATGATGTTTGTAAGCAGGTAGGGATCAAAGTCACAGATATTGATTTAAACGACCCTGTCATTTATCAACAGCTTCAAGATTTTCGCTCTCCGCATGGTGCGTTTCAAATTGAAGCTGATACTAATTTTAAGGTATGCCAAAAAGTAAAACCAAAAAATCTAGAAGAGCTCAGTGCCGTGTTGGCGTTGGCTCGCCCAGGTGCTATGCAGTTTACAGATCAGTACGCTAACTATACCAATAACGACGTGTACGAGCCTATCCACCCCTTCTTTGACGATATCTTAAAAGAAACGGGTGGTGTGGCTCTGTATCAAGAGCAGCTAATGAAGATGGCTCACAAAATTGGATTCACTCTTGATGAAGCAGAAATTCTAAGGCGTATCGTAGGTAAGAAAAAGAGGTCTGAGGTTCGCAAGTGGAGAAAGAAAATCAAAGACAAGGTTAAAGAGAATGGCATTCCTTCGGAAGTTTCTGATATTTTATGGCAAATCCTTGAAGACTCAGCGAACTACTCTTTTAATAAAAGCCACAGTGTAAGCTATGCAGCTTTAGCGGCTTCAACCGTTTACTTGAAGTTCAAGCACCCAAAAGAGTTTTTCTTGAGCTTGCTGAAGATGAGCCGTCATGAGCCTGATCCAATTAGTGAGATTTCAAAAATCCACAAAGAAATGGATTTGTTTAACATCAAGCTGCTTCCACCGCATCTAACTAAGTCTAACATGGATTTTTCAATCGAAGGGGATGATATACGATTTGGCCTGCTCTCGATTAAGGGTATCTCTGATAAGGCCGTAGAAAAGATTAACGACTTTAAAAATGAGTTTTCCTCTAAGTTTGAAGTGTTTAGTGCGGCGAAACAATCGAAGCTTAACGTTGGCATTTTATCCGCCTTAATCCAAGCAGGAGCATTAGAAGGGTTTAAACAGTCGAGAAGCAAGGTTGTGCTTGAAGCGCAGCTTTGGAATATACTGCTTGTAAAAGAGAAAAAGTATGCAATTCAATTTGCGGAACGTTTTAACCACGATTTAGTAGAAATCCTCAAGCACCTCAGAACTTTCCAAGATGAAAAAGGCAAGACTGTGATTCCTGAGTCTAGATATGAGACAATCAAAAAGAAGTACCTGCCTTATTTAGAGATTTATACCAAGAACAGTAAATCTGAGTCTTTTGCAAATTGGTATTACGAAAAGATGCTCTTGGGATACACTTACAATAAAACCTTAAAAGACATCTTCTCAAGCAAGCGAGAAGGACTGCTTTCTGTGCGTACCGTTAATGAGCTCTCAGAGCGCTCTAGAGCCGTTTTTATTGGTCAGGTGGATGATTGCTGGAAAGGCAGGTCTAGGAACGGAAACAAGTATTTTAAGCTTGAAATCTCTGACGAGACAGCTAGCACCAAAGTTATGATCTTCAACGACAAAATGGACGATTGTCAGTCGCTTAATAATGGCCTACCCCAGAAGAAGCAGATCGTAATAGTCAAGGGGTCAACAGCAGATGGAGTGGTATTCGCTAACTTAATTAGCGTTCAAGACAATAAGGTATACACAAGGCTTTCGGAGCTTAAAAATTGACAAACAACACTTAAAACAGTAATATAATAAATGATTAGTTTTTACAAGCCACAATCTTCTAACAATGGCACAGCTTGTTCGTTCTATATGAACAGTAATGGTGAATTCTTTTCCGAGTTACTTAAACAGAAAACTTGGGATTCAAACCGCAAGATTGGTACGTTTAATAAGGACACTAAGGTTTCTGTGAAATGGAGCCAATTAGAGCTAGCAGAAATGCTTAATCTTCTAGAGGGTAAACAACCAAAGTTTAGCGCCTTCCACAAAAGCTCAAAGCAAGTAGTAAAAGTGTTGTTTGCGAAATCCGACAAATATGACGGAGCTTTCAGTTTAAGCGTAACTAGGGAAGCTAGCGATGATTCAACAAATCAGCAAAAATATTTTCTAGGTGTCTACGCTAATGAAGCTGTTTTACTCAGGGAGCACCTTAAATACTTATTACAAGAAAGCTTTCGGACTAATGATGCCAAGTTTAGCAGTAATAAAAATGATTACGGCAAACAAGAGACGCTAGGAAAAACGGATGCCGCTTACGGTTCTAAAGTAGAAGACGAAGATGACGATATGGAATGGTAATGAAGAAAAAAAAGATACTCATTCAAACCGATTTCGCTCTGGGAAAAACTGGCTTTGGCAGAAACGCTAAAGCCATTCTCTCTTACTTATATAAAACAGGAAAATACGATTTAGTTCATTACTGCTGCGGAACGCCTTATTCAGCTATGCAGCATAAAAAGCTACCTTGGAAATCTGTAGGCTCTCTTCCAGATGACCAAGGCGAGTTGGCTAGAATAAATCAAGACCCAAACCTAGCCAAACGGGCCTCTTATGGAGAGTATTACTTAGATAGAGTGATCAAAGAAAACGAGCCAGATGTTTACATCGCCATTCAAGATATTTGGGGTATTGATTTTGCGATAAACAAGCCTTGGTACAACAAGATCAATTCAGTGCTTTGGACGACTTTAGACTCCTTACCTATTTTACCTTCTGCTGTCGAAGCCGCTAAAAAAACAGAAAACTTTTGGGTGTGGAGTAATTTCGCTGAAAAAGAAATGAAAAAGCTCGGTCACGAGCATGTAAAGACTTATCATGGGGCGGTAGAAGCTAGTACGTTTAAAAGGCTTTCCGATAGCAAAAGGCTCAATCTTAGAGCAGTTCAAGGTTTACCAACAGATGATTTTATCATTGGGTTTGTGTTTAGAAACCAGTTAAGGAAAAGTGTTCCAAATTTACTTGAAGGGTTCAAGCTTTTTAAAGAGAAAAATAGACAGGTAAAAACTAAACTTTTGCTACACACTCACTATGGCGAAGGATGGGATATCCCCAAGCTAGCTAGAGAGTATAATATCTTAGACGAAGAAATTTTAACAACTTATAGCTGCAAAGTTTGTAATAAATATACAATTCAATCTTACAGGGGCCAAGGCGTTGATTGTAATTACTGCAAGCAAGAAAAATGCTGCGACACAACAAATGTTGGGCATGGCGTTACAGAGGAGCAGCTTAATGAAATTTACAACTTAATGGACGTTTATTGCCACCCATTTACTTCTGGTGGGCAAGAAATTCCAATTCAAGAAGCAAAACTAACAGAACTAATTACCTTAGTTACCAACTATAGCTGTGGTGAAGAAATGTGTGAGCCCGAAGCCGCTTCTTTGCCTTTAAACTGGAGTGAGTACAGAGAGCATGGCACAGAGTTCATTAAGGCTTCCACCAAACCACACTCTATATGCAATCAGCTTACTAAGGTTTTTAAAATGAAACCCAAACAAAAAGAGCTTATGGCTAAACAGGGTAGACAGTGGGTTTTGGATAACTTCTCAACAGAAGCTGTTTGCGCTAAACTTGAAGATTTCATTGATAACGCGAAGATAGTAGACTATGATTTTAATTTTGAACAGCGAAAAGGCGATCCGAATTATGTGATGCCCGAAATCGAAAACAATGGTGAGTGGGTTTTACACATGTACAAAAATATCCTTAATTATGAAAACATTGATGAAAATGATGATGGATATAAACACTGGATGTCTGAAATTGGAAAAGGCGCTCCTAGAGAAAAAATTGAAGCATATTTTAGGCAGGTAGCAAAACAAGAAGCAAACAAAACAGTTAAGTTTGAAGACACTTTAAGCCCAGACGATAAGGGGCGTAGAATTTTGTATTGTATGCCTAAGAGCGCAGGGGATATTTTTCTATCAACCAGTCTTTTTAAATCAATAAAAGAAACTTATCCAGATTACAACTTATACGTTGCTACTGAACCTCAGTTTGCGGAGTTACTGAAAGGCAACGAACACGTTCACAGGGTTATACCGTTTAACGAGCAATTTGAAAGTCATTATTTTACAGAAGGCGCTGGAGAGAATGAAGGTTTTTTTGAGATTTCCTTTATCCCACATATAACCACGCAGAAGTTTCAATCTTACCAACACAACGGTAAAGACGTTATCAATTACAAAGATTTAAATTATGCACATAATTGAGTCATACGCAACGCATTGCGGCTTAAGGATTGACAAGCCTTGGATTTACCAAAGCTATTATCCAATGAGCCACAAATACTATATCACCCTACAACCTGCTGGTGGAGCAGATGTGCGTGATTATGCTTATTGGGATGAAGTTATTCAATACATTAAGCCTGAATTAGAAAAACGTGACATTAAAATCTTGCAGCTTGGCGTAGAAAAAGACCGAGCCTTGCCAAACTGTATTCACACACAGGGCTCAACAGACTTATCTCAAGTAGCCTACTTAATCAACGGTTCAATGCTTCACGTTGGCGTAGATAGCGTAGGGGTTCACATGGCTTCTGCTTATAACAAAAAAATCGTAGGCTTATACTGCAACCAGTGGACTAGATCGAGTGGGCCTTATTGGACTAAACCTGAAGACATGAGACTACTTGAGCCAAGCAGAGACGGCAGAAAGCCCAGCTTCTCGCTGAATGAAGAACCTAAAACAATTAATGAAATTTCTGCCGAACAAATCGCACAATCCATTTTTGACTTGCTTGGAATTGAAGAAAAAATTCCATACGAAAGAGTTCATATAGGTAAAAACTATAATGACATTAACGTTCAAAACACCCCCACTTCGGTAGCTAGAATAAATCAAGAACAGTTCTCAGGCCACCCTTTGATTGTTAGGATGGATGTAGAACACAATGAAAAAATTTTAACAGAACAATTAAAACACACTACTTGTGTTATTTGCTCCACTAAAACTATCGATAGAAGTATAATCACTAATTTTAAACCCAGAATTCAAAATTTTGTTTATTATTTAGATGACGATCATGATAAAGATTTCGTTGAGTTTTTACGTAGTAATGCCGTTCCTCATAGCCTATTGACTAGGCAAGATGGCAAAAAGCTTGAAAAGTTAAAACTAGAATATTTAGACTACGGTTATATCTTCCGAAAGTACGTTGACGAGGAAGGCATCAAAAAGCTTAAAAACGAAGACTTATCAAAATACATGTTTAAAACAAGAAAGAAAATCCTAAAAGACGGTAAATGCTACAATAGCGTTTCCAATCTAAAGGCCGAAGTACCTATGGAGTCTATCAATGATTTTTCTTTTACTTCTATAACAGATAACCCAGAATTTTGGGACTTTTTAGACGAAACTTACATAGTCAAAAAGCTTGACTAACGCTCAAGGTTCCTCTAAACTTGTATTTATGAGTAAGAAAGCTAAAGCCGAAGGTTTAGTACGTATCAAAAGAGACGAAGACGGTCTTATCTCAGATTCTAGCGTAAGCTACGTTTTTGATGACAACGGATTTATTGATTGGCGTAAAATGCTAGACGATAAATGGCTCTATCCTAACCCAACCAAAAACCTAAAAGTCACCGATGTTTCTAAATTAGACGACAACGATCTTTGTGTTCTTTTACAGGGCTACAAAGAAATTGCTCAAGTTAGGGGATTTACGAATGTTAAGTATCAAATTTCAGCACCAGCCTCAGATTATGTAGTTGCCAATTGCTCTATTGACTGGATTCCAAATTATGAAACAGAAGGTAGTCCTGTTACTTTTTCAGCTATAGGTGACGCATCTCCAGCTAATACCAACGGCTTTGGGGCTCTCTATCTTGGCCCTATGGCTGAGAACAGAGCGTTTGTACGGTGTGTAAGAAGCTTTCTGAAAATAGGCATTGTTGGTCGTGATGAGCTTGCCGCAAATGCTGCTGCCTCTAGACCTGTTACTAATCAAATTCCTACAAGCGGAGAAGATAAGGGTGCTAGCGCTGACCCAATTGCGATGCTTTCGTCTTTGATGTCAGACAAGGGGGTTACTTTTACTACTGTAAAGAAAAAGTTAGTAGAAGAAAATTACGAAGGCGTTGAAAAAATGCAGTCCATAAATCAAATCCCAAAGATTAAAGCTTTCGAGCTTATAGAAAGACTTAAAAAAGTTAAGTCTTAGGGTAATCAGATTTAACTTGCTCTATAAAGGCAGTAAGACTGTCTAACTTATCTGACCTGCCCATGTGATGCTCTGTAATAGCTTCAAACTGCTTCTCCATTGGCCACTGAGACAGTATAGCTTTTTGGCGTTGTACTTGAACATCTCTGTTACTAATTTCGGAGCTTTGATTGTCCCACTTATCTTGCAATTCTTCAAGGGTGGGTTTAGCAATTGAATTGTTTTCACCCCAGAAAAGATCGTCATAGCTATTATTTTTTACAACCCATTCATGTTGTGAGTAAAACGTAGATAATGTTTTTAGTATGTCCATTAGTAACTTACTCCTTGAGCTTCTATCTCTGTAACAGTCATATATGATCGGGCTACATCTAATCCGTATGGATTAGTTTGAGTTGAGTTTCTATTTAGATAGACCGTAGAAAGAGAACTGTCTGACCTACCGAGGCGTACACGCCACGTTTGAGAGCTTGTAGTGCCAGCGGTGGCTACGAAACTTAAAACGGCCATATGACCCATTTGTGGGCCAATAAGGCTATAGTTCCAGACTCTTCTCGGTGATGTTTCATTGTCTTTAAATAGTGCGACCACAGCGGCTCCCCAAAAGTCGTTTTCTAAAGATAATTCACAAGAAATTATAAATGTACTGGAAGGGTGAATAGCTGAAACTGAAGTCGTAGCTATTTCGTAGCCATGTGTATTGTTAGGCGAAACGGTAGGGATAGCTGAGTTAATACCTAAATGGTCAGTTATGTCTGTGACCGTATGACCAATTAGCCTTCTTGGTTCTGCTGTTTGTGCTGGTACTAACGGGTCAAAGTAAAGCTTTGTATAACCTAACTCATTTTGAACTCTAACTTCATGCTTACCAAGAGAAGCGTCCAAAAGCGGCACATTACCGTTTATTGTCGTATCACTTGCCGCAGAAAAAGTAGAAGCAATTTCGTTTTGAAATTTATCAACAAACAGAACCCCAGTAGCTTGAGTCAAATTTTGACCGCTTACTACAAAAGGCTCATTTAAAAGCCCATACGAAGGGTTTATAGAGCTTCCAGACGGCAGAGAGATAAATTGTATATTAGATGACATATTATGGAGAAGGAGTTAAAAATGTAAACGAACCACTTGAGCCAACAAAAGAAAAGTCGCTCAAATTCACGTTTATTGAATGAGTTTGATAGTTATAGTTATCATTTCCAGAATTAGTAAAACTAACAAAAGGATGTAATACCCCGCTTTGGCCTACGAAAGCTCCGCTATTTATTACTTTGGTTTCTGAGCCATCAGATAAACTCAAACGGTAAGCATTCATTAAATTGTTTCCGCTTATTGTTATCTGATCTGTTTTTGTCGCTCTAGCGCTGCTTAGTCCTAAAATAGACGCAGGCTCACCAGAAACGCTAACAGAATTATAATTAGGTATATTTATAACTTGAGAGCCAAAGTTTTGTATGCTATTAAGCGCACCACCTTCATATATTGACACCAAAAATGGAGTACCAGCACCAACCATATTAGCATTAATAGTGGCTGTAACTTTTGTGATGCCAGTAGTTAAACTATCAGATAAAGACGAATTATTTAAAGATGCCGAACCATATTCTCTAGCGCCGTTTACATTGTATGCTGTTGGTGTGCTAACAAAATATCTACCCGCAATATTAGAAGTCCCTGCGCCCCTGATTTTATCGTTTCCATCGATACCAACTAAAGCTCTAGCTTCAGCAGCGTTAACTGCGTCTATGGTAACTTGCCCCCCAATTACAAAATTTGTAGTAGATAAACCAGTTATGGTTGGTATCGGATAGAAAAATTGAGTTGAAGTATAAGTTCCGTCTGTATCTCCAGTATAGCCACTAGCAATCAACTGTGATCTCATTATGCCTCTCGGAACGCTTACAGTGTTACTGTTTAAACCAGTAGCTGTAGTAGTTGCTTCTACATGAGTTTGATTGTATCCAGAAAATAGAATTTTCGAAGTTTCTACCTGACTTCCATTTACAGTCAAAGAGTCCTCAAATTTACCAGCACCTGAAGATAAACTCGAAATGTAAGGCGAAATTACTTTAAGATTGGAAGCAGTGACTATTTCCTCATCTATTGTTTGAACATAACTACCATTTGCATAAAAACCGCTTTGATTTTGCAACTTAACTGGATAACCGTTTAAAGCTGCCGTAGGAACATTAAAAGATAAACCTGAACTACCACTGTAAATTAAATCTCCGCCTTCTAATACTAGCTCTTGTGAAAAACCAGTAACAACAACCCTGTTGACTTTATGAAGAGACTTGCCTTGTATAAACCCAGACTCTCCAAACTTTAACCCAGAGGTGGTACTTATATTATTTAAATCGCCCTCTATAGGTGGAGCTTCTACAGATACTTGAGTTGTAAATTCGCCTCCTTTTGTTTTTACTGTAACATCTCGACCAGAACCAACAGATATATCCGAGGGCATTGTAAACACAACGCTGTTTTCTGACTCTTTGTAATATACAGCTTTCACGTCCTCAACAAAAACGCCCGTGGTTTGATGTAGGTAAGCACCACTAATTAAGGCGCTTTCTCCCCACCTTAGAGAGTCGTCTGAAATACCCGAAAAACTAGGTTTTCCAAAAAATCTATACTTACTATCTCCAGTAGCGTAATTAATTCCATTGTATACGATAACGTCGTTCAACTCAGGGAGACAACACGGCACAACAACAGATACTTGGGTAAAAGAAGAGTTAAAAGACCCGCTAAGAGTGCCCACCTCATTACCCGTTGTGTTAAAAAATACTTGTGTGCTATCTGGATATAAATTTAATCCAGTAATAGTTAAAGTATCTCCTTCTGTAATTTTTTTATACATATCTGTCTACATTTACAGTTCCACTTCCTAAAGTGTGTTTGCCTAGCGCTGTCGTAAACGACCCGCTTTCATGCCTAAGAATATAAGAGCCCTCTTCTAAAGAGCCGCTCCAAGCGTCAAGAATATTTTCTGAAAAAGTTATATTACCGTATTTTCTTTCTCCATTTGCAAACTTAGAGCAAGCTGCATTTAGGGTGGTCTCAAAGCCAGTACATCTAGAGTCTAAAGATGCTACGAATTGTGTGATTGTATGTTCAGGTTGAGCCAACGTACCTGTTGTGTCGTAAATTAATCTGTTTCTGTTAAAATTAACTTGTATTGAAGTATCTGGACAAGTCGAAACAACATTTGCTCCAGAGTAATTTCCACTGATCTGAGGATTGTAGCCTACGTAGTAACGATTATTTGCATACCCTGTAACACCTTGATAATATGTAGAATCACTTTGTCCACTAAATACGCTTGAGTAACTTGTTGAGTTGTTATTTATGTTGGTTGTGCCTGTAGAGTCAGTTAACTCATCAATTAATACGCCACTTGCGTTAAAATGACTTATCAAAGGCGTTAGATCAGTCAAAGCGTCTGACAAGCTAGCGCCAGTTGCGATAATAAGACCCAATGCAAATTGTCCAGTTTCTACACCAGTAGTGATAGAGTAAGACTGAGTTGTAAAGTTTCCGTATTTACCTGATTGAGTCGTGTTTGTGGCTGCAATCAGAGTGTTTAATTGGCCTGTAAACTCAACGGATTGATTGCATGACGAACTACTGTTACTTGTAGCGCTGCTTGAGGTTGGGCCAGTCGAACTGCTGGTTGCGCTGCTTGAAGTTGGGCCAGTTGAACTGCTGGTAGCGCTACTACTCGTTGCGCTATCATCAGTAGGCAAACTGCTTGAACTACTTGTTGCGCTACTACTTGCCCCTGATACGCCGTAATTACCAGAAACACATTCATCTCCACTTACCTCATTGATTGTGAAAACGCTAGTGCCACCCATAAGCGAATGAGTAGAGCAATAAGGATAAATAGTTGTATTTGAGCCTTCGTGAGCGCGATATTCTGGCACATGAAATTTTACTGAAGCGCCAGCTTGGCCTCGCACGCCATAATGATATACGCCCTCTCCAGTTCCTAGTGCAGTAGCACCGCCTCCAGCGTGCGTACCGTTTTGAGTTTCAGAAAAATTAAATGGATGAGTAGAATTTGTTGAGTCCGATAAATCAAACTTATAGATTTTCATCCCTGTGGGATTCACCCCACAGTCATTATGGTAATCAAAGTTTACGCTAACATCTTGCTCCCAACCAGCTAAACCAGAGCCACTAAAAAAGAATTCATCTTGGCCACCATAACCACCACCGTTATTGGCTACTTTTACATAATATGTTACATGTGGTTCAGGCATTTTAGCAGTATCCGTAGAAGTATCCAGTTTCGGTTAAGTTTACGATCTCTCCAGTAGTAAAGTACGAGGGATCACCAGTGGTGCAGTATTTTCTATTGTTTTGTATTTCTTGAGTAATCAAAGTATTTACCGCGCTAACGCTTTGGCCTGAGAAAGTTAAAGTAGTTGAGCCCGTGGCGCTTCCTGTGATTACAGCAAAACCGCTTGACAGTGAATGCTCTCCTCCCCATCCTGCGGGGTAAAGAATACTCATCCCAGAGCTATGAACGTTATGCCAAATTTGATCGTTAGTGTTTTCTAGTTGTACGCTATCAAAAGGAAAAGAAATCCCACTTGAATAACTATAACTTTCAAAATTATCTGATATACCAGTTGAGGTTGAAATTAAATTATAACCAGAGTAAGCACCAGTACCATCCATCATGGCGTTAATTGATGCTAAATTGTCAGAAGCATTATACCCGCTAGCAGAAACAGTCACCGCTACGCCCGTGTCTGTAACGCCTATAACACCAGAAGTAACACCTGTCTCTGAAATGATAGTGCAGAAAAGATTTTGACTACTATTATAACTGTTGTACTTGCCTACATTATCGTTTCTTAATTGGGTTATTAATGGTAAAGCCAACGGACTTCCGCTTATTGTCCCAGTGTAAGTTCCAGTTGAAGTAAAAGTAGAATCAACAGTAGTTTCAGAAGTCGTTTCGCTTGTAATAGAGCAAATCCTTGGGTCTAAATTGTAAGAAACATTTGGGTCGTATGCTCCATATAAACCTTGCGTATAAGTACCACTGTTAAATTTGTTGTAAGCCTCTGTGTCAGCTAGGCTTTCGCTCTGGCCAAAACCTTTGATCGTGTATTCAGTCGTTACTGTTTGGGTAACGTCTGATTTTTTGCTCAAACTAAAAGTTACGTTTCCAGCGTTGATTGCTCCACCTGAAAAAGCCAAAGAAATTCTATCTGCTTCTCCAGTATTTAAAAATTCATAAGTTTCAGCGCCAAGAGCAGCGGCCAAATCTGATCCAGAAGTTAATTCTTGTAAATATCTAAAGCCGCTTGAAATATAAGTTTCGTAACCGTAAGAGTGGCTAACATTATCTAAAATCTGAACAAAGTCTACACCAGTAACAGATGCCCCGCTTTTAGTTATAATTATGTCGTGAAATCCAGTTGCTAAACCGCTAATAGAAACAGTTAGCTGGCCGCTTGTGCTATTAAATCCTGTTGGTGTTACTTGAACAGAGTCCCTAGACCTATAAATCACAGAAGTTAGATCACTCAACCCAGAACCATTTACAATAGCATTACTAGTAGAACCTTTAGTGTCAGTAATTCTTTGGTTAGGGAATATAAACAGTTGCTGAGATTTATCTGATCCGCTAACTTCGCCAGAGGTTATATACTTAGTATTGCTTACTACAGACAAACCAGAATAAAGGTCAAAATATAAAAAGTCATTATACTCACCAGTAGGAACAACAGCATTTAAGGTTGTATTGTCACCGCTAAAGCTTAAACCTAAACCAGTACCTAAATTAACGCCTGTTATAGAAGATAAAACATTACCAAAAATATCTATAGTTCCACCTCCACTTGAAACAGCACTAAAACTGTTTATTCTTGAAAGTGTTACAAAATTGTCTGTGGTTTCAGTTTGTATTCCTGACTCGTTACAAGTAACAGTGACAGCAGCTTGCTTTACGTTTAGATTACCAGTGTACTCTACCGTAGCAAACGCAACAAAATTATCTGAACCTCCTAAAGCTGAAGCTGTTACGTCACCTAACCTAGTTTCAGAAATCGTATAATCGCCAGTGCTAAACCCTGTTGGCCCCCCGCAGTAACCACTTGCGTGCCCGCTAACCACAATGCCAGAGGCTTGAGCCAAAGAGCTACCTGTTGCGGTTATAATGCAAACACCAGAAGCAGTATTATGATCTGTGAATGTTACGTCACCTGTGGTACAGCCAGAAAGAGCAGTGTCAAAAAACCCTGAAGTATTTATAACACCAGTAAGAGCGCTGTAAGCTCCATCATTACCATCTCCTATGGCTGTTATATCAAAAGTCTCTACTGAATTATTTTTCTCAAAAACAACTTTTCCATAAGTAGCTGTTTGAGGAACAATTGTGTCTAGTACGGTTTCAGAAATTTTATTAAAATTAGCCTGCCCACTGCCAAACTTAACTCCAGTTACAGAAGTAGCATCAGTTACTTGGAACTGTATCGTGTCTCCTATGTTTCCGCTTACTGGCATTAAGGTATGTCGATTTGGTTAACTACTGTTACGTTAGATGAAGATACTTCACCGTAAGGCGTAACAACTTTTATTGGGCCGCTTTTTGCAAATCTTGGCACTTTTACTTTTATTTGCGTTGAGCTTCTTTCTCTAAAATCATTAGTTCTAATTGTGTTATTGAAATATACTGCGGTTGCTTGATCTAAGTTAGTGCCTTGTATCGTTAAAATCTGAAGAGTGTTTACAGGACCTGGCGCTGTGTTGGTAATTGTCGGAGCAGAGCCGTATCCATTTTCTTCAATGTTTAAAGTAGAAACAACCTTCTCTCCGAAGTTTATTGATATATCTTTACTTTGAAGTACACCTTTGACGCTCCAAAGTGTTGACTGCCCTCTTATGCCTATATCAACACTTATCTCTTTGCCCGTGTGAGGTATCGCCTCAAGTATGTTGTAAGTATCCAAAGACAAGCTTTTTATCTTTTCTCCATATCTATGCTCAACGGGAGCGATTCCGCTTATATTATATAATGGCGTAAAATTATGAGCTTCGTCATACGATATGGAAGCAATCCTGCTTGTGACATCCATACCCGCCAAACTAACCGTCAAATCTGACATCTTGTACCAATCCCAGTTTTGATCAGGTAGTATAGTCGGTGAAAACGTACCAGCAAGGTCTTCGTAAAAATTAAAATTAGCGCTAACTTGTAAAATCCCGTGAGGGCTTGCGCTCCAGCTATACGAATTAAGGAACCCAGACTGAATAGTAGTTCCACCCATGTCTATGCTAAATACATTTTGGCCTGGCTTGGCGTCAGCCATGTAAAAAGGGTCGCCACTGTTAGCGTCCACATAGTAATTGAGGCTAAGAGAGCCGTTTATACCGTTTGAAGCTATGTAATTATCACCACCTATGCGATTAATACGGGTAGATTTAGTGAGTTCGTTAGAAAACGACAAAGAAGCAGAATTAGCCAAAATTCCGCTACCATTCACCTTTAGGCTGATATTATTATAATTATAGTAATCTGCCATTACCCTTGTACCTTTATCCTATACTTTTACACTAAGATTTTTTATTTTTTATCGCTAAAACGTGTAAAATAAGGTAAGGAAAAAGGAATATGGGTTCTATATATGAAATAACTGATTTTGTAGCTGCCTCTAGCAGTTACGTAAAAAACGATATAGTGCGTTGTGGCCCCTGTGGGAACGACGAACAAAATAGTGGTCGTTTTTTTACTACATAGGGCCAGAATAATACATACGCCGCCACTCCTGGTAACGCGGCTCAAACAGTATGGGGTGGAATGACTACTTTTGACAACAAAAAAATACCTCATTTCTTTTGGATTCCCAGCTACTCACCGACAATCTCGACAGAGCCATCAGTTAGAACTCTCAAGTTTGGCGATGGGTACGAACAAAGAAGCCCAGATGGTATCAACACTAACCTTCTTAAAATCTCTTTGAACTACGATAATAGAGATGAAGCAGAAATTACGGCAATCTCTCACTTCTTGAACGAAAGAGGTGGCTCAGAGGCGTTCGCATATTTGCCGCCTTCTCCTTATTCCTCAATGAAAAAGTTTGTTTGCAGAAAATGGGATGTTACGATGAACTTCGATAACAACTACTCAGTTAAGGTAGACCTAGAAGAAGTAGTGGAATAAAATGGACACCTCAGACGCTCAAAAGTCATTAAAAAAGGTAACAAGGGATGCATCTTCGCTGAACCCTACGGCAATATTGTCTTTATTTGAAATTGATATTACCGACCTTTTAAAGAACAATGAAAGAAGCTTACTTATTGAAGGCAGTGGCGGTAGCGCGTATACGACAAACGGTAAAACCATATTAAGGTTTCATAATAACATTAAACTTTTCAGAAGCTCTATATTCTTTAACTCTCAGGAGTATTTTGCAGCGCCTATAGAAATAACAGGATACGAAATTAGCGCTAAAGGTTCACCTCCTAGACCAAAAATGTCAATTTCTATTGACCCAGAAGGATTGCACCAAGAATTAAAAGATAGAATTATTTTCATTAAAACAGCAATTAGAGATTTAGATGACCTTGTAGGCTCTAAAGTAACAAGGCTTAGAACTTTCACTAAGTATATAGACAACTCTAATTTTTATGATGCTAATGGTGATTTACTAACCAACATTGTTAATCCACCGCAAGGTTTTGACCCAGACCCAAACGCTCAATTCCCTCCTGACGTTTATTTTGTTGATAGAAAGTCTGCTGAAACCGTAAACGTAATGGAGCTAGAATTAGCTTCACCATTTGACACTCAAGATTTAAAACTGCCTGCTCGCGTTGTAAATGACTTTAACTGTCCTTGGACTTACAGAGGCGAAGGCTGTTGTTATGAATGGGACCAGCAAAAAAATTCTGCTGACTCTATTTACGGTAAGTCTGACGACACAAATAACACCCATGAAAACTCTAATTCAGATTGCCTAACAACACCAAACCCTGCGCCAAACATTGGAAACAACCCAAACGGCGCTGCGCCACCAGTGGCGACTTACAACAACGAGCTTATTACGAGTATTATAGGGCAAAGCACAAATAATGATTGGATTGATGGAGTCGCTGAAGAATGGAACTCTAATGCTGTTTACCCCAAAGGGCACGTAACTAGAGTAAAAGTTAAAGGCGTAAATTACTATTTTGTTTCCAAGGGTAAAATCAATGGCGAAGACAACAAAGGTAATGTACCGCCAAATGACACATACTGGGTTGCAGATCAGTGCTCTAAAACAATTGATGGTTGTAGATTACGCTGGAAAAACAATCCAGAACTAGGAACTATTTCTGGTCCTTTACCTTTCGGTGGATTTCCAACTTCTAGGAGGGCAGTAGATTGATTTTAGATAACGACATAAAAAAACAGATCAAAGCTGAACACTTAAAAGAGTTCCCTAAAGAGTGCTGTGGGTTGATTGTGTCCAACAAAGGCGTTTTAAGTTGCGTGCCCACTAAAAATGATTCCTTAGAAAAAGACTTCTTCAGGGTTAACCCAAGGGATTATTTAAAAGCTTCAAACCTTGGTGAAATAGTAGCTGTTTATCATTCTCACACGAATGGTAATCAAAACTTTTCTGAATTTGACAAGTTCAACAGCATAAATCACAACATTACTTATGTTATGTATTGCCCCGAAAACAATACTTTGCTGCAATTTTCACCTTCCTACAGCGAGTTTAATACCTACGTAGGAAGAAAGTTTGAAATAGGAGAATCGGATTGCTATTCCTTAGTAAGATCATTCTACGAAGCCGAACTAAAAATAAGTTTGGGTCATTATTACAGAGATCAAAACTGGAGAAGTTATTTGAGTGATCTTTTTGAAAAACATTTTGAAGACGAAGGTTTTTATGAAGTTAGTAGTTTAAATAAATATGATTGTGTATTATTTAGCAATGGCAAAAATAAACCCTGCTCTCATATATCTTTGTATTTAGGGAATGGTATGATATTACACCAGCCTGAAAAAAGCTACTCTAGAATAGAATCACTAACAGGCAGACACTTACAGTTAATCAAAAAAGTCATTAGGCACAAAAATGTCACAGCTAACTAAAATTACTTTTCATGGCAATCTAGCAGAAGCTTTAGGTCAAAAAGACTTCGAGCTTAAGGTAGATAATGTCGCTGAAGGCTTGCGAGCGGTTGACATTCTTTCTAAAAGAAAGCTTTCTAAGGCTATCGTTGAAAACGAAAAACAAAACATCAAGTACAAAATCTTAACAGATGAAAAACCGCTTTTTAGCGAGGATATAAATGAAATAGAAAAAATCGCTGACTCTGAATTGTTTATAAACAAAAACCACAAAACAATTGATATAGTTCCCGTTCTAGAGGGCGCAGGCGGAGAGGACATAAAAGATATAGGCTTAGTCGTAGGCGGGGGCCTTTTATTTGGTATTGGCTTCGCTACGCAAAGCTCAACAATGATGATGATTGGCGCTTATGCATTTTTAACAGGTATGAGTAACCTGCTTGCTGAACCACCAGAGTTTGAAGATTTCAGGGAAATACAGCAGACCAATAAAAGAGAATCGTATCTTTTTAATGGCCCAATAAATACCTTTAATCCAGGCGGGCCTGTACCTATCGGGTATGGCCGTGTAATGGTAGGGTCACTTACCATCGCTTATTCTCATGAACACGGAGATAGGCTGATTTTCAACAACGGAACTTATTATAACTAATGGCAACCGATAAAGTACAAGGAATTTATTTCGAGGATACAGGTATTAGATATATGTCTAACACCACAGGTTATGTCGTTGACTTACTTTGTGAGGGCGAAGTTTCTGGTTTAGTATACCAAGATTACAAAGACAATGGCTCGAATTCCATAGGAACTATAGGTTATACCGCTGGTGTTACTACTGTCAATTACGCTACAAATCCAGCTTCAGGAGAATTAGCTTCTATATATTGGAACAAAACACCCATATTTGATAAAGACTCTCAAAAATTTAACTACTCAAACATAGATTTAGTAACTAGTCAAAAAACCATAGCCGAACAAGGGTTGTCTTCCCGAAGGCTCGTACAGATAAATGAAAAGCTTAGAGGTTTAGAAAGAAAAACTGGAGACACAATCGAGTTTGTCAAATATTATCGCTATTATACAATCAGAAACAAATACTGTAATAAAGCAATTATTAATTTAAGAGTCAATTCTCTTGGCACGTTAGATAAAAACCCAGGCACTACCAACCAACCAAATGAAACCTACGGGCAATTGCTGGATTCTGATGTTACGGTAAATATTGATTATAGAGCAAAATACGCTTTAGGCGCAGACATACAATACACTCATGGAGGCAAAGTTGAGGTAGAAGGCTCTTTAAGTTCACCTTACGCTAGAAGCTTTGAGTTAGACCTACCTTTAAATACCGCAAAAGACTCTCAAGGTAGAGGAGATTTTATTGGCTGGGAGATAAGAATTTACAAAAACAAAGAAGAGCCCACTACCCCAGACGTTAGAAACGAAGTTTTTGTAGACAATATAATAGAAGAGATAGAAGACACTTTCGTTTACCCTAAAACTCATGTTGTAAAGAACACTTTCGATGCTGAGAATTTTTCTCAGATTCCAGAAAGAGCCTACGACATGAGACTTTTGAAAGTTAAGATTCCAAGTAATTATGACCCTATCACAAGAACTTACGCTGGCAATTGGGACGGGCAATTCTCTACGGAATCACACGCTAACGGAAAAGGAAAATATTGGACCGACAACCCAGCTTGGTGTTTTTATGATTTAATTACAAATAAAAGATACGGTCTTGGTAGATATGTAGACACTTCAACGCTTGACAAGTGGACGCTGTATGAAATCGCTAGATACTGTGACGAATTGGTTGAAGATTACGACAACGGCTTGGAGCCAAGATTTAGCTGCAATATCCTTATACAGTCTCGCTCAGACGCCTACCAAGTCCTTAACGACATGGCAAGTATCTTTAGGGGCATTGTTTATTACAACGGTGGAAGTTTATTCGCTGTTCAGGACTCATTAAAAGAGCCAGTGTTTCAATTCAATAACACGAGCGTTGAAAATGGAGAGTTCAAATATTCAAGCACTAGCGCTAAAGTGCGGCACACAGTAGCCATTGTAAGATACAATGATAGAAATAACAAGTTTGAACCAGCAGTTGAATACGTGGAGGACATAGATGCTATTAGAAAATACGGCATCAAGGAAAAAGAAATCTCAGCGTTTGGCTGCACAAGTAAATCTCAAGCCCAAAGGCTTGGCCGTTGGATTCTTTCTACGGAGGCAAATGAGACCGAAACAGTTTCGTTTACATGCGGTCAGGAAGGGGCCATACTGCGCCCAGGAGACGTTTTCAGCGTCTCTGACTCTAATAGGAGTATGACTCGGCGTGGCGGCAGAATCAGAGCCTTAGAACGAACCAGTGACTCTAGTTTTAAGATCGCTATTGACTCGCAATTGAAAGGCGGCAAAAGCTGGGATGGTAATAAATTTGTTACAAATGAGAATTTAGATTCAAAAATTGAATACCAATTAACTGTTTCTACCCCCTCTTTTTATTACGATACTTCTCAGGTTAATCTTAATAACTCTTCGGAAATAAACTTAATTAGAAACAAGCAAGTACAAACATTTGATATTAGCCCCAACACAGTTGTTTATGATTCGGCTAGCGGGGTGAGCGTTATAACGGTTAGTGGCAATCTTAATGAAACGGCTTATACAACCAGTGGGTTTAGCGGCGAAGCGTTATGGAGCATAGCTACAACAGGCGTAAACAATAACGCTGATACATTTTTTGAAAAACTGGCTCAAGAGCAAGAGTACAGAGTAATTAATTTAAGCGAAAGAGACAAAGGGAAATATGAAGTCTCTGCTGCTGAGTATGCTAGGGTTAAGTATGCTGAAATTGACCAAGCAACAAAGCCCGTAAACAGCGTAAATTTTCAAGTTCCAAGCTCTCCGACAAGCATAGGCCCAACTACTATTGTGCCAACAAAAATTGATGGAGCACCAAACACAAAACTAGTTACGTTTACGATAGGCCAAAGCGCAGATCATGACACGTCTGTTTCTTACTATCAAGCTTATATTAAAAAAGGAAGCTATCCAACTGAATCTGATTATGATTCAACAGTTAAAGTTTACTCTTTAAATAATTTAACAGCCAACTTTATTCCAGCTTCTAATGGAACTTACTATATAAGGGCTTACGCTTATAATAGCCTTGGCGAATCTAATGGCTCACATGGTTCTGCGCAAAACACAACTACAGTTGGGGGCGTTACTCCCGTAAGAGATGTTAGGATAACTCATCTTTCACTTCTTGATGATCTCTTGGGTGGGGCACAAGGCGACACAAGTGACCCGACAGCAGAAGGCGATACCAATATCGATCAGTTCGATGACTCAACTGCTCAGTTTAAATGGAAGACTTCTGTGCCGCAATTTCAAGGAGCTAACATAGCTGTAGACTTTCAATACAAAGTCGAAGTTTATGACGACACAAGCCTAAGCAACAACGTAAGAACGGTAAATAATTACAAGCCAGATGACGCTGAGTTTTCTAGGACGACTTTTGATTATACTTTAGCTAACAACTACGAAGATCATGGAAATAATTACGACAATATTTCTAGGCTTATAAGTTTACAAGTCTTTCCTGTGGATGCTGATGGAACAGTTGCAGGAAACGACGGTCAAGGAGATAAATTAATAGTAGAAAACCCAATACCAGCCGTCCCAACTGATTTACAAGGGTTTATTGATTTAGATAATCATATTAAAGTTTTTAACTTAAACAGAGCCGTAGACGTAAAGGAGATTGTGGTTCTTTCTGCCCCAGACGATTTTACGTATGACCAATACAGAAATGGCACAAGAGGCGATATAGATGTTAAGAGAATAAGCGCCGATGTTGATGTTATAGAAATCAACCCAAGCTGGACCACCCAAACTGCTGGCGGTGAAACTGTAGACGCTTATTTCATGGTAGCGTATGTTGACCAATTTGACTTAGACATCGAAGCCTTGGCTATAGCAAATGGTGATACATTTGATTTAACTAAAAAGCTTAACAATAGATTTTCTAACTCTCAAAAGATTGAGAAAGTAA
>VTLG01000764.1_pt1 | contig 32894 bp, 37 predicted proteins | sample 4694571 | NCBI WGS metagenome assembly VTLG01 (sample SAMN12604809, study PRJNA352737) | marine metagenome | biome: ENVO:00000447; feature: ENVO:00000209|ENVO:00000569|ENVO:01000036; material: ENVO:00002151; isolation source: viral sequences binned using virsorter ...
GTTTCTGCCGAATAGGCTGTTGAACACACCATTAGTGTGAGTATTAAAAAGATATACAGACGCTTCATCAATTTTCATAAACTCCTAAGTACAGTTGTTTTTATCTAAATCAATTGGCTTGTCACCACTATAAAACCATATCCAAGATGAAATCTTTGTTCCTTCTTGAGTATAGGTGCATTTAGGCCCAATCGAACAGGCGCTTAATGCAAATAATAGTGCAAGAACTAAATATAATTTATTCATTTGGCTCCTTTGTTTCTTCTTCGTTTGTTGTTTGACAGCACTCTCCGTTGTCTTCTTTTTCTTTTGAGTGCGTACCACAACATTTTTTTGGATCTATTGGCATACTTCACACTCTTCTAGCTCATGTTCACACACATTACAACTACACACCCCATAGACATCGCCATGCTCTTTTAAAGAACAGTGGCAATTACAGTTGCAGTTCTTACATTTAGTCCCTTCCATAAAAATCTTTCCAGAACCATTCTTTTAATTTTTTCCACCAGTTTTTAATCATCTTTAGTCTCCTCAATTCCATAAAAGAATTTATCAGTATCTTCAGTTTTCCATTTCCTACTATCTTCAACGTTCCACTCACTGGTTTGAACCTTCCAATCAAAAGGAACTTCGTCTCTGACAGTAAAAGATGGAATACTCCATATTATTCTGTTGTTTGGCTGAGCCGCATAGTTTCCGTTTTCCAGGGCTATGATGTGTGCGCACTTATGTTCTTGCGGGATCTCCGAATGATCGGTGTCGACTATATTACTCTCTGGATGGCCCCAGTCAACCGTAAAAAGATACGCGCCTGGATACCATTTCTTATCTTTTCCTATGAATTTACAGGACTGACCGTCCAAGACATCAAAAGAAGTAACGCTAGGATAGTAACTAAAGCAATTCCATAGCTCCAACTCGTCAAGTCGCATCCTAGGAACCTCTTTAACATCAAAGCCTCTTTGTATGAACGCAGAGATTGGCAAACGGTAGAATATAGCTCCGTTTTCCATAATTGCATGAAAGAGTATCGGACGCCCTGTAATCGATGCAAACCCAAAAAGTAAGCAGTCTTCCACTTCTCCATGGTGTTCCTTAAGGTCATAGAGATATTCTCTCCTCACCTGCGCATACGTGGCAGGAATGTTTGCGTTCAAGTAAGCCATGCAGCATAAAATCCTAGTTTGCTAAAAAATAAATAGCAACAATTACTACCACAACAGCGGCAGATATCTTTGGATTAGCTTTTGCTAATGTCCAAAGTTGTTTTACTTTTTCCATAGTTCCTCCTAATTTATATTACCCCAGTTTTCGCCAGCTTCATAGTCTACCTTATTTGGTACTTCTAGCTCAACTGAAGTTTCCATTATTTGTACTATCTGTTTAGCTTCTTTATCATCTTTTACGGAAATATCCAACTCATCATGTACTTGTACATGAGGTATAATTCCTTCTTTATGTAGATTAATCATTGCTTTTTTAGTCATATCAGCGGCTGATCCTTGTATTAATCTGTTTAATGCTTTGTAAGTATAAGCTCTTCTGATCCCTGGTCCGTGTTCCAAGAGCGCTTGATCATGAGGTAATGCTTTATGTATCCCAAATTGATTAGGTTCCCATAAAGGAAAACGACACAGTCTACCCATTAAGGTACGAATCTTTCCCGAGTCTTGTGCGCGTCTCATGACGGCATCCATTAACATTTTAACAAAGGGAACTTTAGCATGATACGTTTTAAATAAATCTTCGGCTTGAAGTTTACTAACCCCAAGTTCTGCTTGTAATTTATTTTTTCCCATTCCATAAAACAATCCAAGATTAATAGTCTTCGCTTGTTTTCTAGGTATCTCAGCCATATCAGCTACAATCTTATGAAAATCAGCGTCATTATTCTTATAAGACTCAACGACTTCATCAACTCCATATAAATTTTGTAAGGAAGCATAGTGCACAACGAGTCTTGGCTCTTGTTGATTGTAATCAAAACAACCCCAGGTACATTTTTCCTCAGGAATAAATAACGATCTGATCCGTGGTCCAAGTTCCTTGTTCCGTGCTGGAATTTGCTGGAGGTTTGGATTATTCATACTGAATCTTCCCGTCACGGTTCCTCCGCCTTCGGATCGAAGTTGATTAATTTCCGCATGAATCCTACCTTTTTGACTATGTTTGAGGATGGTATCAATAAAAGTTGTATGAGCTTTATTAATTTCTCGAGCTTTAGCAATACACTTCACAACATTGTGTGGGTGATTTTGTAAAAAGTTTTTAGTAAAACTAGGGGCTTCCGTTTTAACCGTTCGATCATAAGGCAATCCTAATTTATCAAAGACTTTCGCAATGGATCGTGCAGCCCAAATCTGAACATCTATCCCCGTACTTACTAACACCTCACCCAGCATTTTTTTCTCTTGTTCCATTAATGTTTTCTTTTCGATCGCGGCTTGTTCTTGATTTACACGGACTCCGAGAAACCTCATATCCACTAGGCACGGAAATAATTCCATTTCCATTTTAAAGATGGCTTCAATATCCTGGTGTAAAATTTCTTTTTTTAATCCCTGCCACAGCTCCAGGGTGAGTTGTGCGTCACGCTCTGCGTAAGCCCCAACGTACATTGCTGGAAGTTTATACATTTCAGCTTTGGCATCTACTCCCCATGATTTTGCTGCTTCATATAATGCAGATTCATCTTTACCTTTACCTACATAATCTCGTCCACAACCATTTAAATCATAACGTAATCGATTCTCGTCACATAAAGCTGCTGCTATCATGGTATCTATAATACGTCCGTTAATTTTTAAACCCATAGCTCTGAGCCAACAGACGTCATACATTGCATTGTGAAATATTTTATCGGAGGGTGTTTTTAAAACAGCGGTAAGCCATTTAATAATCATCTTACGATCCATATTACCTCCGCCTTCATGAGCAAAAGGATAATAAGCACAAAAATCTGCCGTTGCTACTGAAACTCCTACCACTTCACCAACTCCAACAACAGAACCTGATCCCATTCGTATATTTAAATTTGGATCTCTGGTTTCTAAATCGATTGCTATTTCACAGGCTTGTGTTAAATCAGGAAATTCCTCTGGCGGGAGCCACTCTGTCTGTGGCTTGAACAAAGGCATTTGCATTATTTATAATCTCTTTCAATTATCATATCAATGTAATGTTTAGCTTTTTCCAAATCTTGTACTTCTCCTTTATGCGCGTGTCTGCAGATATATTTAATAGCATTTCCTTCTGCAAAAAGCAATTTATTATCATTGATAAATTTACTGGGTTGAATCTTCATGTCTTTATAATGAGATCCTCCAATTTGTTTTTTATAAACACTCATTACTACAAGCTAAAATTAGCACTCATGGATATTCTTTCTCCTTTGGACAAAAAAGGAGTGACGAAATGAGTGAGGGTTGCTGGAAATATAAAAAGGTCTCCTTCTTCGGGAAAGAAAAATCTCTGGCAAATACCGTGGGGCTGAATTTCTCCGTAATTAAAAGAAAGTGAACCTGGTCCTGGTCCCCGTATTGAGTGTTTAGAATGTTCTTTCTTTAATGCTTTAGGAATTTTGATAAATAAGACACTGGACAAATCACAGTTGGGATGAGTATGAGGAGGATTAAATTCTCCAGCTCTCATAAAATTAACCCAGGCCATAAGTATAGTCGTTCGGGTCATGGGTTTTCCATACCAGTTCTGATATGCCTCAGCAAAAATATTTAAATAAGGATTGATGATTGTAACAAAGGCGTTGGGGCTGACGTAGTGTTCCTGTTTGATAGCTCCTGCGAGCGTATCATTCACCAGACTTGATTTTTTACTACAAAGGTTAGCACATTTTTTTAAATCTTCTTGTTGTATTTTTATTTTAAAAAGAAGGGGTCCCCAATAATAAAAATTATAATCGTTCATAAACGAAATGCCTTATAAATATCTTTGGGTTTAATAATATGTAAATGATCTTTGGTTCGTGTTGCACCCACATAAAATAAACGATTCTCATCATCAGGAAAACGATCCATATTTTTTTGAGTATTTCTACTTAAGTCCGTAAGAAGAACAACGTTTGAACATTCTCCACCCTTGACACCATGAATGGTTGATAATAAAATGCGCGGCGCTTTGTTAAGTTGTTCGCCATTTGCTCTCATTTTTCTAATATATTTAATTTGTTTCAGCGGTGCTGAATCAAAAGCTTGATACCAAACAGCTTTAGTTTTTAATCCTTGATAGCTATATGCTTCGGTCATGTTGTAGGATTTATCTTTATCGAGATACTGAAGATTTTCTTTTTGATAATGATTCGGAGACATATAAGATGCAATTCTTTTAATTTTTTCATGATCTAAGTCCTTGTTTTTCCTCCATTCTTCCCAATCAATAACCGCTTCGTATAAATCTTTTTCATAACCTTTCTTGAATTTATTGCGATAATATAATCCCTTAGAATACAGAACGTTTTCTAATTCATTCAACATATGACGAGTTCTAGCCAACACATACCATTCTCCACTACTCATATCGATATCTTGAAAGTCATGATAATAAGAAAGTTGTCCACTTTTACTTTTAGGTGCCCACTCTTTATGAAGTCTCTTAGAAATTCTTTTTACAATGTTCATAGCAAAATCATGAACAACACCAGGGACTCTGTACGACTGAGTTAAATTTAAAAATTTTCCTGTTTGGGTAATAAAACTATCAACATCTGCACCCGCCCATCTAAAAATAGCTTGATCATCATCCCCCGCAATAAATGAATCCTCAGCATTAAACATTAATGCTGTCGCCATATCCCATTGCATGCGAGATAAATCTTGTGCCTCATCAATAAAGACGGTATCAAATTTAGGACATACGTCTGATTTAATAAACTGAGTAATCATGTCATTAAAATCTATAAGACCATATTGTTTTTTATAAGCTTTTAATTCACCATCTAAAATTTTTAAATCTCGTACCGATAAATCCTGACTATGTTCTCCTAAGTTATACTGTTGTTCGGGAGTGATCCCGCGTAATTGAGCAAGTTGAATCACCCTCAAATAGTCACTATGCGTTGTAAAAATTCCAGTTTGTTCTTCATCATATTCGTTATAATCAATACGCATATTGATCTTATTACCAAGATCAATATAATGTTTCCGCTGCATTACGTTTTCTTTTTTAATTCCTAATTTTCTAAATGCTAATGAATGAAGAGTTCTAAAATAAGGAAGATCATCTTCTGTTAAATTAAATTTATCCATGGCTCTATCCCTTGCTTCATACGCAGCTTTTTGAGTAAATGAAAAATATCCAATTTTATTAGGGTCTGTTTGCTTTAAACAATTATCTACTTCATTTAATAAAGTATGAGTTTTGCCTGTTCCTGGTGGTCCTAAAACAATTGTTTTCAAAATACCTCCTTAGGTTTGAATTGTTTGGGACGATATACATTTTCTTCTTTATCAAATTCTTCTATAGTCATAATTGACTTATTTTTCTTTCCTATCATTTCTCTTTTTTCTTTGCATCCGCACTTATCTCTTAATAACATCTGAGTTTCGTCATATTTTTCAATCCATCTTCTTTTCATAAGATATTTATTAAAAAATTCTCTGAAAATAAAATGATGAACATTTTCATGAGTCCAGACTAATCCAAATAACATATCCTCTTTGGTAGCGCCTGCTGCTGTACGGTCTGTACAATATTCTTCAAGATGATCAAGAAGTTGTTCTACTTTAGAAGATCCTTTAGGAGGTTCGATAATTTCTATTCCAGAAAACAATAATTTAACCATGTCATTAAATTCTTTTTTCTTTAATGTTGGTGGAACTTTATTGACCTGCTCCATCACCGCTCTTTGAAATAATCTTTGTTCCTGAAGATAAGAAGTATCTTTAAGTTTAACTCTTTCTCCATCCACATTGACATAATAATAAGGCTCATCTAGGTTTATTTTCTGTAAATCACTTAGATCTGGAAATAAGGACTGTCCCCTAATTCCAAATTTTCTCGTTATACATAATTTTTTATCACAATGATCACACATTGGTTCTTCATTACATTTAAAACCAAGTTCGCGTGTTGAATTATATTTTATCTTTTCTTGAATAATTCTATCTTCTAATGGTGGGTCAAAATATTTATAATTGAAAGCATTGATATGCTTAGCCCATTCTTCTGGCCATTTTCTTTTTGCATATTGTATGTATTGATAAAGCACTCTATCTCTCCCATCATTTAATTTATTTTGCGTTAATGATTCAATGCAAGGAGGACCATCACTAAATTCTGATGGTGGTCTTTTTAATTCTAATTTTTCTAATTCTTCAGGAGTTAATCTTTTTATTGCTAAAAAAAATTGTGATATTGTAATAGCTTCTCCTTTAAAATTAAAGGCATATCTTGTAGTATTTGCTGAATTAAAATATGGTAAATTTAAAAAATTTCCTGTATCATCTTCGGACTTCAATTCCACTTGTTTGGGAAAGACTTCCGCATTTCCAAACCCTAAAAATGCACTAATTGCTGTTAGTTTATCTCGTAAAAGTTTAGCTTCTACAGGAGCCGTCGTAAATAAAAAGATATGAGCTCCTCCACTTTTAGATCGACATAAAGTAAGGGGTAGCTGATGGTTATTAATTAAATTAATAAGTTTTTTGTGGTTTAAATTATATTTATCAACATCGATACATCCCCATCGACATTGATTATTTTCATCAATAGGAATGATACCTAAACTAGGTTCAATACCACTTAGATGATCTTGCCAAAGTTTATCAGTGACGGGTTCACGTTTAACAAAAGATTTTCCTTTAATCTTTGTACCATCGGCGCTTTTCTTTTCGACGTAGGTGCATCCATGAGCTCGTTTTAATCCAGAAAATAAATCAATAAAATTCTTCATAATAGTTTTGCGGGGCGGTTTAACTCTCGCGCTGCCGCCCCTTTCTTCTTCACAAAGAAGTTGTTAAAACGGTGCTTCGCTTTTAGGTTCTGAATCGCCATGTTTTGCTCGGACAGCGCCTTTAGCGACGTTGTTAGAAAAACCTTTAGCGATTTCATAAATCCCTTTGTCAGTGATTGGTCCAACCTTGGACACATCCCAACCAAACCATGTACCTTTGTCATTAGACTGTTGTACAGTTTTTAGTTTATAAATGTGGCTATAAGTTGGCGGGGTGAATAAACCATTTTTACCCTGCATTTTGATCCCCATCATCATTGAGTTCCACTTACGACTAATTTTTAATTGAGTCGCTTTCATGGAAATCAAAGCTGTTGTAGGAGTTTTGCCGAGTAATACTACAAAGTGACTTACAGTATTTTCAAGATAGTTGCCATTGGCTAATCTATCCTTAAAACTTTTATCTCTTGTAGTTTTAGGTATGTCGTCTCCTGCGTCATAAATATTGACGGGAGCTCCTTTACTTTCACCTCTGTCTTGCCATTCTATCTGTTGTCTTTTGTAATAGACGGGCACTACTTCTATCCCCTTTTCGCCATCATACAATTCGGATGTTACCGTATTGATGATCATGCCAGGTTGTGCACCTTTAACATGTTTAGCGTCCCTTGTATTTACTTCGGGGGATAGTTGGCCCAAGACTTTGAGAAATGGTAAAGCTAAATCTTCCTGCTTTATATTCGCAATGCCTTCGCCTGCATCAGCTTCAAATACATTTGTAGCTAATGGTCCTGCATTTTCGCGTTTCGCGATCTGTGCTTCTTGTTTCATGGTTATTGTTTCCTTTTTATTGTTGTTTTATTTCCAATGAACACATTGAAAATTTCCGTTGGAAGAGGTTTCCCTCCCTCGATACGCTCACGGACAAGCGCTTTCAGAGTCATGGGCTCAACCTTCAACTTTTGTGTCGGTTGATACCCTTGACCCTTCGCAAGGATAGCATATTCTGCTGCCTTGTTATCTTCGTTACGTCCAAAAGATACAGTTAATTCATTCTTTATTATATCTCCTAGATCGTTTTCACGAAGCCAGTTAAACGCCTTCTCTTTATTAGCTAGAGTTATAGAGGCGCTATAATTTGTTTTAACTTCAACTGATGATCCATCAGCAAGTTTGAGATAAGATAGTCCCATCTCTGTTAACATAGTGGGAATAACTTCTCCAGAAATCAGTTCTAAATCTTTTTTTCTCTGTTTAAGATACTCTTCATTTTGCTCTATGTCTTTCTGTATAGTCTGCATTTCTTTTATTTTATTTGCAAGTTTACCTATATTGTCTGTTTTATCTAAGATTTCCGTTTGGTCATCTTCGAAATTAATTTGATTCATCTAAGTCTCCTTTCTCGAATAAATTTATTTGAATCGGGTAGTATTTTCTTTCTTGTTTGTCCCATTTAAGTAAATTAAATTTACCGTTGGTTATATCAGAAACAATAGAACATGCTACTCCAATAATTGCAGGATCTCCTGTTAATAATAAAAAATCTTCAGTGGAATAATCTTTTAAACCTTTTCTTAATTTAAAGATTAAGGGACCAGGAGAAAATATCATTTGCGAAAGTTCAGGTAATAGAAATTTAAAGGTTCCATATTCAGCTGCTCCTAAAATATTAATTTTAGGTTTACCATCTTTGGTGCCCGCAATTTCTTGTATTACATATACAATCGGCAATTTAACTTTTCTACTTTCTTCCATTGACATTATATATAAGATGTCCTATATATTAAGTCAAGTAGAAAGAATTATGAATTATAAATTTAAGACAAAACCATATGGTCATCAGATGACCGCTTTAGAAAAATCCTGGAATAGGGAAACATATGCCTATTTTATGGAAATGGGTACGGGGAAAACTAAAGTACTTATTGATAATGTAGCGATGCTCTATGATCAAGGAAAAATAGATGGTGCTCTTATTATTTGTCCCAAAGGTGTTACAGGAACTTGGTATACTCAAGAACTTCCTGCTCATTTACCTAATCACATAGAAAATATGTCCGTTTTGTGGCAGCCCAATATTACTAAATCACAGTCTCGAAAGTTAGGTAATTTATTTAAAACTGGGGAAGAGCTTCATATCCTTATTATGAATGTAGAAGCTTTAAGTACACAAAAAGGAAGTGACTTTGCTAAAAAATTTATGCTTTCTCATAAAACGTTAATGGCGATTGATGAGTCCACCACTATTAAAAATCCTAAAGCTAAACGTACAAAAAATATTCTTCAAATGGCTAAAAGAGCTATTTACAGAAGAATTTTAACAGGTTCACCTGTGACTAAAAATCCTTTAGATTTATATAGTCAATGTGAATTTTTAAATGAAGATCATTTGGATTTTACTTCTTATTATGCCTTTAGAAATAGATATGCAGAAATGAAAACCCTGCATATTGCAGGAAGGTCCATACAGGTTGTAAGTGGGTTTAAGAATTTAAGTGAATTATCTGAACAATTAAAAACATTTTCGTACAGAGTTTTAAAAGAAGATTGTTTAGATTTACCTGATAAAATTTATATGAAAAGAGAGATTGAATTATCTCCTGAACAAAAGAAGGTTTATAAACAGATGAAAGAAGAAGCTTTAGCTACTTTAAATGGTAAGTCTCAAACTACTATGACCGTTTTAACTCAACTTATGAGACTTCAACAAATTACATGTGGCCATTTTGTAGCTGATGATGGCACAACTCAGGAAATAAAGAGTAATAGATTAAGTGAGCTAATGGATATTTTAGATGAAGTAGAAGGAAAAGCTATTATATGGTGCCATTGGCAAAAAGATGTGCAAATCATTAAACAGGCTCTTACTAAAGAATATGGTCCGAGGGCCGTGGTTGATTATTATGGCTTAACGCCTCAAGATCAAAGACAGAAGAATAAAGACGCTTTTCAGAATGATTCTAAAGTACGCTATTTCGTTGGAACACCACAAACGGGTGGATATGGATTAACCCTAACTGCCGCTAATACTGTCATTTACTATTCTAACGGATATGACTTAGAAAAAAGAATTCAGTCCGAGGACCGTGCACACCGAATCGGGCAAAAGAAGTCTGTGACTTATATAGACATTCTCGCGGAAGAAACTGTTGATTCTAAAATCGTCAAATCCCTCCGCAAGAAAATTAACATCGCTTCTAAAGTTATGGGCGAAGAACTTAAATCCTGGATTTAGTAGGACTTACGCGCGACGCGCGGTAAAATTTTTATTTCGCTATTTTACAGTTATTTTTTTTGGCTTTTTGTCTTCGGGTGGATTGTAGTTCAATTCCACTTTCAACATTCCGTCTTCTAGTTTGGCACCTTTACATTCCACATATTCTGACAATTGTAATTGTCTTTGGAATGCACGTTTAGCTATGCCTTTATGAACGAAGTCTTCTTCTTGATCAGAAGAGTTTCCTTCAATAGATAGAACACCATCCGTAACATTGACATTAATGTCTGACTTTTTATAGCCAGCCACTGCCATCTCTAAGATGTACTTATCTTCTCCAGCTTTCTTTATATTATAATGTGGAAAGCCAGCATTGATAGTAGGCAGACGATTGAAACGTTCGAAGAACGATTCAAAACCGATTGCATTGTTTAGGAAATTATTTAAGTTTATTAGATCAGTCATAGTAACCTCCTTGTTAGACAGTTAATAATAAGAGCCTCCTAAAGCACTCTTAAGACTAATATATATTATTTTAAATAAATTACAAGAAGCATTACAAAAAGAATTAATCCTTGGTGCTTATTAATCATGCCATTGATCTTATTATAAATTCTAGTTATCATTAGGCGTCTCCTATAATTGGTTTATATCGAGTGTAATTATCTTCGTCTTTATAGGCTCTGAGATTCTCCTTTATATTTTCTGATGAATCAGGATTATAACTGACGTGCAACCAGCCTGAGTTGGGTTCGTCTGAGTTCCAGAACTCGAGGATCATTTGATCATATAAAAGGTTGTTCTTGATCCAATTAAAAATTTCATTATTGGGTGTGCCGTAGATTTCGAAGTCGGCCGCCATCCCTTTTGCATGCTGCGAATCTACGCTGCTGCCGATGGCCTGGCACAGCGCTGCGCTGCGGTAGCCGCTGGATATACTTACTACGTGATTAAAGTGGTCCCTAACAGGCTGTAGGACGCGCTCACAGAGCAATCTTAGATTTTCCTGATGGTCGGGACTAGGATCATTAGGAATGCCTTTTCGTTCAGCCGTTTGAGACTTGGTTAGTTCAACCAAGTTGAAATTTTTAGATAGTTGCATAGATTATGCCAAATAATGCTGGAACAATTGTAAGGCTATGGTCCCCACCACAGCTAAAAGAACCCAATAGATTTTGTCTATCTTGCCACCCAAGTCACGAATACGTAAACTCATATGTTTCAAATGGTTATTCTTAATAGTAGCCACATCTTTCTTAATCCCTGTGATGTGTCCTTGCAAACTGATAATATTTTCTCTTATAGTCTTGGGTATCATGTTCTCCTTGCAATAACCTGTTCTGATGGTGACAATAACGCAGTCTCTGTTCGTGTCAACCCTGTTTGTGGGTTCTTTTGCATTGCAGCTACAGCTACGTTAGGCATAGGGGTTTGAGGTAATGGAGGAACCTGTGGTTTTTGACTCGTTAAACCTGCCAAAGGATTAACAAGTTTTTTAATTTTCTCCAGACCTTTTTTAATGATCCCTGTTCCTTCTTCTGGAATAGGATTACCATTTGCATCATAAAGGGTTTGTCCTTTTGAATTCTTTTTGTATTTAGTTTTATCAGGAGTGTATCCGTCAGGGAAAAACTCTCTTCTTTTCCAATCTCTTTTAACTGCATCGAGTTCACTCTTAGGAAAAAGAAAGTATTTATTTTCAAAGAAGAAATAGTCCTCACTCTTTTCTGACTGTTCTTCCATAGCATCTCTAACGTACTCCACCTTTTGATTGAATCGAGGTTCAGAATAGTTAGTAGGAGTAAAGAATCCTCTCATTAAATTTCTAATAAGGGTTTCATCGGTCCCTGCTTTTTCTAATATTTTTTTAATGGTTCTATTATCTACATTTAATAACTTCATGTCTTCAATACGGATAAACATATCCTTTTGTATTTTAAAATCTTCTCCCTGCATGATGTCAAATTCTCTGACCATATCGGACGGCGTATTACTATAGTAATGTTTAGCATCATAAAAACCATCCGCTTCATCAATATCTCTTCTTAAACTATTGAGAGTTGCCGCGTAGTATTTTAAATCAGACTTGGTATCAACTCGAATCAAACGAATCCCAGAGAACAACGCTAACAGTTCATCAAAAGTGTTTACAGGTTTACCACCCTTCGTTAAATCTTTTCTGAGGCCTGCACTTATTTTCTCACTCGTTAGCCACACACCTGGTTTAATTCCATCCAGGATGTAAGCGAATGAATTATTAATCTTCGTGGAAAGAGTATCTCCTTTAGTATAAACTCTTCCACCTCCAGTTTTTCTTCCTCCTCCTGCAGTCACATCAACCAATCGATCATAACCCAATGGTTCGGATACAAAGGGTTCCATAATTTCCATCATCGGTCCTTCAGGACTGAATAAAAGTCCAAGAACATAGTCATCCACATCTTCGGGATTAATATCTTGAGCTGCGGCTTTAGCCATAGCTGCTTGTATAGGTCTTTGCATAACATCGTATGGCATGAAGTAAGTAAAGTTAATGGCTAAGCTTTCTCCATCTTCCCATCCTTTAAGCATCATTAGATCTGCATTTCTATTCCAGCTGGCAGCAAAGGATCTTTTGTATGCATCCTCTTGAGACTCCGTTGTGTTTGTTAAGTACTGACTCACTTCTGACATTCCTTTTCCTAATCCATAAAGCGTCATGAAAGATCCCATCAATCTTCTAAGTCCCATCTGTCTAATCATTATGTTAGGGTGTGAAGACATCTTTAAACCCAGAGCAATGTTGGTGGTTGTAGTTCTAATCATTTCTGCAGGGAACGATACGAAATTTCCTAGAGGGAATTTTCTTAATGCCTGAATGACAGGTGGAACTTTACTATAGGTTGGATAAGAATTTCTAATCAAATGAGCTGCTGCCTTATCTAAAGCATCATCCAACGTCAGCTTGGCTCCTGTTACTAAATCTGTTTTATCAAATGGCGCTCCTATATGTCTCATGAATTTAGCTACGTCATCTACATTATGCAAAGCTTCAAGCAACATGGATCGATCAAATTGAAAGCCATAAAACTTCCAAAGGTTATCTCCCCCTGCATAGACACGTCCGACCTTATCTGCTTGGGCCATGCCCATCATTCTTTCAAATAATTTATCAAAGGTGTTAAGTTTTCCTGTTTTTAATTCTGCGAGTACTGTTTTCATTTCAGTTGCTACAATGTTTTCATCATAGACTCCTAGTCTTACGAGCTTGGCTATCTGTTCATTGAATGCGACTTCATCAATTCCTTTACCTTCTTTAAAGACATCTCGGATTACCATTTTAAAAGAGTCAGTAACACTAGCACGATGACCAATATGACCTGCGTTCAAAGCAAACATGGAAGCTGATGTAACATTACGAACTTGGGTCGTGGGTGAGTATAAAGTTTTACCAATCTGAACTCCTGCTTTTCCTTGAATGATGTGACGATACCAACTTGATTTAACCAAGTTAGCAAACGGTGTACCTAACCCCATAAACATTTGTTGGAATTCAGGAGAAGTCCACATGCCTTCGAGATCTGTTTTAAGATAGTCCCCCATACGAGGAACTCTTCTAATCTGAGCTGGCATAATGTATTTACTTCGAGCTGCTTCACGACTGGTAAATAACCACCCGTCTTTGAGTCCTTGTTTTGTTATAAAATCTGCGGCGACCTTAGCCATGTTCTGATTAACTACATCCATGCCCGTACTTAAGACCGAGAACTTAACATTCTTTTCTTGTCCTAAAAGCTCTCGAATAACTTTAGGCAGTTCCTCTCCTGTTTTTAAAAACTTATATTGTTTTCCCTGCATAATTTTTTGAGATATAAATTTAAGAATGGTTAAAGGATCTTTGCCTTCCGTTTTTCCTGTAGCTAGAATGGAATCTACCATATCATTAGCAGCATTTTTAAAGCCTGTATCGTTGGGGAAATCTTTGAGCGCTTGCTCTCTTAAATTTTTATTCTTATTAATAACATTCTTAGCAATCCAGTTCGCCGCGTTCTCTCTGATCTTGGGATCAACCGCCTTTAAAGGATTAGTAAACGTTGAGAAAGATCTTAGTAAATACTGATGAGTTTTCTTCCCTAAAAGGTCACGCAAAGCATTAGAATATTCATCGGCTTTTTTGCCCTTAGGCAATGCATTTTTAAATCTTTTCACCACTTCTTCTAAAGTATCTTTAATCTGTTTGGATAAACCCTGAAGTTCTTTGGGTAATTCTGTAAGAGCTTTCTTATTCATGACATAGTCATCCGCTATATCTAACCAGTACTTCTGCATCGCAGGTGAAGTCGTTGCTTTATTATATTGTCCTTCGAATCCTTTAGCTAAATTGTAAGCTGCTTTTTCTAACCCTGCAAAAGCTCTATCAAATTTTCTAGCAACCGATCGTCCATAGAGTGATGCTGCCTCGGATGCTCCTTCAATTCCAACGGGCATCTCTCCATAGGATCTGAACGCCTGTAAAAAATTATCTAAAGTTTTAGCTGAACGTTTGGTAATATCTCTGCTTGTAACAGACCCTAATCTCCATTGTTCAAAGGGAGGAAGTTGTCCTACCCATTTCCAAACTCTTTTATTAGTGACTGGGTCTTTAACAAAACCTGAAAGACCACTTGCAATCGTAGGAGCTATGGCCTTGGTCAATGTCCAGTTAGTCATGCCTCGAATGGCATTCGTTGCACCCTTAACAGCAGGATAAACACCAGGTCTAGAATAGACCCAGGCTGCGGGTTCAAAGACTAGTCGGTTCGCGACTCGTGTTCCAATCTGTGCAGCTTTCTTTGCCGCCCACTTAGGACCCAACCATTTATAACCGAGCTGTATTCCTTTTCCTACTAAAGGAAAGCCTCCTCCAATTAACGTACCTTCAAAACCATACTTCACTTTATTTATAAATTCTGCTTTTGCTTTTTTTCTACCTGTTAATCCTTCTGTGGACTCAGGTTGAAATCCTGGCATAGGATTTAAGACAGGACGACCAGGGCTAGAGACAATAAAATCTGTAGCTCCTAATAAGGCTGCACCCTCCACGGCTCTTCGATAAATCTTACTCGTCTTAGTTGCTTTATTAATTTTTAATGCTTTATAAATAGGCGCAAGCGCATTGGCTCTATTAACTAGTTTAAGAATGGTAGCGTAAGGGAGAGCAAACTGTACTCCTAACTGAGTAAGTTCACCTCTCCAGGTTTCAGGTTGATCAGGTCTAATTTTTTCATCGTTCATTCTTTTTTCTAAAGCAGTCGTAAAGTCTGTGCCTAATGCAAAATCTGTAGGGATGGTAACAAGTTGATTAATGCCCCCACTCAGTTGCCACACTCCTTCTTCAACTCCTTTAGCTAGCTCATCGAGTCCTGATATATAATCTCTTTCCTTTTGACCTGAGTATTCTCTAATCCATTTATTAAGATTAACGTACTTAGGTTTGATAACCTTTCCTTCTTTATCTTTAAATTCTGTAAACCAAGACTGTGCTCTAAGCGTAGGAGATAGAGTTGTGGCAAGTGTTAAAGCTCCCACATCTCCTTTGTCTTTACCAAGGAACCATTTGACTGGCTTCTTTGGTTCAGTCATCTGATCCAAAGCTGAAAGCATAGCTTTTTGAAAGTCCGTATAGTCTTTTAGATTATCTTTGGAAGTATCTTTTTTATAACGCTCGTAAGCAGTGTCGGCCATTTTAACCCTCCGACGGTAATACTAAATTGACATTATATTTTGTGTTGAAATTGTCTACGTCTTGTTGAGTTTGAATCGTTGCAAAATCTTCTAGCGCCTGCCCACTTTGAGAAAGTAAGATTACAATGTCATCGGTAATGGTTGCAGGAAGTCTAGCTCTAAGTTCTTCAAAGCTCATGCCTACGGGATCTACTTGAGGGGTTCCTCTTGGTTGGATTGGTTGTTGCCCAGCCATTCCTTCTGGTTGAATTGTTTCTTCCACATTTATATCTTCTACAAGTTCTCCACCTTGATAGCCCACTCTTCCCCCTGTAGCTTGTGCCTCCATTCCACCTGCTTGAACGATACTCATAATTTCTGCCATCGCATCTTTAATTTTTTGACGCTTGCCTTCCACAGTGGGAGGATATTTTAAAACATCCGCACCAGATTCTTCATCCTTGATGAACATCTTATCATAAGAAGGTAAGATCACATCCAGCAGTTCTTTTATGACTGTTGGAGATCCTAGAACTCTATCGACTAATGGATTTCGTTTTTTAATTTGATTGATGGTAGTGTTAGCTATTATTAATTCATTCTCAAGGTTTTCTATCGCCGTCGCTTCCAACCCTTCTTCTTCCAGGGCTTTAGTTATTCTAATTTTTTCTTTAGTAGCGTTGACCAAGGCATCTAACATGACTTGATCTTTATATAGTTTACCTTCACCCATCATCTCACCTTCAGCTCCAATGATTTCACCGAATAGTCCTGCGCCGACAGCACTTCTCGTGGCATCTCTCTGATCCATGCTTGAAAAAAGTTCTTTAGTAGGTCCTTGTGCTTGCTTCGCTGCGGTCTGTAAGACGTTTCCAGTAGGTGGATTGCCCACCATGTTCAAGCCCCAGTCAATTAAGAAACGATTGATGTCACCTTTTTTACGTGGGTAATATTTATCCGTGATCCGTTGAGAGGTTTCAAAGGCTTTGTCATAATCGATACCAGCATAACCTCCTGGTCCATCGACTCGTCCTCTTTTAGGCGTGTCTAATCCTGACGTGATCCCGCTTGTGGATCCTCCCAGTCTAAACATAGGTCTGTTTAATACTCTGCTCATTAGTGTAACCTTTTGAATGCTACATCTACCTTAGAATAATCCACTAGATAGTATCCATTGTCTCCTTTAATGGAAGCCCATGGAACTTCTTGTGCCATTACACCTTCGTAAGTTTTATCATCGCCTTTGTATTTAAAGGAGTAGATGTTTACACCTGAAGGTGATTGACCTGTAAGTTCAATATCAGTTTTTAATCTAATATCACTTTGTTGTTGTTGCATCAAAGGAATACTCTGGATGTTTGAACCAGGCTGAAGAGCCCCATAGATACCAGCCAACGTAGCTCCTGTTCCAAGCGCCGTCTGCAGCGGTGTTGGATTCGGTTGTTGTTGGAACTGATACTGGTTACCATAGCCACCCATGATTCCTGTCAAACCCTGACCTAGGAATCCTAGTCTTTCGTAGGGTTCGAATGCTTCCATTCGTAAACCTTCTCTGGCTGCATCAGCTTGTGCTTGCGCTTGGGCTTGTTGTGTTGCGCCCACTGTACCCAAAGTCGCAATATCTTGTTGATACATTCCTGGAACGGTCTGTGCTAATTGTTGTTGTTGATTAAATGCTGTCTGTGCTCCCTGTTGAGCCTGACCATAACCTTGTTGATATAATTGTGCTTCCATACGAGCTCTATTTAAATCGGAAGCTGCATCATATTCTGATCCAGCTATTCCATGTCTTGCTCCGCCAAAAGCCCCTGCTTGTTTAGCTTGATCTGAAATTCCTCTTCGTTGCATCGCTGCTTGTTTATCAAATGATGTCATCGTCGCATCGATCACCTGTTGTTGATACGGTGACATGAATTGTTTGTAAGCGTCAGGTCCTGCGTAAGCTTCTCCTGCTGTTAAATAATCTTCAAAGGCTCCTATACCTTTTCCAGTGGTACCTGCTAGGGTGGCTGCTTGAGTTTGTAATGGATCTTGCCCTGCAACGGTTGGTGCCCATTGAGATACATCTAATTCTTTTCCTGTTAATTTTGGTAATTCCTTACCGTAGTGTTCACCTAATGCTTGTATAAATGGTGCGGGTAAATTTCTTGTTTCTGTTATAGCCATTATTTTTTACCTGATGGTCCCCTTCTTTTTCTTACTGGATCAGTCAATTGATATGATCCTGGCCCAGAATATTTTTTAATTGCTTTTGCTGAACGATGAGGACTTGGTGTTCCTACAACAGATGTTCCTGTGTAAACATCTCCTCGTTCTGCTGATTTTCTTTTAGAAATAATAGCTCCTCTTTCATAAGGATCCTTCTGCATAAATTCGTCATGCTTTTCTTTTGCTGTTTTTGGTCTACTAGGTTTAGATATAGGTTTAGGTTTCTTTTTACCTAGTAAACCTAACCCTCTTTTTGCTAATCCAAAAAATCCTGCCATTATACTACCTCACTCAATCGTTCTGAAACTTCAAACATTTCTTGTGCTCCTTGTCCTTGTGATTCTTCTGACACTTGACCGCCAGCTTCTAAATTCTTCATGACATTTTCCATGACTTCTGCTCCTCTGTCAATATCTCCACCACCTGCATTTCTAACAGCATCTGCGGTAAAAACAAACTCATTTCTGCTTAATCTTGCGGGAACATCATCCGCTTTTTCTTCTCCACCTAGAGGCACGAAGCCTCCATCGTTTCTATAATCTTTTTCCATACCACCTAAATTCATGAGTCCGCCTTCTTGACGTCCTACTCTTCCACCTTGTGCTACAAGTACGGATGGATCAATTGAATAGTCTGAACCGAGACCTGCATAATAGTCTTTCCATTTCTGAAGATCTTCATCGTATTCTCCAGTAACTTCACCACCTAATTCTTCTGGCGGTTGTGCAGCCGTGTATAATCCTGCAGCTATAGAAGGACCTGCAACTCCTGCTAAAATTTTGTTGGGTATGCCTGGAATTAAACTAGATTTTTTAGCCCCTTCTAAACCCTGAGCCACTTTTGGAATAAAATCTGCTTTTTCTAAATTTACATGTTTTAAAGGATTTTTCATCCAACCTTCACCCAAAGTATCTTTGTAAGCTTCTGCAGGAATATTCCAACCTGTAGTACCTGTTGTGTTAAACGCTGTCTTTGAAGCTTGATTAAAAGGAAGTTTTCCCCAACTTTTACCAACGTTTGATGCTATATTTCTTGGGTCTAACCATTTCATCTTACTCCATGATTGGGCGGGGCTACCTAATCCCCAGCCTGTACCAGCCAGATAATTTGATAAACCTGCTCCTGCTAAATAACCTAATGCTATTTTTCCAAATTTACTTGAAGCAAGTTCCGTAAGTTTCTTAACTGCTTTTTTAACTACTTTAAAAGGATTAGGCAGAGATAAGAAAGAAGGTATCCCTGATTCATTAACAGGCCGACCGTATCCTCCTCTTGATTTTAAAAGATCAGCTTCCTCTTTATTTATAAAAGCAAGAGACTCACCTTCAGGTGCATATTTTTCTAATTTTTCTTTAAGACTTCCTAACTTATATTTTCTTCTTCCCGTGTAGGTATCCATGATACCACCGAACGCTGCGGGTGCTCTACCAAACTCTTGACCAGGAAACTCTTCTCCCATCATCGGTGATTCAGGTTCTTGTGTCTGAGTGCTTGCTATTATTTGTTTTATTTTTTCCATAGCTTCTTGAGGAGATAATCCTTGAGCTATTAATGCGTCGTATAATTCTTTAATTACTTCTTGAGATTGTATCATTGCACCTTCCATCTCTGCGCCTTCCATCTCTGCACCAACCATATTTCCTTGTTGATATTTAGGTCTACTGATGCCTCCGACCGATCCAATCATTCCGCCTTCTGCCGCAAATTTTCCTGTAGGTTCTGTAATTTTTTTCTGTAAAACATCCTTAATTTCTTGATCAGTAATTGTAGGATTTAAACCTTTTTCCATCATCTTAATAAGATCTAGTTCTTGATTAGGAGCGTACTTTCCTAAAATATCTATATCGGATTGAGATACATCAGCTACTAAGTTTGAAGGGATACTATAATCATCATCGTCTACTCCAAAAATGTATTCTTTAAACTTATCCAAAGTAGAAGGTCCTTTATCAATATAAGGATTTATAGTAGGATTAATATTTCTAATTCCTCCGCCTGTAAAACGATCAGGGGTAGGTTTAGGATCAGGTCTATGTGTAGGAATATGTTGTGTTCCTCCTACTCCTGGACTCCATCCTGTATCTCTCCCAGGTCCATAGCTACTTCCAAATTGTCCTCCTTGTGCTTCGGATCTTCCTTCGGGTTCTCTGCTCTCCTGACCAGGTGGTTGATATTTAGGTCTCCCTGTGCCTCCCACCGCACCCACTAATAAGTCTCTAGGTTCATGAGGTTGTAGTCTAATATTTCCTCCATCTTCTTTATGAATTCGACTACCATAAGTATCGGTCCAGTCACGAGCAATCTTTGGCTCGTTGGCCCATAAATACTTACGCTGTGCTTCTGATTTGAATGGCATAATTTAAACTATCTTATTTGATTATTAAGTAAAGGCAGGGATTTCACCTGAGCTTATACCTTTACACAAAAATCTAAGCTTTTACAAGGTCAGACTTTGATAATAGACTTGGCATTTTTTTAATGTCTATCAAGACGTCCCTTCTTATATCCTCCCTTTTGGTTGTGGTATTAGGATCATTGACATCAGCCGTAGCCTCTGCGTCCGATCCATACTCTTGTTTGGTTATCTTGTTGGTGACCGTAATGATGGTCTCACTCTCCACTTCTTCTTGAAGTTTACCATTCACAGTCTTAAATGTTACCAAACCTTTTTCTTTAAATGACATTAGGACCTACTTATCTCTAAGGCTGATACAATTAAATTTAAGCCTCCTGTTGTGCTGCACGTTACCTGGAGCTTATCAGATTCCTCTAAAACTAAAAGGATAGAGTTACTCGAGTTTAAAAATTCAAATTTGGTCGTGGCCGCCAAGGCTGCTTTATAATCATAAGTAAATCTAGTAGTAGTACTGGTGTCATAGACTGAAAGTGTTACATTCATGGTACTCGAGTCTGTGTTATAAACTGAAATAGAGCGGATAATAGAAGTCGTTGCTGCAGGCACTTCGTAAACATCCTGGTTAGCGGTTGTCACTTCAATCAATTTAGGAGTAACTTTATAGGTATTTGCCATTAAGTCATATACCAAGTAAATCGTTCTTGGTCCTCTTTTTGTTGTTGTAAAAACGTTGAGTTCAATTGTTCTACAATTGCACTGAGCGCTCTTGAAATTTGTTTCTGATTAGAAAAATCATATTCTTCTTTTGGTTCAGGTACTTTAACTAGTATTTTTGCCATTATCTCATCCCGTCTGGTTGAAGATCCAGCCTCATAGTTCCAAATCTCCAGTTGTCATTCACTGCAGCGTTCGCAATACTCACGCTCGCAAATCTTCCTCGAGCTCTCGTATTAAACTGAGTGGAAGTAGAAGTCACGGTGAATGGACTATAAACACTAGATGTCGCTGTGCTCGCTGGAAAACGTTTAAGATTTAAAGTCACCGTTGCACTTCCTGTTAGGGTTTTAAAATCGGGTAAGAACCGACTGATCGATAAATAAAATGTGCCTGCTCCTGCCTCTTTAAAGTAGTCTCCTAGATCAAAGTCATAGGATTCTAAAGTGCCTGCAATCGCGGTAGAAGATCCATCGGGATTGATTTGATTGGTGCCAACTTCCTGTTCAAAATAAACCGTTTGACCTAATCCTGTTTCACCAATCACACTCGGAAAGGTTCCTGTTGCCGTCGAATCAAATTTAGTTGAATGAGGATTAGGATAAATTGTAGCAGGCATCCAAGAAGTTCTTGCTTCAGTACCTGGATACCAAACTCCTCCTGGAATCTTGCCTTCCGCACTTCCTACCGATTCTCCATAGTTATAAACCGCATAGCGATCATTATAACTTGCACCCTCAGTTGGATAATACCATACGACTTCTGTAAATAAATTGTTAATAGCTGCACAAAATTGTTGACCTTTGGTTGTATCAATATCATCATAGACATAGTCTTCAATCGAACAGCTTAAAGATTTAACCGTACCATCGAAAAGAAAGAAGCCTTTATTGCTCATCCAATAGGCCACCCCATCTATTTCTACGACTGCGTTTTGACCAATCAATCCACAGTTCGTCCCCACCTGTTCAAATCCGAAAGTAAAAGGAGCTCCTACATGTTTCATGGTATAGAGCGATGTATCGGTCCACACTAAAATATTATCTTTAGCTTTAATGGCTCCCATAATTTTAGTACCATCTTGTAATCTTTGACTTCCAGCACTATTAATAGCGGTGGGTGCAAAAGTATTAATAGTTTCTTGGTCCGAGAACCGTATAAACATATCATCTTGAGACGAAGCTGTACCAATCGTTGTTTCTGTTCCGAATAAAACCACGTGTCTTGTTACAGGAGACATCATCATTAAACGATTCGCTGTTGGAGCGGCAGTCGTTACATAACTGGTTGTGCCTGTTGATGCACGAGTCGTGAATCTTGCTGCAATGCTCGCATCCCAGCTATAAATTTTTCCATTAGCAATGTTGGCTAATAAAACATCACCATAATTATCAAAAGACCATAGCCCTGGTTCAAGAGTTAGGGTTGAGGCAGCAACGGCTGATCCCCATCCTGTATAATCGGTAGCATTATCTACTGCCGCTGCGTCAGCATGAATAGCCGTAGCTGTTCCGTTTGTTGCCCGTGTAATACCTGTTAATTCATTAGTTGATTTACCCGAATAAGTAATTAATTCATTTTCAACTGCAATAGTTCCTGAAGTAGGAAAAGCAGTCCCACTGGTTAATCTAATTTGAGTAGATGAACCATTGTTTCCAGCAGAGTCGGCTGCTAAAGCACCGTCTAAATCATTAGTGGCTACACCTGAAACCGTTCCGCCAAAATTTCCAACACCAAAACCATAGCCATAAGTTTGAGCTGCAGGGCCTACGGTTTGATAGGGCTTAACGGTCATGCTACCTCCCGTAGATATAGCAGCACTCGCTTGATTTGATGAATCAATCGTAAAAGTTACACTCGTGGGTACAGTTAAAACTTGAAAAAGTTTATCTTCAAATTGAGCATCGGTTAAACCCGTACCACTAGGTAAAGTGACTGCATCCAATTGTATAATATCCCCTGCTAATAAACCATGCGCAGAAGTTGTTGTAATGGTACATGTTTTAACACTCGTACTATTTGTTGCTAAAGTAGAACTTCCAAAAGTAGTCGCTGCAATTGGAGTGATATCGTAAAGTGTTCCTTCAAAATAAATCAATAAAAATTTATCCGTTCCAATAGCCACGTATCGGTTACCGTCCAGATCAACAAAAGAGTATTGGGCTCTGGCTACACCAACAATGGTATCAGTTAATAAAGAAGACCACCCTCCTACTTTTTCAGGAAGGCCGTATCGGAATCGGACATTATCAGAACTCACCCAGCGCCTGTCGGCACCGACCTGAGTTTGTTGTTTGTCAATTCCTGGAAGGAGTTTAAAATCTACAAGAGCCATATGATCAGCTCCTATGATGCACTATTCGTTTTGTATATCCAGCCTACTGTAGCATTGGCATATACCAACGTAATAGCTTGACCATTGGCGCTTAAAGTCAGATTGTCTGTTGAGCTATTAATCTTTTCGGACCCATTAGAATCAATAGTTAGATTGTTTGAAGCAAAATAATTTTGACTGTCGATAAGCGTTACTTCGGATCCCACAGCTCCAGCAGGAAGAGAGACGGTAAATGCATTAGTTGTTTTAGTATCACACAAAACTTGATCACCAGCAACAGCAGTATAAGCAGCGGTGTGAGTGACATAACTCTTTTGGAGCATGCCTAAAGCCGTATTCGTTCCATCAGAATAAACCAGGGCGGTTGCACCTACAGGCATTATATAACCTGTTCCTGAAGCCGTCGTAACAGTTAAAGTATAATTACTGGAAGAACGTGTCGTTGAATCTTTAACAATAAAGATTCTTTCTGCCGAAGCAGGCATAATAAAATTACGATTACCTGCTAGCGTTCCTGTTAGGGTAAAGAATAAATTTTTACCGTTGGAAGTAGCTCCATCATTTAAGTCTAATGTGACATCGCCTGAAGCCACGTCGACCGATAAATATCCACTCGAAGCCTGTTCTAAAATTTCTAGATTAGTATTAGTAATCGTTCCCCATAACCCAGCTTTTTCTCCTGTGGCTACTTTTTCTAATTGTAAATTTGTCGAATATGTTGAGGCCATAATTTTCCTATAAAGGGTCTATATTAGTCCAGGTTTGACTTGCATCTGGATCAATTGCATTCCATGTTAGCACATTCACATCGGCAGCGCCAGTAGAAACTGTTAGGCCGCTGCCATCAGGGGAGACGGTTCCACTGATGGTATAAGTAGGAGTTCCACTGCTAACCGTACCACATAAACTACCTGTAACGATAACTGTAACATCAAGATCGACTAGTGCCGTAGCTCCAAAAGTTGTTTCTGCGAATGCTGATAAACCTAACATAAATTCACTTATATCCTTGTTGAAATGTTATTGATTATCTCTTTGGATATTTATCTTTAGTTGCTTTAATTGTAGCTTTCCAAGCATCAATCCCATTATGATAAATATCGTCTAACTGATCTTGCCAAATTGGATAATCTTTTTTTCTTAAATCTAAAATGACTCTATCAACTACATCATCGTCAACAGTTAAACCCCATTCTTGACAATAGGTAAAATCAAATCCTGATGGTACTGAATCTAATAGTTCTAATCCATCTTGAGCATCTTTAGCTAATAATAGAAAAGCATCACAATTTGGTGTCTGTGCTATCATTACAACATCTCTTTCAATGCGCTCCTCTCTTTCATATCCACCAAAAAAGGTTCTCCAGTTACTTGGTTCTATTTTATATAGTTTCATCTTCAACTCCTTTAAGCTCTATTTTTAATTGTGGATTTGGATTGCCTTCCAGTATTTTTGTTGCTTTAGGTATTAATCCTATTTGCTTTAATGCGTTCCAAGTGTGAGGATTACTCATAGCGTTACGCAATTTAGCTGGAGAGGGTCTGCCATTAGCAATCATTTCAGCTTGAATTTCTCTACCAATATCAACAGTAAATTCGTTTGCGGCATTTGCTTCAAACATCTGTTCATCGGTATAACCTTTAATTCTCGTAGGTTCTGCAAGAACATAAAGTTCTTTTAATAGTTTTTTTAACATTTTAATTTCTTCTTTGGTAAGCTCAAATGCCTCTTTGAGCGTTTCTTCTTCGCTTTCCGCTTCTATAATATTAGCTTTAAGTTCTAAAATTTCATGTTCCAAACCTTGTCCACCATTTTTTAAATGGTTTAGCTTTGAAAGTTTTGCTTGATATCTTAATGTACCAGCTTTTTTAAGAGCCAATGCTCTTATTCTGCCTTCAAGAAATCCTTTTAATGTTTTAATTCTTGCCCAAGGCGTATTTCCTATAACTTGGTATCGGTAATTAAATTCTGAGTTAAATTTTTCAGCCATAATTTTTTAATTGTAAGCACATCCTGATAAATATTTCCTAGCACTTCCAACACCTGATGTATCAGTTGCCACCACTCCTGTGTTAGAAATTAAATTACTTACATTTAAATTACCAGTAGCATTTACCCCATAAGCCCATATTCCTTTGTCTCCACCATATTCAGTTCCTGAAGAAGCACCTCTAACTGTTCCAACACCTGTTGTATCCGTTGCTACTACTCCAGTATTAGAAACTAAATTACTCGTACTAATAGAACCAGCACCAGCATCACCGCCTATAAAAATTCCTCTATCATTACCAAAACTACATGCCATTATATTATTTCTAGCAGTTCCTACTGCTGCTGTATCGGTTGCCACTACTCCAGTATTAGAAACTAAATTAGTCACTCCTGTTTGGTCTCCAGGAGTTGGGTCTCCAAAACCAAAGATAGCTGTGTCTGTGCCATATTCACATCCTCCTAAATAAGACCTAATACTTCCTACGCCTGTTGTATCCGTTGCTACCACTCCAGTATTAGATACTAAATTAGTCATTGAAACGTTACTACCAGTACTACCAAAACCAAAGATACCTTTGTCTCCACCGTATTCACATGCCGCCATATTACTTCTAGCAGTTCCAACACCTGATGTATCCGTTGCTACTACTCCAGTATTAGAAACTTTATTAGTTACGTTAAGTTTAGCGTTTTCGCCATAACCAAAAATACCTTTGTCTCCACCGTATTCAGTTGCCGTTGAACCTTGTCTAGCTGTTCCAACACCACTTGTATCAGTGGCCACTACTCCAGTATTAGATACTAAATTTGTTACTGCGGTATTACTACCAGTAGTACCAAAACCAAATATTCCGTTATCATTTCCTTTAGATGGTGTCTCAGCAACAGCCTTATCAAGAGTAGGTATCCATCCATTAGTTGCATCCGAATAAACGATATTAAGTGCCGTACCATCTGTTCCGTATTCTACATCATAACTGTCATCAAAACCTTGATAGTTTAAGCCGTTTGAATCTATAACAATACCATAGGTTCCCCAAGTTCTATCATAGTCGGCAAATATTATTTCATCGCCATTACTAGCCGCAGCTGGTAACGTAATTGTACAAGCATTGGATGTTGTATTAATCCAATATGCGTTTCCAGCTTCAGCTGTTAAGGTTGATCCTGTTACAACATCTTGCCACGAGAGACCTCCAGCGGCAGCCGCCGCTACAACTCCTGAGGCTCGATATGGATTATCTCCTGTTACGCCACTCATAATTTTTTATCTCCTATTATAAAGTTTGATCTAAATAACTGATAACAACGTCAACATCCGCAGAACTAGCTGTTATACCATAAAGTACATCTGTTGCTTCCATAACTATTCTTGTTGTATGTTCAAAAGTTGCGTTTGCAGCCAATGCTTGTGCTTTATAAATATAGGTATCAGCACTACCACCTGCTGGATCGAGATAAAGATCAAAAGTCTCGTCTGCCCCACCTGTTTCACAAACCGATATATTAAGTATCGTATAAGTGTGTCCCGATGCTGCTGTTAATAAAGTGTTTTCAGAGTTTGTCATTGCTCTGACACACTTTTCTTTCATTACTTCACTTGCCATATTTTCCTCCTATTAAAATCCCATTACTAATGCTTTACCTGTAGATGATACAGATGGGTTCATTGAACCCTCAATAGCCACAACTCCAGTTCCATTTGGAGTTAAAGTAATTGCACCATTAGCAGCATCAGTTATTGTAAATGTTCCTGAAGCTGTACCATTATTGGTACTTAAAATCAAATTTTCTGTTCCGCCTGTCGTTACAGTTAAAGTTCCATTACCACTTGAACGTAGAGTTGCCGCTGCTGCCGCATCTCCTACTGTTACTGTATCTGCTTTAAGAACTACATCGCCTGTACCTTTCGGAGTAATATTAATATCAATATTTGAATCACTACTTCCTGTTGAGGATAATGTTGGTCCATTACTAGCCGCCGCATTAGCAATCGTAAATTCATTAACAGCACTTCCAGTTTCAGAAAATTTTAATAATTCTAATGTACCATCTCCTAATGCTTGACCATTAACATCCAACATTCCACCTAGTTGAGGTGTAGTATCATCTACAAGACTAGCAAAGCCTCCTACCTGATCATCACTTGCGTCTAAATAAACTGCTTTTTCTGAAGGCAATGTACAAAAAACTTCTTTTGAGCCTGCTGAAAAATCTACTGCGGAATCACTGTTGGAACTTTCCAAAACAGTAGTTCGAGTTAATGTTGAACTATCACCATTTAATGTTCCTAATCCTACTTCCCATTCGGATTCACTGTTTATTGAAATGGCATAATAAGTCGTATTACTATTTCCAATTCCAGCAGCAAATGTTTGAAAACCACCGACTGCTCCTCCGAGCGTCACGGCTCCCGTGCCTGTTGTTGAAGTTGTTTCTCTTACCCTATTATTTATTACTAATGCCATACTATGCTACCCTTATAATTGCAGCGCTAGCAGTAGCTGCTGGAAATTGAATTGTAAAATCTCCTGAAGTTGCAACTTTATTTCCACCAAAATCTATAACTAAACAAAGTTTGTCGCCTTCGTCGTCGTTATAAATAGCCGCGCCTAACGAAGTTAATGTTACACTCGAAAAAACTTCATTAGCAAAATCTACAACAGCCGTATTACTTCCTGGAATACTCACGGCTTGAGAATCTAATACTTGTCCTCCTGTTGTATAACCCGTACCTGAAGAACTTACTTCGTTGTCGGTACTGTAAACGGTTGATGATGTGGTATAGGCAGGACCTAAAGTACCTACATATAAAGCAATTTTAAAACTATCTCCTCCACTTGCAAAGTTATGAGTGCCTGATAACAATTCTGATTTAAACGAGTCTGGTATAATATTTGCCATATTTTATTCCTTAATCTTGTGTTGGTGGTGGTGATTTAAGAGGCGTTCGAATGACTCCATCCATGTATTCGTCCCTGCGTCTTCGACCTTGTTGTTCGATCGCGTACGATTGTAAGGCCTGCTGATACGACTGCTGATAGTACTGTATCAAATTTTGAGGACCTTTCAAGTATCCATATGCTTCTAACAAAGAACCATACAAAAGTAAATCCTGATATTTATTACTTAAATAAGTTGTTGTCGAATCAGAAGTGGTAATACTCGCTGGCTGTTTAATATAAGCCATCGTAATCTCATAAGCTGCATCGGGAGTAGGAGATACCACCCAATAACTAGCATCCCAATTTCCATAGTATTTAGGTAGTCCTGATGCGGTTGAAGGCGTATTATAGTATTCGGTCATATAAGAAGTATCTTTTTTCTCTAAATAAACATGAACATTAGGAGTTACATTGCTATTAGTTAATTGAATATAACGAATAATTCTTAAGTCGCTAGGAATGGTAACATACCGATTTCCAGAGGTTAAAGTAGAAGTAGCATAAAATCGATTATCATCATTATCTGCTTCTCTATAAATTCTGTTTTCTGCGTTTTTAGTAATGGTACTACAGATAGCATCCGTTAAAACGGTATCATCTACTTCCGTGTAGCTTCTTAAATCTGTTTTTAAATTTGCAAACGTATATGCCATTATGGTCTATCTCCTACGGGCCCCGCAAAAGAAGGAAACCCTCCTGCGGTTGTAGCACTTGTTGCTGCCGAAGCCAATACAAAAGTATATTGATTGCTCACGGTCTTGGTTGAAGGTTGACCTGGATAATTAACCGTAATGTTAATCGGTGTAATACTATAAGATCCAAATACTTTATCTAAATCATTATGAGCATTTGCTGTACTTGACTGTGGAGTTAATCCATAAGTCGGTGCAGACGATCCTCGAGTTAAACCTGTTAAAGTATTTGTAGACTTGCCTGTATACTTAATAACTTCACTGAGAGTAAAAGTATTTTCCCCTGCTCTCGTTTGAGCTGCAGTAGGTTGAGTTTGAACATAGATATATCCTGAACTTGGAAAAGCCGAAGCATCCGTTAAAGCTAAAGATGTAACTGCTGCAGTAATGTCTCCATTCAAAGTAGTTTCTAATTCTAAAGTTGAAATAGCAACTCCTCCCACTGCTTCTTTTACTTGTCTGAATCTTACAGCATCTCCACTTGAAAAATTATGACTAGGTTGAGTCACTGTAACCGTCGTACTCACCGTCGTGGTAAAAGGATTATTAGGTAAAATAGTTGGCGTTGGAAAAGCTGTTCGTGCGGGTCGTACCTTACTCAGGGATATAGAATCCGCGCTTAAAGTTTTAGGTCTTAGTTGAGGTTGCTTGGGTTCGTATTCAGACATATGAACAAAAGCTCCTGTCCATTCCGTTACCATTTCCCTCCAGGGAAATTGTAGACCTGAACGATCTGAAATAGCTAGTGCATGTTTTCCTGTTGCATACTTTGGCATTAGATGTTTGGATAGTAAGCTTTAGGTGTTATATAAGTACTTGCCGCTGATCCATCCTCCTGTAAAGCTCGTGCTAATTCATCTTCGTATAATAATTTAAAGGGTTGTGTTTTTTCCATTCTAAATTTTTGTGATAAATAATAAGCTAAGCCAGAGACCATACAAGGGATAAAACGATAAGGAACATCGGTAGCATTGGAATACGTTCCTGCATCCTGAATTCTTTTAACAAAAAAGATGTGTAAATTTTTAGCCGCATTACTAGCGTCTGGAGTTGGATAGATAGTCATCGTTACTCTATCTACAAAACGTTGAACCCAGAAATTGCTCGGGGTGCCTTCTGATTCTTTATTCGCGTAACCTGAGTATGTAGAACGATCGACTTTACCTAAAGCCGCATCCGATTGAGTATTCCCTGCCATATTCGTTCGTAATGAACATTGTTCTATGTCCGAGAAACCTGGAACATAATTGGTAACCGTTGCTCCATCAGAATGGGTTGCTGCTGTAGTGCTATGAGCTCCACGGGTAACACCCGTTAATTCACTACCACTAAAACCTACATAGGTAATATCTTCAGTACCAATTCTAATGGTACCTTGATTATTCATTCCTGTAATAGAATCCATAGTAATTCCACTCGTAGCGCTGGTGCTACTAATAGCTCCATCTAAAGTGGTATTAAGTCCGTTAGATTTTTGTAAAGCTGCCGCCCCAGTCGTGGGCATGTCGGAAGGGTATCTATAAAAATTAAATTCTTTTTCTCCTTGGGTCAAAGTAAGATTTAAAGTTCCTACTTCCCAATAATGCAATCCTCGATTTCCCCATTCTTGAAAAAGAATGTTGAGTGATCGTCTGGCCGCTCTTAATTGATAGCCTGAAACATTAGGAAAACCTACACGTTCAAAAGCTTCTTCAATAATATCAGCAATTGTAAAAGTTTTCCCAAATGTGTAACTATCGGAAGTCGTGTTAGGCACTGTTTACCTCCTAACCGTAAAAGAATGTTACGTCTGCAATAGTTGTTAAAGAACAAGTCGGCTTTGTAGCACATCTTAAACCCGTACCTGGGAATATTACGCTATATACAAAAGGTGCTGACGATCCATCAGGTGTTCCAAAAATACCAAGGGACGTTCCATTATCTTCTAAATCAATAGTGCCCGCGCCTGCTGTGCAATTTGCGGAAAACCCTAAAATTCTTGCAGGGCCTGCAAAAATAACTTGGTTAGCCGAGGTGCTTGTTATTCGTGTGAGTTTTATATCTACTGGATATGTACTCATAATTTTATCTCCTTAGTCGTGAGCTCCCGAAGGAGCTCACAAAGTTTATTTATTAACTTACCGCTGCGCTAAAACAAGTAGCTGGTGTTCCAGTACATCCCGTATGGACGGAAACCGACCATAGACCTGTACCAAGCACTGTGCAAACTATTTTTGCATAAGTTACACCACCTGTATCAGTACCATTTAATGTGATAGTATCTGATGCTGACACTGTTTCAAATCCAACAACATTATCGGATGAGTCATCAATATAGAATGCTCCTCCAGTCATAACGTCAGTTGAATTCGCAACTTGTACAATTAAACTACCAGTTTTCGTAATAGAATTTATGATAGTAAAAGTCGCCCCAACATTATTTGCGTTATTTAAATCTGGGCCTGGTCCTGCGACTCCAGAATCAGCAGTTGCATTAACTGCTGGTAACGTATAAGTCACTGCTCCAGCAGCATCATTATGTACAATTCTACCCGCGTGGGTAGCAACTGTTAATGCTACAGAAGAGTCAGCGTCTATAACGTTAGCTGGACCTGTATTGTAAAATCCTTTTTTGGATATTACTGGTCCTTGAAACGTTGTATTTGCCATAATTATAATCCTCCTAGTTTATGTAGATCTAGTCTCTAGGCCGTCGACTATACGCGTCTAGATCTAATTAATAATTGTATAGTAATTCATCTATAACGCAGATTTGCGTTTAGTGCAAGGTATCCTTAGGAAAAAATTTGATTTTTGATAGCGCTTAAGTGGCTATCGAAACTTCAGCCTTGGCGCTGTTTACTTTAGTTTGAAGAGTATCCTCTTCAAATTCTTTGGCAATGATCTCTTTTATAACATCCTGGATTTGTCTATTGATTTCAATCATCCGAATATTATGTTTCCCTGACTTCAGGTGCTCGTGTTGCCACTCGAGTTCCAAGGACTGTTTCGTAATGTACAGGTCGTGTGTCATTTATAACTTCCTCATAAGTTATCCATTTACCACGGGTAAATCCATCTTTCTCCAGTTTTACCTCATTTTGTCCTAGCTTGTCAAGGATTGATTTCTCTACACTTTCCTTGGTGTCTTCAGCCACCACGTTTGTTTCACCGCGATAACCTTCATAATGGATCTGTACTCGGAAGTTTTTCATATTTCTATCTTTATAAACGAAATGAGGCCGTTTTGAGGCGGCCTCATCTCTAATGTTATTACGCTCCTGGTGAGCCGTAAATACCTCTAGGGTCAGAACATCCGAAGACGTATCTTTCTCTAGCTTTGTATCTAACGTTCCCAGTATCGAAATCGCCTTCCATTGCAGTTGTCAATGGGGCACGATTGAACATTTTCATGCCATTTGGCACGTCTGTAATAATATACCATGCGTCCGTATCAGTTAAGAAATTATTCACTCTGTATCCTTGAGGAATCATTCCCATAGATTTAGTTGCATTGATATCATTATCAGCTGTTCCCACTCTGCCTTGAGATTTAAATAATCTTTCAGCAGTAAATTGAGAGTTAGAAGGAACGATCATTTTCACTCCTCTAGCCGCAATTTTAAGACCTCGTTCGTCAGTCATTGCAGCAATGTCTATTAAAGCTTGCTCCATTGACGTTTCATTAAGATCTGCCGCAGTTGCTAAAGTATTACTAAATACTCCTGCAATCGTCGGGTGCTCAGTACTAAATAAAGTTACAGCGTCTCCAGTTTTAAAGCTACCAGATGGTAGACCATTAATTAATGGATTGACTGCTTTTACTTCTTTAGCATTGCTCATAGATCTTGCTAAAGCTTTTG
>VTLG01005242.1_pt1 | contig 32890 bp, 31 predicted proteins | sample 4694571 | NCBI WGS metagenome assembly VTLG01 (sample SAMN12604809, study PRJNA352737) | marine metagenome | biome: ENVO:00000447; feature: ENVO:00000209|ENVO:00000569|ENVO:01000036; material: ENVO:00002151; isolation source: viral sequences binned using virsorter ...
CAATGAGGATCAAGAAAAACACAGGCGTTAACGTAGGTACCGGTACTCCAACAGGAGGAATAAATACTGGCAAGATTGCGCCACGTGCACCCGGAGCAAGATAATGTTAGCTCGTGAGAGATACAATCAACTGGTAACAGATCGAAGACAATTCCTAGACAAAGCCGTTGATTGTTCGAAGCTCACGTTACCTTATTTAATACAAGACGACACAAGTTCTCGACCTACACATGAAACCTTAACGGTACCTTGGCAAAGCTGTGGGGCTAAGTGCGTTGTTGCGTTAGCTGCAAAGTTAATGTTGGCAATGCTACCCCCACAAGCTACGTTCTTTAAGTTCCAAGTAAGGGAAGACAAGTTAGGTGAGGACATACCACCGGATGCGAGAGCAGAATTAGATCTATCTCTATCAAAGATGGAGCGTATGGTCATGGACTATATCGCTGCATCCAATGATCGAGTAGTCATACACCAAGCACTTAAACATTTAATTGTTGGTGGTAATGCTCTCTTATTCATGGGTAAGGATGGTATAAAGAACTATCCGTTGAATAGATATGTCGTCAATAGAGATGGAAATGGTAACGTCCTAGAAATAGTTACAAAGGAATTGATAAACAAGGATGTTCTCGGCTTCGACCTTCCAGTCCCAGTCCCGAACACCGGTATCGATGAATCTCAGGGTGGTCAATCTGATGATGTCGAAGTTTACACGTACGTGAAACTGGATAACGGCAGATGGGTATGGCACCAAGAGGTACTCGATAGGATAATCCCAGAGACAAGAAGCTCTGCACCTAAGAATGCAACCCCATGGCTCGTGTTGACATTTAATTCTGTTGACGGAGAGCAATACGGAAGAGGTCGAGTAGAAGAATTTCTCGGCGACCTGAAATCTTTAGAAGGATTATCACAAGCTCTAGTAGAAGGGGCAGCAGCAGCGAGTAAGGTTATCTTCCTCGTGTCGCCAAGCTCAACAACTAAGCCTCAAGCAATATCGAAAGCCGGAAACGGTGCGATAGTTCAAGGGCGTGCGGAAGACGTACAAGTAGTGCAGGTGGGGAAGACCGCCGACTTCAGTACAGCAGCCCAGATGACTCAGAATATTGAGAGGAGATTACTAGAAGCATTTTTAGTGATGAATATTAGACAAGCAGAAAGAGTTACTGCGGAAGAGGTGAGGCTGACACAGCTTGAGCTCGAACAGCAACTCGGCGGAATCTTTTCATTACTTACCGTCTCTTTCTTAATACCTTATTTAGATAGAACTTTGTTAGTTCTTCAAAGATCTAACGAACTACCTAAGCTACCTAAAGATGTAATACGACCAGCCATTGTTGCTGGTATTAATGCTCTTGGTAGAGGTCAGGATAGAGAGAGCTTAACAATGTTTGTAGGTACCATCTCTCAAACTTTAGGTCCAGAAGCTTTGATGAAATACATCAACCCATTAGAAGCTATCAAACGATTAGCTGCTGCACAGGGTATAGATGTATTGAACCTAGTTAAGACTGAAGAAGAGATGCAGGGTGAGCAAGAACAAGCGATGCAGCAACAACAGAATCAGACTCTCTTAGAGCAGGCTGGTCAGTTTGCTAATTCACCAATGGCTGACCCCGAGAAGATGGGACAACAAATGGCACAACAACCACCTCAGTAAATGGCAGAAACATTAACCTATGACCCAGCAGAAGATCCAGAAGTTCTGACCGAAGAGGAGTCAGACTCTCTGGAAGTTGGGGAAAAATTAGTAGCAGAACAAGAAGGTCTCTTAGCAGGTAAGTATAAGAATGCTGAGGAACTTGAGTCTGCTTACATTGAATTACAAAAGAAGTTTGGTAGCAATGACAGAGAAGAGTACGAAGAAGACTACGAAGGAGAAGGAGAAGGAACTGATGAAGAGGTACCTGATGCGTCTCCTAGCGTCAGTCTAATTAACGAAGCTTCTCAGGAGTATTACGACAACGATGGTGAGCTCAGCCCAGAGACTATCTCTAAGTTCTCTGAGATGAGTAGCCAAGATTTAGTTAATGCTTACCTAGAGATACAAAGAAACAATCCACAGGCTCAGCAGACTCAAGCAGTTGAACTATCAGATGCACAGGTGAATACTATTCATAACTCATCTGGTGGAGAGGCTAACTACAACAGAATTATTGAGTGGGCTGGTGCGAATCTTGATGACAGATCAATCGATGCTTTCGATTCAGTTGTTGACTCAGGAAACTCAGCCGCTATTGGTATAGCTTTCCAAGGATTGCAGGCTAAGTACAACGAAGCTAATGGATATGAAGGAAGGATGCTACAAGGAAAAGCACCTTCAAGATCTGGTGATGTATTCCAAAGCCAAGCTCAATTAGTAGCAGCTATGGGAGACCCTAGATATGACAATGACCCAGCCTATAGGCAAGAGGTCGTGGAAAAACTTGAACGATCAGACCTTAATTTCTAGGTAGTCATGGCGACCTGAACTTTCATCATCGCCATTCACCTATCTTTTAATTCAATGGTTACTACCGAATACGGTAAGCAAAACATTTTCGCCACAGAAACACCCCCAAGACTTATGAACGAAAACGAAGAGAACTTCCTTATGGAAAACGCTGAAAGAACTAACGGTCAATTAGCAATGATTGGCATCATCGCAGCTCTCGGAGCTTACGCAACAACTGGTCAGATCATTCCCGGTATCTTCTAGGAATGCAACCCGAATTACATTTAGCTTTCCCTACCCCTATCCTTACCGTCAAGGTAGATAGGCATAAGGAAATAAAGGAGGCTTATGTAAATAAATGCAGAGAGATGTTTGCAGATAATCCTAATCATAAACCGCTTTGGTCAAGAGGAGAACACGCATGGACTATCTTCTGTGATGACTATCCAGAAATGGATTGTTGGGATGACCAAATGTCTCAATGTGTTCGGGATTATATAGCTTATATCACTGGGACATACCCAGAGTATGAGCTTGGTATAGATAGTTGGGTCAATGTTCACGACTCAACTATGTACCAAAACGACCATGAACATTTTGGATCAATAGTATCAGGTATCTATTACGTAAAACTAGATCCAGTCAAAGACTACCCCACTTGTTTCGTTAACCCAGCTCGTATGGGTATGGAGACATGGGGAAAGCTTAATGGTTTTAACTCCTTCCAAATTAAGAATGAAGCATGTGCAATGGATACCTTTCCAAACATGCTCAACCTAACTGAAGGAACTCTCATTTTATTTCCACCTCACTTATGTCACCTCGTTCCTAGATCGAAGGTGCAACACGATGACCTACGTATCACGTACGTCTTCAACATAGAACGCAAACGCTAGTAATTATCATGGCTGCACTCTCTACCACAAGAGACACTACAACCAATTGGGAGTTATTCTGTGACTGGGTTACGAGTACAAACAACCGTCTCTACTTGGGATGGTTTGGTGTGCTAATGATACCTGCACTATTAACTGCCACAACTTGTTTCATCGTTGCATTTATAGCCGCACCCCCTGTGGATATAGATGGCATACGCGAGCCAGTTGCCGGCTCATTATTATATGGCAACAATATTATTTCGGGAGCGATTGTCCCGTCATCAAATGCAATCGGACTGCACTTTTACCCTATCTGGGAGGCAGCCAATCTTGACGAGTGGCTATATAACGGTGGTCCATACCAACTTATTGTCTTCCATTTTCTCATAGGGATCTCATCGTATCTCGGTAGGCAATGGGAACTATCTTATCGATTAGGAATGAGACCATGGATATGCGTAGCATACTCAGCACCAGTAGCAGCATCATTCGCTGTCTTCCTCGTGTACCCATTCGGGCAGGGGAGTTTCAGTGATGGTATGCCTCTTGGTATTTCAGGGACTTTCAATTTTATGTTTGTCTTTCAGGCAGAACATAATATCCTCATGCATCCGTTCCATATGCTCGGTGTTGCAGGGGTATTCGGTGGAGCTTTATTCGCTGCTATGCATGGAAGTCTTGTTACGAGTTCGCTTATTCGTGAGACAACTGGATTGGTATCTCAGAACTATGGCTATAAGTTCGGTCAAGAAGAAGAGACTTATAACATCGTAGCTGCACATGGCTACTTCGGAAGACTTATTTTTCAATATGCTTCTTTCAATAATAGTAGGAGTCTTCATTTCTTCCTTGCTACTTGGCCAGTGGTTTGTATCTGGCTTACCTCCATGGGAATCTCTACAATGGCATTTAACCTCAACGGATTCAATTTCAATCAATCCGTCACAGCGTCCGATGGCAGAGTTATTCCTACTTGGGCTGACGTTCTTAACAGAGCTGACCTTGGTATGGAAGTAATGCATGAAAGGAATGCACATAACTTCCCGCTTGATCTCGCGGCTAAAGAGATCGCACCAGTCGCTTAACGATACTTCCGTTCATCCTTCGGGACGCATGAAACCTTAGACATGGAACGGGGTCTGAGGTACTTGGAGATTTCCAATGACTATCAAAGTTACTTACAAGTATCGCGGCGTTTCTTACACCAAATCTAAAACTGTTTAATTTAATGAAATCTATTGCACTTGCTCTTGCAGCATCCACCTTTGCAGTACCAGCATTCGCAGGTCCATACGTCAATGTAGAAACCAATGCTAACTATACTGGCTCTGATTATACTAGCCGAGCTACTGACCTACATGTAGGTTATGAAAACAATCTAGGCTCTTTAGCCTACTACCTTCAGGGTGGTAAAACTATCAACGCTTCAGATGGCGTTGATGCTGAGTCTAATATCTCTGGAAAAGGAGGTGTCTCCATTTCTGCTACGGAAAAGCTTAATCTTTATGGCGAAGTTTCGTTCGCGCAAGTAGAAGATGCAGACAACACATACGGTACAAAGTTAGGAGCTAAGTTCTCATTCTAATGGCACATCAATCAGACAAAGCTAAGGCTTCTATCACGAGCTTCGAGTTTCATCACAACAAACCCGAAGAGCATGACGAGGAGACAGAGAAAGAGTATCAATCTTTAGAAGAAGCGTTAACACAATAGTGTTGGGAGAGAGGCACCTCAGAGTCGGACCTCTCTTTCTTTTGGCTTTTAGCCCCTGCGGGGATACCTATTAGCCGTCTAGACGGTGGGAAAGACCACATTTATATGCATTTTAATTCGCGCGAACAGGTTAATACTCATTCAATACATTTTAAAAGTAGAAGAAAATGGCACATCAGAATAATGCCTTGACCACTGCGCTTACTAGGCAGGGTCAAAATAACTCCGCCGGAGACAGTAGGTATTTATACCTTAAATTGTTTAGCGGAGAAATGTTCAAAGGATTCCAGCACGAGACAATAGCTCGTGACATGGTGATGAAGAGAACATTGAAGAACGGCAAGTCATTGCAGTTCATCTATACCGGTAGAACAACAGCCGAGTTCCACACACCCGGAAATTCAATACTAGGTAATAGCGATGGAGCACCTCCAGTAGCAGAAAAAACTGTGACCTGCGATGAGCTCCTTATCAGTTCAGCTTTCGTATATGAGCTCGATGAAACACTTGCTCACTTCGAGCTTCGTGGAGAGATCTCTAAGAAGATCGGCTACGCTCTTGCCGAAAAATATGATCGTCTCATTTTTAGAGCCATTACAAGAGGCGCTAGATCTGCATCTCCTATCACTAAGACCAACTTCGTTGAGCCCGGTGGTACACAGATCAGAGTTGGTTCATCAACAAATGACTCTGACGCCTTCAGCTCTACAGCTCTTGTGTCAGCCTTCTATGAGGCAGCAGCAGCTTTAGATGAAAAGGGTGTTAGCTCAGGTGGAAGATGCGCGGTGTTAAACCCTCGCCAGTACTACGAGCTAATAACAGCAGCAGGTACTAATGGACTTATCAACAGAGACGTTCAAGGTTCTGCATTGCAGTCTGGACGTGGCGTTGTAGAAATCGCAGGCATCAAGATCTACAAGTCTATGAACATTCCGTTCTTAGGTAAGTATGGTACAGCCTTCGGTGGTACAACAGGTAAGACAGCACCATCCAACTTAGGTTCACACATCGGACCAACATTGGAGAACGCTTCAGGCGCTTCAACAGGAATCAAGAATGACTATGGTACAGCCGCAGAGGTTGGTGCTAAGTCATGTGGTTTGATCTTCCAGAAAGAAGCCGCAGCAGTTGTGGAAGCAATTGGACCTCAGGTTCAAACAACTTCAGGTGACGTGTCAGTGGTTTACCAAGGAGACGTTATATTAGGACGTCTCGCTATGGGCGCCGACTACCTAAACCCAGCAGCAGCAGTAGAACTATATGTAGGAACATCAGCTCCTTCTGCGTTCTAAACAGTAATTTTATATGGGGTCTTCGGACCCCTTTTTTTATGGCTATCCAAATTACAACCGATACAGAACTATCCGCAGTTAATTCTATTCTGGGTAGCATTGGTCAATCACCTATAACAGCATTAAACCTAGCCGCCCTAAACAATCCAGAAATAGCATTAGTACATAATCTATTGATGGAAGCTAACAAAGATATACAAGCTGAGTCTTGGCACTTTAATACAGAACATGGTGTTGAGATAAATAGAGATGCCAATGGAGAGTACTTAGTTCCTAATAACTATATCCAATTCGATATAGCTGACGGTCAGATAGATAGGAACCGAGACGTTATTCGCAAAGACGGTAAGCTTTGGGATATAGTTCACCAGACTCATGTCTTTGATCAGAACTTTAAGTTCGACATAGTTTACCTAAGACAATTCGAAGATGTCCCACCATCATTTCAACGATACATAATATCGAGAGCCTCAGTACGAGCCGCTACACAGCTAGTGTCAAATCCAGAATTAGTTAAGTTACTTAGCGAACAAGAAGCTAGAGCTAGAGCTACAGCATTGGATTACGACTGTGCTATAGGAGACCACTCCTTTATGGGCTGGCCACATGAGAGTTCTTATAGAGCTTATCAACCTTACAAAGCACTTATTAGATAATGGCAAACATCACACAAACCATACCTAATGTAACTGCTGGTATCTCTCAACAGCCTGACGAGCAAAAAGTCCCGGGTCAGGTTAAGGATATGGTTAATGCCTTTCCTGACATAACCCAAGGATTACTAAAGAGACCGGCTGGAAAGTTCGTTGGGTCTTTGAGTGATGGGGCAAAAAATTCCTCAGCAAATGGGAAGTGGTTTCATTACTACAGAGACGAGACAGAACAATATATCGGACAAGTACATAGAGATGGTACTGTCCGAATGTGGGACTGCTTAACAGGCGCAGAGAAGAATGTAGTTAACAGCATAGGTAATCAGACATACCTCGTACATACAGGTGACGAAGATATACAGACACTTACTCTGAATGACTTCACTTATCTAACCAACAGGACAATTGACACTGAGATGTCTAATGTCACTGAACCAGATACGAATTATCAGAAGGAAGTATTTATTGAGTTGAAGGCTATAAGTTATGCCAAACAATATGCGTTGAATATATTTGACAATACCAATTTAAGTACAGTAACCACCGCAACGAGAATCAGTGTTGAACTTGTCAGATCGAGCAATAACTATTGCGACACTAACGGCTTTATGCGTACTCATGCTAGTCGTGGAACGAACCCATACGGTAGGTGTGATGAGAGCGCTGGAGACGGAAGAGATGCGTTCGCGCCGAATGTCGGAACGCGAATATTTTCAGTCAGTTCTGGAACAACGCTAGTAGATGAAGGCGCTACAGGAGGAACCAAATCAGATTCCAATCAAAGTGATACAGCGTATAGCTATAACGTAAGTGTCTACAATCAAGGTGGATCCTCTGGTCAGTCAGGGAGAGAGAACCTTTACTTTCGTATAGCAACTACTGGTCAGTCAGTCCCATACACAGAGACAACAGGATCTAATCCCGGGACAACTACCACTACATACCAAGCAAGATATACAACCACGTACGACCTACTCCATGGTGGAGAGGGTTGGTTAACTGGAGACTACTTCTATGTATGGATGAAAGATGGATTCTATAAGGTAACTATTGAAGCTACCAGTGAATCTAAGGTACAAGCAAACCTAGCATTAGTCAGACCTAACCCAACCCCATTTGATACAGAGACAACCATAACGGCTGAGAGTATTCTTGGAGATATAAGAACAGCTATAGTTGCTCAAGGTAATTTCTCTAACTCTGATATAACCACTATTGGTACAGGTCTACATATAAAGAAGTCTGCTATCTTTAATGCTTCAACTCCAGTAGGTGAACTACTGAATGTTGTAGCTGGGAAAGTAAATGATATAGCTGACCTACCCACTCAATGTAAACATGGGATGGTAGTAGAAGTAGTTAATAGTGTTGCCGATGAGGATAACCACTACGTTAAATTCTTTGGTAATAACGATAAGGATGGTGCAGGTGTATGGGAGGAGTGTGCTAAGCCGGGTCGAAAGATAAGATTTAATTATGCCAAGATGCCAATAGCTCTCATAAGGACTGCTGATGGTAACTTTAGATTGGCTGAATTAGATGGTGGTTCTTATACGATTTCAGGTGATACCTACTACCACCCTAAATGGGATGACTGTTTAGTAGGAGACGAGGACACAAACCAAGAACCTTCTTTCATTGGATACCCAATAAATAAGATGCTGTTCTTTAGAAACAGATTGGCATTGCTATCTGATGAGAATATTGTTCTGTCCAGACCGGGTGATTTCTTTAACTTCTTCTCTAAGTCTGCTATCCAATTCGTTGCTAGTGACCCAATAGATATAGCCGCTAGCTCTGAGTACCCAGCCATATTGTATGACGGCATACAAGTAAATACAGGTTTGGTCTTATTCACTAAGAGTCAACAGTTTATGTTGACAACAGACAGTGATGTATTCAGTCCGCAAACGGCTAAGATCAATGCTATCTCATCTTATAATTTTAACTATACTACTAACCCTGTTAGTCTTGGCACTACGGTAGGTTTTCTCGATAACGCAGGTAAGTATTCTCGATTCTTCGAGATGGCTCAGATACAAAGAGAAGGTGAACCACAGGTTATTGAACAGAGTGCAGTTGTATCTAAATTATTTAATAAAGATCTAAAGCTTATATCTAACTCCAGAGAGAACTCAGTTGTATTCTTCAGTGAGGAGGGTACCTCTATCCTCTATGGATATAGATACTTTGATCAGATCAATGATAGGAAACTAGCCTCATGGTTTAAATGGGAGATAACTGGCACCATCAAATATCATTGTATGCAAGATGACGCATTATATGTTGTTGTTGAGGATAATAATAAGAGGCAGTTGTTGAAGTTCTCCATAAGGATGGACTCTAATACTAAAACAATAACTGACTACCGAGTCCACTTAGATCATCTAATGTCTACAAGTGGCTGGACATATAGTCCTACTACTAAGAAGTCTACAAAGACTAAGCCAGTAGGACTAGAAGCTAATAAACCTTTAGTTGCATATGACGTAGATGTTAGTGCACCGGGTCAATTAGGTAGACTTGGACATATAACTATTAATGGAAGCAACCTAGAGTTAGACGGTGACTGGTCAAGCGAGACATTCCTTATTGGATACTTGTTTGAAATGAAAGTAGACCTACCAACCATCTATTATCTAACCTCTAGTGGCCAATCATGGCAGGCTGATACAAGATCAAACACCATTATCCATAGGGTAAAGATTGGATTTGGACCTCTAGGAGTGTTCACATCAACCCTAACTAGACAGGGTAAGGATGACTATATTGAGCTATTCGAGGTAACTCCAGCGAACCAATACTTAGCTAATACAGCAGGTATATTTGAAGACGAGGTTCTAAGGACAGTACCTATATATGACAGGAATATCAATGTATCTTTAAGGCTTTCTTCACAACACCCAGCCCCAGCGACAGTTAATAACTATACGTGGGAAGGAGTGTATAACAATAACAACTACAAGCGTGTCTAAATACATCTACCCTGCAACACTTGGAGCCGCCCTTGAGGTGGCTTCCAACTTGTTGCCATCAGATTTGAGTGAAGTACAAGAGGGTCATGGACATGATCCTGAAAAAGCATTAGTCGAAGGAATTGAATTCTGCGACTCTGTTTATTTCAAGGTACCCAATGGAGAGATAGCTGGCATGGCAGGCGTCCACAAAAATGGACAGATCTGGATGCTATGTACCCCCTCCATATATAAATATCCTCATACCTTTGCGAGAGAAGCAAAGAGATATGTGAATTCAAGACAAGAGAAGTTGCTGTGGAACATCGTTGATGAACGTAATGCAGTCCATTTAAAGCTACTTCGATTCTTAGGTTTTAAATTTCTTCGGAGATTTAAGTATGGACCTAACAACTTATCCTTTATAGAGTTTTGTCGTGTGCAGTCCAACAGCAGCAGTCGGAGTCGTGGGTGCGATAGGTCAAGCCCAAGCGGTTTCGCAAGCTAATAAACAGAAAAAGAGAGAATACGAATATAAGATGAAGATCCGCGAAGCCAAGTGGTTACGCGACTCTCGTCTATATGACACTAAGAAAGTTCAATATGAGCAGAACGTAGTTAACGCTAATATCGCTGCTCAACGAGCTTATACCAAGTCACAGATTTCAATGAACAATGCTGTGGCTCAAGCAATGTTAGATAACAATGCAGACTTCGCCAAGATGCTAGAAGCTGAAGGCATGATAGAAGCGGGAGCTGCTGAGAGAGGAGTTAGAGGTAAGAGCGTTATGAAGCAACTCCTTATGAATAAACAGAAGTACCGTATGGGTCAATCTATGAGGAGACGTGCTCTTACAGAAGCCTCATACAGACTTAAAGAAGGTAATGAATCAACCAATATCAAACTCAAATCTACACTGAATCAACAGTTCGGTAAGGTAGCTATTCAACCATGGGAGGGTATCCCAGAGCCACCACCAGTTATGGGTAATCCCGGGATGACCCTAATGCTTGGAGTTGCAGGTGCAGTTGCAGGTGAGTTTGGAAGTGGTGGTGCATTTGAGGGCAGTCTTGGAGGAAACAAACCGACTTATTCAAATACTTCCTTATCAGGAGTGAATGCTTACGGATCCTCCTATGCACCTTCTTCTCTTAATACAAGATCAGTTTACGGATTACCATAATGGCTACACATAGAGGACAATACAATGTTCAAGCTGGCCAGATGGAGCAACATGAGATAGTAGATGTTGTCCCCGGTCAGACCGAACTTAACCAACAAATAAGGGCAGAAGAAGAAAAGGTTCTTGGCGCTATACAAGCGAACGGTAGAGAACAGGCTCGACTACTAGAGAACCAGTGGGAAGGGATAAGTAAATTATCCAAGAAGCTAGGAGATGTATTCGAGGAGAGAAAGAAACAGCATCGTGCGGATAGAGAGAAAGAGATATTAATGGACATCATGGTTAATGGTGTTGATGATAATCTCACAGCTCACTTTCGTGAAGGAAAGGAGTTAACTTTCAACCAACATATAGCAGTTAATGAATTCGCTAATAAGGTTGAAGAACAGTCCGATGCAATCACAGCTCAGGAATTCCGAGATTTGTCGGAGTGGGAGAAGATCATTGTTGCTGAGGGCTGGGCTCGTAATGAAGCTAAAGGCTATGGAGCTTTCTTTGCTCAGAACCTAGAGAGTACAACTATAGATGTACCGGGCAAAGGTAAAGTAACTTACGGTACTGCTAACGCACATGAGAAGAAAGCGATTGAGCAGAAGATTAAACGTGAGTTTATTGGACGCTTTGCTGGACTGAATGAGGCATTAGTAGCTGACGTAGTTAAACCTGAATTAGATCAGTGGGAAAAGATTAATGACGAAGAGCAACGTCAAAATCAAATCACTGCAATTAAACAAGCAAAAGCTGGTAGTGAAAGAGAAGCTATAAGAACTAACATCATTCAAGTAGACAGTGCTCAGGGTGCAGCTAACGCTGAGAAATGGATACAAAGTTATATGTCAACGCATGGTGTAGATGTTCGCACTGCTGAAACAGCTTTCAGAGATAACCTTGTTGACTTAGTTAAATCTGGTCAAGTTAAAATCGGTGAGATAATGCCTATCATCATGCACGAGCATGAAGGTAAGAGTGGCGTTAGAGCTTTAATTGATTCCCCAACATTAGAAAATCTTGTAGGCGATTTACAGACAGCTCATTCTACTTGGTTAGAAACTAAGAAGACTGAGATGGAGGCTCAGATCAAAACTGATGTTGCCTTGATTCAGCAGATGGGTGAGAGATCAGATGAGCAAAACATCGAACTAACTGAGCGTCTAAAAGATAAGTATGAAGGTGCTATCCCGATAGAGATTAGTGATGCTCTTAAAGGACATATCCCTGATGATGTAGCTGAAAGATTTATTGAAAGTGCACTAGCTAGTCAAGACGATAAGCTCTACGACTTCCAATTAAACAACGTCAGCCAAGCTGTCTACGACAAATATAAAGATAAGGTTATTGGCGGCGAAGGCTTATCCGGTAAAGACTCAGCTATTGCTGGTAAATACATTAAGGCATTAACTGACCAAGGTGTAGGTATGACAACTGGAGAGGAAGATACTAAGACGGTTGAGTGGCTAACACTTAATTCCAATCTAATTGCTGCATATAACACAGCATATGAAGCTTCAATAGAAGCCAACGGTAACGCTAAGACTGCTCACCAAGATGCCTTGAGAGCTCTTGATGGAATCGTTAATAATGAAGTACAAGTAGCTGCGTTGCAAGTACCAGATTGGCAAAAGGATCTATCTAAGGATGATCTACTGGCTAGGGAAACTTATGGAAAGTTGATTCTTTCAGGTATGACCCAATCTGCTGGTGGTAAATGGAGAGGCAAGAAGATCAATGCAACTAAAGAATATGAACAGGATTTGGTTGAGTGGTCTCAAGGAGATCGTCCAACCGTAAAGGATATGCCTGAATTCTATGTTGATCTGGCTAAACGTATGGGAATAACTCCTATGGAATTAGCGAATGCTCAACTGAAATTCCTCAGTGAAGATGCAACAGAGATACCAGAAAGCGACTTAGCAAAGAACGAGAAGATTATAAAGCTACTTACTAGACGTACACGTTCAAGCGTTACCCAAGCGTATGCCATCAATGAAATAGGTGATCAGGCGCAAGACGGGAGAAATGATGTATTCAATAACAAGAAACTCGTAAACCCTGATATTTAACTGAGGTTAATTCATGGAAGAAATAAAGTTACGTTATCAACTTAATGATGACAAAAGTGAGGCTGAAGTATCTGCTGCGGTAGAACGGGCTCAAGAGAGTGCGGTTGAACAAACTGCACAAGAGGAAGCTCTACCTGAAAATAAGGTAGAGGTTAAAACTGAAGAAGAAAACGACCCAGCCAACTTTGGAGATTACGTAGCTGATACCGCTAAAGGTGTTGTGGCTGGAGTACAGCAAACAGCTTCTTCCATCGTTACTCTCCCCGAGCAAATACTCGACTTCTTTAATGGAGAGATGGCTAGGGAAGGAGAGAACTACAAACCTGAGTGGGATGATTGGTTCGTTGATGATGACAATCCTATAGAGACAAAGACATGGTGGGGAGGTTTAGTTAAGAACGTAACCCACGTTGGAACTCTATGGTTCATGCCTCTCCCGGGATTTGGCGTTGGTGCTGCTATTAAAGGTACTAGGGCAGCTAGGCTTGCAAGAATCGCTGCTAAGAAATTAAAAGTTACCCCTAAGTTCAAACTATTAGGAGCCAAACAGCAAATCACAGGAGCAACTATAGCTAAGAGTGCTGGTAGTGGTATTAAGTTTGACGCGCTTTCAGTCACTTCATTAGAAGACAATATGTCTGGAATGCTGAAAGAGCATGTACCCATGCTTGATACACCATTAGCTACTAAAGAAGGTGATCATCCAATGATGAAGAAGCTGAAGAATGTGACAGAGGGTATGTTTCTCGGTCCAGCATTTGACGGCGTACTACATACGATGGGTCGCGGCGGTAAGGTTCTTATGAAGAGAGTCAACCCTAAGACTAAGAAACTAGAAGTAGTAGAAGGTACGACAAGAGATATATCTGAAGCTCGTAATGACAGTGTTCGAGATCAGAACGCAGAGATGGCTCAAGCAAGGAAGAAAGAACTTGGCTATGACCCATATAAGAACTCACCAATTAAAGATAAGCATACCGGAAACTCAACTAGCGTTGACAGTATGGAAGCTGTTAGTGAGGGTCAATATAGGGTAGACAATGAGTTTGGAGCTGAAGATGGTATCTCTGGAAGCCTACTTGAAACTCAACAGGTCAAGACTATGGCTAAGAGCTCAACCTCAACTAGAGAGGTTGTAGACAGAGTTATTAAAAAAGGTCTTAGTGAGAACTACTTTGCTCAATTAAAAGAGACTGCTGCAAGACAGGGGATACCTTATGAAGAAGCACTATCTAAACACGTCAATATTGCGAGAGAAGTATTAGAAGGTAGAAACTGGTCAGAGCTTACTGATGCCGAATTCTGGAAATCAATCACAGACAATAAGACCCTTGTTAAAAAAGGGAAGAAAACTGTCTATGAATACACCAATCCAGAGATGGCTCATGCTATTGATATTGTCAATGGAAGCTTGCTTGGAGAAATAAGAGCTTTAGGTGTAGTAGGTAGAGAACTAGAAAACTTGTATGACCTTAGAGATAAGGAGGGTCCAGCTCAGCACTTAGTTGAAAAGCTTATTGCTGGTCTAAGACTTAGAACTATACAAAAGGCAGAGGTATCTCAACAAATGAGAGACCTAGCTCTGAAAGATGGTTCCATCAAGAAGAGAAGAAATCTCATAGATGAGATGGTAGATAAGAGAGTCCAAGAAAGTATTGATGCTTTCCGCGTTGCTATGGAATTAGCACCAGAGCAAGGTGGGGATGACTTATTTAAGACTATCTTTGAAGCTGTATCCATGGCTGATGGCATCCGAAACATGGATGACTTAGATCAATGGATGAGAACAAAGATGAGAGGTGGAGAGTTCAAAGGATCCGCTAAAGAGACAGGAGCTCTTGTTAGAGAATTTGGAACCATGTTTACACATAGCGTGTTAAGTGGACCAAAGACTGCTGTAAGAGCTGTAATGGGAACCGCTTCTGCGACCTTCACTCGCCCTATGGCTATGGCTATGGGTGGTGCAGTAGCAGGTGATTGGAGAACAATGCGTCAAGGTTTAGCTACTTTGAATGCGATGTCTCAAGCCATACCAGAATCCTTCCAGTTATTTAAGAAAAGACTGGCTGGCTACTGGGCTGGTGATATAGCCACTTTGAAGACTCGTTTCGTAGAGCGCAATAAGCTAGATGATCAGTGGGATATGTATGGATACTGGGCTGAGAAGAATGGTACCCAAGCAGATAAAGCTATATTCCGTACGGCAAACCTAGTTAGAGGAGCTAACGATAATAAATTCCTTACATATTCAACCAAAATCATGGCTGCAACTGATGATGCTTTCGGGCTAATCATTGGTAGAGCTAGAGCTAGAGAGAAAGCCTTCTTAAAAGCATATGAAGGTAAACCCTCTGGTCAGATGGTTGACTTAGATGAGACATTCTTTAAGGAATATGAGGCTGAATTCAATAAATCTATCTTTGATAAAGAAGGAAACCTAACTGATGAGATAGCAGCCTTTAGCAAAAAGGAAGCAACACTTACTCAAGATTTAACTGGATTCCCTAAGAAGCTAGAAGAAGCATTCAACGCTACACCTTGGGCTAAACCTTTCTTCCTATTCGCAAGGACAGGTATTAATGGTCTAAAACTAACTGCAAAACATACACCCGGTTTCAACTTCTTAGTTGACGAGTGGAATCAAATTGCTTTCGCTAAACCCGGTACAGATATAACCAACCTTAAAAAGTTTGGTATTACTGATGATTCACATCTAATAGCTGCTAAAGCTGTTCAGAGAGGAAGATTAGTTATGGGTAGCTCAGCTATCTTTATGGCTGGTCAAGCATTCTTAAGTGGTGGCTTACATGGAAATGGTCCTACTGATAGAACAAAAAGACAAGCATGGTTAGATGCTGGCTATAAACCAAGAACAGTAAGGATAGGTGATGTATGGGTTAGCTATGACGCCTTTGAGCCATATAACCAAATACTCGCTTTAGTTGCTGACGTTGGTGATCACACCGAACTCATGGGAGAGGAGTGGGCTGAAGACCGTCTACTTAAATTAAGTATGGCATTAGCTTCAACCGTTACAAGTAAGTCATATCTAGCTGGACTACAGTCATTCGTTGACTTGTTCTCAGGAGCTCCCGGGCAACAGAACAGAATCATAGCTTCTTTAATGAATAACACTTTACCTCTATCCAGTCTGCGGAATGAGATAGGTAAGGTACTTACTCCATATACAAGAGAGCTAGGTTCTGACATCCAGAGCTCAATTAGAAATAGGAACCTTATAACCGAAAACATAGCTGGTAGACCTCTACCTATTAAATATGACATTCTCACCGGACAACCGATTAAGGATCACGATTTCCCTACTCGTATGTTCAACATGTTCTCTCCTGTTCAATTTAATTTGGACTATTCACCGGGCAGAGCAATGTTATTCAATAGCGGATACGACTTGCGAACAGCTAGTTATTACGCACCGGATGGCACTGATTTAAGTAACAGTCCAAGAGTTAGATCTTTATATCAGCAGGCTATTGGTAAGCAGAATCTAGCGAAACAACTAGATAGGCTGGCTGACAGCAACATGATAAAAATCTCTATAGCTCGCATGGAGTGGCATAGGAAAAATGGAGGAGCTGATTTAGATCCTAAGACTTTCCCTCATTACAAGAGAATTGCAATGATATTCAAGAAAGCACAGAAGAAAGCTTGGGCTCAAATACAGAGAGATATGGATGTGCAGAAGTTAATCAAAGAAGAGACCGAATATAAGAAGAGAACTTACGGCGCAAACAGAGAGGCAATTAATCAAATACTAAACATCAAAAAATAAACGGTGGTTAATCCATGGCAACAACTGAAGAATTTAAGAACGGTGGGTCCACCTCCTACACGACATCAATTGAATATATACAGGCGAGTGATATTAAAGTTGCTGTCGAGGGCTCTCCCTTAACTTACACAACTGGAACTCCTAGTGCTGGACAATATAAAGTGGTTAGTACAAACATCACTTTAGGTGCTACAGCAACAGGAGGGACAGGAAGTGTTCATATATTTAGGGAGACAAATCTCGATAATCCAGCAGTAGTATTCGCTGCCGGCTCTTCTATAAGGGCTCAAGATCTAAATGCTATCCATGATTTAACAAGGCTTGCATCTCAAGAACAAAACCAAATAGTAACAACCTCGGACATCAAAGACTCCGCAATTACAAGTGCGAAGATCAAAGATGGAGAGATAGTGAATGCTGATATAAATGCAAGTGCAAACATAGACAACAGCAAACTTGCTGATGGTTTACTTAAAGCTGGTTTAACAATTAACTCAGCAAACATAGTAGATGGTTCTATCGTAGATGCAGACGTAAGTAATAGTGCAAATATAAACGGAACAAAGTTAGCAGATGATTCAGTAACACTTGCCAAATTAGGCAGTGGTACTTTGCCATCTGACATCGTAGTCAATTCCACCAATATTGAAAATGGTACGATTGTTAACGCTGATATTTCGGGTAGCGCTGCTATCGATCATAGTAAACTATCTCTTAATATCGTTGATTCAGATATTAATAGCGGTGCGAATATTGCCGGATCCAAGTTGGCAAATGATTCAGTGGCGCTCACCAAGCTTGGAGGAGGTGCTCTACCAACCGATATTACCATCACCAGAGACAACGTAGTCGATGGTACTTTAACGACTGCTGATCTTGCGACTAATGCAAATATCCAATTCAGTCAATTACAGACTGGTGCATTACCTAGTGCTATAACTGTTAATGATTCCAATATCAATTCAGGAAGTTTAGACAATAGATACTACACCGAAACTGAGTTAGACGCTGGTCAACTAGACAATAGATACTATACCGAAACCGAGCTACTTACTGGTGGTGCGCTTGACGGTAGGTACTTCACCGAAACTGAGCTACTTACTGGTGGCACGATTGACGGTAGGTACTACACCGAAGCTGAACTTGACGCAGGTCAACTAGATAATAGGTATTACACCGAAGCTGAATTAAACGGTGGACAACTCAACTCTCTATACTTTACGGAGTCTGAGATAACCGGAGGAGCTGCTGACGGAAGATACTACACAGAGACAGAACTTGACGCTGGTCAATTAGATAACAGATATTACACCGAGACTGAACTCAATGCAGGTCAGCTTGATAACAGATACTACACCGAAACCGAATCTGAAGCTCTATTCCTTAGACAAGACTCTTCGGAGACTATTGCTAGTGGAGCAACTTGGTCATCTACTGATTCAAAGGTAGCTACTACTGCTGCTATTGACGCACGTATAACAGACCTTGTTGACGATGTTGGTGGATTCGTACCTATAGCAAATGAAACATCTTTTCCTAACGCTAACCCTGACGTTAATGACGGGGCTGGAACTCTTGTATCTATTAAAGCTCTCAGCAGCAACCTCACCTCCAATGGAAGTGGAGTGGCTACGATTGCTAACGGTACTGTCGGTAACTCAACCGTTACCATTACTGGTTTAGCTAATAGTACAACTTATATAGCTAGCTTCGGTATGATCGTAGAGACAACCTCTACGTTAAATACATATACTTTCCATAGATATGTACCGAAGGCTACTGAAGTTCATACAGTTGCTTCAAACATAACGAATATCAATGCCTGTGGTAACAACCTCACAGATATTGAGAACTTTGCAGACTTATATCAAATTGGTACTACAGCGCCTACTCAAAGGGCTGACGGTGGTTCTTTAACTGTTGGAGACCTTTGGTTTGATAGCTCATCTAATCAGGTGATGATGGTCTATGACGGCTCAGCCGGAGATGGATTCTCACCTATCACACCTAGTCAGGCAACTATTACGAACATTAATAGTGTCTCTGGATATGTAACGTATCAAGAGGACTTAGGTTCGATCACTGATGCTGTCAATACTGGATCTGGAAATAACTCTATTAACACAGTTGGAGCTGCTATTGCTGCGGTAAACACAGTTGCGGCTGACTTAAATGAGACGACCAGTGAAATAGATACTGTTGCTACCAACATTGCAAATGTAAATACTGTCGGCAATGCGATTGCAAACGTCAATACAGTTGCAGGTAATACAAGCAATATAAACTCTGCTGTTTCAAACCAATCAAACATCAACTCTGCTGTTTCTAATGCTTCGAACATTAATGCGGCTGTTGCAAATGCATCCAACATTACGGCGGTTGCTGGAAACAACACGAACATTACGGCTGTAGCTGGGAACGCAAGCAATATCAATGCTGTTGCTGCTGATGCAACCGATATTGGAGTTGTAGCTGGAAAGGCGACTGAGATAGGAAGACTTGGCACAACTGATGCTGTAGCAGACTTAGCTCTACTTGGAACCAGTGATGCTGTTGCTGACATGAATACACTGGCTACAACCAGTAATGTCAACAATATGAATACTGTTGCTGGTATTGCTAGCAATGTAACAACGGTGGCGGGTATAGCGGCTAATGTAACTACCGTAGCTGGAAACAATTCCAACGTAACGGCGGTTGCTGGAAATAATTCAAACATTACTGCGGTAGCTGGAAATGCTTCTAATATTAATTCTGCTGTTAGCAATGCTTCTAACATTAACGCGGCGGTAAATAACGCCTCAAACATAAACAGTGCAGTTTCTAATGCTACAAATATTAGTACTGTTGCTGGCTCTATAGCTGACGTTAATAGATACGCTAACGAATACAAGATAGTTGCTTCTGCACCCGGATCTCCTAGCGCTGGTGATCTCTGGTATAACTCTAATGGGAACACACTTAACTACTATAGCGGTAGTGCATGGGTAGGAATAGCTCCCGGTATTGCTTCGTTGTTAAATGATCCTTCACCCGAATTATCTGCTGCACTTGATTGCAATAATAAAAACCTTACAGAGGTAGCAACAGTTAGTGGAGACAACTTACAAATAGATTTCGGTACACTTTAAATGGCTAAATTATTAAAACTTAGGCGTGGTACGACAACACAACACGCATCATTTACTGGTGCCGAGGGTGAAGTAACAATAGATACCACAAAAGATACAGCCGTTGTCCATGACGGTTCAACTCAAGCTGGACATCCTCTAGCTAGAGAGAACATGGCAAATGTTTCCAGCGCATCTATAGCTGGACGACTAGGTACAGATTCCATAGCAACAACTAAGATTGCGGCTGGAGCTTTACCAACAGACGTAACCGTAGCTAGTGCAAACATAGTTAACGGGACTATTGCTTCTGCTGATATTGGAACTGACCAGATTAACAATACTCATATAGCTGACGATGCAATCCAAAGACCAATGATAGCTGATGATGCTGTCAATGGAGATAAGATTGCAGATTCATCTATAACAAGTGCAAAAATTTTAGACGGTTCAGTCGCAAGAGGTGATATAGCCGATGAAGCTATAGATTTTGCGAAGTTCCAACATATATCTCAAAACCAAATATTAGGAAGAACAGCTAGTGGTTCGGGAGACGTAACTACTCTTAGTGCTGCAAATGTTCGGTCAATGATCAACGTAGAAGACGGAGCAACAGGAGATCAATCTAATGCAGAGATAAGAACAGCAGTAGAAGCGGCTAGTGATTCAAACGTATTCACTGACGCTGATCATTCCAAGTTAAACGGAATAGAAGCATCGGCTACGGCTGATCAAAGTGCTGCTGAAATTCGGACACTTGTAGAATCAGCAACAGATTCAAACGTGTTTACTGACGCTGACCATAGCAAACTAAACGCTATAGAAGCCTCAGCTACGGCTGATCAAACTGCTGCTGAGATTCTTGCAGCAGTGCTAACTGTTGATGGATCTGGATCTAGCCTTGATGCAGATACTTTGGATGGGACTCAAGGCTCTGGCTTCTTAAGATCCGATACTGCTGACACTGCTACTGCTGACATCACGTTCTCTGGTGGAGCTGGTGCTATAACTCTTGCTGCTAATAGTGATATTAGAGGAAGTCATGGTAGTTGGACAGGAGAAGCTGATGGAAAAATCCAATGGCATAGCAACCATATGTATCTGCAAACAAGCACTGGATATTGGATTTTCAGAAATAGTTCAGGTTCAGAAAAAGCATATCTAGATGGGAATGGTAACTTTGTTGCCACTGGTAACGTCACAGCTTACTCTGACAAAAAGCTAAAGGAGAAGATTAAAACTATTCCTAATGCCTTGGAGACAGTTCAAAAGCTTAGAGGCGTTAACTTTGTAATGAAAGAGACTGGGATAAAAGGTACTGGAGTAATAGCTCAAGAAGTAGAGAAAGTGGTTCCTGAAGTTGTTCTGGATAATATCATCACTGACCCTACTCGTGAGAAAGAAGATGAAGTTGTTAAGTCAGTTGATTATGGAAAGCTAGTTGGTGTTCTAATCGAATCAATCAAAGAGCTTAAAGCAGAACTGGACGAACACAAGAAAAAATGCGGAGGTAAGTAATGGCTATCAAAAGTTCAGGTAGTCTCAGCATCACTGAGATTGTCGATGAATTTGGTGGCTCCACTCCTCACTCTCTATCTGAATACTATAGAAATGGTGGAGCTGTCCCAGCTAATAACACTAACGTCCCTACCTCTGGGACGATCTCTATGAGTAACTTCTATAGTGCAGTTAATGAGATCCAATACACAATTAGTAGCGGTACAACAAACTTCCAGACATCCAATGCATTTGGATCAAACTGGGGTACTGCTGTACCTAAACGCCTCATTATTAATAGTGGCGTAACCGTTGGAAGTAGCAATGGCAACCCTGCCATGATCATCAACGGTAGTATGGGAGGAACATTAATTGTTCAAAATACAGGAGAGATACAAGGAACTGGAGGATCTGCTAACGGTGGAAACGGCGGTCCGGCTGTAAGATCAGACCACAACGGAAACATAACCTTCTACAACAACTCTGGTGGAGCAATCAGAGCTGGAGGAGGTGGCGGTGGTCAAGGCGGAACCGGCGGACAAGGTGGAACTGGCGGACAAGGAGGACAAGGTGGAAATGGACAATATCAATATAATCCTGATGGTGAAGCATGGTATGTATACCATAGAAGTGCATGGCCACATGCCGTAGTCGTTCAAAGTAATGGCACAGTTGGTTGGCATAGTAACGTCCACAACGAAAGCCAATGGGGTAATCATTGGCAGCAGAAGCTTGAACAAATTCCTTGTCAAAATAGATATGGAAGCCATTACTTTAATACCTACCTTAATGTAAGCCAATCAGGTAGTTGGAGAGGTAGACCATACGGTCAAGGTCGCTATATATGCGGTACCAACCTTACTCAAAGTGGAGCCAGTGGTGGTTCCGGTGGAGGAGGTGGTTCCGGCGGAGGCGGCGGTGCCGGTGGTAGAGGTACAGGATATGGACAACAGTATCAGTCTGGATCTGGCGGAAGTAGTGGTAGCGGTGGATCAGGTGGATCAGGTGGTGGAAATAATGGTAATAGCTCTGGACAAGGTGGAACTGGCGGAACCGGTGGCCAAGGTGGAACCGGTGGAACCGGCGGACAAGGAGGTAACTGGGGTCAGAACGGAAACACCGGAAACTCTGGAGCAACAGGTAATACTGGAAACAGAGGATCCTCAGGGGCTAACGGCAACGCAGGCTCCGGCGGTGGAGGAAATAGCGGTAGTGGTGGATCCGGAGGATCTAGCGGTGCTGGAGGAGGATCAACCTCTTATTACATTCAAAACCGTCACTACATGAGCTTCCACAACTCAGGAACCGTAAACGGCAACTAACTATGAAATACAAAATTACAGAGATAAGCGACTTACAATTTAAAGTCGAATATGACGATGGCACTTGGGCTATCATTCCCTCCGTAGAAGGTCAGGATAAAAACTACTATTTAGGACAAATCAAAGATTTTGCGCCTAAGCATGTAGTAGTTAAAGTAGCTGATCATCCAATGAAAATTGCTGATGAAGGTACAGTTGGTGCTGGTTATACGGCGCCAACTCAACCTGAAACCACAATGGATTATAAGTGGGCTAGAGCCATGGCTTATACATCAATTGGTGGTCAGTTTGACGCTGCCATGAAAGCGAGGAAGGGAGACGATACTGAGCAGAAAGCTCACGATGCTCACCAACTTATCGTCAAAGCTAAGTTCCCTAAGGACAGTAAAATGTATACAGTATCCGAGTGGGACGCAGCAATAGTAGAGCTAAAAAAAGACAGTGCATGGGTTACAGAGTGAGGAGAAGTGGGACATTTGTAAAGAATGTTCCTTTCTAAACCCACTGAAGTTTTGTAAGTTATGTGGTTGTTTTATGCCAGTAAAAACAAAACTTCCTAATATGTCATGCCCCGCACAGAAGTGGTAGTACCATATCTTGAGCCTTTAGCGTTACCGACAGCAGTGGATATTCCAGAGGTTACTTTGGATGTCCCTAGAGCTCAGATACCATCCTATGTACCCTTAGTTGTACCTCCTAGTGACTTACAAAGTCCAGACGGAGTGAAAGCAGAAACTAAAACAGAAACTAAACAGCCACCCTCTTTAACAATACCTGTAATTAATTTTGACATGCCAATGCCTACTACCGAGGTAGTCATGGCAGCGACTTATGCAGCAGTAACAGCAGTGTCAGTGACAACACTTGCACAGCCATTGTTTGACAAGATTAAACAGAAATTACAGAAGTTCTTACAAAAGAAAATAGACAAATGGAAGAAGAAGCGAGCAGAGAGTGGCTCCACGACCTAGTGAAAATCACCATACTTTTGTGGTCCGGAACGATGTTAACTTTATCGTACTGGGAGCCCCCATCCGGTAAGAAGATATTGGATTTCGATCCTACATTTATAGCTTCGGTGTTTTCAGCATCTACAGCTTCACTAGGTTTATCAATAGGATCAAGAAACGGCAACGGTAACGGACACAAAAAACAATGAAGAAATGGCTAATACTCTTAGCACTGTTATCCCCCTCGGTAGCAAGAGCAAACTCAATAACACCGGCATTTACCCAAGGCTCCATGCAGTCTACAACGACTACAACTCAGCAGGTAAACGAGACACGACAAACACAGGTGTTTGGCGGGGATTACTCCAGTTGGTCAGGAACAAATATAACTCCTTCAGGAGATATAGACGCCACTACAACTTTCTCAGTAACAGACCCAACAGAACCTTTCATTCTGGAAACAGTATCCAGATCAGCAGGCGTAGTGGAGCAAATCGATTCAACAATCGTTATCGACACTACCTCTACTACTACATCGCTTTCTGTCTTCTCTCAATAGCTCCGATAACAGTTAGAGCAGAAGATGAAGTAAACAATACGTCAAATCCTGTAGCTGCCGCAACGGGAAACGTAACTAACCAAGCGGTGCAATTTCAAAATAATGGAGCCCCATCTAGGCAGCAATATGCAACTGGGGTCTCTTGTAATGGTAGTACCATGACGTTCTCGCCTTTCTATATGGGTAATGAAACCCAACCAATGAATAGCGATGGTTATGTAATTAACGAGAACTGGGGTTTCCAGATCAACTTCATGGTACCCCTAAACAAAAATATGTTGAGACGTTGCGAAAGCATCGCTGAGAGACATGAGGAAAAATTAAGGCTCGATTACGAGCTGGTTCGTGCGCTCAAATGTGCCGAGCTCCAACAGAAGGGTTTCACCCTACGACCAAAATCGCGCGTGGCTCATATGTGCCATGACGTTATCCCAATAAGTTCACTTACAAAAAAAGATGTTAAGCCTAATCAAACCAATCCTTTTAACTTTTTTAAAAAGTGAGAAGGTAAAAACTCTCATAGTTGAGCTACTCGAAAAGTTAGCTAAAGAAAGCGATAACGATATAGACGACAAGGCTGTCGCTTTTATAAAGAGAGGTTTATTTCCAGAGAAATAATTATGTCAGCAGAATCACGAATCTTTAAAGCTATCGAAGAAATGGCTAGGGAATATCAGAAAAATCCTAGCCCTCAACTTCAAAATAGAATAGATGCAGCTAGAGAGAGATATAACCGTATAAGAGCTAAAGGAGGCAAAAAGAGTAAACTTAAAATCAGAACAGCATGACTTATCGTCCACCATATTGGTTTCTCGGTAACTACAAATTTGATCAAGATGAAATCAATATAGTCAGAGATGATTTGATAATTAAAAATGAGAAGCATGGCACAAGCGAAAGCATGTGCTTTACTTCTTACTTTACTCCTAATAAACCAGAATCAATCTTCTTAGAGAGATATAGGAAAATAATAGAAGAGATAGCTCGTAGTGCTGGTATTTTCTTTAATACTAATTACGACTTCTTTTATTGGTTACAAGTCTATGATTCTGGTATGAGCCATAAAGCTCATAACCATGCCGTAGGGATTAGGAACGATATTTCATGGGTACACTTTTTAGATGTACCTGAACAGAAATGTTTTAGGTTTACTGACCTACATGACAGTACTTTCTATCCTGACGAACAGAATAATGGAGACATCATTTATTTTCCGTCTTGGGCGTGGCATGAAGTTATAGGCAACAACTCTGATCAAATAAGAGTAGCTATTGCGGGAAATATAAAAGTTACTGAATACACAAAACAATGAAGAAGAAAGCAACTGAAGATCAATTCAACGAGTTGCATAACTTAGTCACTAAAGAATTCCTCGCCCGGGTTAAGAGTGGAGAGGCAACTACGCAAGACCTTAAGGCTGCTTGCGATTGGCTTAAGGCTAACGACATAAATGGTGTTGCATACAACGGTAATCCATTATCAAAGCTAGCCAAGGTTATGCCAGAAGTAGATCCAGAATTAGTACAGAGCAGACTTTATGGCAAAGCAAAGTACAGCTAGCTATTACAGATCCAACCCAGAAGCTAGGAAGAGACGTCTAACTCAACAAAAAAGATACAACAAAACTAAGAAGGGCTTGAAATTACGTGTTAATGCGAATCGACTTAATAGACAACTGGGAACCTATGGAAATGGTGATGGCAAAGATGCTGCACACTACGCTGGGAGTACCACGAAAGGAAGACTCCAGTCCCCATCTACTAATAGAAAAAGCAGATTAAAGATACGTAAGAAATGACACCATTACTGCCTAGCCCACAACACTACTTATACAACCTAATAACCATGACAAGTTCAGATTCTAAACGGCTCTGGAGAAGAGCTATCAAAGAGCACTTCAATTGTCAATGTGTTTATTGCGGAAACATTTATCCCTTACACGAATTAACACTCGATCATGTCAAACCTAAAACGGACGGCGGAGAAGATCTTACAAGCAATCTTGTACCCGCGTGCAAATCATGTAATCAAGGCAAAGGCAGTAGTCATTGGCTCAGATGGATGCGTCAGACATTTGGACGTAGACCTCATAGAGAGCTAATTATTCAACAACATATAAACTAATCATGGGACGAGCAACTGGCGAACAACGTAGAAGAGCCACTAGAGAAGGTAGAAGAGTTAAAACTAAAGTCGTTGTAACCGGACAAAATAAGAGGGGACATGGTGGTACTAGAACTACCTACTACTCATATGACGGCGGTAAGACTTGGAGTAAAAACAAATCACAGGCAGGCGGGACAAGAAAGTGGACTAACCCTGAGAAAGGTCCAACTCAACCAACTATTACTACAAGAGAACAAGACAAGAAAGCTCTGGAAGCTGGTAAGGAAGAGAGAGGCAACCCCGGTGTTAAAGGCGGTGATGCCGATTACGGGCAAGGTAAAGATGGGAAAGTCGTAGGACAATCCTCACCCGGTACACAGCTAAAGATCAAAAAGAAGACTAATGAAAATAATGAGTCAAATAATGACAAGGTAAAAGTCAAGAAGAAGAAGATGCACTCTATTGAAAAGAAAAATAGAGCGATACATGGTGATACAGCTATTAACACTCTTAAGCAAAAACATGCGGAATGGAAGGTAGCTCGAAAGAACGGAACGCTAGATGCGTGGCGTAAGAAGTGGAAGAAGAAATAAACACCAACGTCAACTAATACACGCCGTCCGAAAGGGCGGCTTTTTTTATGGCTGTCAATAAGGAGGTCGTTGAAGACCTTATCGTCCCGGGAATTAAATTCATAGGAAGTAAATTCAAAAAGAACGGGAAGAACGGATTAAACGGTAACGGTAATGGCAAAGTTAAGTACGGCGGACAATTCTCTTTAGTCGATGAAAATATACGACCATTAAACAACACAGGAAGATTACACGCTGATCCAGATGGTGTTGTCCCAGTTAAAAATGAATTAGAAGAAAACTGGATTAAAGAGGAAGTAAAAAAGGCTGGTACTACTAGAGGCTATAGCAAAATTGATATAGAAGGAAAAGAAGGTCTATACAAAGCTAAAAGCAAAGGTAGTGGTAACTATAGCCTTGTCTCAAAAAATCAGGATAAGAAGTATCGTAAAACAAGAACTAGCGCTATAGAGTCTGGAGAGATCACCTATGAGAACTCTGAATCCTTATACCGAGAGATAAAAGGTATTGGTAAAAGAGAACTGACTTTAGACGAGTGGGATGAGCTAGTTGATTACGTAGAGACAACACAAAGAAACTTAGCTAACTATAAAGACAGATTGCACTGGGAAAAGGCAGTTACAGATCCCGCCACTGGAGATCCCACTGATGGTGGCTGGTGGGGTACAAATACAACAGATGGTCACGTATTCCCACCTAAAGATCCAAGACATTTAGACGTTGCTGAACAAAGACACTTTGAACCCGGAAGAAACTATGTTGATGCCTCAGGGAAAGAAATCAAAGGTAATTACGCACAACAAACAGATGTGAGCTTCGATGCAGTAGATAATGCTTTATTTGGTATACCAGTCTCTCGTAGAGACCATATGGAGATGTATTTCCATCCTGAATTAAGAGGGTTGAGATCATTCCTTCCAGATCCCCATAGAGCGATGGTTGCACGTAAGCAAGGTGAATCTTGGACATCAGTCTTCGAGTCACAGGGCTTACAAGGCTCTCGATTGTAATCTATCCACATTCGTACATGACTGACGTTCTAACGTCCTTACAGGGCGATTTCAAGCTGTTTCTGCAAGCATTGTGGACTCAGCTTGACCTCCCGTCCCCAACAAGGGCTCAATACGCCATTGCAGACTATTTACAACATGGACCTAAACGTCTACAGATCCAAGCTTTCCGAGGAGTCGGGAAATCATGGATTACAGGCGCGTTCGTGTTATGGACTCTGTTCAATGACGCCGAAAAGAAAATAATGATAATTTCAGCCTCTAAGGAAAGAGCTGACAACATGAGTATCTTCTTACAGAAACTAATTATCGAAACCCCTTGGCTGAATCACTTACAGCCCAAGAGTGAAGACTCCAGATGGTCAAGAATTTCATTTGACGTCTTATGTTCACCACACCAAGCACCTTCCGTCAAATCCGTTGGTATTACTGGACAATTGACCGGATCTCGTGCAGATCTGATGATCCTAGACGATATAGAAGTCCCGGGAAACTCTATGACGGAGTTTATGCGGGAAAAGCTACTACAACTTTGTACTGAAGCTGAATCAATTCTTACTCCTAAGAAAGATAGCCGAATTATGTATCTGGGAACTCCTCAGACGACATTTACCGTATATCGCAAATTAGCTTCACGTAATTACAGACCCTTCGTTTGGCCAGCACGCTTTCCGAAGAATATCACTCCTTATGAAGGCTTATTAGCTCCTCAACTACAGGAAGACATTGATAACGGTGCTCATTTCCCTGATTGCACCGACTCTGATCGATTTAATGATGATGACCTTGTTGAAAGGGAAGCGTCAATGGGAAGAAGTAACTTCGCCCTCCAGTTCATGCTGGATACATCCCTTAGTGATGCTGAGAAGTTTCCTCTTAAGAATGCTGATCTTATTGTTACCAGCGTTAATCCTACTGAAGCACCCGAGAATGTTATATGGTGCACAGATCCCAGAAATGTCCTCAAAGATCTACCAACAGTCGGTTTACCGGGAGATTACTTCTACTCGCCTATGCAATTGCAGGGAGAGTGGGGAAAATATACTGAGACAATATGCAGCGTGGACCCCTCCGGAAGAGGATCCGATGAAACCGCCGCTTGTTATCTCTCCCAAAAGAATGGATTTCTATATCTCCACGAGATGCGAGCTTACCGAGACGGGTATTCAGATAACACCTTGCTCGATATATTGAAAGGCTGTAAGAAATACAACGCTACTTCACTGATTGTCGAATCTAACTTCGGTGACGGTATGGTCGCTGAGCTATTTAAAAAGCACCTTCAAAATACTAACCAGAGAGTCTTTGTAGAAGAAGTAAGAGCTAACGTCCGTAAAGAAGAACGGATCATTGATACCTTGGAACCTGTAATGAATCAACACCGTCTTATCGTTAATAAAGACGTTATTGAATGGGATTACAACGGTAATCAGGAACTTGCTCCAGAAGAAAGACTGATATATATGCTGTTCTACCAAATGAGTAGGATGTGCAGAGAAAAGTTTGCCATTAAGCATGACGATAGACTCGACTGCTTAGCTCAAGGCGTTAAATACTACATAGATGCTCTCTCTATCTCAGCTAAGACACAGATAGCTCTTAGGAAACAAGAAGAGTGGGACGATATGTTCCAACAATTCGTAGACGATCCACAGTGCGCTACTAATCATATTGTATTAGGTCTAGACATTGACCAACGTAGACAAGCTCGTGGAATTCGTGACGGTCAAAATACACCCAAATGGTTTAAATAATGCTACCTACTCACTACACTTCTAACGCAATACCTACAGCCGCATACTCCCATTTGAGGAAGTACTGCGAAGAGGTTGCTTATACATCCTCTGAATCTGACTACCCGGGACAAGAACCTACTGGAATGGTACATGAACTAGATCTTAATTCAGATATAGTTAACTACTTTCAAAGGAGGTTAAAGACTCAGGGTGCTCCTCACTGCCTATACAGAGCTTACATTAATATGTTTGCTCCAAGGGAGTACGCTCTCTTCCACAAAGATAGCGAAACAGAAGGATTAACTCTTATCTACTACCCTACTTCTGAATACGGTCCAGATGAAGGTGGGGCTACAGAAATAATGGAACCTGACAGCGTAATACATGGATACCTACCTCTACCTAATAGACAAGTCATATTTGACTCTAGAAAACTTCACCGCCCTACACCTTTTAAGAGCTTTAAAAGATACACACTAGCTCTTAAATACGAACCTAGACAGTGACTACGAAATATCGGTGACGGGCTATTAGGGGGAGAAGGGTGGACTCCCCCGCCCAAAAATACAAACCATCCTCTTTCCTAATCGTATAACGATCTTGGAAAACACCACCACTACCCACTCTATATGGAACTCTTTTTAGATACAGCCGAAGTAGAAAAGATAAAACCTAGAATAGGAACTGGTCTAATCTCCGGTATAACTACTAACCCCACACTGATTAAGAAGAGTGGTGGGAATGTATGGGCTATCTACGATCAACTCATTGATCTTGATATTCCTGATATTAGTATGGAAGTTGTAGCTGAGACAGATTCCGAGTTTATTGATCGAGGTTTGAACTTACAAAAGGACTACGGTAAAAAAGCAACTGTAAAGTTGCCTTGTACTATCGATGGTCTGAGAGCTTGTAGATACTTGTCCAGAATAGGAATTAGAACCAATGTTACACTTGTCTTTAGCCTTAGCCAAGCAATACTGGCTGCCACTGCTGGCGCTACTTACGTTTCTCCCTTTGTGGGTCGATTGAACGATAATTCTGTTGATGGACTTGCATTGATAGAGCAAATAGCCACTCTCTACAAATTAAAATGCGTAAAAACTAAGGTTTTAGCTGCTTCATTACGTGATGTCAGGTCTGTCGGGGAAGCCTTCCTGAAGGGTGCTGATGTATGTACGATTCCTGTGGATGTGTTCGATAAGATGTACGAACATGTGCTGACGGAGGCTGGAGTTGCTAAATTCAACGCGGATTTTGGCGCAAATGTCTGAAGAGGTATAACGAAGTAGCAGGGACGCTATGACCCCCATAGGGGGTCGAGGTCGCGCGTGCGGCAGATGCATGATCCGCAGAACTCCACTGCGCCGCAAGGGATCTCGGCTTCTCCGCGATCAATTAACGCAGGGATACGCGCGTTAATAGTCGCGCGAAACCAACTACCGCGCCCGCGAGCGAACCAACTACCACGCGCAGGCGTAAAGCGATCTGTCTGTTAGCAAATCAACACAATAAGGAGGCGGCAATGATACCATGCGATCTCAGCGAATCTGTGCTTCTTAATAATTTCTTAAGCATTCTGTGATCGACTGCCGCAACTGGGATGTCGGGATGATGTAGCAAATGATACAAGAGCAATCCATCCACCGGTGGACAGAATCGACTATAATGAAATTTCATAGGATTCTTGAAGATTGAGATCTTTCGAACTCTCGACTAGAGAGTGAGAGAGTTCTCAAGATTCAATCAGAATCCATGAGACTTCACTCCGAGGCTGGTGTCCCTTCAAGCCTCGTTAAACCAAATAACCTGCCACTGGTTCATCTATGGTGCAGCTCACATCCGACAAGCGGTGAGCATCGGCGACCTAACGCCGCTTGAAATGAGTTAGGGGCTAGTCACTGGGTTGCAGTGACAGCATGAACATGACCCAGAATGTAAGGCATTCATCGAGGTTCAAGTCCACGACTGGGTTTCTGCATTTCTTTTTATTATGCAAACTTATCAAATGTTCATGGGTAGAGACATCCCTTCTGGTGGTTACGTTAGTAACCAAGAGTGGGATGACTTTTGCAGGTCAGCATTGGACGGTACGTTCGAAGGTTATACAATCCAAGACGTACAAGGATGCTGGCGTGGCAAGAGAGAAGAAACCAAACTGGTTACTGTAACTACGGAGTACCGTCATTTAATTGATACCGTAGCCACTCTATTTCGTGACACTTTCAAGCAAGATAGCGTAGCTATTCAAACACTACCACCAATGGAGTTTGTTTAGTTAACCTGTCCACTTGAGTACATAGTCAGGTGTTAACAGTGGTTCGAGTCCACTGCTATGACTGGGATTTAATCCCTTGTTTAATTACATTATTATCATGTTCATCATTTCATCTAGATACAGCGAAGCTGTTGAGTTTGTTGCTGTTAATCCTTTTAAAGCTACCGCTTTAGTTAGATACACAAGTGGAGGTGAATACCTTTATCGCAATGTATCAAGGACGAAGCTCATCAACTTGATGCTTCAAGACAATATGTCTTTAGGTTTCTGGGTTCAGTCACTCTCTCGTGATGCAGTTACTCAACGTAACTATAACGACAGAGCTGGCGCTCTCACTTACGAATTGGTTGGTAATTCTTACAGTTCAAGAACACTTCCAGTGTTACTTCAACAACACCAATCAACTATCGCTGCTTGATAGATAAGGGAGTTAATCCCTTATGGTTCATTAGTTAAATGGTAATAACAATTGATTGTCTATCAATAGTTATGGGTTCGATTCCCATATGAACCGTTGACTGACACTGAGTCAGTCCAATATGTAATCATGCGTAAGCTTGAACAACAGATGTGCACTGCCATTAGGCAGCGTGTATCTGCATTGTGCGGGAACAATACCCGCGTGCTCACTGAAGCGGACACTGGCTCATCATATGTGTACCTACATGGACACAACATTGCCAAGGTCGCAGCCAATGGTGATGTAAGTGTAAACAATTGCGGATGGACTAGCGTCACTACTAAGTCACGACTTAACGCCATCATCAATGA
>VTLG01007020.1_pt1 | contig 32885 bp, 22 predicted proteins | sample 4694571 | NCBI WGS metagenome assembly VTLG01 (sample SAMN12604809, study PRJNA352737) | marine metagenome | biome: ENVO:00000447; feature: ENVO:00000209|ENVO:00000569|ENVO:01000036; material: ENVO:00002151; isolation source: viral sequences binned using virsorter ...
TAATCAGGATACTAGAACTATGCTTGGTATTGCTTCAATTGGTTCTGGTAATTTAGAAACTGATTTATATAATGGTGTGGGTATTAATGATTATGATAAATCCTTAAAATGGACAAAACAAAAATCTGATAAGATTATTAATGGTGAATTTGTTTATAAATCAAGACTAATGTTGGAACCATTAGTATTCCCAACAGCAAAAATAATTGGAGATATCTCTTCTAGTTCACTTACAGATATATTTGTAAGTGATGCTGCAGAATTATTTGATAGTGAAAATGAAATAAGTAGTAAACCTATTGGTGGAATTATTATTGATAATAGCGTGACACCTGTTGCTGCAGCATTGACAGCTGTTGTTTCTAGTGGAGGAACAATATCAAGTATTGTTATTGGTTCTGGTGGTACTGGATACACACCAGGAACTATTCCAATATCTATTGGTATTCCAACAACTGGCATAGAGGTTGGTGTTGGTACAACAGCTACGGCAACCGCTACAGTTTCTTCTAATGGAGAAATATCTAATGTATTAGTAACTAATCCTGGATTGGGATATAATCAAAGTATTCCACCTAAAGTATTGACACCTTATCCAACATTTAAATCAGAAAAAGTTTTAAATATTGATAGAATTCATGGATTTTCTGGTATTATTACAGGTATTGGAACTGTTACTGGTATAGGAGCTCCACTTGCTCTCAAATTCACTTTAAAAGATGGTGGAACATATTCCAATTTAATTGTAGGTTATCCAATTTATATTGACAATACTACAATTGGTTCTGCTGTAACCTCCATATATGATGCCGATGATAAGATTGTTGGTATAGGAACTACATTTTTAGATAATGTTTATACTGTTAGTGCATGGAATGAAAGTGTAGGGATAATTACTTGCAATATTAAATCCGATAGTCCTGTTGTGGGTTTAGGAACCACTGGAAGTACTCAAGTTGGTAAGGTTTCTTGGGGAAGATTATATAGTACAGGATCTATTACAAGAGGATCAGATCCTATATCAATTGGAGTTACAGGACTTACAATTAATTCTGGTTTGACTACTTTCCCAACCATTCAAAGAAGAGCTCAAGGGTTGAGAGATACAGGAGCTATAGAAGCATTTTAATTAATGTTATAAATATCTAAAAAAGTATTAATATGTCTGCCGTCGTAACAGATCAATTTAGAATATCAAACGCTGCCAATTTTGTAGATTCTGTACTAGATACTAATAATTCTTATTACGTTTTTTTAGGTCTTTCTAATCCTTCTTTTCCAGATCCAGGATTTGGAAGAGTGGTATCTACAGCATGGCCAGAAAACCCAAAAGATAATTTTCAATATCTATCACATTATAAAGATACCTCTTTATTTGGTAAAAAAATTAATGGTAAGAATATTAGAAGAGTTATACCCAAAGTATCATGGATTGCTAATACTCGATACGATATGTATAGGCATGATTATAGTGCTTTAAATTTGACACCAAATTCGTCAACTGCTAGATTATATGATTCTCAATATTTTGTCATTAACAGCGATTTTAATGTTTATATTTGTTTAGATAATGGATCTTCAGGATCTCTTCCTAAAGGCGGAACATCTAAGGATGAACCTACTTTTACTGATTTAGAACCAAGTGCTGCTGGTAATAGTGGTGATGGATATGTTTGGAAGTATCTCTTTTCAATAACTCCTGGTGATGTTATAAAATTTGATTCTACTGAATATATTGTTGTACCTAATGATTGGGAAACTTCTACAGATACACAAATTCAAAATGTAAGAGAAGCTGGAGATTCTAGTGTTAATTTTAATCAAATTAAACAAGTATATATTGAAAATGGTGGTATTGGATATATTAATGGCAATAGTGGATCACATGTTGCAAACATACTTGGAGATGGAAGTGGTGCAAAGGTATCCGTTAAGATTGTTGATGGAGTAATAACAGATACTACTGTTACTGCTGGTGGTAGTGGATATAGTTATGGATTAGTTGATTTAAGTACTCTTCAACCTAGTGATCTTAATTCAAATCCAAATAAAGCTGCAAAATTAATACCAATTATCCCACCATCTAAAGGTCATGGATATGATATTTATAAAGAATTAGGTGCTGATAGAGTTTTAATTTACGCTAGATTTGATGATTCAACAAAAGATTTTCCAATTGATACAAAATTCTCACAAGTTGGGATTATAAAAAATCCAACAACATTTACTAGTCAAGATATTATTTTTACAGGTAGTCAATATTGTTCTTTATATTCAATTAAAGTTAACGATACTTTATCAAATGTTAGTATTGGAAGTAGTATTTCACAAGTACAATCTACTGGAATTGCAAAGGGTTATGTAGCTTCATATGATAATGAAACAAACGTTGTAAAATATTATCAAGATAGATCTTCATATTTAAATCCAATTACTATGGATCATAGTGATTATGTAGGTTTAACTACTGTTGGATCTGTCTTGACCTTTGAGTCTAAAAAAAGTGATGGGTCAGAAGCTAACAGTGTTGTATTTACCAATAATACTACATCTATTAATTCTTCTTTTAATGGTAGTACATTATCGGTTGGATCTAAAGAGATTGATTTGGGAGTAAATTTCACTGAGGGTCTTGCAAATCCAGAGATAAATAGAAATACTGGTGATATAATTTACATCGATAATCGAAAATTAGTAACACGAGATACTAAACAAAAAGAAGACGTTAAAATCATTCTGGAATTTTAAAGAAACATGGCACAGAAAAAGGATTTAAATATAAGCCCATATTATGATGATTTTAATTCATCTAAGAATTTTTATAAAGTTCTTTTTAAACCAGGGTTTCCAGTTCAAGCTAGAGAATTAACTACTTTACAGTCTATTTTACAAAATCAAATAGACAGTTTTGGTGGACATATGTTTAAAGAGGGTTCTTTAGTTAGTGGAGGAGGACCTACTTATGATTCTAATTTTACTGCAGTAAAATTAAATTCTTCCCAATTTGGTATTGATATATCTTTATATGTAGATCAACTTATTGGAAAAACTGTAGAAGGTGAAACTTCTGGTATAAAAGCTAAAGTAGACGTTATTGCTTTACCTGATGGCAATAATGTAGAAGATTTGACTTTATATGTAAAATATATTAGTGCTAGTAAAAATGATTTTACTACTGATACTTTTATAGATGGTGAGTCATTAATAACAGAAGAAAATATTGTATATGGAAATACTACAATAACTGCAGGATCCCCTATAGTAACTTTAATACCTTTAGATGCTACATCAATAGGTTCTTCTGCATCTATAGAAAGTGGTGTATATTTTATTAGAGGAAATTTTATAAATGTAGATAAACAAACTATAATATTAGATCATTATAATAATACTCCATCATACAGAATTGGATTAAAGATTAATGAATCTATTATTGCTTCAAAGGATGATAATTCGTTATATGATAATGCTAAAGGATTTTCAAACTATGCTGCACCTGGTGCTGATAGATTTAAAATTGGATTAACTCTTACTAAAAAATTATTAGATGATATTAATGATACTGATTTTGTTGAAATATTGAAAGTTAAGGATGGGGAAATATTAAAAATTACACCAAAAACCCAATATAATAAAATTAGAGATTATTTTGCAGAAAGAACTAGTGATGAATCTGGAAATTATGCAATTGATCCATTTAATGTATCTGTTAATAATTCTTTAAATGATAGATTAGGGTCTAATGGAATATTTTATAGTAATCAAAAAACACAAACTGGAAATGATCCTTCAGATGATTTAATGTGTGTTACAGTTTCTGCTGGTAAAGCTTATGTTAATGGTTATGATGTTATAAATTCCAATGCTAATAATATTATAGATGTTGAAAAACCAAGAGATACTGAAAAGGTAATCAAAACAAATATTGATTTTGAAATGGGAAGTCATTTAAAAATTAATACTGTTAGTGGGCAACCACAAATGAGAAATACTATACAACTATATGATACATTAGGTTCTACTGGAACTCAGATTGGAGATGCAAGATTATATTCAATAAATTTATCAGATTCAATTTATACTGGAAATTCTACAAAATGGGATTTATATCTATATGATATACAAACTTATACATCTTTAACTTTATCTAGAGGAGCAACAGAAGCACAAGTACCTATTTCAAGTTATATAAAAGGAGTAAATAGTGGTGCTTCTGGATATGTTTCATCTCATGTTGGAACTCTTTTCAATTTAAGACAAACATCTGGAACTTTTATGAAAGGAGAAGAAATTACTATAAATGGTGGAAGTTTTGATCAATCTGGTAAAAGATCTATTGTTAGTATTAGAGCTTATGGTTCTAGGGATATTAAATCAGTAAAACAACTTGCTACTGCTTCATCAGATCATGTACGAGATTTTAAAGCAAATGCTTTCTTAGAATCATTTCCATTACCAAATAACGTACAAGGAGGAATAATTAGTGGTGGTAATACACTAAAAAGTGCAGGGAATGTATTTACCGGGATACCAGTTGGTACTATTATTCGATATAATGGAACTGCTGATGATGAAGCTTTTAATAAAGTAACGGCCGTTAGTTCTGATGGAACAACATTAACCATTGCTGCAGCAGCTTCTGCTGATGTTAGTGGTGTTTTTGATAAAGATGTTGAGAATGGAACTTATGCAAATATTAGAATAGGAGTTTCCAACATATCAAGAGGAGGATCTTTATATACAGAATTACCACACCAAAATATATCATCAGTTGATTTTAGTTCTTCATCTTTAACAGTAACTGCTCAAGTTGTAGATAAAGATGTTAGTAGTAATGCTATTATTATTAATACTAGTGATATTAAAGATGGCGGTGGAACTGGAATATCGTCAGCATTTTTTGATTCTTTTGGAGTAGGAAGATATTCCGTCTTTTATGGTGGTTCAGATGCTGGAATTGGTACGATATCTTCAGATACTTTTGTTAAAACTTCTGGTGGCGAAACAATTACTCTTAATGGATTAGAAAACTCAAATGATGATTCAGTTATTAATATAACAGCTTCAAAACAAGGTATTCGGAGTAAAATTAAAAATTATGAAAGAAGTCAAATACTTACTGTGACTAAATCCCAAAATTCTGAATCTGGAACTACGGTTGGATTTTCTCTTGAAGATGGATTAACTTTTAATAATGAAGCTTATGGTTTGAGAGTTCAAGATGAACATATTTCTTTAAATGTTCCAGATGTAGTTAAAGTCTTAGCAATTTATGAATCTAAAACTGCTATTGATCCAACTTTTGACACCATTACATTACCTTCAAGTGTTAATGTTTTAGTTAATGCTATTTTAGGGGAAAATATAATTGGAGAAACCTCTAAAGCTATTGCAAGAATTGTTACTAATAACAATTCAACACCTGCATCTGGAGGTACTAATACATTAGGATTTATATATTTAAATGATAGAAAATTTGATAAGAATGAAAATGTTGTATTTGAGGAATCTAATATTACAACCACCATTGAAAGTATTGGCAATGGCAATTATCAAAATATTTCAAAGGCATATATTTTAGATAAAGGACAACGAGATGAGTATTATGATTATTCTAGAATAGTTAGAAAATCTAATGCTTCTATACCTACTAGAAGATTGATGATTGTATTTGATAAGTATACAATTCCTACTGATGATACTGGAGATGTATTTACTGTATTGAGTTATGATAAAAATAGATATACTAATGATATACCGAGAATTGGTCCTAATAGAATAAGAGCAACAGATACACTTGATTTTAGACCTAGAGTTTCTGATTTTGGAAGTACTACTGATAAATCGCCTTTTGATTTTGCTTCCAGAACTACTGGATTTGATCAAAAACCAAATTATTTACTAGCTCCAAATGAAGGTTCTATATTTGGATATGAGTATTATTTGGGAAGAATTGATAAAGTATATTTAAGTCAATATGGAACAGTTTCAGTACAAAAGGGACAATCTTCCAGTTTACCAACACCACCATTAGTTAATACTGATTTGATGGAATTGGCTACTATCACCTTACCACCATATCTTTACAATCCTCGTAATGCTAAGATTACCTTAATTGACAATAAAAGATATACTATGAGAGATATTGGAATTCTTGAAGATAGGATTAAGGATTTAGAAACAATTACAACACTAAGTTTACTTGAGGTTGGTACTGAAGCATTGACAGTTCAGGATGCATCTGGTAAAGATAGATTTAAGAGTGGATTTTTTGTTGATAATTTCCAATCAGCTAATTTTATTAATTTAAGTGCCTCATCTATAGAAGTTAATTCTATAGATAATGAGATAAGACCTATTATTTCTAGAAATAGTTTAACAAATAAACTTTTACCAGCTTCGAATATAACTGATGAAGAATCAGATTTTAGTATAAATTATGAACTATTAGATTCTAATGTTCAAAAAACAGGAAATTGTGTAACATTAAAATATGAAGAAACTGGTTGGATTTCACAATTATATGCAACTAAAGTTGAAAATGTTAATCCGTTTAATGTGGTCGAATATGTTGGAAATATTCAATTAAGTCCACCACAAGATACTTGGTCAAGAACTATTCGATTGGATGAATTGGTTATTGAAGAAGTTAGGGATGAAACTGTCCAGACTGGTGCTACTGGTCTTGGAAGAATACTTGTAAGCACAACAACAGAATCAACTTTTACTAGTGTAAGTAATGATGTAGTTATTAGTTCTGGTAATGATCTTTATATGAGATCTAGAAATACACAATTTACAGCTGTAGATTTAAGAGCTGCAACCGAACATTATCAATTCCTTGATGGTAATGGGGATGTAGATTTTATTCCTAAGTTATTAGAAATATCACCAGATAGTTCGTTATCAAATTATGGTTCGGATTCCTCCCTAAATGCTTTTGTACCTGGTGAAACTGTTATAGGATATGATGCTGATGTGAACGGTAAAGAAATAATTAGATTTAGAGTTGCTAATTCCAATCATAAAATTGGTGAATATAATAATCCTTCTATAACATATAAAGAAAATCCATATATTCCTGATGAAATTTTACAAGATACATATACAACTTCATCTAAGATATTAAATGTTGATACTTTTTCTCTAGCAAATGAAGAACAAGGTTTATATAATGGATATGTTACAAAAGGTACAAAATTAATTGGTAACACAAGTAAGGCAACTGCATATGTAAAAGATTTAAGATTAATCACTGATGCATCTGGTAGTTTGCAAGGATCATTCTTTTTAAGAGATCCAAATACAGATCCACAACCAAGTGTTGTAATAGATACTGGTAGAAAAACATATAGACTTACAAGTAGTTCTACTGATGCAACCCCACTACGAGGTAGTAAATTAATTTCTTCTGGACAAACAGAATATGAAGCTACTGGTACATTTGAGGAGGTACAGTTACAGACAACAAATATTACCACAAATACTACTACTGAAAGATTTAGAAGAAGACGGAATCGTAATCGTGGACGAGTTGGTGGACGTAGAGATCCTTTAGCACAATCATTTAGTGTTGCTGGTAATGTGCAAGCACCATCAGCTGATATAGGATTGAATGATGATGATCATGGTGTTTATATAACTTCAGCTGATGTATATTTTGCGAAGAAGGATAGTGGAAATGCTCCAGTAACTGCTGAAATTCGTACTGTTGAATTGGGAACACCTACCTTAAGGGTTCTTGGAAATTCGGTAACAAAAGATCCTAGCAGTATTACAGTCTCTAGTACAGGAGAGATTGCAACTAATTTTAAATTTCCAGAACCAATTTATCTAACTCCTGGACAGGAATATGCATTAGTTCTTCTTGCACCATCATCTAATGAATATGAAGTTTGGGTTGGAAGAATGGGTGAAGAAACAGTAGAAACTCAAAATCTTCCTAACGTTCAAAAAGTTACATATAGTCAACAATGGGCTTTGGGTAGTTTATTTAAATCCCAAAATGGTTCTATTTGGACTGCTGAACAACTAGAAGATTTGAAATTTAAACTCAATAAGGCAAAATTCTCAACCACTCCAGGAACTGTATTTTTTGCAAATCCATCATTGGATACTAGTAATGGATATATTTCAAAACTTAGTAGTAATCCTATTGATACAATACAAAAAACTGGTTATCTAGGAATTACTACAATCCAGCCCGACGATGCTCTTGGAATTAGTTCATATTCTAGAGGAAGAAAAGTTGCAGGTGGATTTAATGACGTAACTGGAATTGTTGTTGGTACTGGTTCTTCTGTAAGTACTCTTGGAATATCCACTGGTGGAGTTAATTATAGGACAAAAAGTAATGTAGGTACATATAATATTATTGGTCAAGGTAGAGGATTGAAGGTAAATATTACTGCTAATTCTGAGGGAATTATTAGTGGTATTGTACCAAATACAGCGAATGTTGGAAGTGGATACACCACAGGAGATGTAGTTGGTATTGTAACTGCGGAATGCCAAGATAAGCAGGGTAGAGATGCTCAAATTCTTATTGATGAAATTACAGGTCTTGACACACTATATCTTTCAAACATAAAAGGATCAACTTTTACTGAAGGTACTAATCTTAGGTATTTTAGAGATAATGAAACATCCCCGACTGGAACTTCCATAAAATTATTAACAGATTTAGTTGTAACGGGTGCTCCTGATACAGGACAATATTTTAAAGTAAATCATTTTGATCATGGAATGCATTCTAGTACTAATAAATTAGATTTAAGTAATATTCAAAGTAATTTAGAAACAACTACCCTTGATGATGATTACAGTTCTACTGCAACAGGATCAATTAGCGTTGCTTCAACAATTAGTCCAAATTTAGTCAATTTTGAAGGTCTTCCCGTAAGTAATAATAATCCAGGATATGTAAAAATTGAAAATGAAATTATTAGTTATACTTCAGTTGGAATTGGAGTTTTAAGTGGAACTATTGTAAGGGGTGTTCAAAATACAGATCAAGCTCTTCATAACTCATCTGCAATTGTAGAGAAATATGAACTTAACGGAATATCTCTTAGGAGAATAAATAGAACTCATACAATATCATCAATTGATAATGAATTGGATAGTTACAATATTGAAATAAATGCTGCAGATACAAACTATGGTACTAATAGGAGTGCTGATGATATATCTCCATTAGCAGGATCTCCTAAACTTACATTTGATAGTGGAGGATTTTTTGGTGGGGATAATGTATCTGCTACAAGAAATATTCAGTATGATGCAATAATTCCTAATTATGATTTATTCACACCATCAGATGTGACTTCTGCAACAGGATCTGTTAGAACTATTACTGGAACTAGTGTTGGTGGAAATGAAGTTTCATTTGTAGATGATGGATATACAGAAATTGAATTAAATCAATTAAATCTCTTTCATACTCCTAGACTCATATGTTCTAAAGTTAATGAAACTGAATTTTTGGATAGTATTGAAAGGAATAAATCTTTTACTACAGGAATAACATTTACAACAACTAATGAAAACGTATCTCCGATAATATATCTTGATACATCTTCTACTGAGTTTAGAAACAATAGAATGAATAATCCAATATCAGATTATGCTTCTGATAATAGAGTAAATTCTAGGTTATTTGATCCACATAGTTCAATTTATGTTTCTAATTTAATTAATCTAGATAAACCTGCAGATGGATTGAAAGTTATTCTTTCTGCATGTAGAGATGGTTCTGCAGATTTCAGAGTTCTCTATTCTTTGGTAAGACCCGATTCTGCTGGAGTTACACAAGAGTTTGAATTATTCCCTGGTTATGATAATCTTGATGATACAACTGGAGATGGTTTTGGTGATAGAGTAATAAATGATGCTAACAATAGTGGTAGACCAGATGCTTTTGTTCCTGCTAGTTTGGATAATCAGTTCTTAGAATATCAATTTACTGCAGATAATTTAGGCGAATTTACTGGATATCAAATTAAAATTGTTATGTCTGGAACCAATCAAGCTTATCCAGTAAGAATTAAAGAACTTCGTACTATTGCACTTAAATGATAAAAGTAGATGGATACCCTCATTTGTATCGAGATGAAAAAACAGGTGCTATTATAAATTCTAATAATTCCGAATATTCTCAAAGATTAAAAATATTATCATCTATTGAGAATGATAAGAAGGAATTAAAAGAGATGAGAGAAGATATTGATGAATTGAAAATTCTTCTTAAAAAATTATTGGAAAATAGTGCTGGTTGAAATACGATATAAATAAGAAGTAGGGATATTATATCAAATAGATGGCCGTATATGTTAGCAACCTTGTAATTAATACGGGAACTAGTTTTTCACAGACATTTAATTTAGAAGCAACAGAAACTAATTCCCCATATAATTTGAGTGGTATGACCCCAACTGCCCAGATTAGAAAACATGCTAGTAGTTCATCAAAGACTGATTTTGTTGCTACTGTTGTTAGTCCTGCAACTGCTGGAATGATCAGTTTATCATTAACACATGAGCAAACATCTGCGTTAAAAGCTGGTCGATATGTTTACGATATAGTCCTTACATCAGGTGATAGTAAAACAACAGTTGTTGAGGGTAGTGTTTTGGTTAGGGAAGGAGTAACTAGATAATGGCTGATATTAAAGTTAGGGTTGGACAACAAAACGCAATAAAAATTATTTCTGCTCAAGCTGGTCTTGGAACTGATTCGGCAATTGGAACTGCTAATAATGTTGTTGGTGGAATTGCTTCTGTTACTAGTTTAAATGTATCTGGTGTAGCTACTATTACAGGTACATTAAATGCAGGATTAATAGATGGAGGATTATTCTAATGGCTAAACCAAGTACTAGACAAGAATTGATAGATTACTGTCTAAGGCAGCTAGGTGCTCCTGTGTTGGAGGTTAACGTTGATGATGATCAAATAGATGATGCAGTGGATGATGCTCTTCAACTCTTCAATGAGCGTCATTTTGATGGTGTTGAAAGAATGTTTTTAAAATATAAATTATCGCAAGATGATATAGATAGAGGAAAAGCATCAGGAACATCTGGAGTTGGTATTGCAACTACAAGTGTAACGTCAACTAATATATCAGGATATGGAACTATTACTTCCAATTGGTATGAAAATTCAAATTTTATTCAAGTTCCTGATGCTGTGATAGGAATTGAAAAGGTATTTAAATTTGATAGTAGTAGTATATCATCTGGTATGTTTAGTATTAAATATCAATTATTTTTAAATGATATGTATCAGTTTAATTCTATAGATTTACTTCAATATTCTATGGTAAAAACATACCTAGAAGATATTGATTTTTTATTATCTACAGATAAGCAGATAAGATTTAATAAAAGACAAGATAGATTATATTTAGATATTGATTGGGGTTCTGAAACTGCAGATAATTGGTTTGTTATTGATTGTTATAGAGCATTGGATCCTAATCAATTTAGTGGTGTATATAATGATAGTTTTCTTAAAAGGTATTTAACACAATTAATTAAACGTCAATGGGGCCAAAATCTAATTAAATTTAGAGGTGTTAAACTTCCTGGTGGCGTTGAATTAAACGGAAGAGAAATGTATGAAGATGCTGAAAGAGAACTTGAAAGTATCAAAGAAAAAATGTCTTCTGAATATGAAGTACCACCTTTAGATATGATAGGATAGTATTATGGCTCTTAATTCTTATTTTTTACAAGGGTCTCAAAGTGAACAAAGACTGGTTCAAGATTTAATCAATGAACAGTTGAAAATTTTTGGTGTAGAAGTAACTTATTTACCAAGAAAGATAGTTAATAAAGATACAATTTTTAGAGAACTTGAGTCATCTACTTTTAATGATAATTTTGCTATAGAAGCATATGTGAATACTTATGAAGGGTATACGGGTGCTGGAGATATAATGACAAAATTTGGAATGAGTTTGAAAGATGAATTGGTAATAACAATATCAAAAGAAAGATTTGAAGATTTTATTTCACCTTTTTTAGGAGCACTTCCTTCTAGTGAAATAGAAGTTTCATCTAGACCTCGTGAAGGAGATTTGATATATTTTCCATTAGGTAAAAGAATTTTTGAAGTTAAGTTTGTAGAGCATGAAAAACCATTTTATCAATTAGGCAAAAATTATGTTTATGAATTGCAGTGTGAATTATTCGAACTTGAAGATGAGATGGGTGGATGGGATCAACTCAGTACTACAACTGAAGAAATTGATGATGTATTAGTTGATCAAGGTTATATAACATCATTACAATTAATTTCTATTGGATCAACTGCAACATTAGGTGTAACTACATCATCAGGATATATTAGAAATATTATATTAAATCAAGATGGATGGGATTATACACAAACTCCAACTGTTTCAATTAGTACAGCACCTGCAGGTGGAATAGATGCTACTGCTATTGCAATTACCACTTCAATAGCAGGAGCTCAATCAGTCAAGGAAATATTATTAACAAATCCTGGTGCAGGTTATACAGTTACACCAACAGTTACAATAGTTAGTGCTACATCTACTCAAACTAATGGTGTTACAACTACTCACGGTGTTGGAGCAGCAGCAACTGCAACTTTAGTTACTTCTAGTGCTGGTATTGGACAAATAACAATTACTGATGGTGGCAGTGGATATCCATTAGAACCTATATTGTATTTCACTACACCAACTTCTGGTATTGGCACTGCTGTAGGAAGAGCACTAGTTAGCACTGCTAATACTGTTTCCCAGATACTTATTTCTGATGCGGGTATAGGTTATACCAGTCTAACTGGAGTTGCTACAGTTGCACCACCTCCAATACTCAGAGGTATTGGTACATATCAGTTTAATGAACTTGTTACTGGATCTATTTCTGGTGCTAAGGGTAGAGTTAAGAGTTGGGATAGTGATAGTAATATTCTTAAATTAGGGTCAACTAATGGTACTTTTGTATCTGGAGATCTTATAATAGGATCTACATCTGAATCAAAATATAGTATTGATTATATTAACACAGCTGAGTTTACAGATAAATATGCACAGAACGATAATATAGAGTCGGAAGCAGATGCAATTCTTGACTTTAGCGAATCAAATCCATTTGGTACATATTAATGCTTGGAACTTATTACTATCACGAAATCATTAGAAAAACAATCATTTCATTTGGTACTGTTTTTAATGGTATAAGTATTAGACATAAAGATTCTTCTGGTGCAAATTTTAGTGAAATTAATGTTCCTTTATCTTATGGTCCTGCTCAAAAGTTTCTTGCAAGATTAGAACAACAAGCAGATTTGAATAAACCAGTTCAAACTACATTACCAAGAATGTCATTTGAAATGAATACTGTTAGTTATGATTCTAGCAGAAAAGCTGGTGTAACTCAAACATTTAAAGCATCTGATGGAACTAATTTAAAAAAAGTTTATATGCCTGTTCCTTATAATGTTGGGTTTGAATTAAGTATATTTACTAAATTAAATGATGATGCATTACAAATAGTAGAACAAATTTTACCATATTTTCAACCATCATTCACATTAACAGTTGATTTAGTAGAATCAATTGGAGAAAAAAGAGATATTCCTTTAATTTTAGATAATATATCATTTCAAGATGATTATGAAGGTGATTTTTCTACTAGAAGAGCTTTAATATATACTTTAAATTTTACAGCAAAAACCTATCTATTTGGACCTATTGCAGAAACTACAAGTGGTCTTATTAAGAAAGTTCAAACTGATTTATATGCAGATACTAATACTAAGACTGCTAAGAGAGAAATGAGATATACTGCAACTCCAGTTCCTGTTGATGCTGGTCCTGCTGATGATTTTGGTTTCAGTGAAAGTTGGGAACAATTTACAGATAATAAAACTTATAGCCCAACACAAGGAAAGGATATCTAAATTATGTCTAGTTATGAACCTATAGATGAAGCATTAAATACTACTACTGCTATTGAGGTTAGTAATGTACCAGAAAATGGTTGTGTTAAAAGACAAGATAAATTAAAGAATATAGGTGATGATATTAAGAAAGATTATGATTATACTCGTGCTAACTTATACTCTTTAATTGAAAAAGGACAAGAGTCTCTTAATGGTATAATGGAACTTGCAGGTGAAAGTGCAAGTCCGAGAGCATATGAAGTTGCAGGACAAATTATTAAATCTGTTGCTGATACTACAGATAAATTAATGGAACTTCAGAAAAAAGTAAAGGATGTTGATGACGAAATAAATAAACAACCAAACAATGTGACCAACAATTCATTATTTGTTGGTTCTACATCAGAACTTTCAAAATTACTTAAAAAAGGGTTTCTAAATAATAATACACAGACTGATCATAAAAAAAATTAAATAATGGCCCTAAAGAAACCTTCAGATTTTTTTCGTGAAGATAATAAATCAGACGATACTATTCATGAATTAGTAAAAAGACCAGAATTGCAGTCTTTTTCTGAAGCTTTTAATGTTTATAAAAATAATTTAGATAAATTAGATAATTTAGCAGACACTATAAAGTGTGTAGAGGATATTAAATCTGAAATACAAGATTTTATTAAAAAAGAAGATCTTGATAATTCAATGATGGCTTATACTTTCTTACTTGAAGAAAGTATTAATAAATTAAAGGATGATGTAAAAAGTATTAATAAAAAGGATTTATTACAAATTCAGGGTGATGTTTCTGGGTTAACAGAACAAATAAATGAATTTGTTGAAATAGAAATTCCAAAATATAATAAAATTTTTCTAGATTCTGAGGTTAGTTCATCTAGAAAATATGATGAATTTAAAGAAGAAATTAATAATATTATTGATAATATTGATAATTATACTCAAAATTCCATATCATCAATTTTAGAAGATAATAAATTAGATAAGGAAAATTTAAATGAAATTTTAAATGAAACTATTTCTAAATTAGAGGAAAAAATTAATGATGCTACGGTAAATAAAAAAGATTTAAATCTTAAAATTACTGAAATAAAAAATTTAAAAAAATCTATTATTGATAGTATAGAAATAAGTGAAGATCATAGGAATAATGTAAATAAAAAAGTATCAAATTTAGAAATCGAAATTGTTAGAAATAATTCAAATCTAAAAGAACATAATAAAAGTCTTACAAAAATACAAAAAAATCTTACAAAAGATTTTAATAATGTTCGTGAAGAATTTAAAACTACAATTAGCAAATTAAATTTAAATGAAATTGAAGATCAAAATTATCAACTTTCTAAAAAAGTAAATTATCTTCAAGAAGTATTTGAAAAATTTAATGAAAAGGAAATTTTAAGTGAAAGTATTATTAGTGAACCATCAGAAACTGATAATTCAGATCCATTAACTCCACTTAATAAAAAATATGTTACCCTTGATCAATTACAAGATCATTATAGAATATTTGTAAATCGTGTTCAACAACAATTAGCAACACTTGGTGGAGGTGGTGAAACACAATTAAAGTATCTTGATGATATTGTTGGTATTGCTACTAATCCAGCAGCTTATGATGGTGGATATTTAAGGTATGTTCATAGTCTAAAGAAATTTACATTTGGAACACCTGCTGATGGAAGTACATGGATACAAGGTGTTGATGGTCCATATAGTTTAGGAAGAGTTGGTATTGGAACCGAATATATTCAAAGCGGTTTATATCCAAATAATGCATTAGTTGTTGAAGGAAATACTAGGATTACTGGAATTCTTTCTGTTGGAACTGCTTCTATTACTTTAAATGCTGAAACTGGTTCAATTTCTTCTGGTGAAGTTGAAGTTGTAAGTGCTGGTGGTGGTGCTAAATTTACAGGTATTATAACAGCTTCTGGTGCTGATTTTGATGGAAATGTTACTATTGGTGGAACACTAACATATGAAGATGTAAAGAATGTAGATTCAGTTGGTATTATAACTGCAAGAAAAGATGTAAGAGTTGGTAGAAACTTTAATGTAACTGGATTGTCTACATTTGTTGGATTATCAACATTTAATGATGGTTTAATTGTAACTTCTGGTGTTACTACAGTTGGATTTATTACTGCTACTGATGTATCTGTTTCTGGTATTCTTACTACTGGACAAATTGCAGATAGTAATGGTTCAGTTGGTTCTGCTTCATCAGTATTAAGTTCTACTGGTTCTGGTTTATCATGGGTAGAACAATCTGCTGGTGGTGGTAGTAGTGGAATAGGAAGTGTTGGTATTCAATCTGGTGGAGTACTAGTTGGGTCTGCAACAACTATAAACTTTACTGCTGGTGATATTACAGTTGCTAATGATATTGCTAATGTTTCTGTTGGATCATCATTTGCATATGCTGGTGCTAGAGTATTTTTCTCAACTGGCACTCCTGCTGGTACTAGTACTTGGTATTATGTTAGTTCAAGTAATATTACTACTGTCAACTTAGATACAAATTCTTTTTATAATGATAGTAATGGTAGATATGAAATACCAGCAGGTGTAACAAAAGTTAGATTACGGGCAAATATATATGCTGATTCTGGAAGTGGTAGTCCAGCTAATGTTTGGAGACCATATAAAAATGGTTCTGCTATAGTTCTTGGTAGTGGTGGATTTTATTTTGAGGTGGAAACTGGTTCTGGATATGCTAATATGGGTTCATCGGGAGTAAGTGATGTAATACCTGTTTCTGAAGGAGATTATATTCAACTTGCTTATCAGGTGAATGCTACTACAAGAAGTTTTGCAGGTACTTGGCAACTAGAGGTTGTTGAAGGATCATTATTAGGTCATTATTTTGCTTCTACAAATGTAACAAATGCTGATAATGTTACAGTTCAGGCAAATAATTCTACTGACGAAACAGTATATCCAATCTTTGTAGATGGAGCAACTGGAATTCAAGGTCCAGAATCTGATACTGGATTCACTTATAATCCATCAAGTGGAAATCTTACAGCAACTCAATTAACTGGTAGTTATATAGTTGGAACCGCATTAAGTATTAGTAGTGGTATTACAACAGTTGGATTTGCTACTGCCACTGATGTATGGGTTTCTGGTGCCGTTACTGCCACAACATTTGATGCACCATCATATTATACGGATAATACTAAAACAAGAGATAAGTATAGACTTTGGACTAATTCCAATTGGGCAATAGGAATGGATGAAGCCATGTCATTTGGTGGGTTGAATCACTATGCAATTACATTACAGGCAGCTGGCACCAGCGATGACCGTGGTTGGGTATTTTTAGATTCTAGTCATACTGATGCTCAAGGAGCAATGTCACTTAATACCATAGGTGAGTTAGTTGTTGCCAAATCAATCAGAGCTGGTGGTGGAGAAAGTGATACATCAGCTCCTAGAAAACCTTTAGATATCATTGGTGATGGTTTTATTAGTGGTGGTGTTGGTATTGGAACCACTGATCCAGTAGCAAAATTAGATGTTTATGTTAATAATGCTGCTAATAGTGGTATTATTCAAATCACACAAGACGGAATTGGTGATGCAGCAATTGATTTCCAACTTAAGGGAATACGAGAGTATACTTTAGGAATTGATAATAGTGATGCTGATAAATTTAAACTTTCATCAACGGCTGGACTTGCTGACGAAGATAATTTACTCATTATTACGACTGGTGGTGATGTCGGTATTGGAAGTGATAATCCAACATCAAAATTAGATGTTGATGGAACAGTCAAGGCAACTGATTTTGATGCCACATCTGATATTAGACTTAAGACTAATATTCAACCTATTGGAGATCCACTTGCCAAGGTCATACAGATTGAGGGTGTATCATTCAACTGGAAAGAGAATAATAGACCAGCACTTGGTGTTATTGCCGATCAGATAGAAAGTATATTACCAGAATTGGTTCATGGTAATGATCCTAAAACGGTTAATTATAATGGATTGATTGGATTATTAATTGAGGCAGTGAAGGAGCAACAAACTCATATAGATAATCTAAATGAAAGAATTTCTAAGTTAGAATAATATTATGGCACTTATACACTCACCAAAAATAGTTACTGATAATCTTATATTGTGTTTAGATGCAGCAAATACCAAGAGTTATCCTGGTACTGGAACAGTATGGAAAGATTTAAGTGGTAATGGAAATAATGGAACTTTAACTAATGGTCCAACTTATATTGTTGGTGGAGGGGGATCTTTTAGTTTTGATGGTAATAATGATTATGTTGGATTTCCACAAATTAATTTCGCAGGAACTGAGATAACTGCTGCTATTTGGGCTTATGGTGTCAATAATAATGCATCATCAACAATATATTTTACTAATTCTGATGGTAATAGAGAGTTAAATGTCCATATTCCTTGGAGTAATGATCGGGTATATTTTGATAAAGCTGGTGGTGCTGATAATAATTTTGATAGAATAGACAAAGCTGTAACTAGTGCTGAGTATCAAGGATGGCATCATTGGGTATTCACGGCAAATAGTTCAACTGGAAGTATGAAAATTTATCATGATGGAGACCTTTGGCATTCTGGCACAGGACACACAAGAGCAATAGGAAACGCAGACGGAGCATGGAAAGTTCTTGCAACTAATCCTGAAGGTAATGAATGGACTGGATATATATCTATATTTCAATTATATAAAAATGAATTATCAGCAGCAGAAGTAAAACAAAACTTTGATGCATTTAAAGGGAGGCATGGATTATAATGGCAACAAAATATAACCCAAAAATAGTTATGGATAATCTTGTATTGTATGTAGATGCAGGAAATACCAAGAGTTATACTTCGAGTAGTGCAACTACTTGGACTGATATAAGTGGTAGTGGAAATAATGCAACTTTAAGTGGTGCTACTTATAATTCTGATAATGGTGGTTGTATAACTTTTGATGGATCTAATGATTATGGTTATATCAGTTCTTTAGATGTACCAAATAGACCATTTACTGCAAGTATTTGGATAAAACATGAAACTAATCTTAATAGTTGGCAATCATATATGGGTCAAGATTCATCAGACTCAGGAAATCATGGTTCATTATATTTCCAGAAAAGAGATCCATCTCAATCTCCTGGTAATGCATTTAGTATAGCTATAAGACCAGATAATTCCGCCAGCACCACCAAAGTTAATGGTACAACAGCATCTCTTAATGTTTGGACTAATCTTTGTGGAGTAGTATCATCTTCAGATCTGAAAATATATGTAAATGGGGAATTAGAGGGTACAACCAGTAATTCTAATACTATGGCACCAAGAACTGGAAACTTTGTTATTGGTGCTGCTTATTATAATGGTAGTGTGGTGGATTACTTTAAAGGCAAAATGTCAACTGTTATGGTTTATTCAAATGCATTAACAGCAGCAGAAGTAAAACAAAACTTTGATGCACATAAAGGGAGGTATGGATTATAATGGCTTGTCACGGAGGACCAGACATAATAGAAGATAATCTTGTATTATACTTAGATGCAGCAAATACCAAGAGTTATCCTGCTGGTAGTGCAACTTGGAATGATATGATGGGTGGTAATGATGGTACAATTGAAGGAGCAACATATGTAAGTAGCAGTCCTAAGCATTTTTCTTTTGATGGATCTAATGATTATATGCAATTTGATCAATATGATTTTGGAACGGCATTTTCTTTATTTGCTTTTATCAATCCAACAAGTGCTGGTACTATAAGAACATTATTTGGAAATACTGCTGCTGGTGGAACTGCTGATGGTATTACTTGTTTTTTAAATGGGTGGAATACATCTGATAATAAAATGTACATAGAGTATGGAAATGGTTCTTCAGGAACTACTATTAATAGTGATACAAATACTATTACTAATGGTGTATGGCAATCAGTTACGTTTAATTATGATAAAGGAAATAATACAGCTTCATTGTACAATAATACTACTCTATTTGCTTCTGACACCTCTGTTACAATAAATAGTGATTTAAATCGGGCTTTTAGGATGGGTAGATTTGCAGAAGGAGGAAATCCATATTGGTATCCTGGTTTAATAGGAGTTTATATGATATACAATAGAGCACTAACAGCAGCAGAAGTAAAACAAAACCATAATGCATTTAAATCGAGGTTTGGATTATAAATAATAAAAAAATACCACCAGTGATTTCACGAAGACGGTAATTAAATGGCAATTAAGATATCAGGCTCTACTATTATTGATGATAGTAGAAATATAGTTAGTGGTGCTGCAGCAACTTTTACTGGAAATGTTTCCATAGGCGGTACACTAACATACGAAGACGTAACCAATATAGATTCAGTAGGATTAATTACTGCAAGAAGTGGTGTTGTAGTAGTTGGTGGTGGTGTTAGTATTGCTGCTGGTGGTTTAAATGTAACTTCTGGTATTACTACGGTAGGATTTTTAACTGCTACTGACGTATGGGTTTCTGGTGCCGTTACTGCTACTACCTTTAGTGGTTCTGGTGCAAATCTAACAGGATTAACTGGAGCATCTGCAAATACTTATGGTGATGCATCTAATGTAGCTCAGATTGTTGTTAATAGTGATGGTAAGATTACTGGAATTAGTAATGTTTCTATTTCTGGCGGTGGAGGTGGTGGTGGAGGTTCCAGTTTATGGGAATCAAATGCAACTGGTATTAATACCTCAACAAATGTTGGAATAGGAACTACTACTGTATCTGATGCAACTCTTATTGTTGATGTTGGTACTGCATCCACCGCAGTTGTAGTTCAGGGTTCAGAAGGACAATTATTCTCTGTAACCAACAGTCTCTCATCAGGTTCTATATTCTCTGTTAATGATATATCAGGTATACCATCCATCGATGTGGATGCTGATGGAACAATTCAATTAGCACCTTATAGTACAACTGAGAATATTGGACTTGGAATTACAAATCCAACATCAAAACTTCATGTTGTAGGTGGTGGTAATATTACAGGTGTTCTTACTGTAGGACAAATTGCAGATAGTAACGGTACAGTTGGTGCTGCTTCATCAGTATTAAGTTCTACTGGTTCTGGTTTATCATGGGTAGAACAATCTAGTGGTGGTGGAGGAGGAGCCTCTGGTTTGTGGGCATCAAATGCAACTGGTATCAATACATCCACTAATGTTGGAATAGGAACAACTACAGTATCCGATGCAACTCTTGTTGTTGATGTTGGTACTGCATCCACTGCGGTAGTAGTTCAAGGTTCAGAAGGACAATTATTCTCAGTAACTAATAGTCTTTCATCAGGTTCTATATTCTCTGTTAATGATATATCAGGTATACCATCCATCGATGTGGATGCTGATGGAACAATTCAATTAGCACCTTTTAGTTCTACTGAATATGTTGGAGTAGGAACTACTAATCCAACTGAAAAGTTTCATGTTGTAGGTGATGCTAGAGTTACGGGTATTTTAACAGTTGGAACTAGTAGTTTAACTTTAGATGGATCAAATGATAAAATAAAGGTTGGGTCTGCTACAACAATTGAAACAACTGGATATAGAATTGGAGATTCTTTTGTTCATTCTACTGGTATATCAGCTGAGAATATAGTCGGAACTGCTTTATCAGTAAGTGGTATTGCTACCGTAACTGATACTTTTAAAGTTGGAACTGGTATCACTGCTAGTGCTGGTATTGTTACTGTTTCTACTATCCATATAACGGGTGGTAATTTTGGACCAATTCATGGTGGTAGTGATGATGAAACAGATGCAGCATTAGTTCTGGATGAGGGTCAAGGTATTTACAGTCTTGAATCTAGTGGAGGTTGGTTAAATATTCTTCTAGAAAAACAGGCTGATGTAATTACATTAGGTCAAGCTAATACAAATAAGATTGATGAAATTAAGATAATACCAGGTAAGAGTGGTATAACTCAGTTATATGCTGGAGATGGTACTTCTACTCCTGTTGGAATACTAACCACAAATAAAGATGGTGTAACTGTATCGGGTATTTCTTCAGTTGGTACTGCCATTACAATGTATGGTGCTACTGGAATTGTAAGTGCAACTAGTTTTTATGGTTCTTTAGTTGGTAATGCTGATAGTGCTACTAGTGCTACTAATGTAGCAATAACAGATGATACTTCAGGTTCAGGAACTCATTATATTCATTTTGGTAGTGAAACATCAAGTAATGATGGTGTAGAAGTTGATAGTACAGGATTGGTTTATAAGGATGGTAATATTGGTATCGGAACTGATGATCCTACTACTTTATTACAAGTAGGAAGTATAGAAAGTGGAAGACTAAATTTTGATGGTGCAAATACCTTATCAATAACTGGTCCAGAGGGAGGTGCAGCAAGAATAGATTTAATTTCTGACCAAGGTGATGATGCTGCTGATAAATGGAGAATAGCAAGTACAAGTGGTAATGATTTAAAAATCCAGAGAACTACATCTCATACAGATGCGTTAGTCATCAAACAAACTGGTGATGTTGGTATCGGAACTGATAATCCTGTTGGTGCTGCTGCTCTTACAGATAATGAGGCAGTACTAGCAGTCGGTGTTGCAACTGCCAATACTCTTTATGGTAAACTTAATAATTTAACTTATCCAACTGCTAATGGTACTGATGGTTATGTATTAACTAGTGATGGGGCTGGTGTTGTACAATGGGAAGCTGCTGGTGGAGGAGGAGCTGATGTAGGTGTATCTTCAAATACCAATTATATTGGTACTGGTGTCACTAACTTTAATTTTGTTGGAACTGGGATTACAGCATCTCTAACAGCAGGTGCTTCTGCAAATACTGTAGCAAACGTATACATTCCATCAGCAACTAGAACTACAAATCGATATATTGCTACAGCAGATCAAACAACATTTAGTGCAACTTATACTGTTGGATATGTTGATGTATTCTTGAATGGTATTAAACTTGATGGTCAAGATGAATTTACGGCAACAAATGGAACTAGTGTAGTTTTAACCGATGGTGCAACAGTTAATGATATTGTAGAAATTGTAGCACAACAAATATCTGCTAATTTGACTATTACAGGTATAGCAAATGTTGTTGAAGATACAACCCCACAGTTAGGTGGTAATTTAGAGGTTAATGGAAAGGATATAAGTGGAACTGGTAATGTTAATCTTACTGGTATTGTTACCGCAACTACATTTAGTGGAGGTTATACTGATGTTGATTTATCTGGATTATTAAAAGAAGGTGTTAATATAGTCGCAAATAAATTAAGTGCAGTTACTAATACTCCTATCAATCTTTCAGATGGAATGGTTCATCTCTTTACAACTACAGAAGACGCAACTGCCACACCAAATATAAGATTTGACGGATCCACTTCATTAAATTCTAAAATGAGTACTGGAGAAGCAATAACAGTGGTGATAATTATAGCTGCTGCTGCAGGTGGATATTATGCACAATTAACAATTGATGGTAGTGCAGTTACAGAAGAATGGTTGGGTGGTAGTGCTCCAACAGAAGGTGGTGCTGGTGGATATGACGTTTATACACACAATATAATTAAAACTGCTGATGCAACATTTGTTGTTCTTTCAAATCTAGTTAATTTCGCATAATATTATGGCACCATTTATGAGTATACCTGGTCTTGGAGGACCAACACCATCTTTTGCAAAAGGACAGGCATCAGGAGAAGCTAGTTTTTCTTTAAAATATTATATGAATGGTGATGAAATTGGAACTTGGAGAATGTATTGGTCGGATGGTGATTATGGAACTGGCACTCTTACAGCACTACAATTTAATGCACCAAGTGATGGTGGTGATGTTATGTATCTAGCAGGTGAAAAACAAACAAGTGATACTCAAGCTTGGAGAAGTGCTACTGTAGATTTGAGTCAATTTTGGGGAACAAGTGGTCGTTTGGTATTCATTTATATTAAAACTGTACAAGGTTGGAGAGGGGATATTGCATGGGATACTGCGTCATTAACAATAAATGGAGAATCAACGGCATATACTGCATCTAATAAGTGGAGATGTACCGATCCAGGTCAAGAGTTTTCAAATCTTGCCACTGCAGTTGCTGCTTGGACTAGTGGAAGTTCTGGAACTGAAAGCACAATATCCACTTCAGCTAGTACTGTACCTCTTGTTTATGACACGGGAGGTAGGACTGCATCAAATAATGCTTCCACTGGACCTTCTGATGGTGATGGTGGTGGTGCTTATATCTACATTGAGACTAGTAATGTTGCTACTATTAATATGTATAATGCCAGTAGATATTGTTGGGCTTATACTACAGAAATAGATCTTACATAAAATAATGATTCTTCCAAGATTAAAAAGAAAAACAAGATTAACAGCTGATTTAGCTAGAACTATATCTGTTGATCGTGCCAATTCTAGAGTTGGTATAGGAAGTACTATTCCAAAAGCAAAATTGGATGTGGAAGGTGATATCAATACAACTGAGATATTTGTAAGTGATGCAAATAATTCTTCAGTTTTATCTGCTAATACTACAACAACACTTACTGGAACTCAAACATTTTCTGATGTAGGAATAGTGACTGCATATTCTTTTACGGGAATTGGTAGTGGTTTAACTGGAATTGGATTTACAACTATTGCACTTGTGTACGATAAAAAAAGTTCAAATACTAATGGAGGATCATTTATTTCTGGTGCTTGGAGACAAAGAGATTTAAATACTATTAGGTATAGTGATGGAGTTATTGATAGTGATGAAGCATTTGTAACTGTCAATAGCAATGAATTTTCTCTAGTTCCTGGAAGATATTTAATAGAATGGGAGGCTCCTGCTATGAAAGTTGATGGTCATCAAAGTCGTTTAACTAGTTACGATTCATCTGGAGGTACTGCAAATCGTAATTGGTATGGTGTGAATAATTATAGTCAAGACTATGGTTGGTACAGGCAAAATACTTCACCTGGTGTTGCATTTACATCACTTACGTCTACTGGTTATTATAAACTTTGGCATAGATGTAACACAGGTCAGAGTGAGAATTATGGAATGGGTTATTGCATAGAAATGGGTACTGGTTCTGGAACTTGGGGAACTATAGATGATGTGCATTCAACCTTTTCTGTAGTTAAAATTTCTAAATTTTAGAAAAAAATGGGACTTACAAGATCACTTGCAGATTTATCTTCAATAATTACTACAAATCTAAGTAATGGTTTTGTTGGTATAGGAAGTACAATTCCAACTCAAAAATTGGATGTTGTTGGAGTAACTACTATTGATTCTGGTTCTACTACATCTTTTACATCATCTGGAACAACTCTTGCATCTTCTACATCAGCTTTGAATTATAATGGATCTCAATCGTTCAATATTACTTCTAATATAAGTGCTACAAAATTTATTGGAATATCAAGTGGACTATCAGGAATAGGAATTACGGGAATTGCTGTATTTCAAGATGCTAAGTCTTATAATGTAGATGCAGGAACTTTTACTTCAGGTGCATGGAGACATAGAGATTTAAACCAAGAAGTGGGATCTAATCCGATTGGTGCAACATTGAGTTCTAATAAATTTACTTTAAAACCTGGAACATATCAAATTGAATGGTGGACAACATCATATTATGTTAGAACTAGTGTATCAAGATTGTATAATGTAACAGATGGTGAGGTATTTGTTGGTGCTGGTGGAACTGTACAGATTAATCAACAAAATTATAGTCAGAATGGTAATGAAGGAACGGCTAGACAGCATGGTTATACTCCAAAAATAACTTTAAATAGTGATACAGAATTTAGACTTGATCATCGATGCCATACATCTAGAAACACTTATGGATTTGGATATGCAAGTGACGTTTCTGCTCTAGGTGGTGAGAAATATACATATGTAGTTATTTACAAATCAGGATAATGGGAAGAACTCGTAATATATCTAATTTAGTTTCTGATAATATGTTATCTATTGATACATCTGGAAATATAGGATTTGGAAATGAAACACCATCAAAAACTTTGGATGTTGTAGGTATTTTATCGACAACTGAACTTTCAGGAGGTCATTATGATGGGAATGTTACTTCATCTGCAAGTGTTACTGATAATTTAAATACAACTGGAATTATAACAACAACAGGATTATTAACTGGAGATGGATCTGGATTAACTGGAATTGCATTTACAGCTGTAGCTATTCTTCAAGATCAGAAAGGAGCAAATACGGGAGGAGGTGCAGTTGTTAGTACCCAATCCTGGTATGATAGAAACTTGAATACAACTGTATCTGATGAACATGATATAGTATCTTTAAGTAGTAATCAATTTACGTTAAAACCTGGATTATATCAGATTAAAGTTGTATGTCCTGGTGTTAGGATAGGTCATATAAAGACAAGAATATATAATGTTACTGATACAATTGTATTAACCTATGGCCCAACAAATTGGACAGCTGATACTTGGAGAGCAGCAGCTCATTGCATACTTTCATCTAGTCTCTTTGAGATTACATCAGATAAAACATACAAAATACAACAAATTAATACAGATACAGGAACAACTGGAACTTATGATTTAGGATATTATCTCAATATTGATCTACCAGAATATTATACTCTTGTATATATACTGAAGGGTAATATTTAACAAATAATAAAATGGCTATTGCTGCAACATGTGATATAAATCAAGCAATTGAAAAATTGGGATTAAATCATTGTGAATATTCATTAAATCAAAGTGTTCCTCCACATTACATAACTCAGTGGAGAGGGGATCCATCCAACCCAGGATCTGTGGATTGTCCATCAGATGAAGAACTTAATAACGCATGGTACAGTATACCTGATACAACTTATATATTAAAAAGAGTTGGAATTACTACTACAGATGGTTATGCTGATATGGGTGATCAATTAGATCAATTGTATCATGATATGACTAATGGAAAATTGGGAGTAGCTGCTACAACAGGTAATTGGTATATTGGTATTACAAGTGTAAAATTAAGATATCCAAAACCATCTTAATATTATGTCCACTAATAATGATGTTTACTTAGGTAATCCCAACCTAAAAAAAGCAAATACTCAAATAGAATTCACGGAAGACAACATTCGTGAATTTTTAAAATGTAAAGAAGATCCTGTATATTTTGCTAATAATTATATGAAAATTGTTTCTCTTGATGAGGGACTTGTTCAATTTAAACCATATGATTTTCAAGAGAAGTTAATTACAAATTTCCACGAAAATCGATTTAATATTTGTAAGATGCCTAGACAGACTGGTAAGTCTACTACGTCTGTGGCATATCTTTTACATTATTGTGTTTTTAATGATAGTGTGAATATTGGAATATTGGCAAACAAAGCAGCAACTGCAAGAGATTTGTTAGGTAGATTACAAACGGCATATGAAAATTTGCCTAAATGGATGCAGCAAGGTATTATTGCTTGGAATAAAGGTAGTTTAGAACTGGAAAATGGATCAAAGATACTGGCTGCTTCTACGTCTGCAAGTGCTGTCCGAGGTATGTCGTTTAACATCCTCTTCCTCGACGAGTTCGCTTTTGTCCCAAATCATATCGCAGAAGATTTCTTTAGTTCCGTTTATCCTACTATTACTTCTGGTAAAACAACGAAAGTAATAATGGTTTCAACCCCAAGGGGTATGAACCATTTCTATAGGTATTGGCACGATGCTGAAAGACAAAAGAATGAATATGTCCCTACTGACGTTCATTGGTCTCAAGTACCAGGTAGAGATGCTGAATGGAAAAGGCAGACTATTGCTAACACATCAGAACAGCAGTTTAAGATTGAGTTTGAATGTGAGTTCTTAGGTTCCGTTAATACACTTATAAGTGCCACAAAACTCAGAAATCTTGTATATGAAGAACCATTAAAAAGAAATGCTGGATTAGATATTTTTGAAAACCCAATTAAAGATCATAATTATATTATTACGGTTGATGTTGCCAGAGGATTAGGAAATGATTATTCTGCCTTTATAATCTTTGATACTACAGAGTTTCCATATAAGGTAGTTGCTAAGTATAGGAATAATGAGATTAAACCTATGCTCTTCCCCAATATCATACATGATGTTGCAAGGGCATATAATCAAGCATTTTTATTAATTGAAGTTAATGATATTGGAGATCAAGTAGCATCTATTTTAAATTATGATTTGGAATATGATAACCTTCTTATGGCTACAATGAGAGGTAGAAATGGTCAAATTGTAGGACAAGGATTTTCTGGTAAGAAAACACAACTGGGTGTTAGGATGACATCTGCAGTTAAGAAACTAGGTTGTTCCAATCTTAAGACTTTACTTGAAGATGATAAATTACTTACTTGTGATTATGATATTATTTCAGAACTAACTACATTTGCACAGAAAGCAAACTCCTTTGAGGCAGAAGAAGGATGTAATGATGACTTAGCTATGTGTCTTGTGATATTTTCTTGGTTAGTTTGTCAAGATTATTTTAAAGAAATGTCCGATCAGGATGTTCGTAAGAGAATTTATGATGAACAGAAAAATCAGATAGAACAAGATATGGCTCCATTTGGATTCATTTCTGATGGGTTTGAAGACATGGATAGTTTTGTTGATAAAGATGGAGACAGATGGCATACTGATGAATATGGAGATAGATCCTACATGTGGGACTATCGATGATGAAAAAGTGCATGTAAATAAAGGAAATAATAAATATTTCTAGAATAAATTTGGACAGCGAGAGGAAATTAAGATGCCGCTAAATTTAGCATCTCCTGGAATTCTGGTAAGGGAAGTTGACCTAACCATAGGAAGGGTTGATCCCACAACAGATAAAATTGGTGGAATTGTAGGACCTTTTGCACAGGGTCCAGTAGGTCAACCTACACTTATACCCAACGAAAATGATTTACTTAACACATTTGGGCAACCATATGATGTGGATAAGCACTATGAGACATGGTATAGTGCATCATCATACTTGGCATATGGTGGACAATTAAATGTTGTTAGGGCAGATGATTCTGGCCTTAAAAACGCATTTATTGGCGAAGCAACTAATGTAAAAATTAAGAGTGTAGAACATTATGAAGAATTGGGATATGATCAGAATATTCTATCTACAGTAACCGTTGCTGCTAAAAACCCAGGAACTTGGGCTAACGATATTAGGATAGGAATTATTGATGGTAAAGCAGATCAGATAATATCATTAAGTGATGCTTCATCAATAACTGTTGGTGCTGCAGTTAGTCAAGCAGTTCCATCTGGAACTGTAGTTTCTAAGACAGGAACTGGTGCTGGTACTACTGAAGCACTTGATGGATACTTTAAGGGTATTGTTACTGGAACTAACACTAATATATCTCCTCATACAGTTGATGTTAAGTTTATATCTCACGTTTCTTCTGGAAACACTGAAACAGCACAAGATTACAATAGCACATACAAGTTTACAACTGGAACAATTGATTTTCCACTTTCTGGTGCAGGATCAACTGGTGCTAATGTTACTAGAGGTGCTTTAAAAGATGCATCTGCTACCACTCATGAAATAGGATTTGCAGTTACTTCATTCTTTAAGAATGCAGATAAAGTATTGGATATGCAAGGTGGTATTGAATTATCGGCTACAGCAACAACTATTGGTGTTAACACCACTGGTATTTCTACTGGAGTATCAAAATATTTAACAATTGGTAATGAACTTATTAGTTTATCTAATGCTGAAATTGGAACTGGTTCGATTATTCTTGATAGTAATTCATATAGAGGTGTAGAGGGAACTTCTGCAGCTTCTCATAATGATGGAGTTACGTTAACAACATTAACTCTAAATTCAGGTATTGGTACTGTTGCAGAAACATTGAATGATAGTACAACCACAATTGGTATTACAACTGATGCTGATTTAACTAGTAAAGTCAATTCTGGTGGATATCTTATTATTGGTTCTGAATTAATGAAAGTTACCAATTTCCTTGATGGAAACGTACTTGCAACTAGTTCTTCAAAAGCAATTGACTGGTTTGACCAGCAAGAACTTGAAATTTCAACTTCTGTTACAACTGCAGGTGTTTCTACTGCTACTGTTAAGTGGAATAGTCTTGCTGAGAAACCAGGAACATCAGATTATGCTGCTGCAAGAGGAGCAAGATTTGATGAAGTTCATGTCGTTTTAATTGATGCTTCAGGTAAGATCACTGATAATGCTGGAACTATTTTAGAAAAGCATTTACATCTTTCAAAAGCAAAAGATGCAGAGTTTTCTGTTGGTTCTAAATCTTATTGGAGAAAGTATCTTGAAACTAGTTCTGAGTATATTTTTGGTTTAAGTGAACCTTCTGGAGTTGTAACAACTGGATTTACAGGAACAACTTGGCAAGAATTTGCTGATGGTGGATGGGATCAAGATGCTGATGGAATTATATTTAATTCTATTGGAACTCTTAATAAAAAATTAGCAGGTGGTTTAAATTATCAGGGTATAGCAAATTACACTGATACTGGAGCACTTGATTGTGGATTAGATGATTTGGTTGGTGTCAATGGTTATGGTTTATTTGATAATGAAACAACTACTGATGTAGATTTTCTTATTCAAGGATCTTCTAAGGGTGGTAAATTTGCTACAAGAGCACTTGCTACTAAGTTAATTGCTATTGCTGAGAAGAGGAAGGATGCAATTGCATTTATCTCTCCTTATAGAGCAGCAATGATATCTGATACATCAGACCAATCTGCTGCAACTATTTTAGATGATGAAACAATTACTGAAAATGTTATTGATTTCTTTGATCCTATAACATCATCTTCATATGCTGTATTTGATAGTGGATATAAGTATATGTTTGATAGATTTGCTAATACCTTTAGATATATTCCATTAAATGCTGATGTTGCTGGAACCTGTGCTAGGACTGATATTAACCAATTCCCTTGGTTCTCACCCGCAGGAACAGCAAGAGGAACTATTTTAAATGCTATTAAACTTGCATATAGTCCAACTAAATTACAAAGAGATCGTCTTTATTCATCAAGAATTAATCCAGTTATTTTCCAACCTGGATCTGGAATAATCTTATTTGGTGATAAGACTGGATTTGCTAAAGCATCTGCCTTTGATAGAATTAACGTTAGAAGATTGTTTATCTTCCTTGAAGATGCAATTTCTGCTGCTGCAAGGGATCAACTTTTTGAGTTTAATGATGAGATTACAAGAACAAATTTTGTAAATATAGTTGAACCTTTCCTTCGTGACGTTCAGGCTAAACGAGGAATTACTGATTATGTTGTTATTTGTGATGAAACCAATAATACTGGTGCTGTAATCGACGCAAATGAGTTTATTGCAGATATATACATCAAGCCTGCAAGATCAATTAACTTCATTGGTCTAACATTCGTTGCCACTAGAACTGGCGTTTCATTTGATGAAGTAATAGGTAACGTTTAATTAGTTAAGAGGTTTAAAGACAATGCCAAGTAGAGTTCAACAGAACAGTATTCCGCTAAGAAAAATTAGTGATTTTAAAAGCAGATTAATCGGTGGTGGTGCTAGGCCTAATCTCTTTGAGGTTGAATTAGCATTTCCAACTGCTGTTGCTGTAGATAGTGAGGTTTTAGCAAAAGCTAGAATTTTAGTTAAAGCAGCAGCACTTCCAGCATCAACGGTTGCTCCTATTGAAATTCCCTTTAGAGGTAGGATTTTAAAAATTGCTGGAGATAGAACATTTGAAACATGGACTATCACAGTAATTAATGATACTGATTTTATGATTCGTTCAGCCTTTGAAAAATGGATGAATGTGATTAATAAAATGGATGATGGAACTGGAATTCAAAATCCAGAAGATTATCAAAAAGATGCTATAGTTCATCAATTAGATCGTGATGGTGGTATTCTTAGATCTTATAAGTTCTGGGATATTTTTCCAACTAATGTTTCTGCTATTGATATGAGTTATGAAACAACTGATACCTTAGAAGAATTTACTGTAGAAATGCAAGTTCATTGGTGGGAAGCATTTAAAGGAACCAGTTCTGCAGCTGGTGGTGAAAATATAGGATAAATAAGCTTAGTAAAAGACTAAAGACATTATAATATGGCCAGACTTTTTGGATTTTCAATTGGTGATAAGGAAAAAAAATCCCCTTCCGTAATATCCCCCGTTCCTCAATCAAATGAGGACGGGGTTGATAATTATATTAGTAGTGGATTTTATGGTTCCTATGTTGATATTGAGGGTGTCTATAGAACTGAATTTGATTTAATGAGAAGATATCGTGAAATGGCATTACATCCAGAGTGTGATGGTGCTATTGAAGATGTTATAAATGAAGCGATTGTTAGTGATTTATATGATTCACCAATAGAAATTGAATTATCCAATTTAAATGCTAGTGATAAACTAAAAAAAGTCATTAGAGAAGAATTTAAAAATATAAAAGAGATATTAGATTTTGATAAGAAATCACATGAAATACTTAGAAATTGGTATGTGGATGGTAGAATATATTATCTGAAAGTAATTGATATGAAAAAGCCCCAAGAGGGTATTAAGGATTTGAGATATATTGATCCTATGAAGATGAAGTATGTTCGTCAAGAAAAGAAAAAATCTAAGGGACAACAAGTCTTAGATATGAATAAAGGTTCTGATAATGGTAAATATGTAGAACCAGAAATAGATGAATATTTTATTTACACTCAAAAACCAAGTTATCCATCAGGAATGATGAGTGGAGGTGCTGGTAAAGGAATTAAAATTGCAAAAGATTCTGTTACTTACGTAACTTCTGGTCTTGTTGATAGAAATAAAGGAACTGTTCTTTCATATCTTCATAAAGCAATCAAGGCACTTAATCAACTTCGTATGATTGAGGATAGTCTTGTTATCTATAGATTATCAAGAGCACCAGAAAGAAGAATAT
>VTLG01011182.1_pt1 | contig 32876 bp, 39 predicted proteins | sample 4694571 | NCBI WGS metagenome assembly VTLG01 (sample SAMN12604809, study PRJNA352737) | marine metagenome | biome: ENVO:00000447; feature: ENVO:00000209|ENVO:00000569|ENVO:01000036; material: ENVO:00002151; isolation source: viral sequences binned using virsorter ...
AGTAGACGGCGATACATTTGATTGCACTTTAGATTTAGGTTTTAGTGTAAAGCTACATAAACAACGTGTTAGACTTGCAGGCATAGATACACCAGAATCTAGAACAAGAGATTTAGCTGAAAAGAAGCTAGGTCTTGCTGCTAAAGAAAGACTTAAAGAATTATGTATTGGTAAAATACAAGTCAAATCATTAGGTAAAGGTAAATATGGCAGAATACTTGGTATACCTTATACAGAAGACGGCAGAGATATTTGTGATGTTCTTATAAAAGAAGGTCATGCTGTGGCTTATGACGGAGGTAAAAAAACTAAAGTATGGGGTGATTATTAATGGAACAAGTAGTTACTTTAATACAACAAGTTGGTTTTCCAATTGCAGCAGCATTAGGTCTTGGTTGGTTTATTTATAAATTAATAATGCGTATAGTTGACGGTATGGAAACTAAATTAGATACTGTTGACGAAAAAGTAGAAGGACAAATAGCAGCTATTGAAGAAAGATTAGGACAAAAATTAGACTCACAACATGGTATATTAGTAGCACTTATAGATAGAGTTAGGTCTGTAGATAATGAGATTATTAGACAAGATACATTATTAAAGACTATACTAGGTGTACCACAATTAATGCAATCTGATAGATTAGCCAAGGCGGATAGAGATGACCAAAGAAAAGATTGATAAAGTAGAATTAGAAAAATACAGACTTACATTAGCTATAGTTTTTATAGGTTTCTTTCTGTTTGTAGGTATTGTAGCAATTAATATAAAAGCTGACACTATTACACATAAATTCAAAAATCCATCTTTTAATGGTATAAATACTAGCTCACATTATTTGACTATAGAAAACCAAGAGTTCAATCGTAAGATGAGTATTAAAGAAGAAATAAAAGCTATTCAAGAACAGATTGAAAGAGATAAAGAAAATACTACATTAGCTAGATTTATAAGGAATCTTGAATCACGTATCTATGCTCAGCTATCAAGACAGCTTGTAGAAAATTTATTTGGTGAAACACCAAGTACAGAAGGAATTTTGACCTTAGAAGGAAACACTATAGAATATAGTATTGATAATGGAATCATAACTCTTAAAATAACTGATGCAGATGGGAATATTACTGAGATACAATTGCCTATTGGCGATTTTTCTTTCTAGTTGTAGTATTAATCCTATAGATGAAAATCTTAGACAAGGAAAAAGTTTACCAAACATACTACAAATACAATCTAAAGAATTATTAAATGCACCGCAACCTAAAGTACCTATTGTTGTTGCTGTTTATCCTAATAGTTTTACAGACCAAACAGGACAACGTAAAAGCAATAGTGAGTTTGCATTATTTTCTACAGCACTAACACAAGCACCAAGTCATTTACTTATTAGAAGTTTAAAACATACATCAAATGGTAAATTTTTTAGAGTAGCTGAAAGAGTTGGTCTTGATAATCTTACAAAAGAAAGACAACTAATACGTTCTGCAAGAGAACAAAACGAAAAAACTGATGGACCTAAACCTATCATGCCTTTGCTTTTTGCAGGTGTTCTTATGGAGGGGGCTGTTCTTGGGTATGATACAAATATTAAAAGCGGTGGTATAGGTGCTAGATATTTAGGCATAGGAACAAGCAAGCAATATAGAGTAGATAATATTACAGTAGCATTGCGTATGGTATCTATAGCCACTGGTGAAGTTTTAATAGATGTATTAGTTAGTAAACAAGTTTTTAGCTACGGTCAATCACAAGATGTTTTTAGATTTATTGAAGCTGGTACAGAATTAGTAGAGATAGAAATGGGGGACGCAGAAAACGAACCTACTACTCTTGCTTTACAAAGAGCTATAGAGGAGTCTGTTTTGCAAATCGTCAAAATAGGTTATGATAGAGGTTTTTGGGAGGAAAAAAATGAAACTATTAAAATTGATGAGCCTGATTGTGATGACGAGTGCATCGCTGATATACGGGGCTGATAATGAAATATATGTTGACCAATCTGGTGCTACAGCAAATATAGATTTAGAACAACTAGGTTCAGGTAATATTATAGGTGGGTTAAATTCTTCTGCAGGTTCTTTAACTGCTCTAGACTTAGACGGTCTTACATTGACTTTAGATATAAACCAAATAGGTGATACTAATAAATTTTTAGGGGATATATTAGGAGATACTATTACAGGATTCTTCGAGTTTGATGGTGATAGTAATACTTTTACTATACAAGGCGACCCAACAAACACTTACGGTATTGATAACTCTAACTACAATGTAGACGTTACAGGTAGCACTAATACGTTTACTTTAGACCATGGAACGAGTGCATTAGCAGCAACTTTAGATTTAGATTGGATAATTCAAGGTGATGGTAACACTTTTGATTTCGATATAAATTATGACGGTGGTACAAGTTATGTCGATGTAGACGGTGATAGTAATACAGTTAATTTTACAGGTTCTGGTTATGCAGGTGGTTATTTTTATTTAGACCAAACTGGTAATTCTAGAACGTTTAATATTACACAATCGAGTACACTAGATAATGACTGGCTCAAGATTCTTTCTAGCGGTAATAGTGGTACTGTTTGCGTCATTCAAAACGACGGCGGAACAAGTACAAGCTGCTGATATTGGAGATATATCTGAACTAAATGGTTCTGCACAAATTGTAAGAGATAAACCTTACGACGCTGATTTAGATTTTCCTATACGCAGTAATGACGAAGCCATAACGACTAATGGTCGAATGGCTATTACATTTTTAGACAAATCAATAGTAAGACTTACAGAACACTCACAGCTTCTCATAGATGAGTATATCTATGACCCTGACCCTAGTCAGTCAAAAATGTCATTAAATTTTGCTCTAGGCACTGCTAGGTTTATATCTGGCAACTTAAATCTGATAGATAAACAAAATATAAAATTAAGAACACCTACTGCAAATATTGCGATTCGTGGCACTGATTTTACAGCTACAGTAGACGAACTAGGTCGTTCATTAATCATACTTCTTCCTGATGCTTTTGGTTTATCTAGCGGAGAAATAGAGGTCGTAACTGCTACAGGTAGTGTCTTATTAAATAAACCTTATGAAGCTACAACGGTAAACGTTTATGAAAACGCACCAACTAAACCTGTAGTTTTAGATTTATCGTTAGATATTATCGATAATATGTTGATAGTATCTCCGCCTAAAGAGGAGAACGTTACACAAGAAGAAACATCAAGCACAAAGACAGTAACTCTTTTAGATTTCAACGATTTAGATATTGATTATCTTAATGAAGATTTTTTAGATGATAGTAATCTTGAATTTACAGAGCTAGATATAAATTATCTTGACGTAAATTTTTTAGAGGATTTATTAAAAGTATTAGACGCTTTAGCTATAGAAGAAGATGAAGACCAATTACCTATTGCAACTGGTGTAAACATATCAGGCACATTAATAGGTCAAGATACTGAAACACAAATTACAACTATAGTAACTGGACAGACTATAAGTTTGCGTAGAAAAGTAAGTGAGTCTGTTCAAGTAGATTTAAATTCTGGTAATGCTTATACAGTTATTTTGATACAAGACGGTGTTTCTAATATAATTAAAATTAATGGTGGTGGTGATTCGACTATCACTATACGACAAAGTAGTTAATGAAAAAACTTATTTTAATATTATTACCTTTATTATCTTTACCTTTATTATTTCAAAGCACTCCTACAGAAATCATAAAACTAAAAACTTTTGATACATTTATCAAAACACCCGAACCTAGCGGTAATTTTGTTATATTAAATATTACTGAAGAAGACGTAGAAAAAGAAGGTGGTTATCCTTTACCAAGAGAACGTTTAGCTGATATACAATTAGAAATATTAGGTGCAGGAGCAATGGGTGTTGGTTGGGTTATATCTTTTCCGCAAGCAGACAGGCTAGGTGGTGATAATAGGTTTGCTAGTTCTTTAACTTATGCACCTAGTGTTTTAGCTACTTTTGAAAATAACAGCGGTGTATACCCTAAAACTGTAGGAACTGTTATTAAAGGACCAGATGTTGGTGGTATAATGTCATCTGGTATTAAAGAAAATTATTATGAGTATGATGATGTAGCACAAGGAGTTGCTATAGCACCTACAGAAGTTGACCAACTTGTTAGGAGAATCCCTCTCTTATTAAAAACGCCTGACGGTTGGTCGGCTTCATTCGGTACCCAAGTATTAAAAATATTAACAAACACACCTACATACATAGTTACTACTAACGATAACGGTGTTCAAGAAATAGCTGTACGAGGATTACCTCCTGTAAAAACAGATAGCTTTGGTCGTAAATGGATATCATGGGTGGAAACTGAACAAACAAATTTACAAGAAATGAATGTAAACGGAAAGTTTGTATTCGTTGGTGTTACTGCTAATGGTGTGATGCCGCAAATCGCTACGCCTATTGGACTTGTTGAGCCACATAAAATACAAGCAGCACTTGCAGAATCGATATTAATACAAGATAGTCCTTATATACCTGATTATGCGTTAGCTGTAGAACTATTACTATTTATAGTATCTGTAGGGCTCGTATGGGCGTTTATAAGTTATTTAGGGATAACTTGGGGTTTAGTTCTAGGTTTACTAACTATGGGTTTAACGGGCTTATACGGGGCTTACACGATAGACGTAGGTATATTAATAGATGTAACATGGACATTAATTAGTCAATTTATATCAGGTAGTATAGCTTTTTATTTAAGGTTTAGAGAACAATATAAATTACGTCTTGAAATTAAAAAACAGTTTGAACATTATCTAGACCCAAGACAAGTAAAACGTTTACAAAAAGACCCTGATTTATTGAAGCTGGGTGGCGAAAAAAGAAGATGTACTTTTTTATTTACAGATGTACGAGGCTTTACTGCATTATCCGAAAAACTAGAACCAGAGCAAGTAACAGAGATTATGAACAAAGCACTCACGATACAATCAGAGGCTGTTAAAAAATACAACGGTATGGTAGATAAATATATCGGTGATGCAATGATGGCTATATTTAACGCACCATTAGATTTACCACATCATGAACAAATAGCTGTAGAATGTGCTAAAGAAATACAAGAAAATATAGAAAAAGCTGATATAGGCGTAGCTATAGGTGTTGGCGTAAATACAGGAGAAGCTGTAATTGGTAATATGGGTAGCGATACTAGGTTCGATTATAGTGCTATCGGAGACGCTGTAAATACTGCTGCTAGATTAGAATCAGCTACAAAAGAAGCAGGTGTAAACATACTTATAGGCGAAGAAACTGAAAAATATTGTGGTCATCACTTAAAATCAGTAAAACCTATAAAAGTAAAAGGTAAAGAAAAACCTTTAATAATATACACTGTTTGATATATAATCAGTCAAAAGGAGATACTTATGAGTTTTTTAGCAACTTTGGCGGCGTCCGTTTTAGGTGGTGCTTTGGTAGGCGAGATAAACCGTAGAAGAGCACCTGAACAAAAAGCTGCTATAGGTAGTGGCACGGCACCTAGCTTAGAGTCAGGTGTACCTTTAGAACTGCAAGAAATAATAGGCAGTACAGCGAAATCACCAGAAGAAGCATCAAAAGGTGAAGAAGGTCGTTCTTTATCTGATACAGACGAAGAGTTACTAATGCAATTACTACAACAAAACCCAGAAGGTATTATGGGTATGTATCATGGCGGTAATGTACGAAACTACGCTGATGGTGGTGCTACGGGTGGTTTATTTGGTTTTGGTCTTTTAGATAATATGGACACTATATTTGATTTAAAAAGTTTTTATGAAAATCAATCTGAGGAAGTTCAAGATATTATTGACGATAGTTTATCTAGTGGTATTTTAGCTTTGATAAGAAAACGTGAGGAACCTAAAGGCAGTATAGTTAGCACTAGAACATTACCCGCAGGAAATGCAAATAGAAGAAGATTTCAGTTTGAACCTATAGGTATGGAAGGCGGTGGAGTCTTAAATAGAAAAATGTTCAAACCTATGTTAGGCGGCGGAGAACTTGACGGTCCAGGAGGACCCAAAGATGATTTGATACCTATTATGGCTAGTGATGGTGAATTTATGCTATCGAAGGCTACTGTAGATATGTTAGGAAACGGTAATCATAGTAAAGGTATAGCAAAACTAAATAGAATTAATAATAAAGGAAATAGAATGTATGGCTAGTAGAGAAGAACAAGAATTTTCCAGTCAAGCCCCCGCGGGATATATAGGTGATTTATTATCACAAACTATATTTCCTGCAGCCTCTCAATATTTTAGAGACCAGTTCGCTAATTTAGGTAGAGAAGATAGCTCACCTTTTACATATACAGGACAAAGAGTTGCTGATTTTGACCCAAGGGAACGTTTAGCTTTTCAATTATCTGATAGTGCTATCGGTAGTTATAGACCTTTTCTCGGTAGCTCTGCTGAGTTATTAAATGAAGCAGGTGCTTTAACGCGTGGGGCTACGGGACAGTTTGACCCTAATACTATAAGTCAGTTTCAAAATCCTTTTGAAGATGCAGTTGTGCAACAAACTTTAGATGATATAGATAGAAGATTTTCTCAAGCAGATATGGGATTACGTGATAGAGCCGTTAGTCAAGGTGCTTTTGGAGGGTCTAGAGGCAGAATAGCACAAGAAGAATTAGCTAGGCAAGTAGGTAGAGGTGCAGGTGAGGCAGTTGGTAATATAAGAAGTCGTGGTTTTGGTCTAGCTTCGCAACAAGCACAAAATGCATTCGAACAAGCACAACGTAGAAATCTTATGGCTGGACAAGGTTTAGGCGGTATAAGTAGACAGTTTTCTGGATTAGCAGGATTGTTCCCGCAGTTACAATCTGCAGATATAAACCGTACTTTACAATTCGGTGGTTTAGGTAGAGGTAGAAGTCAGTCGTTGATGGACTTAGATTACGCAAACTTTACAGGTCAATACAACTTACCTATGCAATTAATACAAAATCTTGGTGGATTGACAGCATCTCTTGGACCTCTAGCAGGTGGTTTTGGTTTTGCAGGAGCTTCGCCTACTTTTAATCAAAACTATCTACCTAATCAAACTGCTAATATGATGGGTAGTCCTATAGGCACTAATACTTTACCTTTCCAACAAGGTTTAGGTGCATTTTCTAATCAGTTTGGAATGGGTGGAATGTATGGCTAATGGTAGAGGGGGTATTAGAGGGTTAGCTTTTCCAACTTTTGGTGGTCAAAAAAGTTTAGGAGTAACACCTATACAAATACCACAAGTTAGAACTGCGTTTCCTTCGGCTAGAGGACCTGTTCGTAGAGCACCAGAACCAACTACAACAGAAAAAGTAGCAGGTATTTTACCTTTACTATTACAAGGTGGTGTTAATTTTTTCCGTGGTAGACAGCCACAGATGACTGTTCCCGAATATATTGAAAGTATAGGTGCTGACCCTGAAAACTTAACAAAAGAAGATGAAGCACAAATTGCAGCCTTTACTGCATTCGGTCCTCAACAAGATGTTGGTGGTTTCAAAGGTCAAGATTTACTTACTGCAGTGATAGCTTCTCAAATGGGACGAGGAGCACCTGAGTTTGTACGTTCTGCAATAAACGTTAGAAGTGCAGAAAACGAAAGAAAAAGACTTATTAATCAACAAAGGGGAGAAGTAATAGAAGAATTTCTCAAACCACCTAAATATAATTACGTAAACATATTAGACAAAAATGCAGATGAGTACGGTATAAACTCTAACCTCTCTGGAAGAGAAAATGAAGATACTGGTGAATTAGAACTTTTAAAAACTAAAGAAGACGGTAGTTTTGAATATGTAAAAGCAGGACCTAATTTTATAAAACAAACGGGTACACAAAATGTTAGTGTTAAAGGTAACCCACGATTAACTGCTATGAAAGAAGATTTCAAAGAAATTTTCGAAAAAGAACATTCTGCTGTACAACTTGCAGGGTTGGCGAATAATACAATAGATAGACTTGAAGCTCTAGGTCCTGGTGATATTGTTCCAGGAACAATGGTAGCTTCATTGGCAGGGTTAGCAGATAGAGGTATACAAGAAGTTAACAGTTTAAGAAGTTTAGGTACTATTGGTATCGGCGGTAGATTGTTTGCTACTGCAGAAGATGTAGAAAATGGTTTAGGTGGTACAAAATCTTTAAAATATGATGGCTCTGGGACTGGTCTTTTAGCTGAAGAATTATATAACGCAATACAATCAGGTGATGAGGATAAAATTAATGCGGCTACTGATAAATTTGATAAATTATTTACACAACAAACAAATGGAGTTAGTCTGCGAGATTATTTAGGTGAACAAGTTTTTAACAATGTCAGATTAAGGTCTCAGTTTTTACAACTTGCATATACAGCAGCTGCTGTCAATGGTCAAACAGGTAGAACATTATCTGATAAAGACTTAGCTTATCATTTACAAATCGTTGGTTTAGGTCAAACAACAAACCCTCAGGTTTTGATTGCTAATTTGAAAAGTTTTGTTCAAGATAGTATAAATTCAGTTGATGATGCAATTAAATTAAAAATACAACAAAACCTGCCTAGATATGATATGAACGACCCTGCTATACAGACCTATATAAATTCATTTTATAGACCAGTAAACGAAAATGTTTATTCTAATATTATTACTGATTATGAATTTTTAAATTTTGCAAAAAGAAGACCTGATTTAGGTCTTGATAGATATTTTGACGTAGAAGTAATAAGACCTAATATAAATAATACGATAGACGCAGATTCTGTTATTGATAACGTTCGTAATGAGTTTTTATAATGATAGCTCCTTATCTTGAAGAACCTGTAAAAGCTCTATATAATACAGCTTTACCTAAAAACCCTAATCAAACATATGGTAGTGTTCTAAGTCCTAACGCTATTCAGACTTTAGCTATATCTTCAAACCCAAACTTACAAACACAATTATTACAAGACGGTTTAATAACAGCTGAACAAATTAAAGAGATACAAGTAATTGCTCCTAAAATTAAAGAAAGAATTAATACTTACAATATACCACCAATACCATACACTTTAGAAGAAAGAGAGCCTGATATCTATGAACGAATGATATTAGATAAACAAGAAAAACAACAAAGACAGATTGATGCAGGTCTTAGAGGTAATTTACCTGCTGATTTCACACCGTTTGAAACTAAACCCCCTATTGGTTTTGAAAAAAGACAAAAGATAGCTAGTTATGGTATAGACCCTGACAACCCATATGTATTTGCAGACGATAAAACTAGAAGAACTTTTTATATAGATTTAGCTCTCAACCCTAGACAACTTAGTAAAGAACAGATGAAATTTGTTTTAGATAAAAATAATATACAAGGTAAACTTGAATTTGTCAAACCTAATGACCCATCATTAGGTTTTAGGTTTAAACCTGAAGGGTCTGATACTTTCCAAATACTTCGTAATCCTAGACTTACTGCAGATGATGTCTATAAAACCATAATACAAGAAGGACCTGCTGTAGCTGGAGACATTGCTTTCACTATAGGTGCAGCACCAGCAGGTGGTAGTAAATCTATAGCACAAGGTATTTTAAATATAACTAAATTAGCAGGTGCTTCATCTACTGGTGCAGTAGTAGGTGATATGACAAGACTTCTTTTCGGTGCAGCACAAGGTAGAAATAATTTAACTGCGGATGAAATATTTAAAGAAGCGGGTACTACTGGTTTGTTTGCTTTCGGTGGTACTGCTGCTATTAATACAGTCATGAGAATATTTCCAGTTATTTATAAAGGACTTGCAGGGACTGCAGTTCCTGCAGAGTTTATGGAAAAATTAAAACAATTAGAAAGAAACGCTATAAAACAACAACAAGGCTCAGCTAATCAACCTAATGTTTTATATGGAGTAAACCCAACAACAACGAAACAAATTAACGAAGAAATAAAACTATTAGCTGAAAAAATGCAGGCTCAATATAAAGAATATAACCCTACATTAGCAGGTAATAACCCATTAGACCAAGAAGCCGCTGATTTAGAAATATTGTTTTTAAAAAACGCAAGTGACCCCGATTTACAAAATACGTACAAAGCAATTAAAGATGGTAATCAAGACGTAATAAATAATGTTTTTAGGCAAATAGGTTTAGAGTTCGAAGGAGCAGTGCCACCTTTAGGTGTTGAAGTATCAGCGGCAGTAAGAGACCAAGCCGAAAATGTTATAAACGATTATATTTTTGCAGGTAACAAAATAGTAAATAATTTATTAAATGAATTTAGTGATAACGCACCAAAAACAACAACAAACATATTAGGTAGAAATACAGCACCAGATACACCACAAATATTACCTAAAACTAAAACTAATTTAGAACAAGTTAGGAATGATTATTTAAAACAATACACTGATATTTACAATAACGTCTTACGAGACCCAAAATATGCTGACCTCACAGCTAATGCTACTTTCACTAAAAACACAATTAATGATTTTAATAAAATTAGAAACAACGCTAATAAGTTATTAAATGTTTATAAAAAAAGAGAAGCAGTCAAAGAGATAGAAGGAGTTCTTAATGAATCAACTTTGAGACGATTAGCGGGTAAAAAAGAAGATGGTAGTCGATTTGCAAATCCAGAATTTACGTTAAATGAATTAGAACAAATTAGAGTAGAAATGAATACTGTTAGAAACGAATCTAATAATGTAACAGTCAGAAGATTTGCAGCTGAACTAGAAGAAGGTCTTAGGTTTGCTATAGATAAAGCTATATATGATGATGTTTGGGTTAATAAACTTGGTAATACTCGTAAAGCAAAATATGGTGTCAGACAACAAGCCCAAATAGAAAAATACATGAGTGAAAATAATTACGGCATAGATATTATGGATGCATATAAAAATATGTCAGACGCTTATGGTCAAGTTAAGAATGTAATTTTAACACAACTTATTAAAAGTGAATCACCAGAACAAATAATTCCAGCAATATTAAACACTAATGTTGCTAATTCATCAATTAATACACCTCTATCTGAATTTTTAACTGTTTTAAAATCAGCTGGTGATGATGGATATTTACAAATACAAAACGAAATGTTCGATTATATACAACGAAGATTTTTTACAGAAGGTACTCCTACACAACAGATAAAAAACTATAGTGATTTCTATAAACAAAATAAAGGCACTCTAAAAGCTATTTATGGTGATGAATATAAAACTATATTTAACGCTAATGGTATAAAAAAAGTTGGTAAAGAATTAGATGAGATAGAACAAAAAATAAATCTTTTGCAAAACACATTTGGAGTTGGTCAAAACTCAGTAAATCCTGTGTACGATATAGTAAATAACATAATCAGAGCATCAGATGCAACAAGAAGCACTGGTGCACTTAATGCAGATATACAGTTTCTTATGAACACAGTGAAAGGTAATGATGTTTTAGAAGAACAAATAAGACAATTAACTAAAAATTATTTTTTACGTGATGTATTAAAATTAACTAGGAATGCTGATGGAATATTTGAAGTTGATGATGCAGCACTTAATAGAGTGCTTTATTCAGGTTTAGGACCTGAAGAACTTGCTGGAACTAGATTAAGTTTTGAAGAAGTTTTTGGTCCTCTATTAGGAAAAGACAAAAAAGTTTTTACTGAACAATTACAACTTGTTAATAATTTAGTTAGTAGAGAAATGTTGACACAAAGTGATGCTGTAACAGTAGCTTTAGCAAAAAGAGATATGGGTATAGCTTTTCCAGGTGCAAAACTTCTACAAAGAATGTTAATACCGCCCTTAACACAAACAGGTAGAAGAATCACAGCACTAGATAACAGGTTAAATGCAAGGTCAAGAAACTTTATGGGTAGGTTATTATCAGACCCAGAATTAGCACGTAGAACCATACAGTTTTATGATGGTGAAATAAGTTTAAAAACATATGCTAGTTTTTTAAGTGCTTATGGAACAACTTATACATTAGATATGGCTAATGAATTAAAATATTACGATGAAGTTAGTAAAATAAATAACAAAAAGACAGTAGATGAAGATATGATTGATAAAATTAATCAATTAGTAGAGGATTATAGATGATAAACAGAAGCATAGATTTTAGAATACCAAACAGAGGTATGGATTTTAGTATACCAAACAGAGGTATGGATTTTAGTATACCAAACATAGGTATTGGTTCTGTTTTAGACATGAGACGTGATGCAAATATGACACGTAACAATGCTAGAGACCAATATGAAGCAGATGTTGCAGATTTTAAAGATAGTTTAGCTACTGATTTAGAAAACAATTTTATGTCTAGAGGGGACTCTTTTTTAGATACCCCTGTAGTTACCGAGTTCCCAACAGACATGATAAATGTACCACCTCCTAGGTTTATAGAAGACAGAGATATGATACGTGATGAATTGTCTATTGGTATTGACCCACCTCAGAACATATATGAAAACGTAATAAATCAGCCAGAACAGATACAAGTACCGCCACCACGTTTCATCAGAGAGGATTTTGTTTTTGATAATCCTGTCATAGATATTAACTTACCAATAACACCACCAAGAGAGCTTGACGATACTATAATACCTCCTACAAGACCTGATAGATTTAGTCCTGATAGAATTTTTGATGGACCTGATAGACAAGACGTAATAGATTATTTCGATAATATACAAGGACCTGACATACCTGATGACACTATAATTGATGACACCATAGTCGATAATGTTATCATAACAACGCCACCGCCTCCGCCAGATAATAGAAGACCGTTTTACCAACCTTCTAGAAACTACGAAAGTGGAGTACCTAGTATTGCTACAAACATTAGCCCAGCAGCGTTTGGTATGGCTCCTGGAATGTTCCCACCTGGACCACCAAGACCCATTGTGAAATTACCACGAATACCTATAACACCGCCACCAAATAGACCTGACGGTAGAGGTTTCTCTATACAACGTTTAGATGATGACCTTACAGGTTTAAGATTTGGTGGTGCATTAAATAAAGGTATCATGAGGTTGCCACAAAGCCAACAAGGTGATACAATGACAACACAAATATTTCAAAAAGGATTTAGACCAAGGAGATAAAAATGGCTAACGGTATTATGGGAGTCGATAAATTAGACCAATTACGTATGATGCAACAACAAGGTAATTCACCTATGGGTGGCGGTATGCCGATGGGTGGCGGAGCACCTGCACCAATGGCTATGAATAACGACTCCGCTCTTATGCAAGACATGGCACCAGAAGTTATGCAAAGGGAAAACATGGTAGATACTGATGACGATGCACAAAAACTTGCTAGTGCTGTTGTAGGTCGTTCACAAGGTAATCCACAAGTAGCTTTAGATATACTCGATAAAGCAAAAGCTGTTGTATTACAACAAATAGGTATGGCTGATGGTGGTGAGCTTATGAACTATGCTGGCGGTGGTGAGCTTATGAGATATGCTGAAGGTAGTGAAATTTCTAAAGATGATTTAAATCCTGGATTGAAAGCTCTTGCAAAAGAAAATAAAGAAGTCGTAGAAAAAATTACTGGCAAAACTGTTAAAGATATGGCAGGTGGTGGACCTATGATGCCTATGTATAATTTAGGTGGAGATATTCAAGACGCTATAGATAGAGTAAACTCTTATAAGATGAGTTAATTAATCCAGTCTTTCCATTTTTCATCACCTAAAACTTCTTGTGCTAAATCTAATTTATTACGCAAGGCTTTTACTATTTTTTCGTCTACTGTTCCTTTAGCTACTAAATCAATGTAGGTTACTTTGTTAGTTTGACCTATACGATGAGCACGGTCTTCTGATTGTAAACGTTTTTCTAAATCATAGTTATTACTATAATAAATTACATTTTTAGCTTCTGTTAAAGTTATACCGTAACCACCAGTTTGTACATTACTAATAAGATACTGTAATTCAGTATTAGGGTCTTGAAATCTGCGTATTATTTGTTGTCTTTCTTCATCAGGTGTATCACCAAAATAAGTAGCTACACTATCTGTTCCTGTTATACCTTGAATAGTTTTTAATATTCTCTTAATATCGTATTGATAATTAGCCCATATAATAGTTTTACCTTGTATTTCTTGTAAAACATTAATTAGTTCATCTATTCTATTGTTTTTTATTTCTACTTCTTCACCTTTATCGTGTTTAACAAAACCACATACAACCTGATGTAATCTTAATATTTGTGTTAGTATTGATGTTACACTAACAGTTTCGTGTGATTCAAGTTCTGTTATTGCATATTTTGCTAGTTCTTTATAAACTTTCTTTTGTTCTGATGTCAGTTCTACTTCTCTTTTAGTATAAATTTTATCAGGTAAATCTAGACATTCTTTTTTCAATACCCTATAAGAGAAAGAATCTAACGAGCTAGTAAGTTCTTCTAAGTTTTGATAACCAACTACTTGTCTAAAACTGTGTGTACCTAATTGTCTGTTCATGATTTGTGCGTATCTATTTTGAAAAGAATAATAAGAACCGTAACCTAATAGATGTGTATTAAGAAAAGCACATTGACTATATAAATCTAATGGTGAGCGTGTCACAGGAAAGCCTGTTAATATTCTTCTATATTTAGAATTAGTTGCTATTTTAATTAAGTTTTTCGTTCTTTGTGCTTTAGGGTTTTTAATAGTAGTAGATTCATCTACAGCTACAAGACATAAGTGCGATAATACAAACTTATTTACAAAAGTAACACCTTTTTTTGTGCTAAACGCTTCTACGTTTACTATTAAAATTTTTAATCCGTAACTTGGTTCAAAGATATTGATTAAATCTTTCTTTTGTTTTTTATTAGGTGCAGGAGTCCATATAGCAGTTTTAAATTCTATATGTTCTGGCATATGGCTTGGTATTTCTTTTTCTAACCAGTTTCTATAGACACCTTTAGGTGCAACAATAACGGCAGAATTGATAGCTCCTTTATCATAAAGGATAGCAATATTATCTATGAGAACTTTTGATTTACCAGTTCCCATTTCCATAAAGTAAGCATATTCTTTTTTACGCCATGATTTTTCCAACGCTTCTAATTGGTGAGAGTATGGTTTAGTCTTAAATTTATATTGCATATTTACTACTTTCTAATTTCTAGTAATAATTATATCTATATCTAATAGAAATTAAAGACCAAAATAATAATTTTACTTGCCGTTTAGAAGAGGATTTATCAGAATATCTATTAGATTATTAGAGATATTAGTAATTCTTAAAAAATTTTTATGTTAATAAAAAAAATTTTTAAAATAAATAATACTAATAACTTTACTTTGGTAAAACTCGGCTATATATTAATAGCCTAGAAATAAGAAAGGAGAAAAAATGACAGTATATGTTGTGCAAGAAGTTCCAGGACGAAATATCGCAGGTGCTAGACAGTATGGTGATTTCGAAGTTCTGTTACCTTCTAATGCTCAAATCATGTTAAGCTCTGGACCTTCTGTTCGTAGGATGAAAAGACTCTTACAAGATTACAAAGAGGGTGATTACTTATTGTTGATTGGCGACCCTGCTGCTATTGGTGTAGCATGTTCGTTAGCTGCATTTTTTAATCGAGGTAAATATAGTATATTAAAATGGGATAAACAAGAAGGTTTGTATTACCCTGTTGAAATAGACATACATCAGAAAGGAGAATTAGATGAGTGATAAACCCACCTTTGAAGAACTTATTGGTAACTCTGAACCAAATAAATGGGACAGTGATGTTACTAATGATGAATTAGCTAATGTTTCTAGTTTAGCTCAAAAACAAATAAATCTATCTAATGAGGTATCTCAGATAGAGGATATGTTAAAGGCTAAAAAAGAAGAGTTGCGTTTGGTACAAGAACAAGAGTTACCTGATGCTTTATCAGAAGTAGGATTAACACAGATAGTTTTATCTTCAGGAGAAAAAATATCTTTGTCAGAGTTCTATAGTGCTCATATATCTAAAGCAAACCAACAACAAGCATACCAATGGCTTATAGAAAACGGTCATGAAGGAATTATAAAGAACGAAGTATCTTTAAAATTTAATCGTGGTGAGAGTCAGATAGTCGATGAGACTGTATTGGCTTTAAAATCTAGAGGTCTATCGCCAGAGGTAAAACAGAGCATTCATCCGTCAACGTTAAAGGCTTTTGTAAAAGAGCAGTTGACTACGGGGAATGATATACCAACCGAGCCATTTGGTATCTATATAGGTACTAAGGCTAATATTAAAAAGGAGTAAAACATGGTTGACGAAAACAAAGAAGTAGTTGAACAGACTACTTCAAGCATGGTTGCCTTTGACGATACTTTATTATCAGAGGGAACTGGACTAGAAGATACAACGGTAGAAGATTTTGCTATACCGTTTATTAGAATACTACAACCTATGTCACCACAGCTTAATAAAGCAAACGGTGCATATGTTGAAGGAGCGGGTGCAGGTGATTTGTATAACACTGTGACTAACAGTGTTTATGCAGGTGATAAAGGGATTGTAGTGGTCCCGTGTGCCTATACTAAAAAGTATATTGAATGGGTGCCTAGAGAGAAAGGTGGTGGTTTGGTTAATGCAAGCCATGATGTATCGATACTTAGCGAGTGTAAAAAAGACCCTGAGACAAGAAGATTTTTTACAAAAGAAGGTAACGAGATAGTCGAGACCGCACAATTTTATGTGTTAGTCTTAGACCCTGAGCCTCAACAAGCAGTTATTGCATTTACATCTACGCAACTTAGTGTAGCTCGTAAATGGCTTACGATGATGAGAATGGCTAGAGTTCATACTTCATCAGGTAAACAGGTTGAGGCACCAATGTTTGCTTATACTTATAACTTAACTACTACTACCATGTCTAATGATAAAGGCACATGGAATAGCTTTAGCGTCAGTCAAGGAGCACAGACCTCTATTGAAGATGCAACTATGGCTAAGACATTTATGTCTGCAGCAAGAGCAGGTGAAGTAGAAGTTAAAGAAGAACAGCTAGACGACTCTGTTACTTTATAACTATGTCTCTAGCAGAAACGTTCGCAAAACGTTATGCGGGGCTACGCTCTGCATACGGAACGTTTACTTCTACGAATGAAACAAGAGAGGATGGAAAAGCCAGTGGTAAAAATATCACTATATCTAAACAGTTAGATGATAATGAAGTTTTATCTTTATGGCAAAAACACCTAAACGGTGAGCAAAGTTTAGGGATAGTTCCTATCAATGAAGATAATGAATGTGTATGGGGAGCTATTGACGTTGATGAATATCAACTAGATTTAAAACATCTAGCAGTCAAACTAGCACAACAAAAACTCCCATTGGTATTGTGCAGAAGTAAAAGCGGTGGTGCACATATATTTATATTCATGGTAGAAACTGTCCCTGCCTCTATGTTACAAAGAAAACTAAGACAAATCGCTGCAGCAATAGGTTATGGACAAGCAGAGATTTTTCCAAAACAAACAAAACTATTATTAGATAGAGGTGATAGAGGAAGCACTTTAAATATGCCCTACTTCGGTGGTGAGAACTCAACTAGATACGCATACGGTAAAGACGGACAAGCTCTAACACCAGAAGAATTTATAAAATACACAGAGGAGATACAGCTCAACGCTAAAACATTAGAGTCTTTAGAAGCTAGTCCTTTAACAGAAAACCAAGAATGGTTAGACCAAGCACCACCATGTATACAACATCTAGTAGTACAAGGTTTTCCAAAAGGTACAAGAAACTCAGGTTTATTTAATGTAGGCGTGTTTTTAAGAAAGAAGTTTGCAGATGATTGGGAGAAAAGATTAGAGGACGTAAATATACAATATATGCAACCACCTTTAGGAGCACAAGAAGTTCTTACAGTAGCTAAACAATTAAAAAGAAAAGATTATTTTTATAAATGTAATGACCAACCTATAGCTAGCCATTGCAATAGTCCTTTATGTAGAACGAGAAAATACGGTATTGGTGCTAATGGAGGAACACCTTTATTTAGTAATTTAACTAAACAAGACAGTGACCCACCCATATGGTTCTTAGATGTAGAGGGAGGTAGATTAGAGTTAGAAACAGATGATTTACTTAACCAAAATAGATTTCAGCGTAAATGTATGGACGCTCTAAACAAGATACCACCTAAAGTAAAAGATAACGTCTGGAGACAGATTATACAACAGTTATTAGATGTAATAACAATAGTAGAAGTTCCTATGGAGAGTTCAACCGAAGGACATTTTATGGAGTTGTTAGAATCTTTTTGTACAGAGAGACCTGCTAGAGAAAAAGATGAACTACTATTACATAAACCATGGACAGATAAAGGTAAAACTTATTTCAGGTTAGGAGATTTGATGGATTACTTACATAGGAATAATTTTAAAGATTACCAAAGAAATAAATTAACATCTAAGTTAAAATCTCTACAAGGTGAGCCACACTTTTTTAACATAAAAGGTAAAGGTGTGAACGTCTGGTTTATAGACGAATTTAAAACACAAGAAGAACCACATGATTTACCAGAGTTTAACGATACAAAAATATGATTAAATATATACCTAAATATTTTCAACATTGTAAAAGTAATATACAAGAATGGGATAAACCATCAGAAAGAATGTTTGATGGCAAGATAGTAAAAGGCAGACCAACAAGAGGTTACGGTAGCACAACATTTAATTATGCAGGAAAGCTGTATAAACCTAGTCCATGGACAGACACTATGTATACCATAAAACAAGATGTTGAAAAGTTAGTATGGAAAAAATTAAAGATAGATAAATTATTTACTTTTTGTTTATGTGGTTTTTATGGCACAGATGGACGTGGTATACCGCATCACTCTGATACAGTGCCTACAGAAGATGATTTAGTTGTATCTATATCTTTAGGAGCACCAAGAATATTTATTCAAAGAACTTATCAAAACCCTATAAAGAAACATACTAATACAAGCGAGATATTCTTAAAAGAAAATTTTGTTATAGACGAAAGCTATTACATATTACAAGACGGTGATGTTTTAATATTCGATGGCAGAAATCAAATGTACTCTACTCACTGCGTGCCTGATATACCTGATGCAGGTGAGAGAATAAACTTGACTTTTAGGAGTGGGTTATGACATTACCTAGTCATACACAGGTCATTCTTGGACCACCAGGAACAGGTAAAACTACCACACTATTAGAGTTAATAGAAAAAGAACTGGAACAAGGCACACAGCCTACAGATATAGGTTTCTTCACATTTACACGTAAAGCAGTAAACGAGGGCAAAGAAAGGGCTATGACTAAATTTGGTGTAAGTAATAATGAACTGCCTTATTTTAGAACTCTACATTCATTAGCGTTTAGACAACTAGGTCTTACTAGAGAGAACGTTATGGGTAGAGAAGATATTATAGAACTAAATGAAAAACTTAACCTAAAACTAACTGGTAGAACACAAACAGAGGATGGACATCTATTTGCTATGACCCACGACGATAGATTGGCTTTTATTGAAAACTTGGCTAGAATGAGATATGTTTCATTAGAAGAACAATGGCATAGTGTTGACGATGCAGTAGGTTGGTTTGAGTTAGAAAGATATTCTAGAGGATTAAAATTATTTAAAGAAGATAAACTATTGGTAGATTACACAGATATGTTACATAAATTTATTCACGAAGGCACAATACCTAAATTAGATGTAATGTTTGTAGATGAAGCACAAGACTTATCACCAATACAATGGGCTGTAGTGCGTAAGTTAGCAGATAACTCAAAACGTATTTATGTAGCTGGAGATGATGACCAAGCTATTTACAAATGGGCGGGAGCAGATGTTGATTATCTTATCAGTAATAGTAAAAACGCTATGGTGTTAAAACAATCATACAGAATACCTGCTAGTGTACATGAGTACGCAAAAAAATGTATATCGCAAGTGGGTTCACGTATACATAAAACATGGCACCCACGTAAAGATAAGGGTCAAGTGAGGTGGGAGCCAAACATAAACTTACTTAATATGGAACAAGGTGATTGGTTAGTCTTAGCTAGAACAAATTATTTGTTAGAAGAAGTTGATGAGTATTGCAGAAACGAGGGTTGGTTCTTCGAAGTTAAAGGTAAAACAAGTTTACCAGAAAGCAAAGTAAGAGCTGTTATCAACTGGGAGAGATTAAGAAAAGGCGAAAGTATATCTTTAGCAGAGTGCACAAATATTTTCAAATATATAAAAGTAAAAGATTATAAGAAGATAGATTTATTAGAAGCTAGTACAAAACCAAACTTAGAGCTATTACAAGAAAAGTTTCCAGATTTACCTTCAGGTGAGTGGTACGATGTGTTTACATTACTAAGACCTGCAGAGATAAGTTATATAAGAGCTATGTTACGTAGAGGAGAAAAGATTACAAAACAACCACGTATAAGATTATCAACCATACATGCAGCAAAAGGCGGAGAAGCAACTAACGTAGTTTTATTAACAGACATTACTAATAGAGTTTATAAGAATTATCAAAAGAACCCTGATGATGAAAATAGGGTGTTCTATGTTGGTATGACAAGAGCAAAAGAAAACTTGTTCTTGATAGAACCGAAAACGACAAGATGTTTTCAAATATAAAGTTCTTTACTTTGCATTTAAAAGTAAAGTATATTAATTTTAAAGGAGGGACTTATGTCTTCGATTAGAAAGAAACTACTCGTTAATGAAAACGATAGTAAAAATACAAGAATGGATATAGCTAGTGCGGGAGTATTAGCTAATTGGCGACCAGATGAATTAGCTCATATGAGTCGTTTTGACAAAATTGCTTCTATGTGTATAGAAGAAGCTAAAAAACTAGGCAGACCTTTAGATACTTTTGAAGTGGGCTGTGGGGAGTGTTGGACACTACGTGCTTTGTATAAAGCATACGTAGTTAAAAAGTCTGATATTATTAGGTCTTATTATGGTTACGATATTGACCCTGCATGTACTATGGAGAATCCTTTTTGGTCTAATGCTGGTAATCCTTTAGAAAACTCTACGTGGTTTCAAAATTTCAATGGTGAGATAAGAATACAAGATTTAACTGTCAACCCTAGATTTGATTTAGAGGATGAAAGTATAGATATGTTTTGGTCTACTGAAGTTATTGAGCATATGGGTAGACACTTCGTACCTGCATGGCTAGACGATGTGGCTAGAGTTATGAGACCCAATGCTTTAGGTTTTGTATCTACTCCTAATCATGACGGCTCTAACGATAAACTACCTGAAGACCATGTCTATGAGTGGGGTTATCAAGAACTAAAAGAAGAACTAGAGAGAAACTTTACTATAGAGGCAGTAACAGGAACGTTTATACAGCTACCTAATTTGAAGAAAGCTATGAAAGAGCCTAACTTAGGGTGGACACCAGAACAATACGAAATGCTAGAAAACAGATACGGTAGACAGTTTTTAAGAGTTGTTGCGGCTACATTTTACCCAGAGGTAGCGAATAATTGTTCTTGGATAATTAGGAAGAAGTAATGTTCATTCGTGAGGAACTTGACAGATATTTGTATTGGCAAGTAGAAAGAGAAAATATCAGGATACAAAAAGAAGTATCAAAACTACCACCCCCTTGGACTGATGACTCTATCTTACAACAATATAAATTTTGTCAAGTTTTTCGTGAAGAAGATAGAACAACTAGGTGGCTCAAAAAACATATCAGAGAGCCTATGCGTAATAGTTCTGATGTGCTTATGGCGGTGGTTATTTTTAGGTGGTTTAATTGGATTCCTACTGGTAGAACTTTAATAAACAATGGGTTATTAGAACGTTGGGATAGGAAAAAAGCTATAGAAGAAATAACTAAACAAGATAAATGGGTGACGGGTGCATATATTGTTAAATCACCAAACGGTATGGATAAAGTTACAGGGGTAGCAGAGTGTATCAGTCATATGTGGGAACGTAAAGATTATTTGATAGAAAAATTAGAAGAAGCAATAGAAGAAGATAGATGTTCTTTAGAGTATTGTTGGAAGTTATTAAGAGATTATCCCTACATGGGACCTTTTATGGCTTATGAAGTTGTTACAGATTTAAGATTTACTTATTTGTTATCTGCGGCTAGTGATAAGTTGACATGGGCTAACGCAGGTCCAGGAGCTATGAGAGGATTAAACAGGCTAACAGGAAGACCTTTAGATTTTTGTCAACGTAGCCACGACTGGTGTAAAGAAATGGTAGCTCTCTATGATATAGCAATAAAGAGATTGCCAGTGAATATAACTTTTAGGAATGACTTACCTTATGAACTGCGAGAGATAGAAGGCGGTCTATGTGAGTTTGATAAGTATTCACGTATTTATAAAGGTGAGGGTAGAACGAGGTCTGTGTATAAATATAACGAGGAATTACCTATAGTGGAGGGAATATGAAAGTAATTACAGCTAGAAATGTAAATGGTGCTTTACTCAAAGGAGTAGATTTATTTAAAGATAAAACTAATTTTATAGAACAAGATAGTAGAAACGGTAAAACATTAGAATGCGTAGAACCAGTAACTACAGTTTATTTAAAACCTACAGAGAGAGTGTGTTTAATAGAAGAGAGGGACGCTAATCCGTTTTTTCATTTTATAGAGAGCATGTGGATGATTGCAGGTAGGAATGATTTAAAATCACTGACGTATTATGTATCGACTATGAAAGATTTTTCAGATGATGGAGAAACTCTATGGGGTGCGTATGGTAAAAGATGGAGAGAATATTTTTTAAAAGACCAGTTAGATGTTATTGTAAAAATGTTAAAATATAATCCAGACGATAGACGAGCTGTATTACAGATGTGGGACCCGATAATGGATTTAGCAAAGAACGGTAAAGATGTTCCCTGTAATACGAATATTTATTTCAAAATAAGAGAAGGTAAACTAAATATGACAGTTTGTAATAGGTCGAACGATATGTTGTGGGGTGCATACGGTGCAAATGTTGTACATATGTCAGTATTACAAGAATTATTAGCACATAAATTAGAACTAGATGTTGGTGTGTATAGACAAGTCAGCGATAGTTTTCATGTATATTTAAACAATGTATGGGATAAAGTAAAAGATTTATCTTTAGATGTTTACTCTATTAGGTCTACAACTGACATCTACGATACTTTGCAAGATTATCAACCTTTTAGTTTATTTTTAGATAATGGTGTTTTAGATTGGGAGTTAAATAGATTCTTTAATTATCATCCTGCAGATTTAGAAACTTCAAATAATTGGGAAAGCCCTTGTATGAGAGATATAGCTGTGCCTATGGCAACTGCTTATGCATTTTATAAAAGTGGAAAATTCAATGAAGCATTACAAGTATGCGAAAATATTGTTCCAGTAGATTGGAAAAACGCTTGTCTTAGTTGGCTCCGCACACGAGAACAGCGTCATTATGAACTAGCGGAAAAAGGAGAATAACATGAGTGCAGATTTTAATCTTATGAAAGAGATTGCTCAAAATGATTTACAAGCTCTTCAACGAGCGGAAACATCTTATGGCGACTCTTGGAAAAGACGTGGAGGCGTAGGTGCTTTCATGATGTTAGCACGTAAGTTCGATAGAATAGAACATCAGTCGGAAAAACACGGGTGGGATATTTTTAAATCAGGAGAAGTCTACAGTGGCGAAGCAGGTCTATTAGACGACGTGCGTGATTTACGTAGATATCTTTTACTCGTAGAACAAGAAATATTAACACAAACTGCAGCTTACGATGAAAACGTAGAGGTGCATGAAACTGTATCTGATGAGGAGGATTTATGAGTTTTTGGAATAAAGTAAAAGGTTTTTTAGGATTACCTACAGTTGGTCAGACACCAACTAGCACCATTGATAAACAGGAGTTAGCTAAAGGTGTGGTCGATGAAGCAGTAGATATAGCCGTAGAAAGTGCTGAGATAACTTTAGATAAGTTCGAAGAAAGTAAACCGACAAAACCAAAAAGAGCTAGAACTAAAAAAGGTAGATACGTTGCCGACGATAAGTCTACACCAGATGTAAATGAAGCTTGGGTTGGAGGTAAAGCACCAAAAAAGAAAACTAAAAAATGAGACAAGATGTTTTCTTCCAACCAGATAGTTCATGGACGGTGCCTGAGGTATTACCACAGTTTGCACCAGATGAAACTATAGCTGTCGACTTAGAAACGTATGACCCTAACTTGTTAGTTAATGGTCCAGGATGGGCAACAGGTAATGGTCATATAGTCGGTGTTGGAGTTGCTTCTAAAAGTTGGTCAGGATATCTGCCTATAAGACATGTAGGTGGAGGTAATCTAGACGAAGCCATTGTTATGAGGTGGCTTAAAAATGTTTTATCTACTCAACGTTCTGTTATTTTCCACAATTCACTATATGACGTTGGGTGGTTAAAAAGGGAAGGCATTGATATTCAGGGACAAGTTCTTGATACTATCATTGCCGCCCCTCTATTAGACGAAAACAGATTTTCTTATTCTTTAGATTCTTTAGGTGCTTATTACTGTAATGAAACTAAAGATGAGACATTACTACAAGACGCAGCTTTGACGTTTGGTGTAAATCCTAAAAGTGAGATGTACAAACTGCCTGCGAAATATGTTGGTCCTTATGGCGAGCAAGACGCTCTACTAACTTACAAGCTATGGGATAAATTACAACAAGAAATAAAAGAACAAGATTTACAGAAAGTTTTAGAGATGGAACTAAAACTCATACCTTTATTAATAGAAATGCGTTGGAAAGGTGTTAGGGTAGATACTAATAAAGCTGATGAGATAAGCGATAAATTATCAAAAGAGGAACAATTAATACAAGTAGAGATAAAGAGGAAGTATGGTAGTGAAGTAAACTTATGGGCTAACGCATCATTACAGAGTATATTCGACAAAAATAATCTATGGTACCCAAGAACAGAAAAAGGTACGCCAAGTTTTCAAAGAGATTGGTTAGAGAACCATGACCAAGAGTTACCTAAACTTATAGTTAGAGCAAGAAAACTAAATAAAGCTAGAACAACTTTTATAGATAAGATGATAGGAGACCATGTATTTAATGGTCGTATACATGCTGAAGCTCACCCTATGCGTAATGATAGAGGAGGCACAGTCAGTGGTAGATTTAGTTATAGTAATCCAAATCTACAACAAGTTCCTGCTCGTGACCCAGAGATAGGTAATCTTATACGTTCTTTATTTATACCTGAGGAGGGTTGTGAGTGGGGGGCATTCGATTACTCACAACAAGAACCTAGACTTACTGTACATTATGCTAACGAAATGAATCTAGTAGGCTCTAAAGAAGCAGTACAAGGTTATACAGAGAAAAATGTAGACTTCCACCAAATGGTGGCAGATATGGCAAATATACCACGTAAACAAGCAAAAGTTATAAACCTTGGTCTTAGCTATGGTATGGGTAAAGAAAAATTAATTAGAGAACTAGGTTTAGATGATGTAGAGGCAGAAAAGTTATTTCAACAATACCATGAAAAAGTTCCTTTTATTAAAGCTCTACAAGACCAATGCACTCGGATAGCGAACATGAAAGGATTTATTAAAACTATCGGTGGACGTAGATGTCGATTTGATTTATGGGAAAGTAAATTTGAGAGAACTACACCACTTAATAAAGATGACGCAATAAATAAATACGGCGATGAACTCAAACGTTCATTTACATATAAAGCACTCAATCGTTTGATACAGGGCTCTGCGGCAGACATGACTAAATTAGCTATGATAGAACTATGGAAGGAAGGAATAGTCCCACACTTGCAAATACATGATGAGGTAGATATATCTATCGAAAATCATGCTCAGGCTAAAAAAGTTATAGATATAATGGAGGGCTGTGTTGATATAGCAGTTCCTTTATTAGTCGACGCAGAGCTTGGTCAATCATGGGGCGAAGTTAAGGAGATAACTCTATGAGAGGTATAACACCAAAGAAGAAATTAGAAAGTCAAGAAAAATACGAACGCATGTACTCTATGTGGCTAAACGATGAATCTACTCTACAAGAAATAGGTTCTCATTTTGATTTAACAAAACAAAGAGTTTGGCAAATTATAACAAGATGTAAATTAGGTGATGGCGATTACTATCTTGGAACACAAGTTGCACGTAATAAATGGAATGAACTTAACTCTACTTTTAATGATATGGAAGAAATAAGTGCTGAATATAATGCATGGTTAAAGACTATAGGTGTTAAAACTAGCGTTAATAATCAATCAGTAGTGCCTCATAGCGGATGGGACTGGAAATACTAAAATTTTAGCTAAATCCGAAAAATCGGTCTCACCAGACGCCACCTAAGGCGTTTTGACGAGGTAGTTAAGGCTATCGGGTTAGAAGGTTGTGTCAAGGCTTATATCGTCTTAGAATTAGTAAAACCTTAAAATCAGCCATATACTGCTTTACTTTGACGTTAATCTACTTTACCCTAAAGTTATGGGTAAAGGTAAAGGAACAAAAGTATATATCGGAGAAGATAAACAACTTCATGCTGTCGTGTGCGGTGCACCAGAGTGTCTGAACTTAGTAAAAGATAACCAAGAAAAGTATTGTTGTGAAAAATGTCGAAAGAGAGTTATGACATTAAAAAGTATGGATAGATATAAAGGTGTTTATAAAGATATGAAACAAGATGGTTGGGCAGGTGGACCAAGGGGTCTCTCTACAGTTCCCAGTTCTATTAAACACGATGAAACGCATGTAACAGGTAATGGAAGATTTGTAGTAGATGATTATCGTGTCGACCCAGATATATTTGCTATTGCCGAAGCTAACCACGAACAATACATTCTTGATAGAAATGAATATGAAAATAAGGTAGTTATCGACGGTTTAGAGGTTTTTATAAAAGAATACAATAAACACCACGACGTAAGTTATCAAAGAGAACAAGCTAAAAAACGTGAAGCTAAACTAACCGAAGACCAAAAAATAGCTAGAGCTAAACAAAATAAACGATACCAAAAAGAAAATAAAGAAAAGATACGTGCAAAACAACAAGCTAGATACAAAGCTAATCCTGAAAAATACAGAAAAATACATAGAGAATACTATCTCAAAAATAAAGATAAAATTAAAAAGTATCACAAAAAATACTATGAAGAAAAAGTTAGAAAACCAGATTTATTTATGTTAGAACAATGGCTAAAGAAAAGAACCTCTGGCTCTTAGTAAGAGATAATTTAAAAGATTTTCATCTACAACGTATCGAAACAGGTATGACAGGTTCTGGTGTTCCTGATGTAAATGGTTGTTATGCAGGTGTAGAGTTTTGGCTTGAATTAAAAGACGTAGGTTTAAACTCTAACAAAATACCTTTAAGAGTTATGCAAGTATCTTGGATAGCTCGTAGAGTTGCACATGGTGGCAGAGTTTTTGTATTAGTTAGAAAACTCAACAAACTCTACCTCTATCGAATACAAGTTAAAGACGACATCATCGAGCTCGTAGATAACGGATTAAGTTGTCCCCCTGATTTATTATTAGATATTCCATACGAATGGAGTGCTCTAGGTCGTGCTTTACTTTCGTAATACTGCTATATATTATTTATAGGGTAAGCGTGGGGCTTACGACCATATGAACTATCAGAAAGGAGAATTATATGGCACATAACGTAGAAACAATGGCGTGGGCGAACGATATACCTTGGCACGGTTTAGGTGTTGAAGTAGAGTCTAATCTTACACCATTGCAAATGCTGGAAGCGGCAGATTTAAATTGGACAGTTAGTAAACGTCCAAGTTATACTATCGCTACACCAGACTGGACCGAAGATGTAGAGTTGATTCAAGCTGAAGATACTTACCACATCGTTCGTGACAGTGACAATACAATACTTTCACATTGTGGGAAGAACTATGTTCCTTTTCAAAACGAGAGAGTATTTGAGTTTTTTAAACGCTTTACAGAAGCTGGTCAGATGACCATGGAAACTGCAGGTAGTTTAAGAAACGGCAAAGAAATTTGGGGTTTAGCTAAAATCTCAGATGACTTTGAACTTGTAGGTGGTGATGAAATTAAAGGGTATCTTTTAATTAATCAACCACATGTTGCAGGTAAATCGATGACGATAAAACTAACGCCTATAAGAGTAGTTTGTAATAACACACTTACATTGGCTCTAGAACAAGCAGGTAATCACTTTAGAGTGCCTCATGTAAGAGATTTTAATGACAAAGTTGTTCAAACTGCAGAAGAAGCATTAGGTCTATCTGAATCTAAAATGCAAGAGTTTAGGCAATACGCTACAACTCTATCTAAAGCGAAAGCTAAACATTCTGACGTAATCGATTATGTTGCAGAAATATATCAACCAGATATGCTTATGCAGTATAAACTAGAAGAAAAACTACGTTCAGAAGGTAAAGCAGTCGGTATACAAGAACCACTAGCAGAGAAACTTAATAAGTTTCCTTCATTAGCTATGGAAGGGTATTACAACTCTCCAGGTGCAAGCCTTAAATCAGCTAAAGATACTTGGTGGGGTGCATTTAATGCAGTAACTTATGTCGAAGACCATCTTAGGACTTCGCAAGTAAAAGGTAATGCTTTACACAGTGCTTGGTTTGGTGCAGGAGCTAATAGAAAAGCTAAAGCACTAGATATGGCTCTATCGAGGGCTGCATAGTGGACGAATACAGAGTGCCCGCACTTCTGCTAAGCAGATTATGGGAAGCTGTGTTTACTAAGGCACACGAAAATGAGTTAGCACAAGAACTCGCTGACCTCATGATTGCACAAGGCTGCCAACAACTGGAGGGGGTGACAGACCCTGCAGTTATTTTTTGGTTTTGGAAAAAATATCTAGAAGATAATGAACTTATTAAAATAGAGGATATACACTAATGGAAAAATTTTATATTGAAAAGAATATACCACCCCCTACAGATATTAGGGGCAAATCTAGTCAACGACCATGGCATAAAATGGAAGTTGGTGATTCGGTATTTATACCGTTGAAAGAAGATGATAATGCACAACGTGCAAAAAACAGATTACAACAATCTACTCGGACTTTTTGTAAAAAACATGAACCCGAATGGAAGTTTGTATTGCGTTATAGACTTGAAAATACAGGTGTCGCTGGAACTTTAGGTGAACAATCTGGTATAAGAGTCTGGCGTATCGCTTAATGATATTGTTGCTTTACATTCGTGAGGTTCATAACTATTATTAAGGTTGGCTCTGCTATAAAGCAGGAAATATTAACATTAGAAAGGAGAAAGATATGCGAACAGCAACTACAACTTCGAAATCTAAGAGTATGCCGCCAAAGGTTGTTGCAGACAAGCCTATAAGCAAAGCACAAGTAACAAAAGTGCCAAAGCCTGTCGCAAAAACTAGAGGTGCAGCGAGAAAAAACTACAAGTTCAGTGGCACTATGCCTGAGCAAACTGGTTTTACACCGCAGATGTATGCTCTATTACAGACTATTAATGAAGCTAAAAAGACTGAGCTAGACCCTAACAAGTTTACTGCTCAAGATTTAGTAGCATTAGCTGTAACGAAAGGATTCTTGTCTACTTGTCAAGACCCTTTAAGAATTTTCAGATTCTACAAAGATAGATTAGTAAGCGAAGGCTTCCTATCTGAAGTATAATTTGGAATCGTGATATAAGGTTAGCGGAAAAATGGATAGCTATTAAAGTGTAAATCCAGTTTGGCACAGTAGTCCATACATAGTATCGGCTTAGATGTCATATGAACAACGCCTTATACATGGTAGTGATAGATTGGTTTTTCTCTATATCTCGGTCTATCACTACACTTTATTTATGGGAGTAAACTATGCAAATAAAGATTATTAAAACAGAAGGTAATGAAATAGAAATGCCTTTAGAATTATTAGCTCGTAAACTCAACAATATTGTTGTCGATAAAATGGCTGATGGAGTTCTAGGAAAACGTGAAATTAAGTGGGATGATACCGATTTTATTAATTGTATGATTGATACTGTTGATATTATGTTTGCTGAAAAAGATTTTAAATAACCTTGCTTTACTTTGCTGTTAATGGTAAGTAAAGTACTTATATAACTAATTAAGAAAGGAGAAAGTTATGAAAGCGATATTGATTGACCCTTTTGACCAATGTGTGTCAGAGGTAGATTACAACGGTGATTATAAAGAAATTTATAAATTAACAAATTGTCGTTCGTTTGATTGTGTAAGGTTAGACGATACTAACGATATGTATGTAGATGATGAGGGTTTGCTTAGAAACCCAAACCGATATTTCAAATATGGTGAACATACTATCGCAGGTAATGGTTTGATACTTGCACATAATGATGAAGGCGAAAGTGTAGGCACTGAACTTAGTAGTGATGATGTTTATAAAAAAGTACAATTTTTACCAGAAGGTCATACTGAAGAGCCTTATATGGAATTTTTTCCTATTAGGAGTTAATTATGCCAAATCATTGTCATAATCGTATAGAAATACATTGTAAAACAGTAGAACAAGCTAAAGAAATTAAAAATTTTTTACACTCTAAAGAAACTTGTTTTGACTTAAACAATATAGTTCCAAAACCAAATTTTGAGAAAACACCATTGACTGGTAACGAAACTGGTTTTCTAGGAGAAAAATTAGAACTTGGTAAAGTTGGCGAACTACCTGTAAAAGATGAGGAATTCCCAGAAGCACTCGGTACATTTTGGAAGTTTGCTAGTACTGGTAAAAACGACGATAGGTGGTACACTTGGCAAATAAATAATTGGGGAACAAAGTGGAATACTTACAGTGATGAGTTATCTTATATAGATGATGATACTGTTTTATATTACACTTTTGATACCGCATGGTCGCCACCTGAACCAGTAATAGATAGATTGCGTAAAATATATACTGAAAATATGGGTGTTCATATAACTGCTTGGTTTGATGAACCTGCTATGGAAATCGGGGGCTATTATTAGTGCTTTACTTTGGCGTTTATGGTAAGTAAACTATTAGTAAGTTTTAGCTGTAGAATTTTATTATTTTTGACTACAGCTACGAAGGGTGTGTGAGAGGTTTTAAAATTACGCATGCAACTCCAAGGAAGACAAAGGTTAACGTAGACCCACTTGGCACACACCCGATTTTAGAAAGGAGAATATATGAATTTACAAAAGATATTAGACGAAACATTACGGCATATCAGTAGGTTAACATTCTATTTAGATATGTCAGATGAAGATAGAATACGAGCACATAAGTTCGTATCTTCAGCTATATGGGATTACCATAGGATATACGAACCTTATAAGAAAATTACAGTTGCTGATGTTAGCCACTTTTTTGATATATGGTTCGATGTTCATTATGGTAATGAAGAAAAATGTTTATGTGGTTTACCTTTATCGTTAAATGGTAAAAACTGCTACGAACACATGAGTAAGGGGTATTAATATGTTAGTTGAAAGTAAAGATGTGAACACTATAAAAAGAATAATTAATTTTTATTGTGATATAAGTGATGATGAAAATGCTAAAGATAAAGTCCAACACGCTTGGACAAATATTATCCAAGCCTTACATCACGCTCATACGCAAAACTCTATTATGATGTTGATGAATATCGATACTAGATTAGATAGGCAAAAAGATGAAGGTAGTAATTAATACATATAGAAGGCTATCACATCTTGAATTAGGTGTTAGAATTACTATAGATGATATTAAAAAGATTTTACCTGATTTAGCGGAATGGCAAGCACAAGTAGTATTGGCAAGACTTGCAAGAGAACATGACGAAGGAGTGTTTTATGAAGCAGCAATCGAACAAATCGAAAAGTGGGGAAAAGAAATGTACCCCTCAACCGATACCAAAACATCTAAGACATCTTAGCAAAAAAGCTATTAATGGACTTAGATATATATTTAGAGGTAAGTTATGAGAGAAGGTAGAATAATACAAATAGAACAGTGGGCTGAAGAACGTGGTCTGCTTATAGACTCACCAGAGTATAAAGGTTATGCTTATAAGTATCACGATATACAAGCACAAACGATGAAACTTATGGAAGAAGTAGGTGAAACTGTCAAAGCTATAGCCTATAAAGATTCACAAGGAGTTATGGATGGTATTGGTGATTGTGTAGTGGTGTTGATTGTATTAGCAGCACAACATAATATGACCTTAGAAGAGTGTTTAGAACACGTGTGGGATGAAATAAAAGACCGAACAGGTAAATTGGAGGACGGATTATTTAAGAAAGATTGAACATTATATGCTACCTACAAAGCAGTGGGATAAGCTCCACAAATAAGGGTAGGCTAAGATACAAGTTAAAATACGATGCGTGGCGAGACTTGATGGCATATAAGATAGGTGGTTATTGTTGGGTAGACATGTCAAAGAGTATGCAAACTAGCGACCTTACTCCCGTGACCACCGACCGAGCGATAGATGTCTCCGTTTATTATTAATTGCATTTATCGCTCACCTGTTTAGTAGGTGACGAACAGGAATGGTAGTATACGACAAGCAGTCCCTGAAAAGCCAACTGCACGTTTCGTCACCAACTTTATTCAGGTGTACTATGTTTAGCATAGCTATTACTCACACCTGATAGGAGAGCGAGTCTCCAAAGGGGTCTTATTATTTGCCCTGTTCATAACTCGCTCTCCGCCTTGCTTTACATTCGTTTTGCTGGTAACTAAACTATATATAGTTAAAAATAAGAAAGGAGAAATTATGGAAATTATAGAAATTATAAGTTATACGATATTATCGATAGTATTAATAACTATGATAATAATTAATGAGAGGAGATTATAATGGGATTAGATTGTTATATTGTACATGGTAACGACCATGATAAAGCGTTTACGCACGAAGATGATGAACGCCTAAAAGATATCAATCTTT
>VTLG01012940.1_pt1 | contig 32875 bp, 50 predicted proteins | sample 4694571 | NCBI WGS metagenome assembly VTLG01 (sample SAMN12604809, study PRJNA352737) | marine metagenome | biome: ENVO:00000447; feature: ENVO:00000209|ENVO:00000569|ENVO:01000036; material: ENVO:00002151; isolation source: viral sequences binned using virsorter ...
CTTCGGTGACCTACGCTGGAGGCGGAGGTGCAAGTGGCTTTGCAGACCACACATCGAATCCGAGAGGAGGTTCGGGTGCTGGAACTGCTAATACTGGTAAGGGTGGGGGTGGTGGAGACTCGTCAAATTATTCTGGGGGTTCTGGTGTTGTTATTATTGCTTACTCAGACGAATACGATGATCTTTCATCTGTTGCTAGTGAGCTTACGGTAAATGGCTCCTCTGGCAATACGACACCCAATACGGATAGATCAGGTTACAAGGTTTATAGATTCACGGCTGGTACAGGCAACATTCAATTTTAGGGGCATAATATGAGATATGTAAAAGGTGGAGTTTTCCCATACACGGAAAAACAATTGAGAACAGATAATCCGAATGTTTCTTTCCCGAAAGATGCTCTTTCAAATGAAAGTATAAGGGTAGAGTATGGTGTTGAGGAAGTTTCTGAATCGGAAATGCCTGTTAAAAAGGGCTACAAGGCTGTCCAAGGCGCGATTAGTACAGTGGACGGTAAAAAGGTTTTACCATGGGATTTAGTTCTTAAAGAGGTTGAAGAATTATCCCCTGAAGAAATTACCACTGTCGATCCAGACCCGCCGGAAGATCATCTAGCATCTGAAGGAACTCCAGAATTTGTTGGAGATGAATGGAGACAGACTTGGGTGTATAGACAGGTATCTGGTATTGAGGCCAGAGTAATAGCCTACGGTTCAGCGATAGATCAAATTGAGTTTATAACTGAAAATGGTTTAGAAGCATGGCAAACTAAAGTCACCGAAATCAAGGCTAAATATCCGAAAGCCTAAAGAGTTAAAGCAAGAGTCGTGGTTCCAAACCGACATTTATGATGTAGATATAGGTGTGGATACTCAGTTATATCCAGATATTATAAAGTGGAAATCTAAATCAGGGGGTGTGACTCTCTCAAACTCTGGTGGTTGGCATAGTGAAACCAACATGGAAGAAAGGCCGGAGTTTAAGGAAATATTTGATAAGGTATTTAGTGCCGTAGAAACTGTAAGTAACCATATTGGAGTTGACTTAGAAAAATTTGAACTTGTCTCTGGTGGTATGTGGGCAAATGTATCTGGTCAATATGCTTCTAATAGAGTTCATATTCACCCCAGTTGTAATTGGTCTTTTATCTATTATGTTAAGACTCCTAAAAATTGTGGTGATCTTATATTTGTAGACCCCAGAATACAGGCGCATATTATGTATATGCCACTAAAGCACCAATATGAAAGAGATGTTAGGTATACCCCTATAGAGGGGAGATTAATTATTTTTCCATCTTGGCTCCAGCATGAAGTTAAAATTAATCAATCTAAGCATGAACGAGTTAGCGTATCTGGTAATTTTTATTATAAAAAGTCTAGCTGAAGTATGGTATTAAAAATAGAAGATGACTATTTACCAATAGAATCACTGAAGTTTATTTTTGATACGATGTCAGGAGTAAACTTTCCTTGGTATTATCAACCGTTCAAAGAACGGAGTAGTGATAGGGACGTTTTACTAACACACATTTTTTATAATAATTACCCACCGCTTTCAAACGAGTCGGTAACAATATTAAACCCTATTATAGAAAAAATAAATCCCGCTGCACTTATTCGTATAAAAGCAAATTCGTATCCGTGTACTCATGCCCCAATAGAACATAAGATGCACATAGATTTTCAGTTTAAGTGTACGACTTCAATATTTTATGTAAACACAAATAACGGGGTGACTAAATTTATAAATGGTGAAGTGGTGGAAAGCGTAGCTAATAGATTAGTAACATTTCCAACACAGTTAGAACACGCTAGTAGTAGTTGTTCAGATGAAAGGGTGCGTTACAACATAAACTTTAATTATTTCAGTATAGGTGATAATGATGGCTCTAATACCTATTGATAACGTAGGCGAGCATGGTGTTATTAAAGATATTCATGCTTGGCAACTACCCAATAACGCATGGACTGACGGAAATAACGTCAGGTCAGAACACGGTGCTATCCAGAAGATTCCCGGTTATAAGGAAACGATGGCTTCTTGTCCTATCGCACCTTACCATATCGTTAATTTAGTAGCTGGTTCAGCATCTTATTGGATTATAGGTGGATTAACTAAAATATATGTTCATAATGGTTCTGCTTGGACGAACATAACAAGACAAACTAGTAGTTCAGATGTAAATTATAGTGCAACTGCTAGAGAGGGTTGGACATCTACCGTTATTGGCGGAGTCTTAATAATGACTAACGGGGTTGATGATCCCCAGTTCTGGGCGTTAAGCTCTGGTGTACCCTCTGTGTCTACTAAAATGGCAGACCTATCTAATTGGCCAGCTTCTGTAGAATGTAAATCAATGAGGGCATTTCGATCCTTTCTGATTGCTTTGAACGTAACTAAATCTGGTACAAAGTATAATCAAGTAGTAAAGTGGTCTACCGAAGCTGCGATACAAACTCTCCCATCTTCTTGGGATGAAACTTCTGCTACAGTTGATGCTGGAGAATATGCCTTAGAGGATTCCAAGGGACAAATACTTGATGGCTTACCTCTTGCTGACAAGTTTATGATATATAAAGAGGATTCTGTTTACGTCATGTCGTATGTCGGAACTCCGTTTATTTTTGCGTTTAGACAACTATCCCCAACAATCGGTTTGTTATCCAAGAACTGTGTAGTGGAGTTTGAAGATAAACATTTTGTTTGGGGTAATGGGGATATGTACATTAACGATGGGATGAAGTTGCAATCTATTCTTCCCCATAAAATGCGGGATCATGTGTTTAGCAATATGAATGGCGATGAACATGAAAAGTCATTTGTGGTTGCTGACTACGGTAATACAGAAATATACGCTTGTTACGTGTCATCCTCTAATACCACTAATGTACAGTGTGATAAGGCTCTGGTATGGAACTGGGTAAACAATACATTCACAGAGCGTGACCTTCCAGAGTTAGGGTTTATTGGGTACGGCATTGAGGGTGATCCTTTGTCCTCTGCTTCGTGGTCTGCTGATACTACGACTTGGACATCCAATAGTAAAAATTGGAACACCGCTGGAGCATCCGCATTTACAAATACAGCGGGTAAGTCTTTAGTGTTTGTTTCTCCAACAGACACTAAACTGTATAGGCACGATACGGGTAATCAGGAAGATGGTTCTAACATGACCTCTTACATTGAAAGGACAGGATTAACCTTGGATGAGCAAGGACAGAATAGTCCAGCAACAGTTAAAAAGATAACATCTGTTTGGCCTAAAATGTCTTCTTCTGATGCTAATGCAGTAAATGTGTATGTTGGTAGTCAAATGTCGGCTGAAGAATCTATCACATGGGAAGGCCCGTATACCTTTAATCCTGACTCACAATCAAAGGTTCCTGTTAGGGTTACAGGAAAATATATTGGGGTCAAGTTTGAATCAACTGGCGACCAGACATGGAGGTTGGACGGCTATTCTCTTGACGTTAAGAACGCAGGGAATAGAGGCTCCAAGATGAACTAATGGCTACTCATGTAGATAGAGTAGAAAGGTCTGTAACCCACTATGAGCCAGGCCCATTGCCAGCAAATCAAGAAGATTTAGGTTTGTATGTTGTTAATGAATTAAAAAGATTGGGGGAGATTCTTCTTAATCAAGCAACCTTTAGGCTAGAACGAACTCATGTTGCACCATCAAGACCTAGAACTGGAGATATTAGACTAGCTGACGGATCGGATTGGAATCCGGGTTCTGGTGAGGGGGTGTACTGGTACGGGTCTAGTTGGAATAAACTATGAAAGCACACTTACTCGATCCCGATGATGTTGAATGTGTGTGGGATAAAGTAGAACCAATACTTGCACGGGTAGTTTCGCGCTCCGAAGGCGAGTTAGAGACTGAAGACATACTTGACCTTGTTACTGAAGGACGTATGCAATTATGGATAGTCGCGGAAGATAAAGAAATCATCGCTGCACTGGTGACACAGATTATAACTTACCCTCAAAAGAAGGTATTAAGACTTGTCTCCCTAGCTGGCGAAGACTTCAATAAGTTTAAGCATTTCCTAGATATGGTGCAATCCTTTGCTATACGAAAAGGTTGTACGGCCCTTGAGTTATGGGGTAGGAAAGGTTGGAAGAAACTTCTACCAGAGTGGAAAAGTGAGTACATCGTGTACACCAAAGACATCAGAGAGAAAATGCAATGATAAATAGAAAACTATTAAAAACTAATCGGTGGGAAGATGAGGAATTTCTCCAAGCCAGAATGACCAACGCCTGTTTCAATGGTGGTGGAGGCGGTGATGGCGGCGGTGCTGATGATGATGAAGCCTTTGAAGGTGAGGCAATGCGAGACTACGAGCGTGACTATGGGGGTAATCAAGCAGAGCGTGATGAAATGTCTGCGCAAATAGAAGCTCAGATGGCCGCACAAGCCGCACAGCAAGCAGCAGCAGCAGCGGCTGCCGCCCGTGCAGAGCAGACGCGCCAAAGGGCTGCACAAATAGAACAGCAAAGAGCAAATCAGCAAGAGCAGGAAATGGCGAGGCAAGCGCAGGCTCAAGCAGCGGCACAAGCGCAAGCAGCCCAACAGGCAGCAAACCAGAATGAGCAGGAGATGGTAAGGCAAGCACAGGCTCAAGCAGCCCGACAAACAGCGATGGCTGTGGATGATTTTTATGGTATGCCTACTAGATCAGTAGATACTCTGAGTGCTGGAGAACAACAGAGAGCAGATGCTGCACGTAACCTAGCTCTAGCTCAGGCTATACAGGGATCGCAATATGCGTCTGGATTTAGCCCCCAAGACCCTTACGGTATAAGAGCTAATCCCGCCGTAGATGATTTTTCTGGTGGCTTCTTTGATCCTACTCGTACCCAAGATTTTCAGACACCTAACCAAAGAATAGATATTTTAGGCTCTCAAGCTGGATTAGATGCCGCGACTAGGGCAGCTATAGATGCGAATGCAGGAACTGATTTCTTTGGTGATGGCGATGTTTCTGGGGGTTACAACTTTGGTGATGATTCTGTAGACCCTTGGGGATATCCAACTAGGCGGTTTGAAGGTGGCGGTGATGAGCGTACCTTTGTAGATGGTCGCCTTATGACTGTCGATGACCCACGTAACCAACCCGGCGGTGGTGGTGGAAAATTTCTTCCCGGCGGAGGTGGAGGTTTTCCCCCTAGTGGTGGCGGAATGTGGCCTCCCGGTTCCGGTGGTATAGTTCCTCCTTGGATGGGTGGTGGAGGATACGGAGGTGGTGGATTTCCGCCCACATATGGTGCTGGCGGAAGAACTGGCGGTGGTATGCCGGGTTACATGGCTAACTATCCAATTCATTCTCAGAACTTATTTAACTTCACACCAGCCAGAGCAATGCCGGGTATAGACCCAAGCTACCAACCTTGGATGCAGCCAGCACAGGGTATGGCTCCGAATCTATGGAACTACCAAGCTCCTAATCTACTTCCTTGGGATATGACTGATAGAGTTCCGTGGAACTTTGCTAATGCTCCAACAGGCGCGTATGGCCCAATGGTAGCAACAGTTGGTGGAGAACCAGCAGAACGTGGCGAAGGAGCATAACTGATGGCATCTCAAGCTGAAATTGAAGCATTAGCCGTTGCTAAAGAAGTTGCGGCAAATCAACGAGCGCAAGAGGCTGGATGGTCAAATGCCGCCGCTTATGAAAGAGATGCAAATAGACGATCTATCGAGGCTGGATTTACGAGTGCTGTCGATCAGGAGATTGATGCTAATCGACGCGCTAGAGAGGCTGGATTTAAGAATGCTGCTCTTCAAGAAAACCCAGCGGCAGCAGCACCCGGTGAATCAATATATTCTACTGCACCATTCATAGACCCTCGCCGTTCTTCCGGCTCTATGCACGCTGCTGGGCCTGCACAGGTTCCAATGTCAAGGTTCCCCGTATCGAGATCATTCTATAATCCAGTACAAAGCAACCGATGGAGTCCATTTTCCCAAGGTAGGAGTAGGATATGGGGTGGATTTGGAGGCGGTTATGGCAGTGGATTTGGAAGTGGTTACGGAAGTAGCTACGGTAGTGGGTTTGGAGGTGGCTACGGTAGTGGGTTTGGAGGTGGCTATGGAAATACTTACCAACCGCAGAGCTTATTTAACTTCAGCCAGTATAACCCGTATTCAAGGCCATCGTTTGGAGGTGGTTTTAGCGGAGGTTACGGCAGACCTCAGTATAACCCCATGTATGGAGGTTACGGAAAACCCTCGTACAACTCTATGTACAACTGGAGGAGATAGCTAATGGGAGGCGGAAGCAGCACACAAAAAAGCGAACCTTGGGATATTCAAGTACCTTATCTCAAAAAGGGATTCGCAGGAGCCGATCAACTCTTACAGTCACAACTCCCAGCTTATTATCAGGGTGGTAGTGTAGCTGGATTTGACCCGGCACAACAGATAGCACAACAGGCTACTATTGGCTACGGTATGGGGCCAAGGGCTGCAAGTATGCAGTATGGAGCAGAGGGTGCGTTAGATAGGCAGTTCGGAGGATACACTGGATTCAGTCCTATGCAACACGCTAGGCTTATGCAGGGTGCAGTAGACATGGGGCCAACTAGCCCGTTTGCGTCTACCGCTGCTGGATTAGCTGGTAGCGTGATGGGTAATCTAAATCAGAATATACTTCCCGGCATCAGACAAGGATTAGTAAATTACCAGCCCGGCGGTAGTAGCAGAGGCAACCTCTTACAGAGTCAAGCTATCAATAAAGCTGTGGCTTCTGGACTTACTAAGCCTATGGCTGATATGTATTCCAGTGCTTATAACACTGCACAGGGTATGAGACTACCGTATGCACAGATGCCGTTACAACAGCAACAGCAGGGTATTCAGAACTATCCGAGTACGATGGCAGCACCATTAGGAATGTATGATGCTATCGGTAAGGTTGGTCAGCAACGTAGAGGACTAACTCAGTCTGGTATAGATGCTGATATGGAACGCTATAACTACGAGGCTATGGCTCCGTACAATGCACTGAATCAGTATATGAATACTATCTCAGGTAACTATGGTGGTACTACGGTACAGCCTTCTGGTGGTGGTGGTATAGGTAGCATATTAGGCGCGGTACTACCACTATTCTTATAGGAATATAATATGGCAGCAGGATATGATGCAGTAGACAGTGCTTTTGATCCTATCAGGAAAAAGCTAAAGCCTATGCGTGGTAGGTTGGGTGGAAGGTTTGAGAAAACTTTAACCGATCCTAGTGAAATAGCTAGAGCTAAACGCAATCCATTTCTTACTGGCACTGAAAGGCAGATAGAAAGGCCAACTGAAACTCGGTATGCAGACCAGATATTACGTGGTCAACTAGGCTCTAAAGCACCTATTGTGGCTACTGAAACTATAGATGCGTTTGATACTGAGCTTGACAGACTCTTTGTTACTGATGTAATTGGTTCTGCTATACCTAAGAAGAAGGCTATGACCGGAACTCCCGGTAGCTTTGGTAGCGATAAGAAACATGAAGTAGTATTCGATATGCCCGGTGGCTCCGGTTATGGCGATCCAACAGGAAGACGTAAGAAACGTAGGCCATCTCTACTAGAGTATGGTAGTACAAGAGGAGGCTACTAATGGCTCACGGAAGAAAGAAAGCTCCTGCTGGTTATCGCTGGAAAACAGTCAGTAAATTAAATGCTCTAGGTAGAGGGTACACCACTCATGTCCTTGTTCCTATAGAGTCTGCTAAAGTACCACCCGAAACAATCTTTACTGCTGAAGAAAGCATTAGAGGTGCTGAAGATAGAAAGGACTCTATGCCTGATATCGTACCGGGTGGGAAGCGAAGACTAAAAGAAGCTACTATCCCACTAGGTTATGGTCAAGATGAAGGAGAAATTGATGATGGTCTAAGTCTCTTGGATACTAAAGTATTGCTTGACCAAACTCAAGCTAAGAGGCGTGTTCCACCACCACCTCAGTATCCGTCTCAGGCTAGTGGCGCATTGCCACCTCCTCCTACTCCCGATCCTAGATTTCAGAAATGGTTGCCGGGTCAAGATATGGATATGGTAGACCCTAATCAACTACCTGCTGAAGCTGCTGGTAGGAATAGACCACGTGGTTCATTCTCATCCTTACAGATGGTTCCCGGTGCACCACCCCCTAATCCTTATAGAGATAATGTTGGCCCAATGTACAGTGGTCAACCGTACCAAAAAGGACTACTAGGGGGAACTGGCCCTAGAGGAACATTTGTAGCATGGGGAGATGATGGGCAAGCTATCTACCTAGAAGATGTTATAGATATCGGTGCAGCAGGTAAAATTAAAACTGCTAAAGGTATAGTTAATGTTGGTAAACGAGCATGGGATGCTATACGAAAAAGGTTAGGGAGGGGAAAGAAAACTAAACCTGACGCAAAACCTAAAGATAAGCCAACAGAAGGTGGTGCAGAAACTCCTATTTTGGGGCCAGATGGTAAGCCATTAAAAGCTGCATCTACCATAAAGGGTACTAGCAGGACTAGACGGGCACTTAGTAAAATAACTCCCGGCAGGAAAACTGAGGTCGCTGTAGCTGGAGCATTATCTGCTGGACTAGCTGGTGAATTAAGTGACAATGCGCTTTGGAATCGTTTTAAGGATGCTACTGTTGAGCAATTACAAAAATATGGGTTTACTCCTGACCAGATAATAAAGATTGCTAAAGAAGGTAAAGATGCAATAGTACAGGCAGCTACTGAAACTACGCCGGAATATGAAGCTCGGCTACACAGAGAATCTGAGCATGAGCGTGGGCCAACAGGAGGTGTTGGTCTTTTAAGTGGGGAATATGAGAGGTTAGGTATAACACAGCCTACCCCTATGGGCGATAAAGATAGAAGGCAAGAATTTCCAGCTAAAATAACTCCTCCGGGAGCGCAAGCTGCGCCACCTGAAGACCCATTAAAGAAGTTCTGGGGCAAGTACGCTGACGATCCTGCTAAACGAAAACAGAAATACTTAGACAGTCTATCCAGTATATGGAGAAAGGCTGCTATCATGGACGCTATAGCTGCTGCTACTGGTGGTGAGTCACGCTCTCCACAGTTCATGGCTATGATGTCTCAGCGTATGGATGCTATAGCTAAGTTTGATGATGAAGAAAGATTGCATAACATCTTCAAGGCTGTGTACTACAATCCAGAGACAGGTGTGTACAATGCACCTAAAGACAAGACAGATGCCTATGAGAGAGCTATAAAGTTAGGTGCTAGTCCTGCTGAAGCTAAGAAGATATTTGGTTATCAGCCAGAACCTGACAATCAGCTAGTGGAATGGTACTACAAAGACCCAGTAACAAACGAGTACGTAACTGAACACGTACGTGGTAAGGCTACGATGCCTGAAGGTGATTATAATTGGAGTAAAGGTAAGACTCCTGTTCTTACTGAAGCGGCTGAAGATTTAGGTGGCACTATGTCTGAACGATCTTGGCATGAGATAAATACAATTCTTGATAGAGGTGGTGATCTTCCCGGTAGATTTGATGATGCTCTTCGTGCTTATATGAGAGCTATGAAAGTTGACCAGTATACAGGCTTTGACTTAAAACAAGCGAAACAGGAAGCTGAACAACGTATAATGGGGACAATGGACTCATCTAGGAGACAGAGATTTACTTACCCACGAAAAGCTGGTGAGGAAATTACACCTGAATTACTGAAAAAAGCAAGGGAGGCAGGTTATTTATTCATTATAGATGATGAGGGTGTAGAAAGACCTATCCTAACTAGAGAATCCTAATGGCTGAATACCAATTAGGAAGTTTTGAAGGTATCCGTAAAAAGAAAAAGAAGGAGGGGTTCTGGCCTACCACTGGAAGTTATGTTCTAGGCGCACTTGAAATGCTGGAGCGTCCAGCACAAGCGTTAAAGGTTGGTGTCAAGGAAGCCTTTGATGATGACGAGGAAGGATTCTTTGAGGGTGTGCGCCAAGGTTGGATGGGTGAGGATGAAGTAAGAGCGCAAGACTTACTCTCTGAGGAGTTTAGGGAAGAGCATCCAGTTCTATCTGGTGCCTTTGGATTTGCTGGTGATGTCCTGACTGACCCCTTAACCTACACTGGTGCTGGTCTAGCACGTGCAGGTATAAAAGGAACAGGAGCCTTGGCTAAAGCATTGCCGGGGGCTGCTGCTGTAGGCAGGGGAACCAGAGCGGTCATGGAAACTGCACCTGTTAAGTCTATAGCTAGAGCTTTTAATGTTCCTGTAGGCAGGGAGCGACAAGCACTAGAGCTAGGCAAAGAGGCTATGGATATAAAGCTCAGTCACACTAGGGGTATAGAGCAGATAGTAGACGACTACCAATCTCTTGTTGACGATATAGTAGCTAAGAGAGGTTATGATAAAGAGCTAGTTGATAGAGCTTTTGTTGATATCATAGAAGACTTTGGTGCGGGTGCGAAGGGCAACAGAAACATACCCCAGATTAAGGAGGCTATTGCTAAAGCTACCACTAAAGCAGATAGAGATAGAGGTAATGCTTACTTAAAAATACTTGGTGAGGACGGGTTGCAAGGTGCTGTCAAGGCTATGAAACAGCATGAGACTTTCCTTAAAAGGGAACGAGCTATAGGTGGTAGGACTGGTGAGTATGGGCAACAGGCAGTTATACTTGGCCCCTCTGCTGCTACATTCAGAGGCTATATGCGCCACGTTGCTACACCACAGGCTAGAAAAGCTGGTGGCCCTGAAGCCCCTCAAATGTTCAAGCAACATTCTGTAGAAGAGGGTTACGAAAAACAAAGAAAGCTAGACCAAGAAACAATCCGAGAGGCTAATGCTAGGTTAAAGGCTGAGAAAGGCTTTGATGTATTTCATACTGATCCCGGCATTATCATGGGTGTACGTGCTGCTGAACACGCTAGTGCTATGTCTGGTAACTGGTTTAAGAGGCAGGTATCTGACTTAAAGCTAGGCTCTACGTCTAGCGAAATTAGGGATAAAGGTGGTGTAGAGCTTTCTAATTATTTAGATGACTTAGAGGCTAGTGATCTTGCTAGAATTGCAGACATAGATGATCCTTTATTAGCTGGTAAAATAGTTGAGCTTGACCTACCTGCACAGACTAAGGGTTATAAATCCCCCTATGTAAAAATATCTGGCTTCAAAGATGAGAACGGTAGGCAGCTATACTTTGAACGTGAGCTTGCAAAGACTATCAAAGATAGGTATGAGATGTTGCAAGGCAAGGGAATGACCAATGAGTTCCTTAAATTTTGGGATGACATACAAACTGGTTGGAAGAAATGGTCGCTAGGTATACGTCCTGCTTACCATACTCGTAATGCTGTAGGTAACGTACTTAATGCGTATACTATAGCAGGTGTTAGCAACCCTGCTGTTTATGGAGCCGCAGCTAAACTTCAATGGAAAGCGCGTAGAGGTACACTCTCTAGCACCGATGAAGTTCATGGCACTGGAATGACAGAGAGAGAAGTATGGGATGCTATGAATGATAACGGTGTCAATGCTCCTCACCAGTACGGTCTTGATGTGCAACGCACAACAGAACAAGAAATGGAGGCACTTGCTGGGTATAAGCCGGGGATTGGTCAAAGAGCTAGGACACTAGGCACTGAGTCTGGTATTACTGGCAAGTTAGTTAAAGGCGGTTTTGCAGTAGGTGGTACTATAGAAGGTAATGCTAGGATAGCAGTATTCTTAGACAAACTACGCAAGGCTAAGAACCCTAACTCAAGCATGAAGTTCTATGACTCCACCACTGGTGGGAAAGTAATGGTAGGTGCGGATGGTATAAAAGGTAAGAGTGTTACTGGTCGTAATAACTTTTCTGATTGGGACAGGGTTAAGTATGCGAGTCAAGAAGTAAAGAAAGCTCTCTTTGACTATACAGATTTATCTAGGGTTGAGCGGGATTACTTCAAGCGAATGATTCCCTTTTATACGTGGACTAGGAAGAATGTTCCGGCGCAATTTGAATCCCTTGTAAAGAATCCCCAGCGTCTTGAAAAATTAGAGATTGCTCGACAGAATGTTGAGGGCGATGCTAGGCCGGAAGGTGATGACATCTCTCCTTTCTGGCGTGGTCGTGTACCAATATTCTTAAGCAAGGAGAATGGACGTGTACGTAAAGTTATTTCTATGCTTAACTACGCACCTGTAGCAGATATAGAAAGACTTGGCAGTCCTAAAGACATGCTTGAAGAGATGATCTCTCCGCTTATAAAAGAACCCTTTGAACAGATAGCTAATTGGGATACCTTTAGAGATAAACCACTTGTAACATATGAGGGCGAGACAAAAGACTATCTAGGTATCTCTATGCCTGTTCGTCTACACAAACTTGCTCAAGTTCTCGTACCCATAGCAGAACTAAATAGAGCGAATCCCGGTGGTATATTTGGTATGCAGACTGTTGACCCTGAAACTGGTAGGCAAACTGTTACAGAGGCTTACGGGGGCTTGGGTACAACTAGAGAGAGTGGCCCTATAGATGTTCCGGGTACTGCTAGACTGATAAGATACTTTCTTGGTGTGGCTCAGTACGATGTTAATTTAGAAAAGGATAGATTCTGGAAACGACAGAACTTTGTACGTGACCTACAAAAACTAAAGTCTTTACTAATGAAAGCATACAAAAAGGGTGAGATGCGTAGAGTTAGAGAACTGAAATTACTTATAGATGAAGTATTACATGGTGATGTGCGTGACCCCCTGATGATAGGCAGATAAATGAAAAAAATTATTACTGGGCTAGCTATATTTCTTTTTAGTGCTATGCTCTATGAGGTTAAGGCTGGCCCACCTGAAGGGATGGTGAAACAAATGATTCCATTCCCAGCTATGTGCTTACCAGCTACAGTAGAGAAACATCATTTTGCTGCTCTCATGGGCGCATTGATTGCTGACTACGGTGTTCACATATCAATGACGTTCAGCGCGTCACCTTTCCAAAGCCAGCGGGTTGCAATCATTGAGAACCCAGATACTGGTTTGGCTGGTGTGTTGATTATTACAGATGAGCAAACGTGCATTGCATTATCAGGTGAGGGTCGACAGGAATTCATCAGACCCCCCGACCACCCAGTGGGTGCAGAGAATGAGGCTCCGAAGACATAATGAACGTAGACTCAAGAGTAATAACACTAGCTTTATTTCTTATTGCCCAGTCTGTTGGTGCTATCTGGTGGGCTAGTGGTCTATCCTCAGAAGTAGAAAGGTTGTCTGGTCTTGTGGATAAGTCAGATCAATTCCAGACTGAAATACAGAGAGCGGTGTCTGGTCTTGATGTTCTTAACTTTAAGGTTGAGGAGTTATGGAAGGCTATTGAAAGATTAGAACAGGTTGACAATGATTTGCGTAATGTAGATAACGAGATCATGGTTCAACATGAAGCCATATTCCAGTGGTTAGCTGAAGATTCCCCGGAGCAGACAGCAAAGGGAAATCCATATGACTGATGATGTTAGTCTTAGCGATAGGACTAGCGTTGGAATGCCTATAAGAAACCTTATAGGTTTAATAGGTACAGTTTGTGTGGGAGCATGGGGTTACTTTGGAATACTTGAAAGACTTAATGTCGTAGAAACCAACCAGATACTCATGTCTGCTGACGTAACAAAGAACTCGACCTTCACTGAGAAGTGGCCTCGGGGTGAACTTGGTGCGCTGCCAGCAGATGCTGAACAGTTCATGTTGATTGAGCATTTGTCTGGTGAGTTTGAAAAGTTACTAAAGAATGTTGAAGAGGGCAACGCTCCATTTGATAGGCAGCAGGCACTTACCCTTGACTTCTACCGACAGAGAATAGAAGCTCTGGAATCCAAGGTAGAGATACTAAAGGATAAGGTTGCACAAATTAAATTCAGTAACGGAGCGCACTAATGGAAGTCATGTTTGTACTACTACTATATATGAACGACAACTTAAAGGAGTGGATGGGGCACTATGAGAATGATTCTGGTGAGTGGGTTGAGATGGGAATGTCTGGATGTTTGAGTATGAAACGTACATTAAAAAGAAATGGATGGAAGGACACGGCCTCCGGCAAGACGAGGTTTACTTGCGAGAAGCGTTCCGTAGAGCTGAAGCTGAACAAAGAAGGCAAGCCAGTCGTAGCAAGGATAGTAGAATGAAACATCTAAGAGACATCAATATGAGTTGGAGTATGCACCTATGGTACGCACTGACACTGGCTGGGAAGTTATTTCTTTTGTCGTTGACTGCTGTGGCACATGGGTTGCTACCTTTTATATTTACTTCCACAGTATCTAGTGAGGTAAATAAACTAAATGAAGAACTCTCTTGACGATCACGGAGTCAGCGCAGAACAAAGTAGATCAAACCCTAAATGGCGAAGGCTTTTTAGGGATTCATCTCGAAGGTGGCGGATGTTCAGGTTATCAAATCAAGCTATCGCCTACCACAGACATACCACAAGATGCTCAGATGCTTTCGGAAACAATCTTCTCAGACCCCACCTCTTTGGAACTATTGAATGATGCGAAGATGGACTGGGTAGAAGACCCCTTTGGGTCTACCTTCCACTTCACACCGCCGACTGGTTCACAGTCTTGTGGTTGCGGTAATAGCTTTACTGTATGAGTGATGGTTGGTTTGCTGTACTAATGATGGTGCTAATATTAGGCATATCTTTAGGCGCAGCACTGTTAGCAAACTGCTTACTATTAAATGAAATATGTTCCTAAAGGAGACAACATGGAAAAATGGAAAGAATTAAGCAAGAGAAAGAAGTTCATGGTGTACGCAGGCGTACTGGTAGTCATCGCCGTAGTTGGTTGGGTGTCTGGCTGGTGGTCTTCGCCACCTGCTGTCTAGCATCTTGCACGACACTAAAGAAGGCAGGAGTTACCAGTCTGGGAGCGGGGACAGGTGCCATTGTGGGGAGTGTATTGAGTGGGGGTGCAGCTGCGCCGATACTGGGAGCCACGACGGGTGCCTTTGTGACAGATGTGGTGACGGAACTGAAGAGTCCGTCCAAGCCACAAGCTACAGTTTTGCACACGGAGCAGGGCATGATTGAATGCGCACCTGATAATTTCTTTACTTTACTTGGTAAACTTGTGGAGATGGGTGGATGGTTGCTAGTCTTAATCTTTGTAGTTCCAATGATACTGGGGTGGATTCTTCCGGGGCCATTGACTACTCACGGCAAAAAGAAAAAGCAAAACCGCTTGTTCTCGTAGCTTGGCGCGATATTCTATCCGATGACGGATGGACTAGAGCCAAGGACGTGTCTTGTCCTACCTTTTATACAGTTGGTTGGTTAGCTTATGAGGATGAGGATACAATAAAAATAGCCTCAACCCTTGACTTCGATGACTTTACAGATGAAGCCAAGGGAGAGGCAATGCCGATACCGTATGGTATTACAGCCTTTCCTAAGGGCTGCGTTGTGGAGATTAAATATATCTAGAGGATACTGCGTTGGGTGATGGCACGTATACCGTTATAGTACCCTTCACCATCCAGACCTTCAAGCATGATTAGTCCACGCCACCACTGGTACTCCGTGTCTTGACACCAAGACTCAGTGTACTTAGGGTGTGAGTAACAACCTGCTGATAGTCCGAATATCTTTTGACCGTCCGGTCTTGTCTGTTCTGAATGATTGTACAGATGTGAATGCCCTTGCACAGCAGAGCAATGTAACTTAGTAACTAGTGCATGGCCTATGTGTACAGAACTGATAGGTCTTCCAGCCACACCAGATGTAAAGTAATGACTGAAGGTTATACCCTTTATTGTAACACATTTCTTAAACGGTGTCACCTTCCAGCCAAACTCTTTGTACTTTAAGTCTACTATTCCTATGGCTCCGTCTAACTCTGGAGTAGTATTGACAGCCCTAGTAATCCTATCTTCGTGATTACCTAGTGTCATGTGTAACTTAGGCTTATAATTCCTTACCTTCTTGATAGGTGCGAACAGTTTATTCTGTGCGTCTATCACAGCTTCAACATCTTTCCTGTAACGTCTACCTTCAAACCCCTTAGTACCCCTATCGTACGACGACAGGCTAGGCATATCAGCCATGTCACCGATACATACTATAACATCTGGTTTCTCACTAGCTATAAACTTACCTAACGCTGTGAACCTGTCGTTGTCATAGTCAGGGTGTGCGTGAGGATCGCCAATCACTAATAGATTCATTACCATTGTCTCCTTAGATATCCTATAGCAGCCTCGTTTAGCTGCTCCATAGTATCGAACTCTCTTGCATCAAAGTATTTACAGTATTCCCTACTGTCTGAAATAAAATATTTCCACTTATCTTTCTCATTCTTAAACCTTTCTATTCTACTGTCACTACAAAATGGATTATCCTTTACCCTTCCCATATTATAAGCACTACCCTTTCCCCATACTATCTCCCACTTTATCTCTTCGCTCATTGTCCGGCCCTCTTAGTTCCTTATCGTAACTCCAAGAGTCCTGTTTGATTCTCTTGGAACTCCATTGCCTTACATCTAGGCAGTTAAAGAACGTCTTTATATGTCCAGTAGGATTAAACTTTTTCTCTTCATAGGCTCCACTCCCCTTATCTAATCTTAGTATTATGCCTCTCGGCGCGGTATCGAATTGGTACATTAATCTTATAGCGTACTGATATGCAGCTAACTGTAAGTAGTATGGCTTGTAAACTTTCTTTGAAGTCTTGAAATCAATCACACAAGGCATTCCATTTACGATAGCAACAGCATCAGCAGTACCAGCATAGCTATATTTAGCAGGAATATTCTCGTCATCTTCGTAGTATATCTTCTCCTCGGTAGCTATCCATTCTATTTCATTCTTAGATGCCCACTTAATAAACGCATGGATACAGTTTGAAACTTCTTCATCCTCTTCCGGTATCTCAAGCGGTTCATCCCTTTCCCCCATCTTCCATTTGATTCCTTCACTAATCCAGTGGTGAACCTCATTACCCACATCAGCAGCGTGTTCACTAATCGCCTTTGATGCGGTCAGTATACCCTGATGTATATGCTCTACTACCCTCTGTGGTATGATGAAGGTAGCAGGGTCTGGTCTACGGTATGGCTCAAGAGATTGCAGGAAGAAACCTGCGCCTTCTTGAACCGCCCAATCCACCAAGTATTTCGGAAAGCAAGAATCAATTACCCTAGTAACTGAAGGGATTTTATTCCCATCTACAACATAGGAATGCTTGACATCATCATACTCTAATTCAAACTTTCTACCGTCAGTGTAGGCTATTTCCATGTATCATATTCCTTAGATATATTAGTATCTTCATAGTGTACAATTCTGCCCGTACACATACCAGTGAATATATGCCCTTCAGACGCTCTGTAAGCCTCGTCACGGCCTTTTTAAGATTGATCCTTACCACGGTATAACCCCTCCTCTGTTTGAACTATCTAGCTTTATTAGGTATGAATCCTTAGCATTCCCTCGCTTATCTTTAACTCGCTTCTGGTACGTGTGCAAGGGAGCATGATTAATCTGCTCTCCCAACTCATTGAGAGAGAAAATCCACACCCCATTTTGGGCATCCACATTCACACCATACCTCGATTGTTTATCCCACTGTACCCAGAACACCACAAAGATATCAGGATATAACTTCTTGTATCTTTCGTAATCCTTCCTATTGAAAGACACTGTGTTATTAGGGATGAGATCATACCTTGTAGCCATGAAGAAAGGAGTGCCTTGATGCTTTAAGTCTGCTTTTTTAGTTCCATCCAGAATGAGATCATAAGTATACTTGTTTGTTTTCTTTTCAGGATTTATAATAACATCTAGCCCGATGGATGGGGCAACGGTAGAAACAAAATGATTCTCCATTTTCTCCCCGTGTTTGCACCATGCTTCCTTATCTTCTGTCTCCCTTACCATGGGATATCGTTCTTGTCACCCGCAGGTGCTTTGGGAGCTTCTGGCTGCATCCATTTAGACCCACCAGAACTAGAGCTACCATTACTATTCTGCGCCCATCTTTCCTTAGCTTCTTCCTTAGTTAAGATGTCATAGTCAGCAGTATACTTGCTTATCTGGTCAGAATCCATAGGCCGTACTTCTATATCAACTGCCGGGCCATTCTCTCTGGTGTTCTCTTTACCACCCACCCAGTGCCAACCAGCCTTGGCAATGTACACCTTACCACTCCAATCATCCATCCAGTCAGCAGTCTTACGATCACTTGTCCAAAGACCTGCTTTGTTCTCTACCACATACTTGTCAGCCATTCTCTTACTCTCCCATTTGTTTAAGGTTTGCTCCCATGCGTCAGGAGCGGGTTGATGGTACATCCAATCAGGATCATCGTCTTTGGTTTGCACTGATAGTTCTCCAAAGCTCGACTTCTCTTTGCCATGAGGCGCGTTTAGCTTCCAATACTTCAAACTCTACCATAGATTCATTCAAGTCACTGATATAAGATATGTATTCTTCTGATGAGTAAGCGGTTGATTCCTTCTCAGCTACCGTACCTACTGCTTTAAGAAACTCTTTTGCTTTGATAAGTTTAATGTAATGTGGGGCCATCTTAACATAAGCAGATAGTCTACCATACTCATTATCTGTTTCTGATAGTGCATTGTGTGCAGCTTCAGCAGCTTCAGCGTTATCAATCATCTAAGTCTTCTCCAAATAGTACATTACTATGTGTGGGTTTACGATCATTAAACGTAATTATACCACTTCTGAATGCCAATTGCAAGGTTTCTAGTATCTTTCTTGCTTGGCTCAGTCTCATAACATCTGCCTTCTCATCATTACCTATGTGCAGGTGAGCATGGCATACGTAACACAGAGGTTCAACAAGGAAGTCATCAGCTTTGATGCCCATACCACCAGCTAGTCCTGTCTCTGCCCCTCTCAAGTGGTGAGCTACTACAGTATCATCCTTGATGCCACATTCAGCACACGCTAGGTTCTTACCCACCCAATTGGTATAGTCTTTACAACTCCATCGTTTAGTTTTACCTAGTTGATCTATGTTCATATCTCACATACCCCTGCTGTGCAAGCAACTTCCTGACTTGCGATTGTGTTGTCAGTCTCTTCAACTATCGAACTCCAATCAATACTCTTCGGCATCTTAGCCGATAACTCTTTGTACTTCTGCTTAGTGATGTCCTCATATGGAGCTTGCTCATAGATGTGACCTTCATCAGCAGAGGGCAGAAAGGATATACCATTAACTATATTCCAGTTATCCCATATCCACCAGCCAACAAAGGGCCATTCATCCTCTGGTATGTAGCAAGTCATGGAAGGTTTATGCTCACACCAGTGTTCAGACATCAAGGCCCACATCTGTAGCTGCATCTCTGGGTCTATGTCATGTCTAGTGAGAGCATCCTCCGGGGATTTCATTGGGAATGAAAAGACATAAGCCTCTTTATTAAACTTATCTACCTCGTAAGGTATGCCAGCGTTTATCATTACTTTAGCTAATGGGTCTTTGATATCGTTGCGAACCCTTCTTATATAAAAATTACTATGCCTTGGGTGCATACCGCTGGCTGAATTAACTAGCTGGCTCACAGTACCTGACGGTTTAACACAAGTGATAGCAGTAGAAGGATTTATCCCTAGCTTCTTAGCCCATTTCTTGTTAGTTACTTCAGCTATTAATCTCAAGTTGTGTATTTCTTGGGATGGGAATAACTGAGTAAAGTATTTACAATCCCAGATACCAGTGATGGACACACCAAGTAACCTTTCTTCTTCACAATTTTTCTGCCATACTTTACGCAGGAATCTAAAGTCAGTTAAGCATGACTGTAATGTACCTAGTATAGTGGCAGCCTCAACTTTCTTCTTGAGTGATTCATAGTTGTCACCCGGCCTAGCTACTAGCTCAGTAAGATTGCAAAATTGTGCACTCCTAAGTACGATTTCGCTGCATGGATTTGTGCCGAACTCATGGTCTGTATCTCTACGCTCTGGGGCCATAGCTTTACAGGCTTCACGATTAAATATACCACGCTCACCTGATCTGGATTCATAGATAGCGTTCCACTCTCGCATGAACGCGCCGACATCTGGCTTCTCAGTGTAGCATATACTATTATTGGCTAGTGTACGTTGAGGATTCTCTACATACCAGTTACCCATCTTAGCGTGACGCATACGTTCATCGCTGTGGTTAGACAGGTTAATCATTGCAGTCCTACGTACACCGCCAACTACTACACACTCTCCAATGTAACACATTACATCATGTAGCTCAATGGAGTTTAGTTTCCTACCTGCTGCCCCTTTGAATACATTGGTTATGTTATGTAGCGCGAGTGCAAATGGTTCCGGCCCACTAGCCCTACCGCCAAAGGTTTTCAGTGGCGCACCTGCTGGACGCACCTTAGATACATCCACCTTAGGTACTTTACCACTGTACAGTAGACGAACATACTCATCAAGGGCAGTTGCCCAGCCTAGCTTGGAGTCTCTGACCACTACAACAGAGTCAGTGTCATGGAACTCTTCGGCTACTTCTGGCAGCTTGGCTATGTGCTGACGTTCAACAGAGAACCCAAGACCTGTACCATTCATCTGAATATATAATGATTCACCAAATACTCTGATGTGATCTACTGCTACGTAAGCACAATTGTAAGCACAAACATTCTCTCTGTCTAAAGCAACTCCTGCCGTCATCAAACTTCTCATGGAAGGCATGACATCTTTAGCCTTTATCATCTTCCTAATGGCTGGGATAGAGACAGAAAACTTGTTCTCCATATAGTCACAGTATCTGTCTACTGTCTCTTCCCATGTCTCACGCCTTTGTTTGTCAGGAAGATACCTTGCGTACCTAGAGATAGCAATGTATTCTTCGTAAGGCGTATCAATCATCATAGGACGATCTCAATGTAGTGTTCTCACCATTGTACTCACCATCCTCACCACGATAGGTATCAGCCACAAGCTCTTCAGCCATGATACGTCGAGCAGAGCAGACCTTATCTCTAGCATCTATAAGTTTAGTAAAATCACCAACACTTATATGCTCAACTCTCCACTCGTAATCCCATAAAGAATTACAGAAGGTAGACAAGGCGTCATGCTCATTTTGCAATGACATGAACAACCTCTCACTGTCTGCTAATTTCTGAGCCTTAGTTTTCTTAGCTCGATTAGGTTTTATAGAATGTACCGTCACTTTGATTTCTCCTTGAAGTCATCTGATTCGTCTTCGCCATAGATACTAAACTTGTAGGCTCCGATTGCTTTTAATACAACCCTAGATAGCGCACGTTTCTCTGCCATCTCTGCAACATAGTTACTCTTACAGTTACCACCATCCCCATACCAAGCACTACCGTAAGTTTCGATGGTTATATCACCTACCTTAGCAGTAGCTTTTACAACAGCATAGTCTTTCTCCATTCGTATCCAATCAAACTTAACCTCTATGCCATTGTTATATTGTATCTTCTCGATACCTTGGCGTTTGATAATCCACGTAGATCGATTACCAAACTTGAGTTCAAACAAGTCTTCTACATTGTAAAGGTTGTTATCTTTAACCAACCCATTCATAAACTCACTGCGTAACATAGGTTTCTCCTATTCAGTACCGCCGTAGCTGATTTCCTTTTCTGGTTTAACTCTAACGTGCTTCCACTCTACAACATTACCTTCTTCATCACGAACATACTCAACCTTGTACGTATCGTATACCATTCTACCTTGAGTAACTGTAGTTCCTTCCTCTGGTATGGTTGACATTGTGTATGAATCATTCCAATTATACATCGGATTGCGTATGATGTCAAGTAATTGTCGAACATCTCTCATAGTTTTCTCCTTAAAAATATCTGGGTGTCTGCAAACTCCGCACGACTTCCAGATGTTAGCTAAAATTTAATATAAGAACAGCGATTTATAAAATGTTCTGCATCAACTACAGCCAGAGGTTTCTGATTATTGCGTTTGATTATCAGAAGTGCCTCATGACTACCTGCATTTGACACAGCTTGCTCGTAAGATTTCCATATGCTGATACGCTCTTGGTTCTTACACTCTACTGCATACGGAAACTTAGTTCGTGCATTAGGTGAGAGCATGATGTCCTCACCTGCTGCACCCATTGATCGTGATTGTACATCATCATCCTTGACATTGCAAGCATTAATGATGGCATCACGTACCCATTGTTGTAGCTTTCTGCCTTTGGCTTTAGCCGATTGTGTATTCATATTATCTAGCCCGTTGCCAGAGGTATACCGGGTGCACTCCGGCTCGATACATGACTACTTTCAGGGATTGACTCGCCCGGGGAGGAGGATTCCCAGAATGGAACATCGTATTTAATCTCCTGTTATCTATTATCTCTATGCCATTTTAGAAACAAACCAAATGGCACATGAGGATTGTCTAATTTTAATTCTTCTGCTACGTATGGAGCATACTGTGTACCATATCTCCTACTCCAATGGTAATCACAGAAGTAACTAGGATGGTATTGAGTAGCAAGTTTCTTACATTCTGTATCACTACATCTTGCCATGTAAAACTCCTCTCTTTTGTATAGTCATCTCTTTTCTCCATTGCTTCATCGTAGGTTTAGGATTATACACTAATGATAAACCAAAGTCAATAGATATAGCAGGTTTTTTCTTGGGTGGTTTCCAATAATGATTAATAGACTTACCTAATCTCTGCGTTATAACAGCATTGGCTGTAGACGCATAACCTAAACCACCAACATAAATAATTCTTTCTTTCTTATGGTCTTGTACTTCTGGCCCTCTATAATCTTGGAGCTTAAAGTAAACCTCAAATATATTTTTTCTTGCTCTTAACTTCTGTCTAGTAGTTATATTATTAAGATTATTTATTCTATCAACTGTTTCTAAACATTTATTAAGATAGAAATCTAGGTAGAAACCACCTTTCTTCTTTATATCATGTCCTATTCTATTAGGAATATTTTGTATCTCTTGTACTAACCTAGTTAATAAGTGAGGTTTATAGTATGTCTTCATGTATGGTATTATACCATAAGTAAAACCTTATTGCAAGCGTTGGTTAACAGGAAGGTATCCCAAAGCTAATATTGTATCTCTTATTTCATTAGCTTTCTTCAATACTTTCTCCCTATTTCCTTTTAACCCATAGTCTCTTTTTAACAACACATAGGCTGAAGGTGATCTACTACGCTTCATTCCTAGTAATTCCAGCTTAAGAGCAGACCGTAATGCAAGAAATCTCATTTCGTCAATCACGATATTTCTCCTTGTATATCAATGTATTACAGCATTTGTGTATATAAGTGAAGGGGTATACATTTATGGATGATACAGATAACCGTACACGTAAACTAAAACGAGCCAAACGTAGGAACTGGGTTGCCAAACATAACGAGCATAGGCCCAAGGTACACCGGAGTAAGATCAAACCCCGGCGCACCAGACCTCTTACGTTTGAAGAGCTAGACGAGTTGTAGTCTATCCTCTTTGTACTCGTTCAGTAGCTTTTCAGCTACTGTATCAACGGTAAGATGGATATAATCCTCTCCATTCTCGAATAGATGATACATAATACTTTCCATCTCAGCACTAGAGAACTCTTCGCCCTTTTCTTGGGTGAGTCCTTCTAGTTCTTGTTCTACTTCAATCATGAAGTCTTCAAAGTCCATCATTGATTACTCCTTTTGCTATTAATTTACTGTTACCAACTCCTTTCCATGGAGCTTCCCATACTTCGTATCTGTCCTTACTTATTTGATGATCGTGCCAAAGGTGTGTCCTTATTGCGCCACCCCAACTGGCTGCATAGGTAACTAACCCTGACTTTTTGGTTCCACAGCGTGTAGCTTCGCCCCGACTACCACCTAGTACACCATAAAAGTGACTCATCAGCCTTGCTCCTGTTCAATTAGTGAATCTTCAAGTGAATCATACATACGCCAATTATTGATTAACTCTTCTTCTTCTGCTTCAATTTCTGCTCGCTCGGCTTGTCTAACCTCAAGTTCCCATTGAAAGCGAGGTGTATGCCTTTGCATACTATCACGACGACTAGATTGCGCTTTATAATCAATAGGTTCCGGTGGATCAAGCGGTGGTTCAGAAGTTAAACTTGTTTGTTTGAACTTAGCGAATCCATCTTCTCCATACACATCACTAATAAATCTACTAGTCATAGTTTTTCTCCTTACATAATGTTTCCCCAAGTGACAGATAAGGGGATGATGGTAGTCCAAGGACGGTTATGCAATTATCGCAAATCCATACCTCGTCATTATTCCAATGAGATTCTGCTGACCATTCTTCGTTGCATTCATGGCACAGTCTTGAAGTGGGTTTACTAGTCATTGCTTTGCTCCTGTTCATGTAACCATATCTCCCTATCTTGGATTGCTGTGTTGATGTCAAAGGATAGATTACCAAGGTGGTCGAGGTCTGTCAAATGAATGCCTAGAGAATCTCCGGCACTATCGAATAACCTCATAACAACTATGTCTGTAGCTGGTCTTGGTTCTAGCTTAATATGAACAAGTTGGTTAGATACTTCTTTAGTAAAGTTACTCATGTGGCTCTCCTTTCATCTTTTTGAGAGTGAAGAAATCATGGCCTAGAAATTTCTTAATAGCTGGATGCCTTCTCATCCACAACCTAGCATAAAAAGCTATATGCTCATTTGGAATTTTGTACTTGGCTCCGTCTGTCTTAACCAATGAATCCCATCTGATCCGATTCATTATCAACCAGTGAGAAAACTTTTTATTACCTGACATAAATGCTTCCTGTGCGTAATCATCAAACAGATGGTACACATGAGGATTCCTATTATGGAATCGTATAAACTTTTCTCGCTTGTGTCTCCATTCTGGAGAGCCTAAATTTATTTTCATTTCTTTCTGTCTCAGCTTCAAGATTGACATCCCTTCTGACTCCTGTATATACATGATAGTCTCCTAAGTTGAGTACCGATTATACCACGAAACCACAACGAATACAACCGTAACCTGTTACGTAGGGTAAGTGTTTGATACTAAACACATTTACCTTAATTTATACGTTACTTTTTACCGAGATTTTGTCCTTCTCTCCGTCTCTGTCCGTTCCCCCTCCAGCCGTTGGCTGTTCGCCGTACGGCACGGCAGTGCCGGAACAAGCAGACGGAGCTTGCTCCGACATAGCCGTTCCACGGCAAGAAACCCCGCTCCGCTCCCGACAAAGAACGCTCTCTAATGTACAAACTCGTTCGCGTAACAGCGTCTTGACAGGAGGAAGGAGCAGGGGAGATTCAAGTGGGCCTTTTGTTACGGAGAGGCCCGAACTCCGAGAGGTTAAACTAGTTCAAACATCCGGTAGTCATTACGAACCCGAGCGGCCCAGAGTTTAGTTTTCTGACTCTTGGAACCGAGCGACTTCGTTAGCCATTCCCAAGACTGTGCACAGGCATCGTTGCAGATATCATCCCAATCATCGGGAAACTCGACATCCAAACGAACCTCGGTAGCGACTCGGTTGTTCGCATGCTTCACCGCATCATCACCGAACTTGAGCAGGTATTCCAACAAACCCGCTCGATTCTTTCTGATGCTTTCGTCGATGTCAGCATCACATGTGAAGATCGCATCGAAGTCTACACCGTACAGATCGCGAAGTTTCGATTCTTCACGCTCTCGTTCTTTATCGGAAACATCTTCCTTTCGATTGTTTTTGAGAGCACTCGCGTACAAGCGACCTTGTTCGTATGGTGGGCAATGTAGCATCTTGCCAACAGCAGATACGTTCATCACGTACTGGATGACACGTGCGGCTTGTGCCATCTGTGCTTCTGGATGTACGTAGTCGGTTGTATCTTCTGTTGCGATCTCGACATCATCGCGACCAGAATTAGCGAAGAACATTTTGACGGCTTCCTCGTTCTCCGCTCTGGCGGACTCCTCATTGTAACCGTCAACACCGACCCGACTAGATCGGTTTTTGGCGGCTAATCGCATGCTTGCCCAAAACAAGTTACGACCTGCGATGTACTGGATTTGCTTACCGATCTGCTTAGCTGGGCCGGTAAACTCGGAGTCGATTTCCATTGAATGTTCAAATTTGTTCATTTCAGTATCCTTTGTAGAATTGATTAAAAGAAAGTACTTCAGCTTCACTGCAAGGTTCGCATAACCGATCATCTGTTTTGCGATCCTCTCCAGTCTCGTCAAGTCTCTCAAACTGTGAGTAGACTTCATCCTTACAATCTGGACAAACGTACGTAACTTTGATTAATGCCATCTTGGATTCTCCTCGACCCATTTGTGGGCTTCATTTGCTATTGGTTTATCCCAACCGAACATTGACGCTCCAACGAACGAGCTTTCAACGTGATCTGGTACGCTGTACGGTAGTGGCTGTGCCAAGTTTACTTCTGCGTAGCCTTCTTCACCGTAAGTTATAACGACCTTTCCTTGTTCGGTCGGATGCTTTGCTAATATTTTATACATTTCATTTTTCCTTGATTTGTTCAGTAAACGAATCTTATCACGATACCTTAGACTGCTCAAGTTCTATATGCGTCATTTACATACCTAAAAACGCCATAAAAATTTTAACAGCCTAAGGTTCTCGCAAGCTCGACCTCTTTTTTACGAAAACGACCACAAATACATACAAGCACAGCCAAACAACAAAACAACACATACATAACACGTAATGATATCTACCTTCTCTTGGATAGGCATCTTCTGTTTGGGACGTAACATTTTGTTTCTCCTTCTGTTGCTGTTTAACACCTTATACTTCCCTTCCCCAACAGCAGATAGATTTTCGTGTCAAAGGTCGGCATTTGTACGCCGATTGAGCGTCCGAGCGTATGTTTAGCGAGTGTGTTAGCGAGTATGTTTCCTTTTACTCGGAAATATCTCTGCTATCATCGATCGAAGGAGCATGTGCGACTGAGGAGGTCGTTGCACCGGGTATAGGAGGTGCTGTAGTCTGTTTGGCTGTATCTGTGGTAAGCGTGCTGTGTCAAGCGACCTTAAGGAGCGCAGGCCTCACGTGCTGCCGTTTTGCCGGGACTTAATCGCGATAAATAACCTTTGTTTACCCGTACTATTATACTTCTCCTATAGAGGATACTATATACCTTTACTTAGAATATAATCAATCCTTTTAGGCCTGAGATGATATCCTACCCTCACACACACACGGGGGTTACCTTGGCTATAACAAATGCCTCGGTCGGGCTGTCGTGAATCAAGCCATACAGAAGTCTTGACCCTTCGGGCTTCCATCCCTAACCCAACAACGGCAAACAAATAACACAAACCTCGCGCCCTAAAAGCCCGCGATCCCAGCCACAACAACAGCATAGTTGTCGAGCTAAAGCTCTCCAGCTTTTTCCCGATCTTCTCGCTCTTGCTTGGCTGTTAGGCTGAGAATACTCAGCCACTTCCGTGCCGTTCTGTAAGGTAGGTACAATTCTTACGGAGCGAGGGGCGGTGCCTGTGGCACCCCCATCGGGAAAAAGAATTGTATATATATCCTTCCCATACAGCGAAGGGTAAAATACGTAACATAATCAAACACTAATATACAAATGGATAAAATATTAATAAATGACAGGCACAGCAGGTGGATTGATACTTACTTAGAATGCGGTAATGCTGTAAAAGCAGCCCTAGAAGTAGGTTATGCTGAATCCAGAGCTAAACAGACTGCGTGGGAACTGAAGAATAAGTATTCAGCGGAGATAAACAAACGCAGAGAAAAGATTATGGCTGATATGGCTCCATTAGCCCTGTCTAGGCTAAGACAGCTTATGGAACAGGAGGAATCCCTATCCGTATGTTTGGGTGCTACCAAGGATGCACTGGATAGAATGGGTATGAAACCTGTGGAACGTATAGAAACCACTCATGTACAGAATCTATCTGATGATGAACTTGAACGTGAGATCGAAGCATTAGATGCTATCTACGAATCAACTATCAAACACTGAGGTACAGGAACGTAGGCGGGAGCATAAACGTGAGAGATACGAACGTGCTAGGTTTAACAGGGTAAAAGCCTATGACCCTTACCCTTATCAACAGAAGTTCCACAAAAGTGGCTCAGAGGCAAACCAGAGGCTTCTGATGGCTGCTAACCGCATAGGGAAGTCCTATTGCGGGAGTATGGAACTATCTTACCATCTGACAGGTATATACCCTGATTGGTGGGAAGGCAGGGAATATGACCATCCTATCGTTGCGTGGGCTGGTGGGGTGTCCAACGAAACAACGAGAGACATTGTACAATTTGAACTATTGGGTTCCCCTGATGACCCGGATGCGTTCGGTTCCGGTACTATACCGAAAAACCATATAATAAAGACTGAACGGAAGCCCGGTGTTCCTAACGCCAAATCGGTCGCCCTAATCAGGCACGTTAGCGGTGGGAACTCTTCTTTATTCTTCAAAGCCTATGAGATGGGTGTAGAGAAATGGCAGGGAAGATCAGTAGACTGTATCTGGTTGGATGAGGAACCAAGCAGAGAAATCTATTCACAGGCTGTAACCCGTACTCTTGACAGGAAGGGTATGGTATATATGACCTTCACCCCGGAAGCGGGGATGACTGAGACAGTTGCATCCTTCATGAACAACCTTCAGCCCGGTCAGTCTTTGGTAAATGCGACATGGGATGACGCATCTGAGAAAGTCAAGACTAAAGATGGTAATAATGGTCATCTAAATGAGCTAGTAATGGAGCAGATACTCTCCAGTTATAGCCCACATGAGCGAGAGATGCGGAGATACGGCAGACCATCCATTGGTTCTGGCCTTATATTTCCGATCAATGAAGAGAAATTAATGGTTGATCCGGTGCATATAGAGGATCATTGGCCTAGAATAGCAGCAATAGACTTTGGTTGGGATCATCCGACAGCAGTAGTTTGGGGTGCTATTGATCGTGATGAGGATGTATTTTATGTCTATGATTGCTATAGAATGTCGAAAGCGTCACCCTCTGCTCATGCAGAAGTTATACGCTCTAGACCCCATTTTATCCCCATTGCTTATCCCCATGACGGTAATAGACGAGATTCTATGGGTAATCCCGGTCTGGCTGACCAGTATCGTAATCTAGGTTGTAATATGAGGCTGGATCACTTTACTAACCCACCTGCATTGGGAGAGAACAAAGGTGGCAACAGTATCGAAGAAGGTTTAATGGCAATGATTCAGGCCATGGAAAATGATAGGTTCAAGGTATTCAGCACCTTGTCGGATTGGTTTGAGGAATTCAGGATGTATCATAGGAAGGGCGGTAAAGTTGTACCATTACGAGATGATCTAATGTCTGCAACACGCTACGCTTTTCAATCACAACGCTTTGCTATAGCTGGGGAAGACCCAGCATGGACAAAGGATGTAGCTTACGGTAACTATGGAATTGTTTAATGGCGAGAGAAAAGATAACTGAAGACGAACTACTGGCTAGGATCAGCGATGAAATCACTGAATCTTTAGGCTATGGTGATGAGATATCCAAACAGCGTGAAGCTGCTATGGAGTATTACTATGGTCAGCCATTCGGCAATGAGGTTGAAGGTAGAAGTCAGTTTGTAGACTCTACGGTACAAGATACGATAGAATGGATGAAGCCTTCATTGATGCGAGTATTTGCATCCGGGGACGAAATGGTTAAGTTCACTCCTCATGGCCCGGAAGACGTACAGATGGCTGAACAGGCAACTGATTACGTTAATTACGTTTTTACAAAAGACAATCCGGGTTGGGAGATACTCTACTCTTGGTTCACGGATGCCCTTCTATCTAAAAACGGTATTGTTAAAGTCTGGTGGGAAGAGTATGTTGAGTCCGAAAGAGAGGAGTATACTCGACTAAACGAAATGGAGTTAGCTGCTTTACTCTCTAATCCAGATGTTGAAGTAACAGAACATACTGAATATGATGACATGGAGAATGGTGTACCTGCCATGTTAAATGATGTTGTATTAAGTAGGACATTATCCAATGGTAAGGTTAAGATAGAGAATGTACCACCTTCTGAGTTCCTGATTTCCAGAGAATCTAAGACTATACAGGATGCTAGATTTGTCTGTCATCGAGTCTTGAAAACTCTTTCCGAACTAAGGGAGATGTATCCTGATGAGTCGCTTGAGGTAGAAGATTTAACTGGCGGTGACGAGGATATGGGGCATTTGTTTGGGGAATCTCAAGCAAGGTATGATTTTGATAATAGCAATAACTTCGGTTTTAACGATAATGCAGCATCTGAGGATGCCTTGAAAGAATATTGGTTGCATGAGAGTTATCTAAGAACTGACTATGATGGGGATGGTATTGCCGAACTCAGGAAGGTATGCACTGTAGGCTCCAAAGTTCTTGCCAATGATGCGATAGATTCAGTACCATTTGTATCTATTACACCTATAAAGATTCCACATAAGTTCTTTGGCCTGTCTATTGCAGACCTTGTTATGGATTTGCAGTTAATTAAGAGTACGCTGATGCGTAATCTTATGGACAATATGTACAATCAGAACTTTGGCAGGTATGCGGTATTAGAAGGACAAGCAAACTTAGATGATTTGCTCACACAACGTCCGGGCGGTGTAGTCAGGGTTAAATCACCCAATGCCGTCACACCTCTTGTAACACCACCTTTAGAGCCTTATTCATTCCAGATGCTTGAATATTTGGATGGGGTAAGGGAATCTAGGGCAGGTGTATCACGTATGTCTCAGGGTATGAATGAGAATGCTCTGACATCGCATACAACTGCAACTGCGGTTAATGCAGTAATGACTGCTGCACAGAGTAGAGTAGAACTTATAGCCAGAAACTTTGCAGAAACTGGCGTAAAAGACTTAATGCGTACAATTTATGAGCTTGTGCATAAGTATCAGGATAAAGAACGTGTTATTATGCTACGTAATAACTGGGTTCCTGTGCGCCCTGATGCGTGGAAAGATAAGTATGATTGCACTGTAAGTGTTGCACTAGGTAACGGAAGTAAAGATCAACAGATGATGCACTTATCTCAGATGCTGTCATTTGCTGGAGAATCAATGAGAGGTGGACTACCTATTGTTAATGTACAGAATATGTACAATCTAGGTGCTGCACTTGTCAAAGCAATGGGATTCCAGAATGTAGATGATTTCCTGACTAACCCAGCAACAATACCCCCGCAACCTCCACAACCATCTCCAGAACAACAGATGGCTCAAATGGAGATGCAGGTGAAACAGAAAGAACTAGAAATTAAATCCGCTGAAGTCCAAATAAAAGCACAGAAACTTCAGCAGGATGCTCAGAAAGATGCTGTAGATACGCAACTTAAAGTTGCAGAACTCAAGTTAGAATCACAACAGAACAGACCTGTCGCTATAGGAGCAACATAAATGCCAATCAGAAAGAAACCTGGGCCGAAAGGTGGTTTCGTAGCCACTTATGGCGGTGTAACTAGAAATTTTAAGACCCGCGCTGCTGCTGAGAAGTGGGCTAAAAAGTACAAGAATCCGAAGCGAATGAGTCGGGTGTACTGAATTTGGACATACAACAAAGAGAGGAACACGCTAAACGCCTCCTCAACGATGAGTTACTACAAGAAGCATTTGACACTTTAAGAGAAGAATTAATGAATCGCTGGTCACACAGTGGTTCGACAGATTTGGAAGCCAGAGAATCTATATGGCTTGCAATAAGACTGCTTGAAAAAATTGACGGTCATCTAAAGTCCATAGTTGAAACTGGACACATGGCTAAAATGATGGAAAAGCAACACCCGTATATCTGATAGAGGAATTTAATTATGGCGGACAAGCAACCTGCCCCGCAAGCACACGAAGAACAAACGCAACCCGGTAGTATATGGGAAGCGCAAGAGGCAATACTCAAGATCGAGGAATCCGAAAGGGAAACTCCAGAAACTGAGGAAGCCACGCCTACTGAAGAGGAAGAGTCTCAACCCATAGCGGAAGACGAATCATTAGAAGAGGAAACCGAAGAGGAAGAAGAAGCTGATGAGGCTGAAGAAGAATCTGAGGAACCCGATGAAGAAGACGAAGAGGAACTACTGTACGCTGTCAAAGTAGATGGCGAAGAACAGGAAGTAACCCTTGACGAGCTTATGAAAGGCTATAGTCGCCAATCGGATTACACCAAAAAGACGCAAGAGTTGTCTGAAGGTCGCAAAGCTATTGAACAATTATATGGTCAATATAACCATGAGATCAATGCAGTGCAACAGGAGCGTCAGCAGTACATATCAGCCTTATCTCAAGTTATAGAACATTCAGTAGCAGGTCTTGATGCCTACCAAAATATAGATTGGGAGACACTAAAAAATGAAGACCCTATTGATTATTTAACTAAGAAAGAAGAACAGTCTGCTATGCAAAACCAAGTTGCGTATAATATGCAGCAACGAGAGCAAGTAGTATTAGCGCAAAAACAACAGCAAGCTCAACATCGAGAACATTTCCGTCTATCCGAGCAACATAGATTGGTAGAGGCTTTACCAGAGTGGTCGGATGCGGATACAAGGACACAGCTTACTAATGATATGCGTGAGTATGCTCTTAACAATGGTTTTACTGAGCAGGATTTAAGCGGACTTATTGACCACAGATACTTCTTAACACTTATGAAAGCGCAGAAGTATGATGCGCTACAGAAATCTGATGTCAAAGCAAAAAAGGTTAAGAACAAACCTAAAGTTGTTCGTGCTGGTTCTCCTAGAGGGAAGAAGGCTACTGATAAAAAACAACGTACTGTTAAAATGAAGCGTCTACAAAGTACGGGCCATGTCGATGATGCGGCTTCTATTTTGGAAGATATGTTTAATTCTTAATAAGGAGAATAACAAATGGCAATTGCTACAAACACATCGCTAACATATAGTTCCGTTGCGATTCGTGAGGAC
>VTLG01003532.1_pt1 | contig 32867 bp, 62 predicted proteins | sample 4694571 | NCBI WGS metagenome assembly VTLG01 (sample SAMN12604809, study PRJNA352737) | marine metagenome | biome: ENVO:00000447; feature: ENVO:00000209|ENVO:00000569|ENVO:01000036; material: ENVO:00002151; isolation source: viral sequences binned using virsorter ...
ATCTTCGTGCTATATTCTTATGAAGATATTCTTCATTAGAATGTCGTTTATTAGAATCACCTTTAATAGTTAAGTATTGATCTTTAACCTCAAGAGATAATTCATCTTTTTTAAAACCAGCAACTGCTAATTCTATAGTATATTTATCTTCTCCTGCTTTAACAATATCATAAGGTGGATAATCATTACCAGCTAAGACATCATTATTTTGTAATGCTACCATATGATCCATCAAATGATCAAATCCTATAGCATATCTATTTATATTATGAAATAGACTCATCTTTTTCTCCTTTATAAGCGAGTTATAGAACCCTTAATTGGCATTCTATAGTGTAATTATGACACACTTTTCTATAAAAGTCAAGACTTTTTTGCACTTAGTATACAATATAGTTGAGCATTATCAATATCGTATACCTCTTTAATTTCTTCTAGAACTCTTTCTTTTTCTTCTTGACATTCTTCTTCTGTATCATACTCTTCTATTTGTAATTGAGGATCACCATTAAAAGAAACAAGCATATATAATAGCCATATTGTTTGCATTTAAGTATCACCTTTTCCAGATTCTTCTGAAAAATATTTATTAAATTTATCTTCTTCACCATCATACTTTTCACTATCATCAGGAGGTGTTCCTTTACGTGTTATGTTTGCCCATATACCTGAATATTTTTCGTTTACATCTAACCATTTATCTGCTTCCTCTAATGAATCAGGAACAATAGCTTCAGTAGGACACTCTGGTTCACAAACTCCACAATCTATACACTCATCAGGATGAATTACTAGCATGTTTTCTCCCTCATAAAAACAATCAACAGGACACACTTCTATACAGTCCATATACTTACATTTTATACAAGCTTCAGTTACTACATATGTCATTATATATCCACCAATTCACAAACACCTGCAGTACAGGCAAGTTGTTGTGATCCTTTCGTATTATCTTCTGTTTCAAATTCTTGTAACTTATTCCAATCAATATTTGTTGGCATAGCTTTTGCTAACTTTTTATAAGTCTTCTCATCTATATCCTGATATGGTGCTTGTTGATATGTATAATCAGAGAAGGGTAAGAAAGATATACCACTTACATGTTCAAAGTTTTCCCAACACCATGCACCTACAGAAATCCATTCTTCTTCTTTAACACTAATAGTTACAGAAGGTTTATGTTCACACCAATGTTGTGCATACTCTTTCCATATATCTAATTGCTCAAGAGCAGTTATATCTTTTCTGCATACTGAACCTTCAGGAGCTTTCATAGGAAATGAAAATATAGTAGTATGTTCTGGTTTCATTACATCAGGTTCATTAGGTATACCAGATGCTTTCATAAATTCTGTTAGTGGATCTTTATTATCTCCTCTAACTGTTCTAATGTAATAAGGATTATGTCTGGCATGAATACCACTAGCACTATCAACTAATTGACTGACAGTACCTGAAGGTTTAACACAAGTGATAGCAGTTGATTGTGGTATGCCTAATTTTTTAGCAAGTTCTTTATTGGTTTCAATCGCATGATTTTTTAAATGTTTTAATGTAACACCAACACCAGAAAACGAACCATTTAATTCAGGACAATCCATAATGCCTGTAAGAGATACACCTAATAATCTTTCTTCTTCTGTATTATTCTGCCATCTCTTTCTTAGGTAGCCAAAATTTGTGAAGGTAGATTGTATTGTACCTAAGATAGTAGCTATTCTTATTTTATTTTTTAAAGTTTTAGCAGTATCTATAGAACGACATACAACTTCAGTTAGATTACAGAATTGATTTGGTCTAAGAATAATTTCACTACAAGGATTAGTACCAAAATCCCAATCAGCATCTCTTCTACCATTCTCACTAGCTTTCTTTTGTGCAGATACTCTATTAAATATTCCACGTTCACCTGATTTACTTTCATATAAAGATAACCATTCTTTCATAAAGACACCAGCATCAGGTTTTTCTGTATAAGCAACAGAGTTATTAGCTAATGCTCTTTGTGGATTATCATTCCACCATTCACCTTTCTTAGCAGCACGTATACGTTGGTCTGATAAATTAGATAAAGATATAAGTGCTGACCTACGAACACCACCAACTACTACAACTTCACCTGTCTTACATACAATGTCATGGCATTCCATAGAGGATAATTTTCTACCTCTTGCACCTTTAAATTTACTAATAGTAAAATCAAATAAATCTACTAAAGGTTGAGGACCACTTGCTCTACCACCAAATGTTTTTAATCTAGCACCTGCAGGTCTTACTTTTGTTACACTTACTTTTGGTATTCTACCTGTATAAAGATAAGATATTAAATCTCTAAATGCTCTTGCCCATCCTTCTTTAGAATCAGCAACAGATACAACATCATCTGTATTTTCAAACTCTTGATCAGGTATAGTAGGTAGCTTATCTGCATACTGTCTTTCAACAGAGAAACCTACACCTGTTCCATTCATAAGTATATATAACACTTCATCAAATGCTCTTGGACTATCAATAGGAATATAAGAACAATTATATCCTGCTATATTCTCTCTATCTAATGCTCCACCTGCAGTCATTAATGCTCTCATGGATGGCATCACTTCAAGTGATAGTATAGCTTCTTCTATTTCATCCCATTCTTTATTTTTAATAACACCTTTATAATTTGTACTCATATGATTTTTAAAATATGATATTAATCTACCTACAGTTTCACTCCATGTCTCTCTTCTACCTTCCTCTTCTAACCATCTTGAATACCTAGACATATGTATAAATGATTGGTATTCAGTAGGTAAATAATTACTACCCATTAAAGATGCCATCTATTTTTCCTCTCCATATTTTAATTCTAATATTAATTCTGCATAATGAATTACTTTTTCTATATCTTTTTTACCTTCACCCTTTGTCTTATGTCTAGTTATGTATTTTACCACATTTCCTTCTAGAAAATCAAGATTATTTTTAACAATATAATCTATTGGTTGTATCGCACAATTTTTATAATGATCTCCACCTATTTGTTTATTAGTAGCGTTGTCATATTCATACTTATACGTACCTTTTATTAATCTTTCTTCAGCACTTCTTCTTGCCATATACTCATCATACCTCTCATTTTTTATCGAAGACTCTTTTAATTCTTTGTCTGACATATCCTATCTCCTTTGAGTTAATTACTTTATATGCAAAGCTTCTTGTATATTCAGGACTAAGACCTGCATTATAACACACATCCTCAAAATCATCACACGTTACACCCACACTACAGAAAAACCATGCACGTGCTCGTTCTCTCTCAATACTTGTTTGAGGAGTCTCAACTTTACTCTTTGTTTTAGTAGCATCTAACAATGCTTGTAGTATAACAGATAAAAATAAAACTCTTTCAGGATGTTCTTCATTCTTAGAAGATACATCCAATGTTATACTGAAATAGTCTTCTTTCATTTATCATTTTTCTTTTGGACTTATCTCATCTTGAAATGTATTTTGCAACATATAAATAGCTTCTTCATTTTCAGCAGCTTTTTTTATTTGCTTAATAAATTCATCAATAACTTGGGGATGTTCTCCTATACCCACAGGATGTTCCAAGTATATACGTGCAGTAGAAATAGCTTTATCTCTTTGAGATTCAAACTCAGATAATGCTGATTCATACATTGACTTTTTTATTGACATCTTTTACCTCCTTTCTTTCTACAGGTCTAAAAAATTTACCACCTATATAATTGTTATAAAACTTGTGATTATCTGAACCTTCAACACAAGAAGTTAAAACATTATGTTTAACTTGATAAGCTAATTCATAATATTTTAAACTTCTTTTATTTTTAAATTCATCAATCACTTCAAACTTAAAACTTTTTTTTCCTAATTTTTTTATATCTTCTTTTAAATGTTTTGAAGAACCCATGTAAGATTGCCAACGTGATTTTCTTTTAGATTTACCAATTAAATATTGTTTACAACCTATATATTTTCTTCCTGTTTTTAAATTAGTAATGATATAAACAAAACCAAACTTCTCAAGATCAGGAATAAAAGATTTATCTGTTCTTAAATCTAACCAATGATTTACCAATCTATAATCTCTTCTACATTAGGTTCTTTAGAAACATTCGTAAGAAACCTATGACCTTTTGCATAATCAAATACACGTAACCCTTTACCTTGATTAGCATCACTCCAACAAGTACGCTTATGTGGACAATACAAACAACCAATAGCAAGCTTACGATTACCACTACTTCCATCAGGTAAATCAGAATAACACCTATCAGGTGGAGTATCTTTGTCCATAATTCCTTTAAGATATTTAATTCTTTCTTTAGCATTTATCATTTCCAATGAATGAACAGGTGTTAAACATATATGTCCATGTTGTTTATCTATAGCTAAAAAAGCAGCTTCATCTACTCCATTGCCTTCAGCATAAGCTGAAATCTGTGCTATATAACCAAAGGGATCATCAGAATATAAAGTTTTCTTAGCAAACTTTTCAAAACTTCTACCTGAAGCACTCTTACAATCAACAAGAACATCATCAATCATACAATCTTGATGTCCTTTTATACCTTCTACATCAACTTGTTTTTGCTGATCAGTTACTTTATGTCCTGCTAATTTACAGAATAATATTAATAAATCTTCAAGAATATGACCATATAGAAACTTTATACGTGTGCTTGGTTCTAAAGGTCTAGGTTCTTCCTTTGAATTTTTATCATACCAGAGTTGCCTAGTAGGTCTACCTATAGAAGATAGTCTTAAATTACGTGTAGTTCTTGGTTTTTCTTTTAAGAACTCAGTAATAGTTTCTTTTAAAGAAGAAGTAAATGTTTCTAAATGTTCTTCTAATTTTTCTTCATTTAATTCATTATCAATGAGAGGATCAAATAAAGCATTTATATCTTGTACTAAAGTATCTATTGTTTTCATAGTATATAATGGAGAGACACTCGTTCAGTAGCATCTCTCCATCCTTTCTTGGTTGGTTAAGAAGCGAAGGATACTTCCTCATCAGATTCTTTACTTACGAATCCATCAGGAACTACTTCAAAAGCTTCATCTGCATCAGCATCTACATTATAAGGTATTAAGTTAGTTACCTGTACTGCTCTAAGATCAGCAGATGTTCCAGAACGACCTTTGAACTCCCATTCATATGTACTATAAAGTACATTGACTCCTGAACCATTACCAATTAATGTACCTATCATGTTACGCTTTTGTGCGTCAACCACTTCAGGTGCTTTATTCATGTTACCATCTTTACGTCTAACTTTACGTTTAACAGTAACAAAATCTCCACGATCATCTCCTTTATTCTTAATATCGAGACCATCAGCTTTAGCAATCTCAATATTCTTTTTATCAAGATTACCCACGTCTATTGACCATACTCCATCTGAATCAAATGTAGTATTTGGACTTGTTATGCTTGCCCAATAAGCATTTCCTTTAACGACACTCATAGGTGTACTCCTTTTCTAGTTATTAATAAAGTAATTATGACATATCTAATTAGAAATGTCAATAGTTTTTTTCCATATAAAAGTATTTTTTAATTCTAATATCTTGGACATCTCCATCCTTGATATTAAATCTTTTTTACCCTGATATAATCTACCCCAAACTTTGTATTCAGCATCCTTATAACTAAAAACTCTGTCATTTCTATCAACAAGTTTATGTGATAAGTCTACTAATTCTTTTGTATCACAAAATACAAAATCTTTTATTCTTTCAAACACTATGTAGTCAGCATTACCATAGAGCCAACCCTTATCACCCATAGTATTTAAAAATTCTACAACGATCCAAGTATCATCAGGTACTCTACTTTTATTCCCTGTCCTTATTGCTTTTACATCAACGCTAAACTCCTTTCCTTTTTTTGTTAATACTAAATCAATGTGCTCCTTTATATTTTGTTCTTCAGAAGCAATTAGTATAGTATAATCTCTCTTCTTTGCTTCCCTAACAAAATAATTTTCTACTGCTACACCACGTTTGATATAATCAGCATGATCTTTTCTACCTTTAAACTCTTGTACTAATGTGTCTGTGCCCATGTCTTTCCCACCTTCCATTCATTATCTAGAGGACATTTCATTTGTAGTTGTATCTCAGTATCTTTCATAGCATCTTTAGTTATCCTTCCAAATTTATTAATATCTTTATTAGCTACTTCAAATTGATATTCATCATGTATAGACGCTATAAGCTTGGCATCTACACCTGTTCTTCTAATACGCTTAGTCATATTAATTAACCATAACTTGCATACTACTGCTCCAGCACCCTGTATAAGGGTGTTTAAAGCACTATGTGGGCTACGTATTCGTAATAACCTACCATCTATACCCTTAATAACACCTTTAGAAGATGCTTTGGTAACAGAATCACGTACTCTTTTAAGAGCAGGCATATTAGAAAGGAATTTATTAATTAATATTTGTCCTTCCTTTGCACCTGCTCCAACAATCTTACCTATCTTAGATGCACCTGCACCATACATGAACGCATATATAAATGTCTTTGCCTGATCTCGATTAGTTAATCCTGCCATTTTCATATTAGCTGTATGGACATCTCCTGTTAATAATATATCTGTAAACTTTTTATCATTCATTAAATGAGCAAGACATCTTAATTCTAATCCACTTGCATCAGTACCTACTATAGAATGAGTATAAGGATTGTCAATAGTCCAACAATCCCTACACTCTTTTCCATAGGGAGAACGAACTGCAGGAACTTGAGCCATGTTAGGTGAATGATGTGCCATACGACCTGTAATAGTTTTTAATGTATGTACTCTCCCATGTACTCTACCATCTGTATCACTACATGCTTCTATCCATGACTTAATTTGTGCTATACGTTTTTGTAATAATAAAAATCTTGAAAACTTTTTAGCTTCAGGTATATCTAAACTATCTAATACTTCTTCGCTTACTATTATGTTACCTTTATCTGTATGATGTGTTGGTTTCCAACCTAAATTTACTAATTGTTCTGCAATCTGTTGTCTTGAACCTATATTAAATGGTATGTATTTTGTTTTTGTTTTTAATTCTATAACTGTTGGATCAAAATGTGTTCTTCCCCATTTTTCTAAACCATAAGCTTCATCTTTTAATTGATTATATAAACACATAGTCTTCTGTAAATCTAAAGCAAATCCATTTGATTCTTGTTGATTAATAATTAATCTTACTTGATGTTCAAGATTGATAGAAGATTTAGAAAATCCTTTACCTTCTTGTTGTAAATGCTCATATAATTTATGAGTTATATTCACATCTTGTTTACAATACTCTAACATATCATCTGTATATATATCAAAAGTTTCTACTTCTCCTTTAGGCATTTGTAATTTCTTACCCCATGCTTCCAAGCTATGACCATCATCTCTAATAGGATTAAATAATTGTGATAGTATTAATGTATCTATAATCTGACTAGGTTTTATATTTGTATTTAATAACTTATTAAGAATAGGTGCATCAAAAGATAATCCATTATGCATAATAAATTGATCTACTCCATGTGACCAATCTCTAAAGCCATGCAACAGGTCAGGTGTAAAAGGATATACCTTACCTGTATCTACATCTTTAGCTACTATACAATGTATCTTTGTTGCATCTAAACTATCTGTTTCTATATCAACTACTGCTTTCATTCCCATCTCCAAATCTACATTCTGGTCTGGCATCCCAATCAGAATCTTCTGTTGCACCACACCAATTACATTCTTCATCTTTACCAATAGACATTTCTGTTTCTTCTACAGGACAATAGTGATCCCACATTTTATCTTTAGGTAGGTAAACCATTACAAAAGAATCACATTGAGGACAATGTAAATTTGTTTCTATACAGTACTCAGCATCTTCTTCTTCAATGTCATGGTCGCCACCCCATATTAATTCTGTATTACAATGCCAACATTTCATTAGAAGGTTGTCTCCTCTGTATTATTATCATCTACTTCATAAGGATTAGAAATTTCTTTCATACGACCTGTCTCTCTATCATAAAATAAGTGTGTAGCTATACCTGTATCTCCTGTATATCTATTCTTTAATATACGTATGGTAGTTGTATTGGCTAACACTTCATCTTCAGCTTGTTGATCTCTCTCTAATGCTATAACACTATCAGATAGGTGAGCAATAGAAGCTGATCCACGAAGATGTGATAGAGAGACTTCTTTACCATCCTCATGTCCTCTATCTCCTGTAGGTCTACGTAAGTGTGACACTAATAATAATCCTATACCTGTTTGTTCTACTAATGAACGTAACTTAGTCATAAGAATATCAATAGATTTTCTTTCATCATTATCTTCCTGACCTGATACAAGAATAGATAGATGGTCAAGGAATATCCATTTACAATCCAATGCCTGTGCCATGAACCTAACTCTTGAAAGTATTTCATCATTATTAATAGAACCAAAGTGATCAAAAGCAAAGAACCTACCTGTACCCACAGTATTATCAAACCATGTATCTAATTCTTCTTGACTATACTTCTTTCGTATCTCATTAATATATAGTCTAGCATTAGCATCTACTGACATGATATTAAAGGTAGTATTTTTTATACTTTCTTCTAATGCAAGTATACCTACATTATCATTTGTATTCTTTAACATATGATACATTAACTCTCTCATAATAGAAGACTTACCCATACCTGCACCACTTGTAAAGGTAATTAACTCACCTGTACGCATACCATAAGTCTTATCATTTAATTTAGTCCAAGGATATAAACAGGTTTCACAATACTCTTCTTCAAATATTGTAGATTTTAAATCCTTTAGATTAACTATTCCTGCAGGAGTATAAGGTTGTGCATTCCACCATGCTCTAGTAAATTCTTCACGTTTATTTACTTGTAAATATTCATTCGCATCTTTGTATTCCATATGCATAATCTTACATTTGTTAGGTGAAAATAATTGTGCTACCTTTTCACTTGCTTCTCTACCTTGCTTATCCATATCAAATGATATAACTATTTGATCAAAGCTATCAAGATATTCGAATGCTTTTTTACAATCTCTTAATGCTGAACCTGCTCCTGTCTTAATAGAAACACAAGCCCACTTACTACCTAGTAATTCGTAAGCAGACATAGCATCTACTTCACCCTCAGTTATAGTTATGTACTTACCATTAGGAGCAAAGATATTCTGACCAAACAATAATGCTTCAGTCATACTACCTTCAACCCACATATCTTTAGTAGAAATATTACGTACTTTATTTCCTATATTATTTCCACTCTCATCAAAGTATTTATAGATGTGGTGGGTATTCATGTTTCCATTTACCTTCACATCTGTATTATATTTTTGTGCAGTTTCTTTAGATATACTACGTTCAGTTAATGCACCTAAAGTACCTACAGTTTTTATATTACTCTCTCTCTTCATAGGTATTACTGTTTCTACTTGCATACTCTCTCCAAATCTAGTTTCACAGACAAAGCAAAAACTATATCCTTCTGAATGTCTGACGTTTCCATCACTAGACCCACACTCAGGACAAGCACCTCTGTCTAACCATTTTTTATCCATTTACTATTCCAATTCATCAAATGAATTATCCCACAATTCTTCTACAAAGTCAAGTTTATCTTGCATAACTTCTTTAGTATCTCTTCTAGCGAAGTCTTTAGCTTCTTCTAAATCATATCCTTCTGTTAGATATTCCTTTAGAAACTCACGATAAACTTGACTTTGTTCTTGTTTCCATAACTCATCAGTCATTATTACGTTTCCATGCTCTTGGATCGTCAGAAAATACATGATCACCCCAATGATTAGGATAGTGGTCACCTTCTCTGTCTGCTTCAGCAGATATTTTAGGTGAGATACCATACAATTCTTTCATGTCATCTATTAAATCTAATAGTTGTTCTATTTCCCAAGCAGTTACATACTTAATGCCTGATTCTCTATAGTTTTGTAGAAAGTCATTACCTGCATTAAAAATATCAAGCAATCCTTTCTTTTGTTTTTCATCTAAAGTCATCTCTGCTTTAGGTGTTGTTGCTGTAGCCATGTTATTTCTCCTTTCATATGCTTTAGCTTCGTCTTCTATCCATTGGATAAAACTATTTTTAGACATCTTTTCTTCCTTTCTTTTTTCTAAAAGTTTTCTTTGTGTACCATCAAAGTCAAACCAAAATCCTCTGGCATCACTCATCTTTTTTCTCCTCTATATGTGTAGCATCAGGATTTTCGTTAGGCATAGCCCACCCTGATGGTGTTGTATAATGGTCATTATGACCTGCTCTTTTTCTTTCTTCATGTAATGCTTCTGTTAATTCTTTTATTCTTATGTAAGCATTTTGTAATTGTCCTTGTAAATCTTTTACATTCTTACGTAACAATTCTACTTCATTAAATCTAGTCATCATCTTCCTTGTCCTCTATATTTTTTCCATGTTCTACGTTTATGTTTATTTAATGGTCTGCTCAAAGGTGAACGACCAATAGTAGTTTTCTTTCGTATATGTTCTCTTCTATGTATAAAATTAATTCTCATCATAATCCTTTAAGTAAAATAAATGTGTTCCTATTTTAGTAATAAAGTAAAACTCATCTGCCCATTTAGGATATACATATACTGCATGATAATGTGTAGCACCTAGTGTATCATGTAATTCTACACCATTCAAAGCAAAATCAGCTATTGTATATGCGTCTGCTTTAGCTTTTATATTTAACATACGTTCATGTTTTCCATCACAGTAATATGAAAAAGCACATCTGTTTTTTACTATATTATTCTTCCAATATACACCATCATGCACAACTTTGCAAATAGTATTTGGAAAATCTTTTCTTCTTAATCGTTCAAGTATCACATTAGCTACTGCTAGTTTACCTTCAAAACTTTCTGATCTTGCTTCAAAGTATACTGCTTCAGCTAAACAATCTCTTCCATCATCTGCCATTACACTTATTGTCCAAGCATATAACATGAGGATAGCTATGAAAAAATAAATACTTCCTATTACATATCTCATTTCTTAATAACTTTCCATTTAGTTTTTAGTTCCTGTCTATACCCAAAGAAATCACTACACCAATCTCCATGTCGTAGATAATGGTTTATCAGTCTTATATAACCCTCAACATTTGCTTTCTCTGCTATAGCTCCCTTATCTTTTTCTCTAACTCTGCGTTTAAGAGAAGGTAAAAGTTTCTTGTTATACTCTAACCATTCTATTACATTTCTTGCATTAAATGTAGCATCTTCTCCTAATTTTAGTACACTCTCATGTATCTGTGATCTATGCATTATTTTTCTCCTTTAAGTTAATTTGTGGGCGAGAACTTGGTCTGCATTTCGTTGAGTTCTCATTAAGTGAATTGCCCTAGGATAACCTATCACACCCACACTCTATTGTACTCTCATAATTTTTAATCCATCATCTTCAAATGGTTCCATATCAACACCAGTTTTTATATATAATCTAGAGATATATGCTTTTGCATCTGCTTCTGTTTTAAAAGTTATAGTATCTCCATTAAAATGTGTTAGATGTTCTATGATAACATCTTCATCTTCTGTTGGATAACCTATTACAAACATTATATTACTCCAAACGTACCTAAAAACATCATAACTATAATATATAGCACCCATAGTAATACAATATACTTACATAAGTCAAATACTTTTTTTAATATTAAATTAATCATTCTTAACTTCTTGATTTATATAGTGTCTTTTCAAACAAGCCCTTACAAAATCATAGTGTTGTCTGTATATCTTCTGTGCTTTGGGTAATCTTTTTCCATCTCCCATGATGTCATGTAAATCATGGTAACTCCATTGCATAGTAGACCTACGAAACATTTCTTCTGCTATTTCTCTAACAATACTTTTATAAATTTCTCTGTCTATGGTAACAGGTTTAAATTCTGTTGGTTTAATTATATTACTTTCTCCAAACATCATATCATCTGTCATCTTTATTCTCCTTCTCTTTCAAATTCATTCCAATCTACCTTTTCTTCTACAATATAAGGTATTTGAATAGGTTTGTTGTAAACTTCTCTTGTCCATGATTGACTATATAATTGGTTCATAATTCTTTTAACACTTGATTGCATACCTAATGACAATCCTATGTCTTTTAATCTATTAAGTTCTCTTATAAAATAAGGTACTTCTTTTTTATTAAAATATAAATTAACAGATAAATCATGACAATAATCTATGTAATCAGGTTTACCTACATCTACATTATGTACTCCTATCATACTAAAAGTTTCTTCTAATAAAAACATTGCCCAAGTTTTAACTCCTACATGAACATGAATTAAATCTTCTCTTTCCCATAACTTATCTTTATCTGTAGCTATTTGTAGTGTCATTATATTTTCTCCATTTCTAATCTCTATATCCAAACATTTCAACATCTTTACCCATTATTTTACGACAACCTGTGGGCATCTCATCACATTCAGGATAAGATGGACAACCTAGATGCTCATCAAATTCTATTACTTCTAATTCAGGTTTTAACTTTTTATGTTCTTTTATAAATTTTAAAGCACCTTTTTTAGATTTAAAACCTACATCAACTTTATATACTTTAACCATTTTCAATCTCCTTTTAATTCTTCTAAATTAAATTCTACTCTATCTTCCATACTGTTGTCAACCATTATTACATTTCTTATATCGTCTTTAAAAAAACCATAACATTCTAACTCTGGATTACATTGTTGTAGCACTTCTATTATTTCTTTTACTTTCATTCTACTTTCTCCTTAAATGTATGACCTAACCCACACTCCCATGCTTCTGATTTTACCCAGCTTGTCATACACATTAACTCTACAAGTTTAGGTCTTAGATGTATGTCATAGTCTGGCTCATCTGCAAGTCGACAAGCTACTTCACTTATAAAATCTCTAAATTGTTTTTCCATTATACATTCTCCTTCTGATCTTCATGTACTATACTTACATTACGCAAGTATACTTCTATTACCTCAACATAATTATTAAACATATCTTGTCCTGCTTTAGTATAATTATATACTTCATCTTCATCTTGATAAACATACTTGTCATATTTATCACCAAGTTTTTCTTGCATTATATAATCTGCAAGTTCACTTGTTACTTCTAAAAAACTAGAAGCATCTATATAATATTTATTCATAAGTTTCTCTCCATTCATCTGTTGCAGAAAGTAATATGGGATTAACACTCATAATCTCAGAGATATAAGCATCACCATACTCCCATCTGTCATATGTCATAGGTGATTTACAAGCAGTAAACCATCTAGCATATTGGTTTTTATCTTCGTTATCTTTCTTCTGATATGTCTTTAAAATTTTCCATTCAAAGTACATATTGTTATCAGGATTGTCAACTCTATAGGTAGCATACGCATTGTCTACCTTTACTGATTTTCCAAATTTATTTTTCATCTTCATTCTCCTTATCTAACATATAATCTTTATACATTCCTTGTATTTCTTCTACTATTTCTTCTATAGTAACTTCTTTATTAGCAAGTCTACCAATCAAGTCTGGCAACCATTCTTTACAGTCAGAACTATCACCATTCATAAATCTATGACCTAACCAATGTTCAATCTCTTGTGGTGTTAATATAGTTTCTTTATTCATAAGTTTCTCCTTCACTATAATGTTGATTGTCTAAATCTTTAGACATTTCTCTGTCGTATTCCTTTACAAAAGTATTTATTTTTTCTATAGGAATTTCTTTTATGTTAGTCGTATCGAAAGCACCTTGTATAATACTCTCAATAGATGTATCAATTTCTGTATGTGTTTTAAATTCTTTTATAGCCATATTATTTTTCCTCTCTATCATATCGTTCTTCTTTAGCTAACCATTTTCTTATAAACTGTTTCAAGTTATCTGTCAACTCATCTCTTTTAAGTAGAGTTTCAAAGACTGCTTTAGCAGAACCTAATCTATACCATACATTAGTTTTATATTCATCTTCTTTTGTTTCTTCTTTCTTTTTAAATTGTATTACTTTTGTCATATTTTTTATACTCCTTATATAAGTTATCTTGCATATGATATGCTTCTAATTCGTAAGGTAAATTATCATACTTTATATTTGTACAATCTTTACCTTGCCAAATAATTTTATTAACTATAGCACCTTTTTTATTTTTAGTCAACACCTCTATTAATTCTCCAGTATAATACTGTTTGGCATGTACCATCTCATGTATAAGTGATATAATAAACTCTTTAGTCTTTGATACTGTATTTAATTCAATACCAAAACTTCTATTGTTATCTAATAACCAACAACCACCTAAGTCTGTCATGCTTTTTGTCAAATGACAATCAACAAAAATACTTCTAGCTCTTGGCATTAGTCTTTTGATACAGAAAGATATAACTTTATTTGCTATTTCTCTTTGTCTTTTTGTACCACCATCTACATATATGTTATGCATCTTCATTCTCTTCTTCTATGCCTAGTAGTTCTCTAACTTCTTCACATGTTAGATTATATCTAGATCCTAGACAAGCAATGTCCATGCCTAGTGCATAGTCTTTAATCAGTTCATGTTTCATCTTAACATACTCCACTTCTCTTCCCAAAATTCCTCTAGTTCTTCTTCCACTTCATGTGTAGGAATATTAGGGTTTGGGTGTGGATTTCTATGTAACACTTCACTTAAAAAATCTCCTAAGTGTTCGTGTCCTTCATGGAAAATTTCACCAACATCACGATACCATTGGTCAATATCATTTTCCATTTGTCTTTTAACAAATCCCATTGGATTCTCCTTTCTATAAAAGATGAAATAATATAACAAATATATAAAATAATATTTCTATATTTTCCATATCATATCTCCTTTATTATTACCATTTATTACCAAAGTGGTAACGATTATGCCTTCTCGAAGTTGCTATTTACATCTTCATATGTATGAAATCTTCTAAATGCTTTTTGTTTATCTAGAAAAAACTCATAGAAATTATCAGAAAATGTTGTACTATTCAGTTCTTTAATAAACTCTCCTAATGTGTATGTATCTATTGTTGCATCTCCATAAGGACTTTCTGGACATACGACATATACATTAATGTTATTATTTACTGACATTATACACCCTTTCTAATGAAAGTTCTTATTGGTGATTTCATGTATTCCCATACACCAAATCGTTCTTTCATGGCTAAGTTCCATCTGTGTTCTTCACTTCTTATATCAGAACGAACCTTATTCACAACTCCATGCACCATATAAGAGAACATAGCTTTAATCTCTCTGTCAGTACCTTGTAGTCGCACCCATTCACCACTCTTACAATTAATAGGTAAGTTCGCACCAATATTCGCAATCACATTTCTCTCTATGAAATAGACCTTACCTTCTAAAGGTATCTCATGTATTACATGTAATTTTTCTGGTGAACCTACCTGTAAGTTTGAAATACGTTGTGGTATGTTCTTGGATATACCTATCTTATACCAATTATGACTTCTCTTGGCAATGTAGATAGATTTTCTCCATAAGTTATTGTTGTTGCACAGTTTAATATCTACTAAACCTATGCCTTTTATTTTATTTAATAGTTGATTGGTATTCATCTTCGTTCTCCTTATTATGTTACCATATTGGTAACGATTAATGGTAACAAATGTTACCTGCTAATGTTGTGATAAATGAACATGCGTCTGTCTATCTATCACTCTTTGTCCAAAACAACCTGCCTTACAAATTCCACAATGTCCTTTGATTTTCTTATGTGTCTTAGGACATTTGAATTGTCTGGTATTGTCAGACATAGTTGTCTTGTGGTCATCACCATAAAACATGGTCGACCATTTATCATCTATAAGCATCTGTTCTTCCTCTTTAGTCGTAGTAGGATCAATAGATGCACAGATGGATAAATTCTTTATAGGAAATAATATTTCTTCTATTAAACTTTTTAACTTTGTATTTCTCCATGCTCTTGTAGGCAACCACCATATAGTATCAGGTGTTGCTTTACATACTACTTTTATTCTAAATATATCTTGTATATCTTTTATGCCTTCACCTCTTGTCATAAACCTTGCTCGTTCTGTTTGTTTCTTTGCTCTCTCAAGTTGTGTGATAATTCTGGATAAACTTTCATTATAACTATCATATGTTGTAGGTAAAGATTGCCAGAACTTTTCATCTCGTACATCTTTATCTTTCATACCTTTATATAGTTTATATAACTTTAAATTATAACAAGTGTCATCACAGAAAGATGTTCTGTGTATACAAGAACCTAGTATATTATGTTCTGGTATATCATTAATAGGTCTGTTTATACCAAACATTCCTATGTCATCATACCATGATAAAGGTTTATTCATTATATTATCCTTTCTTTTGTCCATAGTTAGTTCTCTCACACCACTTGTCTATGTATCCACCAAACCAACAGTCTGATATTTCTTCATCTGGTTCATTATAACCTATGATAATATTACACCAATCGTCTTTCTCGCCTTCTTTCTGTATGTGTACTTCAACAATCTCATCTACACTATGTATATGTTCCATGATTTCATCAAAGTCATTGCTTCCATTACATAGGTGTTCACCTTCACAGAGTATTTCAAACACCCAATCGTCTGCTAAAGCTGACTTCACCATTTCCTCAGACGCACTATATTTAGTTGTTGTATTCCATGCCATTGTATTCACCTTTCTTTAATTAAGTTTATTAAAAAGTTTTAATGTAAAGGCATTTAATTCGTCAACATCTTGGTCTGACATTCTGACCCAAAATTCATTACTACCTTTTTCCTTATTTTGCACAGTAGCATCTTCGATACTACACTCACTTCTCTTAACTAGATGAGCAATGAAGTGTTCATCAGTAAGTTCAAAAGTAAACTTGCTATCTTCATCTTTGATAATTGCCATTGTATTCACCTTTCTTTTTATATACGAGCAAACAATACTATTAAGGTTAAAGTTAGCCAACATTAAATACTAGTAGTTAATAATATTATTTGCTCTGGTTTCATTTTTGTTGCTACTAGTATTCAACAATATGTATACACCATTTATATACACATTGTAAAATACTATTTGTATTCACCTATTTTATTTTGTGATGAAATAATAAACCACCACCACATATATATAAAGTTAGTATAATCATTAAACTAAGTTTGTCAACTTCCCAACCTTGATATAAGATTATTAAATATAATACAGTATAAGTTATTGCAAAAATAAAACAAATTATACTTAGAACTAATGAATAATATTTTTTAATCATTGTATTCACATCCTTCTTTTATTTTTATTTGTTTGGTTTAAATAATTAGCACTCTCTTGAGCTTCGTATTCACGAACATAAACAACATCTAAAAATCTATTCTCACTTACTTTAAAAATACTAAATAAATATTGTGTATTATATGATCGTTCTTTTACTATGTATTCCATTGTATTCACCCATTTCCTTTATGGCTACTCAGTGAGTAGCTATTGGCATATATAATTCTGTACCATCATCTTGTATCTCTATTCTAGCACAAGCATAGCGAGGAAAACGAGGTTTATTACCATTAGAAGTAGTAGCAGTAATCATATTCTCAAACTCTACCATACTGTTACGAATACCTAACTCTTTTTTAATCTGTTTGTTACCAGAATAAAAACCTTTTTTTGTTTTTGTATTCATTTTGTTTTTCCTTTCTAGCTACTCAGTGAATAGCTAATTTTTTTGGTAATCTTTTTCAGTATATATAGACTACCACATGTAGTAGTAGATGTCAAGGTTGCCACAATCTATAGACTAAATCGTATTCACCCATGTAAATTTTGTATTCACTCATGTAAATTTTGTATTTACCTTATTTTTAAACAATAAAAATAATAAAAAATAATTATATAAAAAAATTTATGGCTACTCAGTGAGTAGCTAAGCATAAAAAAAGCCTAAATGTTACATAATTGCAACACTTAGGCTATGAAATACACTATCCTACTTATTATTTAAGCTGTTTTTTGTTGATTTTGGTTATCTATCGCATCAATTTCTTGTTGAGTAGCTAAATAACCTTCTCTTTTAGCCTCTGAATTTATCCAAATGACATATTCTTGGGCTTCGTCTTGGTCGTTATCGCTCAATTTTCTAAAACCATTCTTTAAAATTTCTAAGGCAGTTTTAGGTTTTTGACCTGCAAAAGTTAACAATTTACCTTGTGATGTTAGTTTATTGTCAATAAATATTTTTGACACATCGCTTGGACTTTTTGCATTTTTGACCAATGTTTGTATTTTCTTGGAAGCAAATATAATCGCATATCTATTAATTTTAGATTGTGCTGGTTTTGATGCTTCTTGACCATCTTTTGATCGATAACCACCTTCCATGAAAATACTAGCTAATTTATTTTTAGCTTTTGTGTTTATAGTAGAGCCATTAAATTTAATATCCTTATTGTCAAATACAGAATTTATAATAATTTGATAATTAATTTCTTTTTGTTTTTGACTATAACCTTTTTTAGTGGTTTCTACTCTTTTTAGGTCTTTAATTAATTCTAAAGTTTGCATTGATTTTCCTTTCTAGTTTTTCAATGGCTACTCAGTGAGTAGCTATATTAGTTACTAGTAGGATAGTATATTTACAATTTAAAACAGCGTCTTAATAAGATAGTACCACAACTAGACATACTTTATACCTATAAGTATTATAGGAAATTCCTATAGTAGAATATTAGCTTAAAATAGCAAAATAAGAATGGCAGAAAACAGCCATTTTTTATGAGAACAAAAAGAGAACATTGAAAAGGCAAAATTGCCATAGAGCCATGAAACGACCTACTAGGTTATATAGGTATACTAGAAAAATATCGTTAACTAGTGGGCTTGTTTAGTGCCTTAGAATAGATTTTTATTTTTAAAAAAATAGGTTTTTTATAGGTTTTTTTAGTCTTAAATTACTACTAAAATTAGTCTAAATTTGTGTCCTATAATGACAATTTGAAACGCCTTCAAAGGTACTTAATAGAAACGAATAGGACTATATATTTTTTGGCTATATCTTAAATGAATAGCGATATATTTTCGCTATGTCTTAAATGAATAGCGATATATACGTTATATCCTGAATGAATAGCGTATAAGGTATCTTTTTTTTCCTATATTATTCTATATAGACTAAATAAATACCCCCACCAAAAAAAATGTGGGGTGTGTGTTTATTATATATATAGGTGTGCCATATATGTAACAAAAATACAAGGGTCAAAATAATAATAACAAAAATATAAAAAAATACTTGACAATTAAGTGGGGAATAGTGTATAATTATATATAATATATAAAGTTACTAAAACCATAAGTACATTGTACTTTGTTTTTTGTTTTTATTTTTATTAAAACATATAATAATATACAACAATATACTATAAGGATTTAATATTATAGAAACTATAGATAATATAGAGATTAATAAAGACTTATCAACTCTTCTAAACCTTACAAACTACTTAAATATACAAGTTCAACAAGATTCTAATACAGATTTTCTAACATTTGTTCGCCAAATGGCTCCAATGCTTGTTTCTGATTGGAAGATGGGTAAACATATAGAGGTTTTGTCTGGCAAACTAAGTCAATTAGAGTCTGGTAAGATAAAAAGACTTATGGTGTTTCTACCACCTAGGTCTTCTAAGTCTGTAATCTGTTCTAAATTGTTTCCTGCATGGTATATAGGAAGGAATCCAGAACATGAAATACTTACTGTTTCTCATAGTGACCAGTTATCAAGTGATTTTGGGCGTTCTGTCAGAGATTTGGTTAATGCTGAAGAATTTCAAACGATTTTCAAAGGAGTGTCCTTACGTTCAGATGTACGAGCAGCAGGTAAATGGAAAACAAACAAAGGTGGACAATACTATGCTGCTGGAGTACGATCCCAGATTGCAGGAAGAGGTGCTCACATTGCGATCCTTGATGATGTCATGTCAGAAGAGGACTCATATTCTGAAGCAGGTAGAAGATACGTTAAGGAATGGTATCCAGCAGGACTAAGAACACGTATTATGCCTAATGGTTCCATATTAATAATAAATACAAGGTATCATTATGATGATCTTTGTGGATGGTTATTAAAACAACAAGAAAATGTAGGAGATTATGATATTATTCCTTGGGATGTTGTACGTATACCAGCATGGCTTGATGAAGATGCAGCAGAATTACTTGATTTACCAGTAGGATCTAGTTATTTTCCAGAATGGAAGCCAGAAGAAGTATTAAAGGTAGATGAACATGAAATAAAAGCTTCTAATGGTGCACGATACTGGAATGCATTGTATATGCAAGATCCCACACCAGATGAAGGTGGTTTAATAAAAAAGAGATGGTTAAAATGGTGGGAACATGCTGAACCACCACCATGTGATTTTTTAATACAAACATATGATACAGCATTTTCTACTAAAACAACAGCAGATTATAGTGTTATTCAGACATGGGGTATATTTTCTATGTATGATGAAACTGAAGATGGAATAGAATCCTATCAATCTAATTTAATTTTATTAGGAAATATAAAAGGTAGATTTGAATATCCAGAATTAAGGCGTATGTCTCAATTACTATATAAAGAACATAGACCTGATGTTTGTATGATAGAAAAGAAAGCATCAGGACAATCATTAATTCAAGATATGCGTAGAGCTGGTATACCTGTTTTAGAATATTTACCAGACAGAGATAAAGTAAGTAGAGTATATGCATCTACACCTATGATGGAATCAGGAAGAGTTTGGTTTCCTAAAAATAAAAAATGGTCAGAAGATTTACTGGAAGAAATGTTAAGGTTTCCCAATGCTGCACATGATGATCAGGTAGATGCTATGACTATGGCAATACACTATATGAAAGAGTCGTGGCACTTGTCGCACCCAGAAGATCCTGATTGGGAAGATGAACCTAGAAAGAAAAAGGTTGCATACTGGCGAACTTAGTGGTATAATAGATAGTATATAAGGGAAATTCAATATAATGGCTGATGGTTTACGTTCTTTAAAGTATGGTATTGGTGATCAAGATGTAGGTTCAAAAGGATCTACACAAGATCTACTTATGTTTCTTGCTGAGAATATAGGTCCTGGATATGGTCTAAGAGAATATAGTGAAGGCATTCAAGATCTATTAGAAGGAAATATAAGTGGTATACCTAAAGCTGGATTAGGATTAGTAGCAGCAGTACCTTTTGGAAAAGTTGTATCTAAAAGTGCACAGAAAGTTGTTGATAAAGGTGCAGAAAAAGTAGATGATCTTATAGATATATTTCATGGAACATCTTCTAAAAATTTAAAAAAAATTGAAGAGAAAGGATTATTTAATCCTACTGGAAGACAATCACCTGAAGCAGATATAGGTATACATGTTGCAACAGATCCTAAAACATCAAATGTACTTGTTAAAGATTCAGAAGATGCAGTAACATATTTAGGTTCATTAAATCCTAATGTTAAGTCTTTACGTATTCCTGATATGCATAGATTTGCAAATCCTGAACATTGGAAATGGGAAATAGATAACTTAAAATTACCAACTAAATTAAAAAATGATTTTAATGAAATTTATAATGATGCAATAAAATATAAACGTAAAAATGAAATTTTATGGAGTAGTGAAGATTTTTTTGATACAAAAGAAGGTAAAGTTTATTGGCTTAATAAATTAAGAGAATGGGGAAAAAAGAATAATTTTAATTCTTTTGTTTATAAAAATAAACATGAAGGACCTATAGATAAAGATAGTTTAATGCTTTTATATCCTCAACAAATTAAAGATAAATTTACAAAAGTAAAAGATTGGTTTGATTCTAATCCAATGAAAGCTGAAGGTGGTAGAATAATGAATGATCCTAATAAAAATTATAATAAACAAAGGGCTATATAATGGCAACAGAGAGAAATCCATTTGAGACTATACCAGAAGAATTATCAAATGTAGTTAATATACCTACACCTCAAGAAACAGTAATAGGAGAGCCAACATTTGAAGTTGATTCAGATGGTGGTGTTATTGTTGATCTTGAAGGTATAGTAGAAATGGGTGCTGAAGAATCTGTACAAGAATGGTATGGAAATTTAGTAGATACATTAGAAGACGAACAAGCAACCACCATAGCAAATGATGTTATTGATTGTTATACATCAGATAGAGATTCTCGTCAAGAATGGGAGTCTATGTTTGAAAGAGGATTTGATTTATTAGGATTAAAGATACAAGATTCAGCAGAACCATTTGAAGGTGCATGTACAGCAGTACATCCTATGTTAATTGAATCTGCTGTTAAGTTTCAATCAAAAGCTATACAAGAATTATTTCCACCATCAGGTCCAGTTAAAGCACAGATATTAGGTAAGTCTACTCCTGAAAGAGAAGATCAAGCTAATCGTGTACAAGAGTTTATGAACTATCAAACAACAGAGCAAATGCCTGAATACTTTGATGAGTTTGAAAGAATGCTGTTCCACCTCCCCTTGATAGGATCAGCATTTAAAAAAGTTTATTATGATGCAACATTAAAAAGACCAGTATCTGAATTTGTTCCTATTGATCAATTCTATGTATCTTATTATGCATCTAACTTACGTAAAGCAGATAGATATACACATGTAATCTATAGAAGTCCTGTTGATCTTGCTAAAGATATACGATCAGGAATATATAGTGATATAGAATTACCAGACGCAACAAATCCCCAACCTACATCATTTTCTTCTAAAATGGATACTATATTAGGATTATCACCCACAGAAGATAATGATCCACAATATACATTACTTGAACAACATTGTTATTTAGAAATAGAAGAAGATTATGCTCTTCCTTATATTGTTACAGTTGAAGAGCAATCACAACAAATTTTAAGTATTCGTAGAAACTATAAAAAGGATGATAAGAATCAGGAGAAAGTATCACACTTTGTCCATTATAGATTCGTTCCAGGATTTGGTTTTTATGGATTTGGTCTCATGCACTTTTTAGGAAACTTAACCATGACTGCTACAGCAGCTATGAGAAGTTTAGTGGATGCAGGTCAATTCGCAAACTTGCCAGGAGGTTTCAAAGCAAAAGGTGTAAGGATTGTTGGTGATAATGAACCAATAAGTCCAGGTGAGTTCAAAGAAGTAGAAGCAACAGGACAAGACTTGAATAAGGCAATAATCTCTCTCCCTTATAAAGAACCTTCCTCAGCTCTTTTCCAAATGTTGGGCTTTGTAACTGCAGCAGGACAAAAGTTTGCAGACAGTACAGAACAAATAGTTTCTGATGCTGCATCTTATGGACCTGTTGGAACGACTATGGCATTACTAGAAGCGTCAAGTAAGTTCTTCTCTGCTATACATAAGAGATTACATAAATCTCAAAGAGATGAATTTAAAATACTTGCTCAGATAAACTATGATTATCTACCTTCAGAATATCCATATGAAGTTCCTTTTGCTGAAAAAAGCATTCTTAAACAAGACTTTGATGGTAGGATTGATGTTATCCCTGTCTCAGATCCTAATATTCCATCAAATGCCCATAGAATGATGATTGCACAAATGGCTTTACAAATGGCACAGCAATCTCCTCCTGGTATGTTTAACTTAGAAGCATTAAATAGAACAATATTAAACTCTGCTAATATGCCTAATATGGAAGAAATACTTCCACCAAAGAAAGAACCACAACAATTAGATCCTGTATCTGATATAGTAGCAGCAACTAAAGGTATACCTATTGCAGCATTTCCTGGACAGAACCATGATGCTCATATACAAACAAAGATGACATATCTACAAGATCCACAAAATGGTGCTAATCCAATTATGGCAAGATTAAAACCAATACTGGAAGCAAATATACAAGAACATTCTATAATGAAATATCAAGAACAAATGAATGGTATGGCAAGAGCAGCAATGGAACAAATGCCACCTGAACAACAACAGAATCCTCAAGTTGCAGAAATGGCTATGGCTACTGCAGCACAACAAGTATTAAATGCAAACATGGCTATGGGTCAAGTACAATCACCTGAACAACAAATGGTAGCACTTGAACAAGCTAAAGTAGAATTAGAGAAACAAAAGCTTCAAATGCAATCTGCTAAATATTCTGCAGATTCTGCGATTGATGCTCAGAAACTTGAATTAGAAGAAGCTCAACTAATGGTTGATTCTGCTAAATCAGGACAATCAGCAATGCTTAAAAAAGAAAAGAGTGATTTAGATAGAGCAAGTAAAGAAACTATGAAAGCTCTTGATAATCTAACTAAAACAGCTATTGCTGATCAAAAAGCTGAAATTGATCTAGAGAGGATTCGTGTAAATGCTCTAGAAAAAGTTTCACAAATGGAAGATCTAGATGATAGACAAAGAAGTTTTAAACTTCTAGATGTTATGACAGATCTAATTAAAGAAGAAACAAAAGGAGAAGCAAATGCCAATAGGGAATAAAGCATATCCTGTTGATAAAGGTATTACTGATGGTAAACCTATGCATGTACCAAATAAAGATGGTGGTATGTATGGAGATTTTACTAAGATGTCACAAAGTGATTTTGGAAGTAAACCTAAACAAGGTGTGTTAAATGAACGTGAAGAATCTTCTTGGAAGTATCCTTCACCAACTAAAGGAAAACGATAATGTGGACTAAACCTATATTAAAAGAAATATCTGTTGGATTAGAAATTAATTGCTACGCTTGTGCAGAAATCTAATACATGGATATTTGGGATGAGGTCGTTAATGAATATAATGACGAACTCAATAAATTAAGAACTGGCGTTTGTGATGGGCAATCAGATACATTTGCTCATTACAGACAAATAGTTGGTCACATTTATGGAATTGAATGGGCTAGAAATAAATTAACAGATATTGTTAAGAAACGTATCTATGAAGAAGAGGATAACTAATGCAACAGGTATCATTAGCTAAGACTATTAAGAATGATATGTGGATTACAGAAGACGAAAAAAGTGATCCAAATATTCTACCTGAACTTCCAGGTTTTCATGTACTCGTAAGACCTGTCTCAATTAAAGAAAAGACAAAAGGTGGTATACTATTACCTGATTCAACAAAGGAAGATATGTCCTATCTTACTACAGTAGGGCGTGTGGTAGCTCTAGGAGATTTAGCTTATCAAGATAAAGATAAATTTCCTAAAGGTGAATGGTGTAAAAAAGGTGATTATGTTTGTTATGGAAAACATTCAGGTCAAAAGATAAAATATAAGGGTATTCGTCTTATATTATTATTTGATGATCAAATTATTATGCGTGTGGAACATCCAAAAGATCTAGATCCAACCTTTAATTTACATGCAGGTAGTGCATAGGACTTGCACTAACTCAATTTTTGTAGTATAATATAAGGTATATACGTAAGTCGTATGTCTCGTAAACAACGAAAGGAAGAACTATGTCTGAAGAAGAAAAAAAAGAAGAATGGAATGAAGTCGTTCCAGAAAAAGAAGAAAAAGAAAAAGTAGAATATGAAGTAGAAGGTGAAGAAGATGAAAAAGTTGAAACTCCTTCGCCTATTGAAGCAAAAGAAGAAGCTCCAAAAGAAGAATCTCCAAAAGAAGAAGTTCCAAAAGAAGAAATACCTCCAGAGCTTGAAGGTGTAGAAACTAAAGGAGCACAAAAGCGAATACGTCAGTTAGTTAAACAACGTAAAGAACGTGACGCACAACTTGCTCAATTAATACAACATAATGAACAATTACAAACTAGACTATATAATACAGAAAAACAATTTAATACTGTTAATAAGTTAAGTTTAAATGCAAGTGAAAAACAGCTAACAGATAAATTAGAATTAGCTCGTAATGCATATAAGTCAGCACATGAAGAAGGTGATTCTACAAAAATATTACAAGCTCAAGAGTTTTTAAATGAAGCACAAAATGATTTAAAATCTTTAAGTGCAACAAAATTAAAATTTGATCAAGAACCTACACAACAACAACGACAACAACAACCACAGCAACAACAACCTGTTGTAGATCCTAAAGCAGAAGATTGGGCATCAAAAAATGAATGGTTTGGTCAAGATCAAATTATGACTGTTTCAGCTCTAGCAATAGATGGACAGTTAAAAGAAGAAGGTTTTAATCCTACAGATCCTGAGTTTTATAATGAAATAGATCGTAGGATGAAAGAAACATTTCCTCATAAATTTACAGCTCAAAAAGCTACACCAGTTGAGGAAGTTCGTAAGCAGGAAGAAACGTCAAAACCTGCTCAAGTAGTAGCTGGAGCATCTCGCAGCTCTCCAGGTTCCAATAAAAAAGTTAAGCTATCTAAAGAAGATATTCGTTTAGCTAATAAATGGAATGTACCACTTGAAAAGTATGCAGAAGAAAAACTGAAAGCTGATAAAGCTGAAGGTGAGTATACTACAATTAATATGCAGCGTGGAGGATAAAGTTATGACACGAACAAATACACGTAGTTCTGAAGTTCGTGAGAACTTAGATAGAGAAACAACTGAATATACTTTTGAGGAGCAAGATGCTCTTCATATTCCTGAAGCAATTACAAATCGTTTCGCCAACGAAGGTATGACTCTTGGATGGTTAAGAATAACTCTTAAAGGTCAAGAAGATTATAAATATATAGGTAAGAAATTGCAAGAAGGATGGGAGTTTGTTTCAAAAGACGAAGTTCCTGAACTTGGATCAACATCTGTCGTTAGGGATGAAGGTAGATATGCTGGAGCAATCTGTCGTGGAGATATTGCGTTAGGAAAAATTCCTACTAGAATCTACAAAGCTAGAAGTGAGCACTATAGAAAAAAATCTGATCAGTTAATGGATGCAGTTAATTCACAACTGATGAGAGGTAATAATTCTAGAATGCCTATTTCTAATACTAGTAAAACACAAACAATAAAAGGGCGAACACCTAGATTTCAGGAATAGTCCTTTAGAAAAGGAGACAAAACATGTCATCAACTAAGGCATTTCGTGGTTTTGTTCCTGCTCGCAAAAAAGATGGAGCTTATAATACTGGTTCCTTTACGCAGATTTTCTCACCTACTTCAGGTGGTGCTTGTAATAATAATATTTTTACTGGCGATCCTGTAGTTTTACCTGGTGCTAATCTTGCTACTATTCAACCACATGTGGCTGGTACGCTAAAACCCTCTGGGATTTTTGCTGGCTGTTCATATGTGTATAATGGAGAGCAAAAGTTTAGTAGGTATTGGGGTACAGGAACCTCTGCTAATGGTTATTCAGATGTTAAGTTCTTTATCATAACTGATCCACATCAGACATATTACATTCAATGTAGTTTGTCTTTGTCTGCAAACGAACTAATGGTTGTTAAAAACTATCCAGTAACTGTAAGTTCAACTGCAAGTTCTGGTGATACCACAACTGGTCAGTCTAGCTACTATATGTTAGCAGCTAGTGGAGCAGAAACTGAACAACAAGTCAGGGTCATAGGTAAGAAACAAGATGATGGAGAAGCTGATTCAGATGCTTATCCTATTGTGGAAGTATGGCTAAACATGCATAGAGATCGCTACGTTACAGCGACTGCATCTTCAGCATAGAAAGGAAAATAGAAAATGGCTATAAATAGATCAAGTATCGCCAAAGAACTCCTTCCTGGATTGAACGCAGTCTTTGGAACAGAGTATGGCGAAGTTAATGATGAGCACAAACCATTATTTGAAGTAGAAAATTCTGATCGAGCATTCGAGGAAGAAGTTCTATTTACAGGTTTTGGTACTGCTCCAGATAAAACAGAAGGTGCTGCTGTAAGTTATGATGATGCACAAGAATCATATACAGCTCGTTATGATAACGAAACAGTAGCTCTAGCTTTTGCAGTAACAGAGGAAGCTATGGAGGATAACCTCTATGATACTTTCGCTAAGTTACGTGCAAAAGGTCTTGCAAGAGCAATGGCAAACACCAAGCAAGTAAAAGCTGCTAAAGTCTTTAATAATGGCTTTACTGCTGGAGCTTCTGCTATTGGTGATGGTGTAGCATTCTTTAGTGCTTCTCACCCAACTATTGCTGATGGAACTCAAGACAATAGAGCAACTGCTGCAGCAATAGCTGAAGGTACTTTAGAAAGTGCAGTAATTCAAATACAGAAAACAAAAGATGATAGAGGTATCTTAATTGGTGCTTCTGCAATATCTTTACATGTTCCTGTTGATTTACTGTTTACAGCAGATCAATTATTAAATACTCCAGGTACACCTGGTAGTGCTAATAATGACATCAACGCTGTAAGACACTTGGGAGTATTTCCAGATGGTTACTTCGTAAATAGACGTTTTACTGATACCAATGCTTGGTTCATTAAAACTGATGTACCTAATGGTACTAAGATGTTTACAAGAACACCTTTACAAACTAAAATGGAACCAGACTTCGATACTGGCAACCTAAGATTTAAAGCACGTGAAAGATATTCTTTTGGTGTTTCAGATTGGCGTGGCTGGTATGGTAATGCTGGTGCATAAACCATAAGTATATGAGAGAGGATAAGAAATTATTCTCTCTCTATACACTTTAAAGGAAGAAATATGGCAACAAATATTACATCAAAATTTTTAGCAGGTACTGGTGTTATTGTTACAACATCTAATACTTCTCGTATTATAGGTATTCATGCATATTCAACAGTTAATGGAACCTTTGCTATTGGTGATAGTGGTGGAGATAAAATAAAATTTCAAGTTCCTGCAAGTGGACAAGCAGATATTTATATAGGAGAAATGGGTATTAGGTGTGATGCAACAGTATGTTGTTCAGCTCCAGGTGCTAATGGTGGCGTAACTTTATTATTAGGATAATTACATGCCAGCTTATTCTTATCTTAAAGATGACATTATAAATACAATAGAGAATAATTCAACAGAGTTTTCAGATCATATTCCTTATATGATTGAAAAAGCTGAAAATCGTTTAATGAAAGAATTAGATGATTCAGGTCTTGATTATTATACTTCTATTACATTTACAGCATCTAATCCAGTAGTAAGTTTACCTACTGGAACATTAGTTGTACGTAATGTAAATTTTAAAACAAGTGCTTCATCTAATATAACTCCTTTATTACAACGATCATACGAATATGCTATAGACTTTTGGGGATATGCAAGTGCATCTACTGGTACTCCTAGATATTATGCACGAAAAAATAATACATCAATTTATATAGTACCTACTCCAGCATCAACAGTTGCAGGAGAAATTCAATATACAAAACGACCATTAGCTTTATCAAGTGCAACAGGTACAAGTGCAACAACTTCTAATTACTTTAGTGAGTTTTGTTATAATGCTTTATTTAATGCATGTATGATAGAAGCTAATTATTTTATAAAAGATTTTAATATAGTTCAAGCTTGGGAAAGTAAATATAAAAATTCAATAGATGCTTTAAGAAATCAAGCAAGAAGAACTAGACAAGATGATATGGAATCAGCACATAATCCTACTGGTGGACCTAATACAGTTATACAAGGTGCTAACTAATGGCTAACGATAATGATAATGAAGATCAAATTTTAGTTTTAGACGAAGATGGGAATATAATAGATATTATTGATAAAGAAATGATGCAACTTGAATTATTTAAAACAAAAGATTTAAAACCAAATAAAACAGGTGGACAAATAAAAAAGAAAAGAAAAAGATCTAAAAAGAAACCTAGAGGTTGGGGTAAAGCTAGATATGGTAAATAGAGCTAGTATTAGACAACAAATAATGAAACCAAAAAATAAAAAGAAAAAAAAGAAAAGGAAAAAAACAAAATGTTAGGACCACATACAATACTACAAAGACCTCCAAAACTTGAAGAGATAAATGGAAAACCAACTGGTCAAGGATTTGGTGCTGCTCGTAAAGGACCTCAAGTACATGGTGGTCCTATAGAAGCTGTAACTAATGAAGAATATTCTCAAGGAGAATCTTTTTCAACTAAGTTAAAAGAAGTTTCTAATGTAGGAGTAAAATAAGTATTGCCTTTTGCATCAGAAAAACAAAGAACTTATTTAAGATTAAACAAACCTGATATTTATAAAAAATTTAAAAAAGATATGAAATCAGGTGGTAAAATCTATAAAGTTGATAACTCAGGGCAACAAATAGTTGCTAAACAATATGGAGGAAAAGTAAATGGATCATATAACAGATAGATTAAAAGAACCTTCTTCTTATTCAGCAATAGCAGCAGTACTTGCTATGTGTGGAATAATTGTACCTCATCCTACATGGCAAATGGTATGTCTAATTGGCTGTGGAGCTGCAGGTGTATTAGGATTTTGGATGAGTGAAAAGAAAAAATAGGAGTTAATTAATGTTAGCTGGTTTACCTATAGAAATGTTGACTATGCTTGGATCTAGTTTATTAGGTGGTGTTATGACCATCTGGGGTCAACGATCAAAAGATAAAGCTAATCAACAAAAAATGCTTCTTGCTAGAGGTAAATTTCAAATGGATGAAATTGGTAAAGCAAGAGAATATGATAATAAAGGATTTCAGTTTACACGAAGAATTATTGCACTAACTGCTGTATTCTTTATTATTGCATATCCTAAATTAGTTCCTGTATTTTTTGATACAAATGTGGTTCTTACATGGACAGAATTTGAACCTGGCTTTTGGTTCTTAATAGATAAGAAAGAAGTAGTAATGGATAAAATATTTAATGGAGTTATTATTACACCTCTTGATACACATTTAATGTCAGCAATTATAGGATTATATTTTGGTGGGAGCTTAGTTAAAAAATAATGGCTAGATCAGGTACATATAATTTTAATTTAGATATTGATGAAGTAATTCAAGAAGCTACTGAAATGATTGGTGGCGAACAAACACTTGGACATACACCTCAATCTGCTAGACGTTCAATTAATTTAATGTTGAATGACTGGCAGAATCGAGGTGTTTTATTATGGTCTACCTTTACAACTGCTGTAACTGTAGCATCAAGTACAACTACTTATGCACTAGCTGATTCAGTAACAGATGCATTAGAAGTTACTTATGCAGCAAATACTAGTAGTTCTGATTTAGCATTAGAAAGAATATCTTTTGAAGAATATAATATTATTCCCAATAAATCACAAATAGGTAGACCTTCTCAATATAGTATTAAACGTAATGTTGATAATCCTACAATACATCTTTATCCTGTTCCAGATAATTCGACAGGTGTTTTAAAAGTAGAAGGTATTAGACAATTAGAAGATGTAAATAAATCTGCAGATCAGAATGCAGATGTACCAGTAAGATTTTTACCAGCTTTAACATGTGGTTTATCATATTATTTATCTATGAAAAATCCTGGTATTCCTGGAGATAGAATACAAATGTTAAAGATGAATTATGAAGAAAAACTAATGAGAGCAATGGAGGAAGATCGAGAAAGGGCAAGTATCTATTTTAAACCTAAAATAGGTTATGTCTAATGGCTTCCAATAAAAATGCTCTAGCTATGTGTGATACATGTGGTTTTGTATATGCACATAGAATAATGAAATTAAATAGTTATAATATGGTCACTTGTCCTGAATGTTGGGATGGTGCATATGATTTTAAAAATCATCCTCAGAATAAAGTACCAGACGTAAGAGATGATGTAACAATTAGAAATCCTCGACCTGATATTGGTGGCAGAAACCTTGAATGGCAGAATGTTGCTGTAAATTGGGAAGATGAAGATAAGTGGTGGCAAACAATATGACAGAACTTACAGGAAAACAAATATCACAGAGTTATAAGCAGCTATTAAAAGTAGCTGTAAGTACTAATACTGGAGTAACAAATGATTTAACACAAGTAGAAACTGGTGATGGTACAAATACAGCTATGCAGATTTCTACAAGTATTGTAAATATTACAGGATCTTTTGGTGTAACAGAAAATGCTTCTATATCTGGTGATCTTCAAATAAAAGGAGCTGTGTGTGCTTCTTCAGCTTTCTTTGGTACATTTAATGTTAGTAATCTAACAGTTACAGGTGCTTTTGTTGCTGATAAAGTATGTGCTTCAGCGTTCTTTGGTGATGGTTCTAATTTAACAAATGTTCCTACATCAGGAGATGTATCTGTATCTTCATTAAGAGTTACACATAATGCATCAATAGGTGGAACATTATCTGTTGTGGGTGCTGTAGGATTAAATAGTACATTAACTGTAGCAGATTATTCACATTTTAAAGATGATGTATCAGTAAGTGGTAATGTACATATTGGTGGAACAACTACTATAGCTGGAGCAGCAAGTATAGGAGGAGCTCTATCAGTTGGTGGAGCAACTTATTTAGCATCTACTTTAACTGTTGCTGGTAATACTACATTAACTGGAACATTAGGAGTTGGTGGAGCTGTTAATTTAGCTTCAACATTAACAGTTGCTGGCAAAGCAGAGTTTGATGATGATGTATGTGTAAGTGGTAATACAATACTTGTTGGAAACTTAGCAGTTGGTGGAACAGCTACAGTTGCTGGTAATGCATCTGTGGGTGGAACACTATCTGTAGGAGGTGCTACACATCTAGCTTCAACATTAACTGTAGCAGGAAATACTACATTAACAGGAACATTAGGAGTTGGTGGAGCTGTTAATCTTGCAAGTACATTAACTGTTGCAAGTAATGTTTCTATAGGTGGTACATCTAATATAACTGGTAAAGCAGAATTTGAAGATGATGTATCAGTTTCTGGAAATGTTAATATAGGAGGTACAACAACTATTGCAGGTGCTGCATCTATAGGTGGTGCTTTATCTGTAGGAGGT
>VTLG01007705.1_pt1 | contig 32865 bp, 48 predicted proteins | sample 4694571 | NCBI WGS metagenome assembly VTLG01 (sample SAMN12604809, study PRJNA352737) | marine metagenome | biome: ENVO:00000447; feature: ENVO:00000209|ENVO:00000569|ENVO:01000036; material: ENVO:00002151; isolation source: viral sequences binned using virsorter ...
CTGTCATAAGACAAGGACCTACTTTAACAGCCTGAGGATCATCTTGGCATAGCCTATTTCCAGATCCAACATAAGCTCTATTTTTAGCACTTCTAAATAGACCACCTGAGAACCTATGATTAACTGCTTTTCCTCCAGATAACCACCATAAACTACTAGAATCAGACAAAATCCCTATACAATGACTTGATAATGATTGTCCCCAAATACCTTTAGTTCCATACCAAGTGGATTTATTCGAACCAGGATTTGCAGGTCCATTTTCATAATTATTGACAAATAATCCTGTACCATCTATAATACCATCTTGGTCATTATCTCCCATTGCAACTAAGCCAAATCTAGCTACTTTTATCTTAGCTTTATTTTCAGATGTTGAATGCCAACCAATGTTTCCTCCAAAATTTTGCAATTTAGGTCTTTTTTTCCATTCAGTATAATCACCTTGTTCTTTTTTATCCCCAGAAGATGTCTTTAGAAACTTAAAATGTTCCATATGGTCTCTATTTTTATAAGGCCATATCATAATAGGATTGTGTACTATAGCATTGTTCCAACTATCATTTTTTTTATTATTATATATAGGCCATTCTATATGTTTTCCTCTTCTAACAGAAGCTGTTGAAATAGGTTGTTTCTCTTCTGTAGGAGGTGTTCTATCTGCTAAAAATATAGTTTTTCCTACATTATCAGTCCTCTCAGTTTTACCACAAAAAACATATCTATCTCCATTTGTAAAGTAAAATTCTTGATCTTCTCCAGAAGCAGGATAAAATTGAACCCATATTCTTGTATCTAAATAATCTGCTCTATTTAAATGTTGACTAGAACCATTATGATAAGCATATCTATATTCATGAGTTGTCCCACATGTTTCTAATATATCAGATATATCTGTTCCTACTGGAGTATCAATAGGAACTGCATCATCAGTTTCACTTAATAAATTATTAAATGGGAATGAATAATATTCTAGAGAATGATTAGTTAATTCAGCCAAAGATCCATCTTCCCATTTGTCAAAAGCTTTTCCTACACTTAATTTTATTAATGATTTTGTAAATAAATCATATACATATAAAGCAGAACCAGTATTATAACATGTACATATTGAAGACATATCATAAGGCAGCATATTAGAGCCATCTATTCTTCCAGCTATATAATCAGTGCTTAAAGCACTTAAATCACTATTTGACCATGTTTTGGGCGTAATTCTGAATATTCTATTAGAACCTCTTTTAAATCCATAAAAATAATGAGGTCTCCAGCTAATATATCCCCCATTAGATAAAGCACTATTAAGGGATCCACCATAAGGACCTGTGCTTATTGAAACTCCTGACATAGAGCCCATAGTTCCAGTTGATGGATGAACTGCGTCTACTGCAGTTGCAGCAGGAAATAATACACCTACATCAGCATCAGAATCTTTTCTTTTAATTGTAAAATAATCAGTAGAAGTACTTGTAACCACCCAAACTCCTCTACCATTCCAGGCATGAGAAATATCTCCCCATTCTCTAACTACAATATTTAAACCTTCTGTTACACCTATATCACCATAATCTTCATTGCAATCATAATCTGTATCATGATAAACTCTTATACTTCCATCTGATTGACTATCAACAGGAATCATCATATGTTCTCCTGCTGGTACTATTTTAGAAAATGCTGATATACCTTCACCTGATTCATAAGCTGGTATTGCATCATCTCCATAGAACAATTCTCCTCTTAAATCTTCTCCAAAGTATTTATGATTTAAATAACCTAACCATTTAGGAGTTGTATCTGATTTCTCTGGACCAAATCCTAAGTGTACTTCTTTATTTTTAGCTATTATAGCTACAGAATTTACAGAAGATGTCACATCTTTAGGAAAAATAGAGTTATCTTCTTCATTTGCATGTCCTAATAAAGGATCTCCAAAATCAGTAATTAATCCTATTTTATTACTAATTCCATCATAATATACCAATTCTCTTTTTGTTTTATTCTTTAATAAACCTGAAGCAGTTATTGTTGCTATATTCTTATTGTTATTATATATAACAGGAGTTAGTCTTACTTGAATATCATCAATAGCAAGTGCACTTGTATCTTTCCCTGAATTTCTAAATTCTATAGTAACTCCATCTTCAATAGATACTGCTTTTGGAAGTGAAAAACTCTTTCCAAATAATCTCCAATTAGAGTCAAATATATCCCAATCTCCTGAACCTTCATATCCTTCAGCTGCATAATCAGCATAATTATTCATTGAAATCCAAGCTAATCCACTTGATAAATCATCAGAAGATTCCCATATTCCATTTTGATTTAAGTATCCTCCTCCAAAAGATATTCTAATATCTCCCTTACATCCATCAACAATTTCTTTACAAGTCCATTGCAATGTATAATTACTGCCATTATTAAGTCTGTATTTATCTATAATTTGACTAATATAAGGAAGTCTCATTTTATAAACTTTTGCTCCTGATAAATGCGCTGATAAAGAAGTGCTTAATTGACCTCTTTTTACAGTTACTTTATTATTTTGTATATTAGAGACAAATAAGATTTCATCTGAATCTTGTAATTTTAAATAGTCTCCTTTATATATATCTGTAGAACTAGTTACATACAAAGATGTTGCTGTTGCTAAAATACTTAAATCATCATCTAAAGTAGTCGTTTCAGTAGTAGCTACTTTATTTGTTAATTTTATATAACCTCCAGTACTAGCATCAAAATTAGATGTTCCTGCACTGTAAGGATTCCCATTGTATCTTGCTAATGCGACACCTCCAGTTTGCACTTTTTCTATAATAGGATCAGGTATATTTAAAGATCCTCTATAAGCTGAAAATTGATTCTCTGTATACGCTGCAGAACTAACAGCTTGAGGTGTAATAGAAAAACCTTTCCAATGATTAACTACATATTCATTATAATCTTGAGTAGTACTACTACTATTTGATGATCTTGTAGTTGACAAATCTTGCTCTTTGTCTTCAAAAGTTGAATGGCTTAAATGTCCATTTTTAATTATTTGATTTTCTATATAAAAAGTATTATTTAATCCTCCTTCGGTATTAGATGATTGAGCAGATACATCTACAGGAGCTGTTTTTAAATATAAATTAATTGTTGATGAATTGATAATCTCAGAAGAATAAGTATGATTATTAGCATGATTAGCATGATTATAAATATCTATCCAACTATTGCTTTTTATATCATCAGCTATATGATATGTTAAATCTCCTCCTCCAGCAGTTATAGTCATCGTTTTATCAGAAGCAGAAAAAGATACATTGTTAGTTGCTGGTAAAATAGCTTTATAGGTAGTAGGATTTCCTAAATAGTTAGATTCAATGTCAGTTTGCCACCCAGTTATCCCATTTAAACTACCTTGAAGATTTTCAACGTAAGTATTTCCAAAATCATCAGCAGCTCTCATTGTAGTCATTCTAAGAGCAGAATTAACATCAGAACCATCTCCTATAGGATAAGAATTTCTACCTGAATTAAAGTGGTTTCTTGATACAACTATATAATCTATATTAGTATCAGTGCCTGCATTTAAATTAATTACTTCTTCAATTCTAAGTATTTCACCACTATCAAACGAAGCTGAAGCACTACCATGTTCTCTTAATTGAATATAATCACCAATTGATATCTGATCATTGGTATCCGTAATGTCATTTAATGTTCCACCAGATGTCATTGTAGTTGAACTTAATACTGCTAATGCAAAATTATTTGTTTGAGAAGGAGTTATAGCTGTATTTGTAAAGTTTCCTTCTTCTGTACCAACATCTGAATGAGCTAATGTTCCAGAGAGTATTACAGGTTTAAAATATCTTGCTCCTCCTGAAAAAACAGCAAATGCAGTTTTTGTAAAACTTATTGTATCATATTTCAGATGCTCATATTTACCTTGAATACCTTTAACTAAAATATCATTATCAGTTATATTAGAAAAAGCTGTAATATCATCTACATATAAAGTAGTATCACCTGGAGTAGCATTAGATATTAAAGCTGAACTTGTTCTATTTTCAAAAGTATCATTAAGACTTTTAATAACTTCATCAGTAAAAATAGTAGATAATTTACCATCTTGTGATGCAGAATCAATATTTAATGAGAATGCAGCAGAATCCTCATGAATATCTTCTTCAGTAGGAGTAAACATTACTCCTTGACCAAAATTCTTAATTTCCTTTAAATCTTTAGGCATATGTTATTGTCCAATAATCTTCAGGTATTTCTACTATACCTACTATTTGTTCCCGTCTAGAAGTTGTCCCCATACTGTTGTCCTTCCATCTATTATTTGTACTATATCTACTGTAAATCTACCACCTTTATAATAATCTACTATTGCAAATGCATGAGCCCATTTATGCTGTCTTCCTCCTAACCAGGCATTCTTTTCAGAAGACATATCTTTTAGACATCCTAAAGACCATGCTGATTTAGGTCCATCCATATACGTAACACTATCTTGTTGCAGGGAATGATGATGCCCATATATTATATTAGCACCTAATTTCCGAAGATGATTCGCCGCGTGATATTGTCCGCCAAAGTGGTGCCCATGGTAAAAATAGAGCTTTCCTATTTTAAGATACTCACCTGCAGGGTGATATTTGTATCCTCGCTCTTTGAATTTACATACTTTATCAAAGCGATAATCTAAATAAGGATGCTCTTCTACGAATCGATCTAACCATTCATCATGATTCCCTGCACACATATGTTTTTCTTTACAATTTACTTTATCTAAACTTTCATCTATTTCATCAAGTAAATCATTAACTGCTTTTATATCTTTATCTACATTAGGCATAATGTACTCTAATGGTGGTTTTTTCTTACGTTTCCATTGCCAATGGGATACACTACCAAACTCACCTAAATCGCCCAAATCTACGTATATATCGGGCTTTACAAGCTCTATTGCTTGTTTAACTACATTTATTGCAGGCACATCTTGTAGAGGTGCGTGCTTATCTGGAGTGACAATTGCTCGTTTAAGCACTCCACTTTTAGTTTTCTTCATATATCAAAAAACTCCTAATTAAATTTAGAACGTGGAACATAGCCCCAATCCGAAGGATTTGTCCATAGTTCCTTAGCAGACTGGAGATACTCTTCTGTGACTTCTGGGTCAAATCTAAAAAACATTTTTTCACAAGTATCACATTCCCAGAAAAGTACTCCGTCATACCCTCCCATTATCTCAATGCCACATATTCTATCTGATTTACAAGATGGACAATGAGAGGGCTTCTTCTTATATGCACTATCTTGCTCTATTTCTAACTTATCAACTAGAGGACCTTTGCCTTCGACAAAGTCATCTAGCATTACAAGTCTAAACTCAGTACATATGATTCCTATTTTAGCCACTACTTTTTAGGCTTTAACATATTGAATATAGGTTTAACGATACTATCAAATAGAATATCGTCTTTTTTAGAAGGACTTATTTTTACGACTTTTTCCAAAACCATAAAACCTAATAAGCACCATTCCCAATTTAAAGCTAACCATTCACTCATGTTATTATCTCCTATTTAGTTACTTTTTTCTTCGTCTCCTTTTACGAGTCGGTTTCTCTTTTTTCTTTGCTTCACAACCACATTCAAGACAAATCCAATCCGATCTAGGATGAGAATCTTTTTCAAGAGCTTTCAGCCTTTTATGATGGCTTCTAGCAATTCTTTTATCATCTGCTTTTTCAATAGCTTCCATTATTTTTTTAAGTAGAAATTTTACTATTAAACCTTGTATCATTTATCTATTCCCAACCAAGTTAATATTACTCCTATAAGAAAGACAAATGTTCCCCCTATACCTTTTACCCATGATATATCCTTTTCGTTTTGTCTAACTCTGCCATTAATTTTAGAAAGATGGTCTTTAATATCGCTTATATCTTCTTTGATACGCTCAACATCACCACCAATTCTAATTAAATGCAAAGTAACATCTGTTTGAAATTCTCTATCTTTAGTACTTTTTGTTTTCATTTTTTTCTTGCATTCTAAGAAATTTATCCTTTAATCCATTCCCACTTAAACTTGCTATAACTTCTACTAATGTTTTATAACTATTTTCTAAACCTTTTTGTTCGAGTTGCATTTTCTTTTGCTGATCTATTAACTTAATAATAATACCTTCAACTCTTCCAAAACTCTCTCTCATTTCTTTAGAGAGTTCATCTTGTATGTATTTATTTTGCTTTTGTATAAAAAACCAAAAAGCTACTGCTACTACTAAAGGTACCCCATACTGCTCTAAAAGATTTATCCAATCCATTACTTATCACTTTTCTTTTTCTCTTTATCTTTATCTTTTATTTTTTGTTCAACATATTCAATAGCACCTTGACATTTAATATAAAGTTCTCGTGCTTGTTCTTGTTGAATCTTAAGATTTTTAAGTTCTTCTTCGTATGACATATAACCTCTTATTTATTTTATACTGATTTTAATGCTATATAATATTCTGTTCCATTAATCCATACTTTCAATTTATGCGAAGCTGGATCTCCTGATTGCATAATATCTGTATCTGCAATAGGATCTTCTTCTAACATTAATTCTAAAGTAGATTCACTAGAACTAGATGCATTCTTTGCTCCTATACAAATATAATCATCTATATGAGCTGAAGGAGCAGTACCGTTTTTAATAATAATTTGATTACCACAAGCCTGTGAAATATTCGCACTAACTCCATTTAAAATAAGATTTGGAGTATTATTTGCTGCAGGTGTTGCTGGTGGAGCCCAAGAAATATTTCTAGATACAGCAGCTGTACTTCCTTGTCTAGCATTTGCTGATAAAGTAATTTCAGAACCTATAAAATCACCTGAACCCCAAGCAGCTGATTGTCTACATTGTATTGCTCCTCCATATTTAAATCCATCACTACCACCTGCATTACCTTGAAAAAGGATTCTTCCTAAATGTGCATCAGCATCTGTTGCTGTATGAGCTACAGTATCAGATTTAGAATTATAAAATACCATTTGACTAAATCCTTGATCATTATCATTGTTAGCATCATAATTATAAAAATGGAATCCTGGTTGATAATCATTACCACCAAGTTGATATATTTCAAGTAATCCTGCCCCAAGGGTAACAGTACCATTTGTGTTAATTTCAAAATCATTTACATCTTCAAAAGCAGCATCTGTATTTATAGCAAATTTATCTTGACTATCATCTATTCCCATTATAGACTTTAATACTCCATGTCCAAATGTAATAGATCTATCTGTTCCATTAGTATCAGCCCCTATTACTACATCTGCTCCACTAACAGTTAAATCACCTTGTAGAGTAGTCATAGAAGCAGCACCAGAGCCAATATTTACATCAACAGTACCATCAGATTGTCCTGACCATACAGCACCAACAGTTTGTGTACCATTTGCCATAACAGTCACATCATATTTGCCTTCTTCTCCACCTTTAGTAGCATCTAATATATGAGCACGAATTCTCGCATATGTCACTTCTGAACCACTACCATCAGTTGCATTTGTTCCTTTATAAGTTACAGAGCCAAGAACATCACTTGTTGCTGGACTTGCACTATTTCTATATATTTGAAGAGCAGGACCTACATTTGCATCAGCTAATGTGCTTTCTATACGCATTGTATTTTGACCTGTTCCTACTTGATGAAGTCTATTTTCACTTTGATCCCACAAAAGATAACAACTAGCAGTATCGCCAAAGAACTTAACATCATGCCCAGTACCATCTACTCCTATATTAATTTGACCACTACCATTTAAAAGTATATCAATATCTCCATTTGCTCCATCCTTCATAGTAATAGAACTTGAATTTGTACCTGCATTAGTATTAAGTATTAAATCTCCAGTACCATTTGTCGTAAGAGTAGCATTAGCGTTAGCGTCACCTATTTTAACAGTATCTGCACCTAATTCAACATCTCCTGTACCATTAGGAGTTAATGTGATATTTCCATTAGTATTAGTACTAGTTATAGCATTTGCATCTATAGTTATATTATCAACAGCTAAAGCAGTTAAAGGACCTAAAGATGTGATATTTGTCTGTGCGGCAGTTGTAAGAGTACCAGCAATAGTGGCTCCTGTAATTAAACCTGTTGTAGTTAAATTTTCATCACCAAAACTAATAGCTCCAGTAGTATCTGTTATAGAAGCACCAGCTACCGTTATAGTATTTAACGTAATAGAAGCAGTTGTTGCTCCTGTTGTGGATGCGACCTCTCTGGTCCATTCTGTTACTGCCATAATTTTCTCCTAATAATCATACGGTTTAATTGCTCCACTAGTTACATATCTAGTTCTAGCATGTTTTTTTGCTGCTCTAACTTTTAATTCATATTCATTGTCAAATATTTGTGCCGCATTTATATCCATGTTTCTTGGATCTTTATAAAAATTTGCGATTGCTTTATATACTATCCCCTCATGAAATTGTTTAGGTATATCATTATAGATATTTGTAGTTGAATCATTTGCTGCTATATCTGTTGATTGAGATATAGCGTATATTCTCATTGATTTACCTTCAGTTATAGATTTATAGTTACTCTCCCATCCATCCTTGCTAACAGTTGAATTTGTTTTTTCAACAATTCCTATTCTATTACTATCAATATACCAATATCTGTTATATTTAGTAGCCATTATCCTCCCTCGCTAGTATCATCATCTATAATAGGTTTGCCTATCAATCTAGGAATCTTAACATCATTTAGCCAAATATCTAATATTTTTATTATTCTATTGTCAAGTGTATAATATCTTTGATCTGCAACTGTATCGCTAGTATAACTATCTCTAACTATTTCAGTTCTAGCACAAAAATCATCCTTAACTCTATTAAGCATTTTAATAACTTCAGTATCTCCTATATGCGGGTGATGCTGTTTAACTAATTCTATCATTTCTTGAGATTTCATTATCCACCACTCCTTTCTTGTATTGCTCCTGGAGAGAAACCTTTAGGTTCTATTCCTATTAATAATTGTGCTTGACTTTCAAGTTCTTGCATTATTACTTGTAATTGTCCTTGTAACCATTGATATTCTTGATTTAATGCTTGATTTTCTCCTGTTATAGCTTGAAGTTTAGCTTGAGCTAATTCAGTATCTTCTTCATTCTCTATATAATCTCTAATTCTTTCAAAACCTTGACTACTTGCAGAAGCTGTACTAAAAGTACCATCTGAAGAATCAGATAATTCTGGAAGTTTATCTTGTAATAAAGTCATCTTATATAAAGTCAAAAACTTTGCTGTATATAGTAATGGAATTTGATAGAATTCTTTTGGACAATTAGCTATATCATAATCACTACTTATATCTATAGCTGTATCAAAAACAATAGCATCTACAGAAACAATACCTGATGCTGGATATACATATAACTTTTGTCCTTTTCTAACATATACAGGAGATTTTACAGTAGCATAGTAAATACTAGTACTATCTTGAACTTGTCTTTCAAATGTTATAGGAAGCTCCATACATTCATAATCAGCTCTTATTACGCTTAATAGTTTTTCTGTTATTTCTAAATCATAAACCCAATCAGTCCAACCGCTAGTATCTCCGCTTGAATCTGATGTGTATCTAGTTGAAAAAGTGTGAAGTATTTCAGGTTGCTGAGCTTCTACAAGTCCAACTAGATATTTAACACCATCTACTATTAATTTATCACCAATAGTATTTAAATCGATACCATGCCAACTATCAATATCTCCAGTATAAGGTTCTAATCTATTTTTTAATATAGCATAACCTGTTGACATTATCTAGATGATCTTGCTGATTTTCTAGTTTTTGTTTGAACAGCACCAGCCTTTCGACTCATTGCTCTTGATTTTGCTTGTTTTTTTCTTCTAGTTGAACCCATAAGAGCAGCAGATGCCGCAGCACTACCTACTAAATTTATGTGTTTTCTTGTTTTATCACCCATTATTTTCTCCTTGTTAACTTATCATTAAATAAATTTGCCAAAATTGATTATGTGCCAACACAGTTGGCGTTCCAGTACCAAATTTGTATTGAAATCTTACTCTACAATGACCTGCTCTACCAGAAACAGTTAAGTTTAATACTTCAATTCCTCCTGTAGTTGGAAGCGCCCATGTTACATCAGAAGCAGCAGCACTTGCAATAAGAGGTCTATCTGCACTTGAAACAGGATCACTATCATTAAAAAATTCTGTTCCTAGTGACCATGTTTCTCCTGTACCTGGTTCAAATCCAGCTCCACTTGCAACTGAAGACGTAGCACTAGTTGGATCAACTTGCCATTCTAAATTTGCTGAAATAGCACTATTTCCCAAATAATCTTCCATAGACCTTACAGCAACTAATTGATCCGATGCATCGGTTCCTAACTTAGAACCTATATATAGAGTTAAATTTCTTTGTTTTAAATTTGTTGGTATAATATCACTGTGATAAGCTTTTCCTTCTGTTTCAGGAAGTCTTAAAAAACAAGAATAACCTCCATGATATAGCCTTTGTCTATCCATAGTATCTCGTGAAGGTAAAGTAATTTTATAAACATCTCCATCAACAAAAACAGTATGAGAATTTGATGGAAATCTAATCTGAACACCTATATCAATAGTACAATCCATTGCACTTGATGCAGCCCAATATCTCCCATTATCACTACCACCAGTTTCACTTGCATAAATAGTATCTACTAATGTATCTGCAAGAGTATATTTCTTGACTACAAAATTATCGCTAGTGCCTCCACCACCACCTTGTGTAAAAGTTATTGTATAATAAAAACCAGTATTATATTCGCTAGTACATAATCCTCCTATAGCTTGTAAAGTACCACCTGCTGTTACTTTGCTAATATAAGTCGTTCCATCATCAGAACTACCTACTGCATTAGCATAACCAAGATTAAATGGTTTGCAATAATATGGTAACCATTTACCAGCCATACCTGCGCTATTAGATGCAATCGTTACATTAGCCATTGTGCATAAATACGTTTATTTTAACATTAGTAGCCGCTGTTGTACAATTAGCATCATCTCCTGTAAGAGCTAATCTCATATAAGGCATTTTTCCATATGTATCAAAATCATATACAAGATGTCCAATTGCTTCACCAGCAGCACCACCACCAGCATCCCAAGTTGCCAAATCTTGCATTTTTACATAATTAGTACCATCAATAGATCCTTGCATATCAACGTCTACATTTCCTGCATCAGCAGTTATATCGTTTAATGTTGCATTTAAAACAATAGTAGCATCTGTATGTACAGACCAATCAAAAGGTTCAGTAAACATTGCCGCAGTTCCATCCATCCATAATAAACATTCATGCCTTACATGTCCATTTGTTCCACTTGCTCCTGTTGCAGTCTGAATTATACTAACATTTTCACCTACTGCAGCTGGAGTTGAACTATTAGATGCTATTGTTGTCCATTTACTTGTAGCATACGCCATAATTTCTCCTTCTAAATTTGTGCATATGGGGCCGAAGCCCCATATACGATTAAACTAACCACTTATTACGATGGGTCAGCCCCTACACCACCAATTGACGCTATAGGAGCATTAACATTGTCTTGCTTTTGAATAATCTTCCAAGTCAATGTATGTGCTAATAATGTACCCCCATCATCCGAGTGTAACTCGAAAGCATAATAAGGGAATATAGCGACATTATGCCTCATACCAGTTGCTAAAGCTGAAATAGTTACTACATTTGCTAGTCCAGAACTACCTGGAGTCATAGCAAAATTCATACCTGTTACAGCTCCTGCATAACCTATATCATCCGTAAGTTCTCCAATTTGGACGCCATCTGTTGCAGTTGCTCTACCAGCTGTTCCTGCTAAAGCAAAATCATCAGAATACCCACCCCAAATCATTATCGGTGCTGCTGCACCATCTTGTGCGGCATCAGACGATATAATTAATGACCAAGGTTTAGTAGTATCCAAAGATTTGGGAGTTTTTAATGACCAATTAGAATCATTAGCTGTATCAGTAGTGGATGTACTAGTAAGTACGGTATAACCATTAATACTAGTTTCAGTCCACGCTGTTTGCGTTTGTGCTGCCATTATCTACCTCCCCTTAAGAAAACTTAAGAATTGCGTGGGTTTCAGGTAACTGAATTTCCAAGCCAGCTTCAGTGATGATTTGATCTTGTCTACCATCAACGCCTGGATCTTGAATATTAGTTTCTATGAAGGTATCTCGACTAATACCATTTCCACTAAGTGGTCTGTAGTTAACATTTTTCATATCAACACATACAGCATAATTTTCCCATATACCCCTTAAAAGAGGTTCAGCAACAAAATGCAAGTTACCATAAATAGTATTTACAATTGTTACATTATGCCCAAAGGCACCAGGAATATTAGTTACATCTAATCGATATTGAGATGAACCTACAGAATTATTTAGAAAACTTCCATTACCTAATTTGTTTAAATAAGTAATAATTTTCCTTGAAGATAATACAAGTTTATTACCACTATTTCCACTTTCAGGTGCAAAAAAGTCTTCCATTGCATCTAAGAATGCATCATAACCAGATGAAGCATAAGACATATTATAGACTTTGCCATAAGTTTCAGTATAAGGCAAAATACCCCATGATCTACGAATTGGAGCTGCAGTTGTATATGCTGTTTCAGTGCCATTTTTACCAGCACCAAATAACATAGCCTGCTCAATGTCCATTTTGTGTTCCATCAGTTTGTCTTGCCATATTCTTTGAAACTCATTAGCAATACCTCTATACTCTGTTGCTAATGCTGTTCCTGAAAAGATATTCATGCCAGTTTTGAATATTTGACAATATCCTTCTCTGTCCCATAATTTATCTTCCCATCCATCTGGAGAGTCAGTACCCTCACCGAATGCACTACCTATTACTTGTCCTTTAGCTTGATCTGCTAATGCGAATGTTGCAGTTGATACATCATTAAACTTAAGTTTAACATCTACCACTCCAGCACCTGCTGTTACACTAGGAGTTGCATCCACAATAAATCTACGTGGAGTTCCATCTGTGTCTTCTATAGCTACAATCAAACCAGCAGTAAAAAATAAAGGTTTCTGCTCGGCTGATGCTATTTTACCATATTGATCGTAATAAACAGCAACGTTGACTAAGTCATCGCCACCATCATTTATATAAGTCGTACCAGTTGTATAAGCTGTGCTTCCAACTGCTTCACTTAATACAAAATTTCTTCTTTGCCATTGATGTCTTTGTTCTAAGAACTTAAAGACAGGATCATTAGTAGCTTTTTTAGCTACCTTTGATAAATATACAAAGAATGGACTTTGTTGTGGAGCCAGTTCAGCAACTCTTTCGCCAAAATTAAACTTACGTCTAACGTCGTCAATTGAGGTGCCGCCTTGCGCAGTATTACCAAACTGTGTACTGAATACACTTGCGTCGGCCATAATTAACCATCCTTTTTTTTAACCCGTCCTCAGCTGTACTTTGGTTATATGTACCTTCAGTTGGGCATAATTAAAATTACTTCCAGGGATTTTTCTTATCAAAATCACCTATCATAGCATCCATAATCTTATCTTCAGGTGTACGAGTATCAGTATTAGATTGTCCAGAAGGCATCACACCCATGGTGGATGGTACTTGCTGAGCATTCTGCGATTGTTGAAACTCTTTGCTTTTAGGAGGTACTTGTGAATTTGCATTCGCAGGAGCTCCTTGTTGCATCCTATATAATTGGACAAGATTATCCATACTTATTGAACTTGGATCTGACATTTTAGACATAAAATCCTTTGCTTCTGAATCATTCATACCATATTTATCAGTAACATGTGAATAAATACCACGAGTTTGTTGCTGCTTTTTTTGATAAGCTTGATTTCGTTGAATTTCTTCAACTCTATTTTGCTCATACAAATCAAGACGTTCTTGAACAATCGCCGAATTGTATTCATTCTTCAAAGAATTATATTCATCTATATTATCACGCCAGTCTTCAACTGAATCCAAGTACCTAGCACTTTCACTAGAAGGATCAGCATAAGCTTCTTCTCTATTGAAATTTCTAGGTTTTTCAGGTTTTTCTGGAGCTGGGGGAAATTGCTCAGTTTCTTGAGGAGGTTGAGCCTGTTGTTGCACTTGCTGTTGTTGCGTTTGCATCATTTGGTTCATTTTTTGTTCCATGCCTTTATATTTATCAAGTTCATTCTTGTATTTATCAGCTTCAGATTGCCAATACTGATATCTAACTTTATCATTATCTACAGCATTGTCTAACTGAGGAACTTCCTCTTTACTTTGCACGGGTTGTCCTTCTTGAGGAGCCGCATTTTCCTTCGCTTCCATACCTGTGAAAGCATCTTTTATACTATTTTCAGAACTCTCACCAAAAATAGCTTCTTCTAAAGTAATTGGTTCTTTTTGAGAGGTATCTGTTCCTTGTATATTATCTTCCATTATTTTTTCTCCTTGCTGCCCTTATCTTGGGGTGAGCTTTTATCAGTTATTGCATTTTTTACAATAGCTAAGTTATCGTTAAGTCGTTGTTCAAAGATATTTCCAGCAGCTTTGGCCTTTGTACTAACTTGATCAAGGTCGCCTTTCCATTTCTCAACTTCAACTTTCTTTCTAAGGTTAACTGCTTCTCTATCTCTAGTTTGCATATCACCTTTAAGTTTTTTAATTTGTTCCTGAGCTTCTTGTAAAGCGCTTTCAAGTTGTTGTATTTGATCTGTTCTTTGCAATACGCCTTCCATATCAAATATTTCTGTTTTCTTAAGCACTTCATTTCTATCAACAATCCCTTTCGCGTACGCATCCATATAAAATTCTAATTCTGCATATCTATTACTTGGCAATGTTGAACCAGTTACAACTACTACATCATATTTTCCAACAGTAATATCATTAATTATTTTAGCTTCTCCTGTTTTATCATCAAACATTCTTTTATTTACCATATATTCTGTCATTGAATTATTAGGATTAACTACTCTTATTATCTTTTCAGTTGTATATAACTGTTGCATCAAAGGTATCGCTACTTCACCGATTCTTTTTAAACCAGCTTCAATATCAGCAAGCTTTGATTTCATTTTTCTTTGTCCAAATTCATCTATACTAACAGTAGCTTTATATGTTTGAGGAGCATTTTGTGAATTACCCATCATCATCTCATATAAACCTAACTGATGATCTATATCATTTTTAGCTGACTGCTCATTTTGGAACAATTCGTTAGGAAGAGGACTAGGTTGAACAGGTACAGGAGGTCCATCTGTTGGATCATATGGAATAGCTACTCCTGGTTGAGCCCATTTCTCTTCAAAATCTTTCATATCAACACTACCTTCTGGTACAAGTATCTTAGTATTTGTACTTGTAGTAGCATGAGCTATTATTAAAGAACGAGTCTTATTAATATATTCTTGCATTCCTTTAACCAATCTAACATCAGACATTGGATAAGGAGTTCTTGTATGTACATTCATTAAAGGAACTATAGGATATTGAGTTAAAGGTAAAATTCTCGAATATAGCATTTTATCGCCTATAATTACACATTGTTTTACTTTTTTATTTTGAACTCTAACAACTTCAATTAACTTTCTTTTTATAAGTTCTTCAAATGTAACTGTAGTAGAAGCTATTTCTTTAGGAGTTGGAGGTTCTATATCTTGTCCATATCCCATAGCTATCATTTCTTCTTTTTGTTGCATTTGCATTTGTTGTTGTTGCTCTAACAATTGCTGGTAAAATGCTTGAGCTTTCGATTGATCTGTAAATATTTGATTTTCAATTATCCAAGCAAGCCTTTCTCCATAAAATTTATACTGTTCCTCATCAAGCAAGTCTTCTTTACCGTCAAATGTTTGATAAGTTCTATATTCAGTTACTGAAACTTTATAATATCTTTCATATCCTCTCACATAATCCTGATTATTTAATCTTCCTACATCTTCAGGAAATTGCACCTCTCCATCATCTTCGCGTTCGGTGCCAGGAGCATTCCAATCTGCTCTACTTCCACTTGAAGTAGCATTCTCTATAGCTTTATCATACATTGGATACATTTGTTTTGCTTGTTCCTTTGTAAAAAGTTTTGATATAATTATATTTTCCGCATCATCAAAAAGCCTATGTCGACTATTAGGGTCAACATATACGTCTAATGGGTCTACATCATGAAAACATACTTCACCTTTGCCCATATCCATCATAGGATTTTGATATACATGTAAATATCCAACACCCATTACATAGTAATCATCTACTGCTTGTCTAATAGCAGTCCTTCCATCAGATATATCATACATATAAGTCAATAAAGCAGACATTATATTAGCTACTTTATTATCAGAATCTTCTCTAGGAGCACATCTAAAAGAAGGTCTATTGGAAGTAAGCATTGCTTTAGCAGATTCTACTGCAGGATGAATCCTATTAACTACTACAGCAGCTTGACCTCTAGATTCCAGTACTCTTTTTTGCTTAGAGGTCCATTGCTTCCCTAATCTAAATTCTTTGTCTTCTTTAGCATCTGTTGCCCAAGAGTCTCTTTTTGATGAATACTTATCAAATAAGTCATGAGTCTCATCAATCAGTGCTTTGCCCGATTTTCCGTGTTTTTTGGTGTATGCCATCAGCTTAATTTACGCATTACATTGTCATCCAATCAAGTTTTTTCTGAGGCTTTCGCCATTCTTCTTCAGAAAGTCTAATAAATTCAGCCATTCTACATGGTTTTGCTCCATCTAAAGCAGTCCATATAGCATCCATAATATCATCATGCTTTCCTTTAGGATAAGATAAGAACTCACCTTGAGCATGAGTATCTTGTGGTCTAAAGTAAAATGTCCCTTTTGCGAATAAAGGGACTAAAGATAGTAATCTTTCAGATTTGGAGTTTCTAGGTTTTACTCCAGCTTCTAATCCTGGTATATATAATTGCTCTTCTCTCATTAATTCTCTTACTGCAGTACGTAAAGCCTCTTGATATCCTACTGTTTCAACCTTAACTCTACGTGGTTTATACTTTTTATAGTAATCTATGATTAATTGTGGTTGATCTGCTGGAGATATCCTGTTTCTATATATATCTATTACATATTTATTATTATCATTATCAATGCCAATAACACTAATAACGAAATAGTCTGCCCTAGCAGATAAAGAACTAGCTGGATCGACCCCCATATAGATTTCAACTGGTTTAACTTCTTCATTTTCCTCACCCCAATTCTTTCCTAAACAATTCTGGCCTTGTAATTTCTTATAATCATAATGATGTATCTTTATCCATTTAGGTTGAAATGGAGCATCATCAGGAGATTGAGCTATATTCATGTATTCTTGGAAAAAACCATTGATATTTCCTACTGATTTAAATTCCTCTTTTATACTTAATATACGTTCTTTAGGGAATCTTTCAGGCCATATACTCTTTTCATCATCATTCCATATAGAAAACCATAAAACATGCCAAGCAGTTGACTCTTTTGCCCAACATAGAAAGCAATCTTCTGATATAACCGTGCCAATCATAGCTATTTTACCATCATCTGATAAAGAAGGTATGACTGCTTCTGTTAGCCACTTTCTATTTTTAGCTCTTGCTTCAGGAGTAAACGCATTTAACTCTGATTCAAAGTCATCTACTATAATTAAGTTAGGCCTAGTATCGCCTTGTAAGAAACCTCTAACTCTTTGACCTGTGCCTACAGCAACTATTCTAGTCCCATTAGCAAGTATTATATCTGTATGAGTCCATCTTTGAGCTGTTGTAGGGCCCATATCTCCAAATATAGATTTAAACTCATCACTAAACGTCAAATGATACTTAATACGAGATAAGAAATTAATTGACTGTGCTTGTGATTCTGATATGATAACTATAAATAAGTCTTCTTTAGTGCCTTTAAAAGCAGCTCTCCACAATGGATAGATAAGGGTAGTAACCGTGCTCTTCGCTGTACCACGAGGAGCAGCGATTAATACCCTTTTCTTTTCGTCATCAGAGAGATAGGAGTACACTTCCCTATGAAAGGGAGGTGTGCTTTTACGGAGGGCTGTTGGGAAACAGTGCTTTCCAAACAAAGCCATATTATTCCGTAATTTCTTTAACGCTGCTAATTGAGCATAGCGTTCTTCATAGTCTTTAGCCAACTATTTCTTCTTCTAAATCATAACCTGGATCACCTGGTTCAGCCATTGCAGGAACTCTTCTGGGAGCTGGAGCCATAGTATCTGTCTTCACTGTTTCAACTGCAGCTACAGGTCTATATCTTGCATTATCCAGTGCCATTTGGCCTCCACTTGCATAGTTTGTATTCTTCTTTCCTGCAAAAAAATCATTAGATGTTGATGGTGCAGCAGTGTCTCCACTACCCATACCTTCTGATGCTAAGGCTTTATTTCGATAATAAGCTCCTTTTGATCCTATATTCCTTAGTTTTTTAATCCCCTTAGGTTTATAGCCATAGGGGCTTCCTTCCATTCGTTTTGCTCTAGTTCTTTCGTCTTCTTCATAAGCCATTATTCTATCTCCTTAGTAGTAGTTTTGGTTGCAATAAGCTTATCTTCTTCTTCTCTAAGCTCATCTATTAATTTTACATTACTTGTAGCTTCTATCTGTTCTACAGTTTTAACTTGATTTTTATCTTTCATTCCATGCATATCCTGAAGATTATCTACTGCTCTCATAAGATTAGTAACATCACCCTTATCTTTAGCTTTATCAATAGTATCAGACAATAATTGTAATGTATACTCCTCGGTCAATCCATGTTCTTTTAAAAGTTCTTGCAATTCTTTTCTTACCATATCTTTAAATTTCTCCGTTTTCATTCTCCTTTTCCAAGTATTTAACTTGTTAGAGCTAGCCTTCCCAAAGACAAGTTCTAATGTTTTGTTATAATCTAAGGTTTGAGCATAAACCATAGCAAGATTCTTCATATTCTTCGATTTTCCTATTACATCCCAATATGATTTCCCACTATGCGTGTTATTAGCTTTCCTATTTTTTGCTTCAAGCTTAGTACTAATATACTTAGGGTTAAAAAAGGTATAACCATAAGGAAACCTAATATAAGTGCTAGAAGGACTATAAATGGACTTGGCGATGACTTTAGCCACGTAGTTGTCGTCTGATAGCCCATATTCCCCTTCATCTGCTTCTCTCCAGTATTTATAGTGCAAATTCTTTTTATCTGCTTCTTTTTGTTTATATACGCTGTATGACGTAGGCGCATTATCTCCTTTATGATGTATTTCTATTTTATACATTATCTGGGCTAATAAATGCTTCCGAACCTTGTTCTATTACAATATCATCTAATGTTTGATTTTCTATATTTTGATTAACTACATTATAATATCTAGGATCTTCTTCTTCTGATTCACCTCTCCATGCATGAATAAACTTATTCATATCGCCACCAACTCTCTTATATTCAAAATTCATTAGTTTATTAGCTACATTCTTATACATATCCCTATCATCTTCTGTAAAGTCTCCTTTTCCACCATAATCGTATCTTTCATTGCCAGGAGTCATATCTTCCCCTCCATGCTCTAAAAATAAGTCCATTTGAGGTAAATATGTATTTTGTATCCAATTATGCTCTTCTTCAGAAAAACCTACATCATCATAGCCTATACCAGTTAAAGCGGATTTATTTATCTGTACAGGACCATATGCACTAGAACCACTGCCCTTAACTTGAGTCCTAATCCATTTATCATCACCTTCTAAATGTCCTGTTTCTGCTTGTTCTATTGCGCTATATAAGTCTAAAGCCATTAAACAGCCTTGCCTCTTCCAGGAGATTGTGGTTGCCTTGCAGGAACTCCTCTTGCAGGATTTCCAACATCATTTGCTGTAACATCTCTGCTCATTCTAGCATCTTGTTGCTGGATAGCATTCCCTACATTCCAGTATTCTTGTAAATTTTTAACATCAGAATCATTTTTAATGAAATTTGCATGTCTTTCTAAATGTCTATTATATCCCTTGTTTAAATTAGTCCAAGCTTGTTGTAACCATGATTGTGGTGACATTGGAATAGCTCCATTCATAGCTTGTAACTTGTTTTTAGAGGCTAATTGCATAGCTTCTTGAATTCTTTGCTGAGATGCAGGGTCATCATAAGGATCATCTGATACAGGAGGCATTCCCGCCTCACTTGCATATTTAGATTGTAGTACATTATCGCTTAAAGGCCCAAATTCTCTATTTGCTGCCGTCATTAGTGGGTTTCGTGGATCTCTCTTTGCCATTAATATTTTATTCCTCCCATAAGTTGTTTTTGATAAGGTTGTGTATAGCTAGATTTAGTCTTTGCTGCATCTAATAAACTTGATCCTAGCCCCTTAAAGAAGCTCTGAGTCTGTAATTTCTTTTTTCCCTTATCAGATAACTCCCATTGGCCTTGATCATTCATACTCCAGCCTTGTTGTTTGTACATCTCAACATCCCCGCTAGACATTTCATTGCCTTCTTTGTCAAGATATATTGGATTTCCTTGATTATCTACCATAGATTCAGTCATTGCACCAAAAGGATTGGCAGATTGTGTTAATTTAGGGTCAAAAGCGCCTCCAAAAGCACTTTGTTGTATATTCTGACCAGCTTGTTGGAACCTATTTCCTATATTCTGGCCCATATTCTTGAAAAAACCTCCTAAAGCACCTGACATACTAAATCTCTCCTATTTTAGATGTATACATAGCTATAACTTAGCTATAAACCTGCTAACCAAGCAAGTAATTATTTGTCTAAGGAAATACAAACTGCTAATCCTAGAGGGTAATAGGCTACTACTAGCTATACCTAGCTATATATAAAAATAACCCAAAAAATATATTTTGCAAGTGTTTTTTTCACTCTCGACGAGAAAAAGTCATTTTCAAAAAATAGGTTGAGAATGGGTGTTTGGGATATACACACACACCATCCCGCTTGAAATCAGGCGCTATGGGGGTTCGCTAGGTTGAAAAGCAAACCAGCTTCGTTCCTCAGCTGCTATGCTCTTCATATCCAGGTCACCCCCACAGCCCCTGATTACATAGTGGTCTGGTGCGATTGATTGCCCCTTTTGGGACTGATATATAAATCTCATATCTAATGCCTTTGTTTAAGGATATTTAAGGGCATTGGCTTCGTATATATACACGCGTAGTAACACATAACAATAACATAATAGCATAGGTTACTAACATTAATATCTCTATGAAAGAGCAATAACTTGTAATACGAGAATTCGTATGAGTTACTTGACGAGATAAGTTAGTAGCCTATGTTATTCATAATATAAAGACAAGGAGTTATACAATGAATACTAACACATTAACAAAAGAACAACAAGCAAAACTAGATGTGCAAACATACATAACTAAATTTGGAACAGGTTATAGAAATAATGATGATAAAGGACAATTTAAATCATTAGTATTAAAAGAATCTGTTAAAGTAGATAATGTTAAAACTGATAGTAAAGGAAGAAAAGAGGGAGATTTTCATGCTATAGCAGATGATAGTGTTATATTCTCTCAATCTATAGCAGATGATTTATTAGAGAAAGCAGATATGTTTGGAACTTATGCTATTAAATGTCAAGTAGAGGGCTCTAAATATGATACTAATGTAGTTAATCAACTTACAGGAGAAGAAACTAAAGTAACTAAAGAATCTCCTTATAGTGCTATTAAGTTAGTTAAAAGAAGTGCTAAACTAGTTTCTAGTGACTCTGAACTAATGTTCTAATAGTAATAGTAAATATGATAGCATAGCATACTAGCAATAGTGTGCTATGTTATTTGTATATGATTTAAAAGCAAGGTGTTATTAATCCTAGAATTTAAAAAGAGCAAATTCTATGGTAATAACTATTGTTATCAAGAACATATATATTTTTTTAATTAGTAAACAAATGAAAGGGATTAAATATGAAAGTAAAGAATATTTTAAATAATATGATAATTGTAGTAAAGAAAAAAGAAGAAATAAAGGCTATTAATTTCTTTTTAAAGACAAATACTACTAAAAGGCATGTATTACAATTGATGAAATAAAGGTAATTAAACTAGTGGTCTAGACTTATCAAGGTAAATGAATCAACAATACCAATAAAAGCCTTAATATGTAACTTAAAGATACTCTATGGGACGAACCTGTAGAGTATCGCCACTATTAATTTTAACAAGATATGTATGGTAATTATAACTAAGAGAATTAATGACGATTAGTTCACTGATGTTATAATTTAAATGGTAAGCCTGTGAAAGTGTTTTGCATAAAAGCACACAGGTAGGGTATCTATAGGATTGCTTAATATTGTTATCAAATGATAATGATATGGTTATAACTAACTAGATATCTGTAAATGTGACGATAACATAAAAGAAAGCCGAAATGGCACTCACTTTTATGTCGGCATTAACCTATACTATGAATCTAACTCGTGTGTCTCGAGATGTATAGGATATAACATTCCTGTTGTAGGATTTTGTGATGTAATAGTAGACAAAACTATTATAAGCAAAGTGATGACAATCATTGTTATGTGTGTCGTGAGGCCAAAAGCCCATAGAGACAGAGCATTTTGAAGGTAATGAGAAATCCTTCACCAGCCATACATTATATTTAATAAACAAACAAATAAAGGAGATTAAAATGGCACCATTTACATGTAAGTGTGAAAATAAAAGTTATTCAGGTTGGTTTAATAATAAGAAATGTAAAGATTGTGGTACTATTATATATAATCGCAAAAATGTTGATGAAAAAGGCAATTATATAGGTTCTGCAACTAATGGTTATGCTTGGAGAACTCAAAGAATTAAGGATTTAGAAGCTGAAGTTCAAACATTAAAAAGAATTATAACAGAATCATGAAAGGAGATAAAATGGAAAATATGTTTAAAGTAGTAAATATAATGACTTGGGAAGAGTATGTAGAAAAAATAGCAGAAAACATAGAAAAGAGCATAGAAAATATGCGGAAAAGGAGAGGAAATGAGTTGGCAATATAGTAGATGGACCTGTCCATATAATAAAAGATATCAACTAATTGAATGGGCTTGTGGAAAATGGCCTGATGATAAGGCCAAGTTTAAACAAATGACAAAGAAGCAATTGTATGCAATATGGTATAGTCTGCCATAATTTATACAAGCCAATGAGTCAGGTGTTTTGTAGTGTTACCTTTCCTATCTTAATTGATAGTTACACGATGTTTACACTTGGCTCATAAATTTAGAATAGTCGCATTTCACTAATAGTGAGGCCGTAAACCGAGATTATTAGTAATATAAGTCGGCTATTCTATTAAATTAAGGAGATAATATGAGTATTATAATATGCAATAAATGTGATAAACGAGTAGATATAGATTATGAAGAGTTTCATGATCTAGATGATTTTAAAATGATTTGTAACAATTGTTATGAAGAAAGCGAGGTAAAAGATGAGTAAAATGGCTGAAGAAGCATATCTTAAAGATAAATATAGTGATGAAGAATATGTCAAATATCTTGAAGATAAGATAGAGATGCTAATAGAAATTGAATCTAAATTAAAAGGAAAGGAAAATAAATATGAAGAAATTAATAAGTTATTGGAGAGAAATACTGATATTAAGCTTATTAGTATGGATGTTGTTCGGAAAAAGAAATGACCCACATTGTGATGTATGTTATACTAAAATACAAGAAATTGATGCTATTATCAATGAAGAAAGAATTTGGGAGGGCTTTGATGCGCTCTCATTTAGTGAAGCCTTTAATCAAATGTATACAGAGCATGGTTCTGGCCATATATTTGATTGGAGAGGTAAAGTATACTTAACAAACCTAAAAGAAGGAGAGTAAAATGGCTAATACTAGTACAAAGACCATTAATTTATTAAATAATGGAGAGTTCCAATCCAGAGAAATAACATCTAATACAGTAGGCGATCTACGAAATGATCTAGAAATACCTGCTAATGCTAATGTTAATGTTGGAGGAACTGTTAGACAAAATGAATTTGAATTGTCTGACGGAGACTATGTTGCATATACAAGCAATAATAAAGTCGGAGGATAATAGATAACTTTAAATGAGAGCCAATAACTGGTCCTGTAAGCCCTTAAACTGAACTAGATAGCATCTAGAGTGTGCAGGCAAAGGAATATGTGAGGCTCTCATTTAATATAAACGAAGGAGCAAAAATGGAACTAATTTATGGAAATACAACACAAGAAGTACAAGAGATAGATATATTACAGAATATGTCACAAAAGCTAGCAAATAGTATAGCAACAGGCCCACAAGATGCATTCTTCGCGTCTTTAGATAGATTTAATGATGAACTAAGATATCAAGGATTAGATTCAATAGATGTTACAGGTAAATGGAATTGGAAACCAGGAACATATAATGTAATAAAAGAAACTGTTCAAAGAAAATTGCAAATGCATAAGAAATGTAAAGGTATATATCATTTTCTACAAAGAACTAAAGATTATAGTAATTATATGTCTTATATACTAACACAAGCTGCAGAAATGGAACGATTAAAAGGAGAATTAAAGGATTTAGGTGTTCAAAGAAATGTAAATATTGAAGAATTTCAAGAGAAAGCAAATGTATTTACTAATACTGTCAAAGAACAATGCGATTTAGCCTATGATGCATCAGGAGGCAGAGTAGACATACATCCTTATTTTCAAATAAATAATAATACACGAAATTCTGAATTATTCTTTGAAATATGTATAAGAGATTTAGTCATAGATGTATATGATGGAAGAGAAAACTCTAAATGTATTCAAAGAATAGATAGTGGTGATAGTTATATAAGAATAATTGCTAGAGCTAGTTTTAGGCATTTAATTAATGATATGAAAAGAGATATACAATTTACAGGAATGTTTATATCAGACTTACCCTTAAGACATCCTTATATAAGCACTAATCATTATAATTCATCACAAAATGGAAGTTATGGAACTGTATGTTTAGATAAATATAGAGATGATGTATATGCTAACTTTAGAACGATTAATTTTGTAAACTTACAACATAATCTATTGTCTTGGGCTCAATATTATCATACACAATATAGTAATCCATATAATAATATTAAATACTTTCATATAGGTATGCCTGGAGAATTTAGTAATGAATATGGAGCAACAGTAAGTAATATTGTTCAAGATTGTACAAGTAGATTATCACCTGTTTATAAAATATGGGAAGGTTCAGAAAATTGTAAAAATCTAACTAAAGCTTGTGAAAGTATTAATTGTGTTCTTATGATTAGTTGTAGTTTATATAATAATGCAAGAAATGTCTTAGAGTGTGATACAAATACACATTATCAATATGAATCTATAATAGGATGGTTAGCAGAGCGATTAGAAGCTAAAGATAACCATTCTAATTATGATCTTAAAGATACAATAGATGATTATCTTAGTTTAGGACATAGTAATACAAAATCTTTATCTGAACTTTTAAATAACTATATACACAATGCCAAATTAGCAAATATACAAGTACATGAATTTACTTCTATATTACTTGATTGGGGATATTGGTTAACTGATAAAGATGTAGAAAAGTTAGATGAATCAAATGAAGAAGGTATTAAAGAACAAATGAAAGCATGGGCTACAAGTCCAGGAAGGAGATAAGATGGAATTAAAAGATATGTTCTATATATCAGAGAATAACTGGTATAAATTACAAGCATGGGCTAGAATAGCTTATGATAAAGACAAGAATGAAATATCAGGGCTCATGACTGCTATACCACAAAAAGATGGTAGATTTGAGCTTAAAGATGTAGAAATCTTAAAACAAGAGAATACAGGAACTAATACTGAACTAGATGGTGATGCAGTTACTGAATATAAAATGAAATATGCCATGAAATATAAAAATAAAACTATGAAATATGTCTGGTGGCATTCACATCATACTATGGGAGCATTTTGGAGTGGAACCGATGAAAAAGAGATTGATGCCTGGGAAAACGAGAGCTTTTCGCTAGCATTGGTTGTTAACCTGAAAGAGGAATTTGTCTTTAGAGTAAGTCTGTGGAAAGCCAATGGATTACCAATAGCAGAGCACTATGACACAGATCTTACCATAGAAAGAAAACAACCTAAAATTAAAGTAACTGAAGCTATGATAAAACAATACGATGAATTATGTGATAATAAAGTGCATCAGATAATGAATGGATATCATAGAGCACATCAACCTAATATGTTTCAAAATCAAGAAAATAATCTTAACGTAGAAGCATACTATTCAGAACTTCTTGATAAAGTAGATGTATTAATAGATGCTTATTCAGATGGGAGTATGGGATTAAAAGAATATACTAAACAAGTTAAATCTCTTAATGCTATATGCAAGAAAAAGAAATTACCTTTTAAAATAGAAGAAATTAGAGGTAATAAACAATATATTTTAAATGAATTAATGACTAGATTAGCTGGAGATATGATAGAATGGTCAGATGAAACATTTAGAAGAACTATTGAAGAAACTCATGTATATAATGGAGGATGGGGACATGGCAGATATTAATATAAGATCTGCTGGTTTAGTAGATAATCTTAATCAATTCAGATATCATATACTTGGTTGCGGAGCTATAGGAAGTTCCGCAGCCTTGCAATTAGCAAGAATGGGAGCAGAAGAGTTTGCATTATATGATATGGATAAAGTAGATACAGCAAATATTGGAGTATCTCAATATACTCAAGATGATGTAGGACATCCAAAAGTGACTTGTTTAAAGTACCATATATTAGATATTAGCACATCAATTGAAGTTACTTGTTTAAATAATATATTTGAAAATTATATATATTTAGATAATAATGACATAATAATACTAGGTTTTGACAGTATGGACGTAAGACTCCAAGCTGTTAAAGCTTTAAGTCACTATAAACATTCTAAACCTTTTCTACTAATAGATGGTAGAATGGGAGCAGAACACTACCAACAATATACTTTTGTTGCTCCTTCCATAAAGAAGTATGAAAAATCATGGTATTCGGATGATGAAGGTAGTGAGGAGGCTTGCAATAGAAAAGCAACTAGTTATTGCTCTAATATGGCAGGAAGTTTTATAGCAAATACCATTCGGAAGGTTGTTACTAAACAACCCTATGAAGTAGCTTTGTCATTTAATTTTCCTACTATGACATTAGAAAAAAAGAGTTGTTTTAAATATTAAACTATTGTAAGTTACAAGGCTAGAGGGAGGTTATTGCTGTAATAAGCCTAGGACCCTCTCTCTAGTCCTTTCGTCAAAGAATAAAACAGGAGAAATAGTTATGGCACTTAAAAAAGTGAAGAGGAAAATAATCTCTACAAATCCAAAGAAAATGCTATTATATGGAGCTCCCAAAGTAGGTAAGACAACAGCTTTAAGCAAGCTGGATAACTGTCTTATCATAGATACAGAGCAAGGAGCTAATATGATAGAAGGATATGTAGAAAATGTAAGTAGTAGACAAGAGCTTATAGAGCTCTTAAAAGAAGCTTCAGCAGGGCATGAATACAAATATGTTGCTGTTGATACCATAGACAAAATTGCTGAATGGGCTGAAAAGGCTGTTTGCGAAGAGGAAAGCGTAGTTAATATAGCAGATTTATCCTTTGGTAAGGGTTTTGCATTGGTAAGAGAAAAAGTACTAAATACTGTTAATGTACTAGGTAATATATTTGATCATGTTATTATCATAGGACATAGGAAATGGGCTAGAGCAGTTGTAGATAGTAAAGCAATTGTTGAGCCTGAAAGCCTTGATTTAACAGGAAAGCTAAAGAATATGCTTATGGCTGATTGTGATGCTATAGGCTATGTATTTAGAGATGAAGAAAATAGTAAGCTTATGGTATCATTTAAAGCCAATGAAGCACTAGAAGCAGGTAGTAGAAGTCCTCACTTGAGAGGAAAAGAAATGGAACTTAACTGGAAGAATATATATAAGGAGAGTAAATAATGGGAATATTTAGACCAACAATGTCAAGTGGTAGTAGTTTCTTTGGCATATGTGAAATATCTATTAAAAAATATACTGATAAAGCTGATATGTATGATTGGGCTGATTTATATTTGGATATAGAAGTGCTTCAAAAAGGAAGTGAATACAGTAGAAATATTAAAATATGCGGATCATTTGACAAAGACAAAGATGGTAATATTACAGGTGGTAGTGTATTAAGAAGAATGTACGTATTCTTTGACTCTATTGGATGCAAAGCGGGTATCAATGTTAAAGGTGAATTTGAAGATGAGGAAGGTAATAAAATAGAAAATATAGCTGACTGGCTAAATAGTAGTTGGTTAAATCCTCAAATGAGTATGGAAAGTCCTGATTATTTAGCTTATATATATAAAGAACAGCCAAAGAAAGCAGGAGGAAAAGCATATACAAGAGTTTATCATAAATTATACGACAATATAGAAGCAAATAGAGCAAAGTTACAAGATGATATAAACTGGTTAAAAGGCAAAGGTGTTATTAAAGAGTACTCAGAAAGTTCTGTTACAACAGATACTCAGTTAGAAGGAAATGGATTATCTAACCTATAATGTATGTTGAAATAGCCAAAGATTCTCCAGTTAATAGAGGTATATTGATACCCCACACAGACCTATATAAGCATATATCGAAAGATATCCCACTTTATAGATCAGTATACCTCTATGGAGATGACGCTAAAGAGTACGTTGATAAAACAGATTCACTAAAGAAGTTCTTTGGATCAAGATCTATAGACAAAATTCCTGTAGATGTAGATAAAAAGGACAATTCTGATGAGAAAACTCTAGATATATTACGAAGTATTATCATAGAACTAAGAGAAGGAGATATTGACTGTGGGAGCTATCAATGCTTCTTCTCTGGTTCTGGATATCATATGTTATTATCTGGAGAACTTTTTAACTTTAACCCTAGCCCTGATTTACCTTACATAGTAAAACAAACAATGAAAAAGCTATTTCCTGAAGTAGACTTAAGCATTTATATGAGAACTGGAATATATAGAGTACAACATACACCTAATCAAAAAACAGGTTTGTATAAGATTCCTCTATATGAAGAAGAAGTTATGAATTTATCACCTAATGATATATTCAAATTAGCTGAAACTCAAAGACTCGATTATAAATATCATAAACTAGAGGGAAATGGAGAATTATCAACACACATAGTTAAAGAAGTGCCAAATATTAAAACATTTAATAAAATATCAGAACCATCTACTGTAGTTCCATGTGTTCAATCTATGCTTAATAAAGGACCACAGTCAGGAAATAGACATGTAACAGCTATGAGAATAGCCAGTCATTTTAAAAGACATGGCATTCCTAGTGCTTTTGCAAAAGTATCTATGCTGCATTGGAATAATAAAAGTATGGAAGAAAACTCAATAACCGAGATGGTTGAAAATGTATATAATAGAAACTATAAATACGGATGTCAAGATAAAATAATGTTAGATCACTGTAAAACTCAATGCGTATACTTTAAAAGAAAAGATTATCTCATAGGTATTAAATCTGCTGATGAGATGCAATCTGAACTACACGAGAGATTAAACACTGATTTTACAGGAAAAACACTAAACTTAGGACAAATGTTAGGTTTACAAAAAGAAGTTGTTATATATCCAGGAGAGCTAGTAACTGTATTTGGCCCAACTGGAGCAAACAAAACAACATTTGTTCAAAACATGGTATTAGGATATGATTTTGTAAATAATACAATAAATACAGATTGGCAAATATCTACACTATTTTTAAGTTTAGAATTATCATCTTGGTATATGCATAGAAGACATTTACAAATACTAGCAGATGTAGACAAAGACAAAGTAAATCTAGATTATGATAACTTATATTTAAAACACAAAGATGAACTAGAACACCTAGTAATACAAACAATTAGTCCTACTTTGCAACAAATTACAGAAAAGATAAGAGAGTTACAACCAGCTGTTGTAGTAATAGATTATATAGATCTGGTTGATACTTCAGGTACTTATGGAAATGAACATGACAAAATAAAACATATAAGTCATGGTTTATCTAATTTAGCTGTAAATATGGACTTAATTATTATTCAAATATCCCAAGTAAGTAGAGAATATAGCAGAAATGAAATCCTTGATCTATATGCAGGAAAAGGATCAGGATCAATAGAAAACGCATCAAGAAAAGTAATAGGAATTAACGGACAATCCGAAGATACGGAAAGAGAAGTTCGACTATTTAAAAACAGCGATGGAGAGCTATTTGACTGTAAGATTCATTGGACTCCATCATTTAGAATGAGGAGGAACTTATAATGGGGTGGTTATTAACAGTTGAGTTATATGACAATGCTAAAGGAATAATGTTATTAAAAGGAGTTATTAGTTTTGGATACTATACGTCAAAAAGACGTGGTTTTGGTATCTATTTCAGCTTATTTGGCCTTTTAATGCAAGTATTCTTTGGACTAAAAGAGATAGAAGTAAAGCTACCGAGAAATATAAGTGAAGCATAACAGAAAAACTAGCAGGAGGCGAAGGTCTCCTGCTAGAATAACTATATGGGAAAAAAAGTTTAGTAGAAAGCTTAAACGATATCATAAGCATTTTGCTAAAAAAGTATTTCATAGATTGATGAAAAAATCATCTACATTAAGATCTACTTTAAAAAGAAGGAGCAAGGAATATGAAGTTGAGTTTAATATATCATTGGAAGAAGTTCGCGACCTTCTTCATAAAGCATATGGGAGACAATGCTCCTATTGTGAAGTCAGGTTACTTGTTAATAATATGGCTTGTGATCATATTATGCCTCTATCTATGGGTGGCAATTCAACACCAATAAATCTTCAAATGATTTGTCAAAGATGTAATACTAGAAAAGGCCCTTTGACAGATAGAAACTTTAAAAAGCTTTTAAAATGGTTAGAACACCAAGACAAAGATTTAAAACAATATGTACTCAAAAAAATGAGTTCAAGAGATTTTTAGGGGAAACGATACGTCAGCGGTAAGCAGCTGAAAATAGCGTACGGTTAGGATTTGGTGTCGGAACCAAATGATGTTAAACACAGTTTCCCCTAAAATAAAGGATATTTATGAAATTAAAAGAAGGTTTAAGTAAAGATTTTATCTATATACCAGAACATCTTTGGAATGCTCTGGGTTGGAAATTAGATATAGATTTAGATGTAAAAGTACGAAATATAGGTGGTAAAAGTACTTTAATCATAACTAGGAGAAAGAAATGAAACATATTAAAGATGTAGAAGAAGCTTGGGAATTATTAAAAGAATGGGATAATGTAGCATCACGATTAAACAATGATGGTATGGTAATGGTAAAGGAAATGGCACGTCTAAGTATTAGAACTAGAAGATTAATAGGAGGAGATAATGAAAGTAAAACTAGTTAATATGAATAATCCAGCAACAGCTCGTAGAAGACAAATTAAAGCTAAAACTGGAAATAATTTTAATTCAAAAGAATATTATAGAAAGAAAGCCAAAAAACTCAAAGAATGGAAAGGATGGTTTTAATGGCTAGGCCTCGTAAAGTTAAAAATCCAATATGGATATGGTTTTATAGAAATATGATGGGACGAAGTATCTCTTGGATCGCCAAGAGGTACGGGATTTCCAATAGAACAGTATGGAGGTATTTAAGTGGGCGTAGAAGAAAAAATAAAAGAACATTGCAATAAACAAGAAGAAGGTATTAAATTTAAACGTAATAAGAAGTATTTTTCATTATTAAGAGAAGTTAAAAAAGGATATTGGCTTAATGATGAACCTTTATTTATAAATAAAACACAGGGATTATTTCCTGTTTTTAAAACTGGTGGTCCTCAAGGAAGATTTCCTAAAAATCATCAAGAATTTATACTTAAAAGATTAACTGAAGGAAAAAAAGAATGGAATATATAAGAGAAGAAGACTTAGATGCCATTAAAGACATAATTGATGAATTTGAAGGAGAAACAGTACTTGGAAAACATATGTTTAAAGCCATAAAGGCATATTTTAAGCAAAAAGAAAGATCAGCCAAGGTTATATATACCCCCGTAGTAAAAACTCCTAAAAAGTCCAATTCTGGATTATTGCATGAAAATAGAATAGAAAAAATATTTGAAGATGCTGATGTAGCATTACATAAATATTGGTTAAAATTAAGTAAAAAAGGAAAAGCAAATGGGACTACAAAAACCAAGAAAAAAGCCAACAGCTAGAGAATTAGCTGGAGCTGTAATTGAAATTAATAACAGAGTTACTGAAACTAGGCAATATTGTAATCAGTTAGACAAGATTATAGGGTTAATATTGCAAATGAATAATCAAACTGAAAAATTTAATAAATTTTTAGATAAACTAGGTAAGAAAAATGACAAGAAAGCAAATGCAACGACAGATAAAAAGGATCTTCCTACAGATACAGGAGACAAGAGAAGAAGGCCAAAAGGAGTACGCAAGAAGAAGTGATAACGCATTTGCCAATTTTGAAAGAATTGGTGAGAGCCTTGAGCTGAAACGAGAAGAAGTCCTCCTTGTATACCTGCTAAAACACATTGATGGAATATGTGCATTTGTCAAAGGCCATAAACAGCAAAGGGAAGATATAAGAGGCAGACTAACAGATGCCATTGTCTATTTATGCTTACTGTGGGGAATGATAGACGATGATAAAATGTAAAGTATGTAAAGAACTAATAGGTCCAAGTTCTCCTATATATAAAATATCAAGAGGATTTATACAAGATGAAATCTTAATAGAAGAT
>VTLG01012135.1_pt1 | contig 32854 bp, 31 predicted proteins | sample 4694571 | NCBI WGS metagenome assembly VTLG01 (sample SAMN12604809, study PRJNA352737) | marine metagenome | biome: ENVO:00000447; feature: ENVO:00000209|ENVO:00000569|ENVO:01000036; material: ENVO:00002151; isolation source: viral sequences binned using virsorter ...
CGCGGAGCGGCGCGCTGAACGCATAACGGAACGTCTAGCCGCACGACGGACATTCCCCGTTCTTCTTGTAGCTGCCTTACGTCTAACAGATCGACGAGATGTTCTTCTATTTTTAACCATATTCTTATAATATTATAAACATTTTATTTATCCAATTATCGGATTTAATGTTTTTAGGGCTAATTTAATTTCATTAATCGAAGGTTGAAAAAAGTTATCGACTTCTTTAATCTTTTTTTTCCTTTCTTTTTTTAAAGGTGTTTTTTTCTTATTATAAGAAGGTGGTGGAGGGGGGGGAGGAGGAGGTGGGGGTGGAGGTGGAGAAGAATCTTTTAAAGCATCTAAAAACATATATTTTTTTAATTGAATAGGTACATAGATTTGCGATTGAAGTATTGTCCAATGAAACCATACTTTATTATCCATTATCCATAGACCTGGAAGACTAATTATAAAGATACCAAATGTTTTTGACTTCATTTGTTCTATTTTTTCTTTATTCTGATTAAAAATTAATGCATCCTCTTGTATTTTAAAACGCATCCATTTTGATAATTTACTTTCTTTTATAAAGGATTGGATATCATAAGTATTACTATATTTCTTATGGACAACTTCAAATATTTCTTGTAATATATTAATAAAGTGAATTGTTTCTTTATTTTTATCTGATTGAAATGATAAATCTAAATATTTTTTATTACATTTATCGGAGAATGTTTTAATGCAGAACGGAATAAATAAGTCAGGTGTTTGTAATAATAGATCTTTATTTTTATACTGAACCGGTATATAACTAAAGTTTTCTGAACAATTTATTTTTTTCTTAAAAAATAAATCTTCTTTCTTTAATTGAAGTCCTTTATGGGATAAAATCATTTAAAAGGTATACTTAAAATATACATAAATATTTAAATATATTATGGATTGTATAAATTGTTCTATATGTGGGGAACCAAATGAACTTAAATTAACTCATGAATTGAATTGTGGTCATGTATTTCATTATAATTGTTTATTATTATCTTTTAGGAATATGCAAACAGATCGATGTCCATATTGTAGGAAAAGTGGGAATAAACTTCCACTTGTGAATGGATTAAAAAAGATATATTATGATATTCATGATACAAAGGATATAGATACGTATGTAAATATCAAGTGTAAACATATACTCAAGAAAGGAAAGAATAAAGGAAAAACATGTTCAAAATATTGTTTATTAGGTGAAGAGTTTTGTTCAATACACCTTGAAAAAAATAAAAATAAAAATAAAAATAAAACTGAAGATAAATAAATATATCCTCTAAAGTAATGATAGAATAACAGATAATCCAATTAAATTAATATATTTTGGTTGTTTTGTAACACCTGGAAATAATTTTGGCATAACCTTCGGCCATAGTAACATAATAATATAAATAAATACTAATTTAATAAGAATAATCATAATAAGAAGACTATTTCTTTGTAACCAATTCCCTTCTTCTTTTTCTTCTTCATGGACAATAATATTTGTAAAAGCTTCAACGATACCCATTTTAATATATAAAAATATTTTATTTATTTATATCCTTTGGAATTAGGCTTATTAATTTTTCATAAAATTCACCAACACCTTTTAATTCCGGAGCTCTAAAACCACCTCTTTGTGTTGCTACATCAATAATATTAGCCATAACTTGAATATCATTTGAGCTAATTTCTACAATTTTGTCTTCTTTAACATCGCTTACATTTGTCTTAATATTTTCCTCAGCCATTTTATAAATACCTTGATTATTATTTTCTTAAATAGTTTATTAAGAATATTTATTTTTAAATCCTTCGAATAACCATGAATATTTATTTTTATCAGGATTACTTGTTATCGCGCCTGGGAAATTTGAAGGAATATTTGGGAAATCTTGATATGCATTATTATTTACAATACAATCAAAATCACCTTTTCTTTTAATCCCTTTAGAGTCCCAACTATTTATATTCTTTTGACAGAAGTGGGGTGATGATTTATCAACTGGAATATTTAATGGCATATATAAGTTAACTAATTGATTTAAGGTAAATGTTGATGTTTTATCAATATTTTCATTTTGATTAATGAATATGATATCATATTTCTGAGTATAATAGTTGTCGAGTATTTGTTGAATATTTTCATCAAACATATCATAATTTGATAATATCCCCATTGCATCCCATTTTACATCATAATTATTCAGTATATTATTAATACTACTTTCATCAATATCTATAAAATTAAAATATATTTCACCCTCATAGGATACAATATCCATTGATAATTTTATAGTATAATGATTTTTAATATCATAAATAAAGCAGTTCAAAATAGATCTATAATTTCCATGTTCGTCTTTCATAACATACATATTTTCGATTGTATTAACAAAAAAATGTTTATTTGAGATGATACTTATACTACTTAAAACTTTTCTAATTATCGTTAATATTTCATCCTTGATTCCTTGATTAATAATATCTTTTGTCATAATCCATCTTTCCTTTATATTTGATAGGATCACTTTATCAGCGGAAGAAATATTATTTAATAAACTAATTAATTCATTTTTTTTACCTGTATTTTTATTTCCATCTTTACAACCATTTTGTTGAACTATTCCTATATGAATCATCTGATGACTTTTTTCATGTTTATTTAATATGAAAAAGACCACAAATATAAAAATGATTATTGCTACAAGCATTATATATATATATATAATAATTTAATTTAACGAGGTATAATTGATAGATCCAAAATAAATCTTCCATCGGTAGAAGAGAAGGGGGTCGTTGATCCATCTAATAATGTCAATTTACCTGATAATTTGGTGAATTTTTGAGGATTTATCGAACATATAAAATTAAGTTTTTTACCTTTATGGGATCTACCTAATAATGGGCCGGTTGCTGAATCTTTGAGTGTGGTTTGTTCATTTGGAATAAATAATGCTCTATTCGCATTGGAATTATTACTTACGGTTTTAATGGGGAGATCATCAAGTGTTAATAAAAAACCAATATCTTCTTTACTATCGGTTGACTTACATTCAAATGTAGTTAGAGCATCTAAATAAACATCTGATAATTTATCAATTACTAATGGTTCAACTAAAGTTTCATTGAAAGTTATTGTTGTACCACATGATACATCTAAAACAATACTCTGTGTTACTCTACGATCAAACATATAATCTGTATTCTCAAAAACATTAAGTGTTGTATCCATTTATATATATTATAATACATTATTATTTTTTAATGTAAACATTTCTTTTTTATCCCTTATAAAGTTTGTAATAAATCGATATGATTCATTGATTTGACCTTTATTCTGTCCTCCGGTGATAATTACTTTTCCACTCTTAAAAACAGCAATAGTAACTTTTTTACATTCTCCGTCTCCACAACCATCACCTTTACCATTACATAGTAATGAACACGAACATATCCCTGAAGAATTATTAGTATTAATAAAATATTTAATATTAACTCCTGGATAGATACATGGTTCATATGACGAATAGAAATTAGCATTTACTATTTCTTGATGAAGTACATCACGATTAATTTCCATACCAATATCAAAATCACTATTAATGAGTACAATCTTCGATTCGATTAATTGAGTATTTTCCTCTAGGATATCAAAATCTTGAAGATATGTTATTAATTTTTTAACTAATTCTTCGCCCTGATTTTCATTTTTTAGTCCCGTAATTTGTATTCTTCCATTATTAAATAATTTTAAATTCATTATCTTATTATTATAAAAGATATGCATTGTTAATTGATTGTAAAATATTTTCCTTTTCTTCTTCTTTCGTTTCTTTTTTAAGGATTTTTTAGAAAATCCACGTGGTATATTATCACATCCATATTCAATATAAGGAATAAAATTACTAATAGGTATTTCATTATATATCCTTTCCGGTTGAATATATTGTGAAATTTTTAAAATAGAAGTTATTGTTGAAATGCGAAGGTCATTATCCATACTTTCCAAGTTAAATTAACTATTTATTCTTTAAATAAGATAAAAAAAATAAAATCAAATTTATAAATATGAATTATGTATGATTGAATTGATAGCATAATGAAAGTGGTGGATTATCAATAATTGCAGGACATTTAGTTGAATTATAGAATGTATATATCCTATCTTTAAAATTATATTTATGTGCTAACTTTGTACATGAAGTACAACTATATTTATGTTTTATATCTCCATTTTTGGAATACCTCCAAATAAATATTTGATAATTCCGATTAGGATGACTTCGACAATATTCAATCGCCAGTTGTTCAGCGTGAATTGATTTCCTTCGATGATTAATTCCACATGGCCTTGAAGACCCTTTTGAAATTACAATTTTTTTTTTCTTATCATAAATGATCCATATCACAGAGACATTGCATGAATGTATATCATGTAAATTGTTAAATGATATATTATTTTTAATAATTATAGGTGGTTCTTCAAGGAACATATCATAATGAATTATTAAAAGAAATAATTATAAATAATCAAATTTAAATTTGATTATTGAATTGAAAGATATTCAAAAGAGAATAAAAATGCCCGGGAAAAGGAAGTATTCCCCGGCTGTGGGGTCTGAAATTGATTCAAATGAGAGTAATGTACCGCGAAGACTTCTATCATGTTGTTGTATTTCCGTATTAATTGCCATTGCATTTATCTCATTTCTCATTTATGAAGTAAATGATTATTTTGAAAGTACTGAAATCGACCGACTCGATATTGATAAGAGGATTGTGTCGATATCAGAACATTGTAAAGACTATGAATCTCATATACTCTATAATTGTACAATTAACGTTCCTTGTCATTTTAATTGCTCATACATTACAAATAATCTTTATATTGAGAAGTCTCAATGTAGTTATAATGATTATTATGAATTCTGGTCAATCATGGAGACGATCTTTATATGGTGTTTTGCATTCTGTTTAACCTTTTCCGTGGGCAACCTTATTCTTGGGGGATTATGTTATCTAATCACTGAAAGGGGTTCATCTTCTAATTAATATTTGGGGGAATGGTACTTCCTTCTTTATCCTTTGTATTCCCTTCATCATCTTCATCCTCTTCATCCTCTTCATCCTCTTCATCCGATGAAGGAGCTAATTGTACAAGTACTCTTCCTTTATTTAGATCATCGCCCGGACAATACATATATGTTAGATCTTCCATCATGGATCTTAATAAATCTCTATTAAAGTTAAACACATATCCTTCTTTAATCATATCTAGTATTATTTCCATCATATCTTCATATGATTCAACAAGTATTCTTTTATTTTGAATAAATTCTGGTACAATTATATGGAAATTTTCAATGGTAATTAATATGATAGTTTTTCCTGACATAATTTATTAATATTATTAAATTAAAAAATTTTAATTAACGCAAATATTTATATAAAGGGAAATATATACATTGAATAATGAAATTAAATATTAATGATTTAGAAGAACGTTTAAATAATATCTCAAAAGATTTAGAAGAATCAAAAGATGATCTTAAGGATATAGCTACAAATATTTATAATAAAGAACCAAGTAATATTCACCATGATATAATTAAAGAAAGCCTTGATGATGGAGAATATGAATATGAATATTATTTAATGAATGAAAAATATAAACAATGGATTTCTCAATATTCCAAAGAATATATTGAAATGTCTGATTGGTATTATGGAAGTGAATTACCTTATGATATTTATTGTAAGGAATTTAAGAAAGTGAATACTCGAAATAATTATTTAGAGAATCCAAAAGAAGTTCTTGAACTTTATTTTTTATTTATTTTTTTTGCAATGTACCAACATACTATTGAAGAAATGAAATACTAATAAAGGAATCTTATTATTAATAGTGAAATGAATGTAGTGATGATCAGAAGGACAAAGAATTTAAAACAAAAGAACATAAAGAAATCCCTGTCTTTATTATGTAGTTTTCGATAGTCAATTTTATTAAAATTATTAAGATCAATGAATAATTTTTCAAGAATATTTCCCATTATTGAACCATAGATTTAATTTTCTCTATAATCACCATCTTGATCTGGATCATCTTCTTTTTCATTTTCTTGATCACCATCTTTTTGACTATAACCTTGATCATTCTCTTCTTGAATTGGTTGACTAAATAGATTATCTGTATGTATTCCGAACATTTCAGCAACTTCCATTTCTGTTTGATTTTGAAGTAGTTCTTCTTTATTTCTTGCAATCCTTTCTGATTGAAATTGTTCTTCATATTCTTCGGTTTTTTGTCGATCAAGGTTAGCGAGCGATGAATCTTTATACCAATTAATATTACCTTGTTTTTGTAACTCTATAGTAACTTGCCTTTGTTCTGTTGTTTTCCCCTCAAGATCATTAATAATATTTTGTTTTTCAATTTCTTTTTGACGACTTAATTTATCTGATATATTTTGAGTTTGAAAGATCCAATTGGGATCACTATATTCATCTAATGTGTGAATTAGTAAGTCAAATATTAATTGTGTACAATAATGAATTGAGTCCCTTAATTCAATTTCATCCCTTTCTTCAAGTAGTAAGAATAATTCATTTGCTTTTTGTGAGGAAAGTGAACGATCATCATATAAAGATTCTACATATTCGATCATGTTTTCTAAAAAAATGATAAAATAGAATCCTTTAAACATTTTGGAATATGTTTCTGTGAAATATGAATAATTATCACCTGATAGATTATATATATGATTATTATTATTTTGTATGGCATTAAATAGTCCTTTGAAACATACTGAATATTTTTCTTCTTTTAGATATTTATAGAACCCTTTATATTTTTTTGAATCTAAGAAAATATCATTATGTAGGAGAAATTCTTTTTCATTAATAAATTCTTGTAAATGTACTACATTTACATCACTTAATTTCCAATGTTTTGGTATATGATCACTTAATATTGTCCCTATTTTATGGACTCTATCATTCGATAGTCTTCCAACGATAGATAATATTTGATAAATATTATTTTCTATATTATTTGAATCATTTAAATAATTTGTTAAGAAGGTACCAATATTCTCAATTGAACCTCTATTTTGTTTATATAATTTGAGTTGTTCTGGACTGAGTATTGATTCTTCTGCTGATTTTATGAAAAATGATTTAATATTTTCAATTGCTGATTTCTTATAATCTTCGATTTGATTAAATGTTTCACGATAATCCTTTTTAATAAATACTGGATTATTATTGATATTTAAATAAAGATTATTTAATCTTTGTATTAATTCATATCTATTTGTACCTTCATAATCAATTGTAAATATATCATTAGATTGAATAAATCGATGCATCCTTTTTTCAAACAGATTTTCATCAATTGTATCTTCAGTATACAATACTAAACGATTTGATTCAATATTATAATTAAGTATTTTATGAAAGTTTTCTTCATTAATCTCTATTTTCCCTTGACAATTAATTTCCCTTTCGAAGGATGGATCTGCAACAATATTAAGTATGAATTCATCATGACTGACCCTTTTCGTTACATTTCCATCATCATCAAAGCAAAACCGATTAAACAATGATTTGATAATATTAATTGATTCTGTATCTTCTTTTTTTGTTTCCTTTTCTTTTTGAATTAGTTGATCATAAATTTTCTTTAATTCTAGATAATTTTTATTAGGAAATACATTTGGGTTTTTATAAGAATATATTCTTTTCGGATGACTTGTTAAGAGCATTCCATTCCAATTATTGATTTTAATATAATTATATTGATCAATTGTATTCTTTTCGTCTGGATTATTTTCCTTAAAGATCTTTTGTATTTCATCCATTAAAACTTTCCTTAATTTTAAGAAATCAATATTCTTTAGGGATTTATTATTTTTATTCCATCCAATTGATTCCATGATTTCTTCAATTTTGAGATTATCTTCAATTGTATTAATGAATTGATGAATTAAGTTATTCAGGTATGGTATTTCATTTGATATCCCATGAAGGTGAATAGAATATTCAAGAAGCCTTTTATATGATTCGTTTTTCATGATTTCTGAATAGGGTATTTTGAGAGATTTATGTTTCGGAATATTATATGCTTGATTAATGGGTTGTATTGTTGAAATATTTTCATGAGCAATATTTACACCTTTTTTAATTAAATGATCAAAAAGATCAGATTCCTTAAATTGTTTATTAATCTGTTCATTAATACTATTAATTATTTTTGTATCATTAAGTGGTCTATATGAGGACCATCTTTCTCTAAGATGTACAGATAATTTAATATCATTTTGTGAATTATAATAATTTTTCATGTTATCCCTTAATTTTGAATTCCGTAGGACATAAGAACATATTTGTAGGAATTGTGCCTTAATTTTAATTAGGTTCTTATATTTATCCCCTTCATTAAAGAACACATTTACATTACTCCAAAAGGTATCCCTCGCATTCATAGTTACATTTGAATATTTATTCAATATTGAAAATACATAATTAATTGTTTTCATAGATAATTTTGTATGTAGACTATTACTGATTTGTGACCATTTATTTTTAATAAGTCCTTCTTTATCCCATAAATTAAGTAACATTTTCCCAGTAATTTCATAAGGTGGGAGTGAGACTTGTAAGTGGAATAATATTAAAAATGTAATTATTAGTAATTCATTACCATCAATAAGATAGTTTCTAAAATTAATTAATTCTTTATCAAGGAGGTCTTTATTTTTTTTATTATTATTTTTATCTATTTGGGATTTTGCTGGTTTAACGAACTTATATTTCTTTTTAATATCTTTGTATGATGGGTGTTTTTTAAATGTATTTGTATTTTTATAGCGATAATCAATAATATCATCATGATCAATTAAGTCAAAATAGTGAATAATAGTATTTTTATCATAATCATTTAAATCAATACTTAATAAAGAAGATATTTTATGAATCCTTTTCTTAATTAAGACTTGTTTATCCGATAATTCTTGTAATGTATTCTTATCAACTTCAAGGACTTCCTTTGTATTTTTGGGTGCTCCATCAGAGAACCCTTCAAGAATTGAATAATCTTCATGACAAATATATTCACCACAACATTGACATGATACAATTCCATCATTTGGAGTGCCACCAAAAAGCCTTTTTAAAGTTATGAAAGAATCTTCATCATTATGTACCTTTGAGCTATAAATATAATGTTTGCATAATAATACTTTACGTGATTCTTTATGATAAAGGAAATTCTGATCTTCATTCTCAAAAGGTTCTCTTGAAAACCTTTGAATAAATCTTTGAATATAATCATTTTTTTGAGGAATATTAATTAAATTTTGAATATAATTCCAACTTAAATGAATCCTTTCATCAATGGACAAGACCTTATTTATTTTTTGAATTGGTTTTAGAATCCTTCTTTTTACACTTTTATTATAATTAACAATAAAACGATTAATATTCTTTTTTATTAATTGATTAATGATATCTTTACTTTCTAAATCCATATTTTGATATTTAATATTATATGGTAGTAGTGCTTTTTTAACATCTTGATAATTGAAGATATTTAATAAAACATTTTCGGGTAATGTATCAATTATATCTGTTATATTTGGGAGATTATTATTAAATGTATCCTTTAGATTTTCTATTGTAACAAACGGATCAAATAAAAATGAATGGATTGAATTATTAATGAAGTCTTCTTTTTTTGTCATGGGGCCAATTATATGAGGAATTATTTCATTATGAATTAATCTCTTCCTGAATGGTATATATGAATATTTATAATCTGATAGGATTGTATTTTCTAATAAAGATAGATCATTATTAATTTTAAAAGTGAGGTCATATAATTTATGAGGTATAGTATATATTCCTGTGATTGATAGATTTTCTGTGGGTAAAATGACTTCATTAATTAATGGTAGTAGAAATGGTTTTCTTGTTTTATTGATTTCGAATATATATTCACCACCTTTAATCCCATGACATGGATTTTTATCATTACAATCTCTAATATAGTGTCCATCATGTGAGATAATAATCCCACTTTCTTTATTATAAAATGGTGGAAATTTATTGAAAGACTTAGAATAATTTTGATATGTATTTGTTTCGGAAAAGAATGTATCATATTTTTCTTTTAATTCTTCTTCAAAATCAATATTAATGCTATCTGAAAAAGGTTGTCTTTCAACGATAATATCTTCTTCATCTTCATAATCATTATATAATTTTTTAACATTATCAACAATTGGAATGATCCAATTTGGAAAATGATAATTATTCTTTTGAACCTTTTTTAAGAATGGTAATTTATTTGAATAATCAAATGATTTTATATCTTTATTTTTCTTAATCATGGATACATATTCTTCTGATATCTCACAGATATTTCTAATTACTGATTTATTATTATGTGCCTTGAATAGTGATATAAGTTCTGTTATTAAACTTTCTTTTCTTTCTTGTAGAGTATATGATTTTTCTTTCAATTCATCAACATCTAATTCTATTTCTGGATAGATATCTTTTGTTATAAATATATCATTCTCATTTAGTTCTTCAATATCTATTTCCTGTATTTTTTCAAAATCAATAACTCTATAATTATATTCATCGGAATCCAGAATAATATATGAATCTTCATTAATAAATAGAATAAATTGATTTTTCTCTTCATCTGTAAAAACGACCTTACCTTCTTCTTTTTGAATTGATATAACATGAATTAATTTATCAATAATTTCCCCATCTTCATCAATAACGATTAAGAAAAGATCACCTTCACTTGGGAGGGGATTTTTATATAATTTGATTTCCTTTTCATCCTCATTTATTTCTTCATTATCGATAATAAAATCTCTATCAATATCTTCATCTTTCTCTAGGATATCTAGTGTATCCTCATTTTTATCGGAAAGGGAATCCACAAAATCAATATTCCCTTCACTATCATTTGTCTTAAATAAATCTTTATCCGCGATTAAGAAATCCGGATTAAGTTCATCCGTATATTCAGGTGTAAAGGGGGAATTTTTACCTTTTAATTTTTGAAGATCTTCCACTTTCATTTTTGGTGTAATATCATCATAATATTTCTTCCAATCAATATTACCTTCTGGAGTTTTTGGCAAGTTATCTTTATTTTGACTATCCGCCATACTACACTTATATATATTTAATTAATATTTAAAAAATTAAAACTTATTAATAATAATTAGATATCATGGAACTTCAAAAAATTATCGATAATGAAGATTATATGAATATTTTCAAGGAAAATAATATTAATGTCCGAAAATATAGTAAACTTAGATTAATAATACTCCGTACATATCCAAATCATCAATATGATTATACGACAAATCCATGGATCAGATATTGTAGGGGAGCAATTATAAATACTGAAACAAATCGTGTAGTATGTATCCCCCCTCTAAAGTCCGAACAAAAAAAAGAGATAAATATAAATGATTATAATGAAAACGAATATTCTTTCGAACCTTTAATTGATGGTACAATGATAAATATGTTTTATCATGATGATGAATGGATGATCTCAACACGAAGTAATATTGGAGCAAAAAATAGTTGGGATGGAAAGGTCCCTTTCTATAAGTTATTTGAAAGTGTGAATGGTGTAGAATGGTATAATCAATTAAAAAAAGATCATTGTTATTCATTTGTATTACATCATAAAGAGAATCGTATTGTAAGCCCCATTAACGAAAATAGTATATTTTTAGTTGAAATGTATGATCTATCTTGTAATAATATAAAAAGACTGAATGTTAAAGATTTTGATACAATCGATGGAATTACTAATAATTTATTAATGAATAAGGATCAATCAAAACATTATTTAGAAAATGAGAATAATTTTTCAGTGAAAGGGTTTACAATTAAAACAGATCTCGAACGTATTAAATGGATGAATCCAAATTATGAATATGTAAATAGTTTAAAAAAAAACTTTAATAATAAATTCTTAAGCTATGTTGCATTAAGACAAGAATGGAAATTATCGGAATATTTGAAATACTTCCCTGAAGAAAGGTATATTTATAACCTTTATAGAGAAAGATTCTCCCTTATAAAGGATGAATTATATCAATCATATATAAAGGTCAATATAACAAAGAAGATTACAAGAAAAGAAGTGAAGTATCCTTTAAGGCCCTTAGTACATGAATTACATCAATATTATTTGAAAACAAAACATAAGATTAATATGAATTATATTAATGAATATATGCAGAAAATCCCAGGTAGACGTTTATTATTTATTTATAATCAAATGTTTTAGAGGTTATCTTGAGAGGCGGATTTTATTAAGGAATAAGTATTAATTAAATCATTACATGTTTCCTTGAATATTTGTATAATTAATAATATATTTTGTTCATTCGACCTTTTTAAACTAATATCAAGGGATACATGAAATATGATTATATCTTCTAAGGCATGTGTCTTTTTATAACCACATGTTAAAATATTTGTATCCTTTTCATTTATTACATGATTTACAATATGTGTTTGTATAATATTACCTAATGTGTCATCATTACCATGAACTATAATTTTATATATATTCTCAGATTCTTGATTGATTGATATTCTTGAATTTTCATCATTTGTTAGAATATTTGAAATATCTTCTCTGAATAATTCAAGTTCATTTACCAGTATATCACATGATTTAATAAATAGATCCTTTGAAGTATTATAATGAAGTGAATCTATTTTAAATTCATACCAATAGGGTTCACAATTTACATCTCTATGATAGTATCTTTCTGATTCAGAAATATATAAGCTTTTACTAAAATTATATTTATCCTCTTCTTCAATTTTATTTATAGTTATTTTTTCATTTAATATTTGATTAAATAGATCTTCATCTTTTTTAAAGGAGTATGATGCACAAGATACAGATTGCCAACGTGCATCTTCATATGCAACTGATACTCTTGGAACACCATAAAGTTCCAGTTCTTCTTTTAACGATGAATTTGTTGTTTTTAGTTCTGTGATATCAGAATAATATTTATCACGAAAGGGTCTAAATATCTCTTTTTTTTCTTTATTTGAGATGGGTTTATCTGAGTATAAATTAATATCTATAATATTCGTATCTGTAGATGTTTCGTCTTCATTTTTGAGACTAAAAATATCAAAGTCTTCAGAAGTCACTTTAATAAGGGGTGTCTCTGAACTACTTTGTACCTTGAGTTTAAAGAGGTATTGTCTTTTATAATTTGATGGATCAATAAATAAAGGAATCATTGAGATTCTATGAAGTAAATATTCATTATGTAAAGGGGTTGTATTTTTTAATATCTTAATATCGGTATTTTGCATGTCTGTTTTAAAAGCGATTGTAGGTATTGATGATAGTAGAACCCTTCGTAATGAATTAATAATACTTTTATTTAAACCATATTCTTTATCGCCTTTAATATCAAAAATAATACTATTTTCCCCTTTATTTCCATCTTTAATATAATTTATATTAATCTTTTGGACCATTACTTTATATTTTAAATATATATAAAATATCAAATTTTAAATAATTTTATGTTTATGTTAAAGAATTAATTTATAATTATATAAATAATGAGTGAAATTCCAAACATATATGTTAGTAAAAGGTGTGAACATTGTATTGAATTAATACAGATATTACAGAAACGGGATGATATTAAAGGAAACTTTAAGATTGTATCTATTGATGAAGAACCATTTCCAAAATATATCAAGGCGGTACCATGTATGGTTTTAGGGAAGGAAATATGGAATGCTGAAGAGATTTTTAGAATGTTAAAAGAATCCTTGGATAGCCAAACACAGGAGACTTCTAGAGAGAATCATACAACCCCAAATACGAATGAAGAAGAATGTTCTTCTGAAAAAGAATGTAGTGTTGATGGATATTGTTCAAATGGTTCATGTTTAATGTTCTCTTCCCTTAATGGAGATGATATTGAAGAAAATGGTTTAGATAGTAGTTATTCATTATTTAATAATGAAGGAGGTGATGTTCAACAAAATACAATCAATGATAACAATCAATCAAGGAAATCCAGAGAAATGGATAGTGATTATGAAAAGTTATTACAAGAAAGAAACCAAATCAATCCTGGTGTAGGGCAGAATGGCCCTGGAAGAATATAGGATAAATTAAATCGCGTATAATATAATAACTTATTTTAATAAATAATAGTAAATAATGAGTGATAAGTTAGATGACCTACTTATATCTTTTATAAAAGATATAATCAAAGTATTTCCTGAATACAAGGATCGATTAAATAAATACTATTCTCCAATTTTAAAATCTGAAGAAGGTGAAAATAAAGATAGGTTATTAAGCGAATTTATGGAAAATATTGAAGCAATATGTAAAAATGTTTCAAAGGATGACTTAGATCTATTTGAAAAAGACCCAATTATCCTTCAAAATGTATCTTTTAAAGTTATATGGAAATCAGATATATCAAATGAAACAAAGAAAAGTATATGGAAATATCTACAATCATTTTGTATTTATAATATTAATAATTCAGATGATAATATTGATGAAGTGATTAAAGCCTTGCAAAATCATGAGAAAGTTGATGATAAAGAAATATTAAATAAAGTCAAACAATTCAAAAGTTTATCCGAATCTCTAAGGTCGAATGCAATTAATGAAAAAATTGATGAAAAGGGGGGTGATCATTTAAATGATATGGAAAAGGTACTTGAACATAGTAGTATTGGTCAAATTGCGAAACAGGTTACAGAAGAATTAGATATTGAAGGCATGTTACAAGGGGAAAATGGAGAAGGTGGCCTTGAAAATTTAATGAAGGGTGATAATATGATGAATATCTTTAAAAGTATTAGTGGTAAGATAAATATGCAAGGTAATAATCCAGATATATTAAAAGAAGCAATGAGTATAACAAGTAATATGCAAGATTCACCTTTATTTAGCAATCTTATGTCGGGTATGGGTATGGAAAATGTAGGAAATACTGAGGAGTCTACTCCACCTCAAGATTTATCAAAAGTAAATATGGATAATCGTAGAATATCATTAAATAATCAACATAGTGGTAATGCAGTACGTGAACGATTACAGAAAAAATTAAAGAATAAAAAAGAAATTGCAAATATTAATAAAAAAGACTAAAAATATAATATATAATATTATTATATGACCCCATTGTGGATTGATGATTTTGATATTCTATATGAGAAGAATTATATATTTGAAATTATACCATCAAAAGGATTTGATTTCAATAGAAAGTTAAATAGCTTATTAAGATTAGCTCTATTTTATACCATTATAATGTATATTGTTAAAAAAAATAAGAATTATCTGTTAATACCAATTGGTGTAGGATTATTTACATTAATTATTAGTCGTCAATTTAAAGGGAATAAAATAAATAAAGAAATCATGGACCTTAGAAATGAAGAAGGTTATGAACCTAAAATACTAAATAATACAGATGAAGGATGTAAAATCCCGACAAATAATAATCCTTTTATGAATCCAATATTATTTAATAAAGATAATAATGTGCCACCATGTAGTTCTTATGATAATAAAGGGGTACAAAGAAAGATTGAAGAAGCATTTAATACAAACCTTTATCGACAATCAAGCGATATCTTTAATAAAAATAATTCACAAAGACAATTTTACACAGTACCTTCGAAGACCCTACTCAATGATCAAGATACATTCAAAAAATGGTTATATTCAACACCACCAACGTGTAAAGAAGGAAATGGAATCCAATGTGCCGCAAATCAAATCGGTGTCCGAAAAGGCGCCGGAAGTGACGAAATTAATTAATGGGAATATTAGAAAATAAAATATATTTTCATAATATAAATGACAGATGTTATCAATGGTTATCATGGTGGATTTTTAAACAATATAGATGAAACGCAATTACAAGAATGTTCCGAAAATGAAATAAAAGATACATTTAAATTAAATAATAAAGCATCACTTAAATCAGATGAAGCAACAATTAATTATGAAGTGAAACAATCCATTGGACCAGGAAACTATTCAATGGATAATATGAATAGTTGTGAATGTGGATTAGAAACCGCTCGGAATGTTCAATTAAGCCAACCAAATATTAATTTTAATGCTGGATATGGATGGATGGGTGAAAAAGGTTGTCTAATTGAAAAGGATTCAGAACTTAGAAAAGATGAACTCACAAATAAAAGATATATTAATCAATTAAAAACGACATTCAATAGTGGTTATTTTGGAAAAGGCCCTTTTAATGTTGATGTAGAATCTGTCATTCGAGATAGCCTAATTATTAAAGAAGATCGATCATGTGGTCCATTATCTGGATCATCGACATTAGATTATTCATTGACACCAATGATTGATAAATTAACTAAAGAAGTCCAGAATCCGATACACATTATTCCAGAAGACTCAAATGAATCATGGGTTAGAGGAGGATTACCTACCAGACAAATCATGAGGAATAAAGAATACATGGAAAGACTAAAAGGGAATTAAATAAAATATTTATATAATATATATATATTATGTCAGAAAATAACAATTATCAAGATAAAATGAAAAACGAAAGCGAAATAGCTTCAATCGCTATTTCAGATTATCAATTAAATACAATTAAAGTTGATACACCATCCATGTATCCATATGATCCACATATAAAATATCAAAATTCTGGTTTCTATAAGAATTCAGATAATACAATTATTGATATTAATTCAGAATTATTAAATATTACTCGTCCATTATCAAATGACCCTTCTAAGAAATGGGCACCGGGTAAGTTTAAAGATATTGAAGACGTACCACTTAAGGATGGCCTCTTTCAAACAAAACACACCCTACTGGATGAACCAACCATGGAATTAAGAGGAAAGGTTAAGAATCGTTGGATTGAACTCCAACAAGATCCTCAAGAAAATGCCCTTGAACCATTTAATAGAACTGGTCAAAATACATACCTTACACTAATCGATAATTATAATTGTTAAATTTGATTCTTAATAATCATATCATATCCTATACTTCTTCAATGTACTTTTATTTAGAATGGATAAATAAAAGACCAACACAAATTAAACTATTAAAAAATAAACCAAAGAAAATTAACTTTGAAAATACTTTTAAGATAAAAGAAAAAATATATATCCTATGTGGATGGATTAATCCTGATTTTAAACAATATATTCCACCTTCTAAATTAGTATTTAATAAACCTCAATATCTAATCTCTCATTTACAAAAATGTATTCGAAGAATGGAAACAGACAAATCAATAAAAACATCAAAACATATTATTGATCTCGATTATAATTGTTTTATACGAAGGCTTCCAATTATTATGCTTGAAGATGTAACAATCCATTCCTCATTTCCAATAATAATATGGTTAATGATTGCAGCTACAAAGAAGTTTCATATGAAACAAGAAATCATTAAATGGCTACTTGGTGTTGTTTATCATTTATCAAAATGTGATATACCACCTTCTTATTTAAATAAAGATATTGAAGAAATACCAATTGATACTAATAATGTATTATTACAATCATTAAGGTTCAGGAAAGCTTATGGAGGTATGAAAGGTGATATGAATATGATTGAATATTATACACAATCATTACATAAAAATATAAAGGATATTGATAATAGTAAAATCCCGATTATTAAAATTGATATAGATTCATTAAGAAAGAGTGAATGGCTTATTGAAGCAAATGATTTCCATTGCAATCGTTATATTATTCCATATATTAAACAATTAATACCATCATTCTCAAATGATTATATAAAATTATTAATTTGGAAATTTAGTTCGTGTCATAATAAAAGGATACAAATTGAAAATAAAAAAGAACAGGAAAATGATTGGAATAAAATAAAAAAATGGGTCATACAATATCAAAAAAATTGTAGAATCAATTAATATATAAAGTATTATTTATATCTTATTTATATAATGAAATTTTATTTAACAGATACAATTTATATTAAAGATAATATCTATTACCATGAAAAAGGAAATAAATCTTTTAAAATAAAAGAAACAGATTGGCATATTCATTTAAATGATTATGGTTGGAATAAATTAACGATTCAATGGATTAAAATATTAAATAAACTATCTTTGAATAAGAATAAAAACTCACTTTTCGCAGTACTCGATTGTGGTGGTGATGGGAATTGTTTATTTAATTGTATTAATTATGCAATAAATGGTATTGATCAATTATTAAATATTGATACCTTTCGTCTCAACTTTTCAGAATCAATCACATATGATGTTTTTAGTCATATAATTGATATCTATAAAATATCAAAAGAATATGGGGAATTTAATGAAACATGGGATCCATTTACGATCACATTTGAAGAATTTAAAGAAAAAATACGGATTGGAGGAGATGAATATTGGGGTGATTTCTTAATCCTTAATTTATTAAAAGATTATTTAAATATTAATATTATCGTTTTGTATAATAATGATATAACAAACGAATACTACCATTACCCAATTTTCTTTAAATATGATAAATCACTTCAAACAATGATCCTTTTTTATGAAGATGAAAAACATTTTCGGTTAGTTGGGAAGTTTAAAGGAAATACTATGTTTACCGTTTTTGACCATAAAATAATCCCTGAAGAAATATTACGATTAATTAATGAAATAAGATAATTTATATAAAATTTTTTATATATGAAAGTATTAAATGGAAGCTATTGTTCTACTTGGATTAGTTGGTATAGGTCATTTAAAAAATAAGTCAAATGGAAGAAATCACCCTGTAGTAAATAATGTAGATGATCCAATCAATACGTCAAATGGAAATAATATCTATGATGCAGGGGATTATTATAAAGAAACAAATAAGGATATCATTAATATAGCCAAAAATAACTTTGATGATTCATTCATTGAAGGTAGTAATGTAATTAATAGTAAGAAAGTACAAAAAGAAACAAAAATAGAAAATCTAGTTGAAAACTTTTCAGATAAAGGTGTAACATATAGTAGTATTTCAGATGAATTTATTCAAGAAAAAGATTTTATGAAGAATGATCAAGGATATACTATGCAACCATTCTTTAAGAAAGAACCAATTGATTTAGATTTGAATGATACCCGTCAATTAGACCGCCATCAAGGTGATAATCGTCTAAATGAATCAAAAAAAGAAGTTCCGTCTTTCTTTCAATGGGAAAAAAATCATAATGTATTTGGGAATCAATTTGGAGAATATATTGGAGATAAATCAAGGTATGTTGAAGGGAATAAAAAAACCAATGAATTACCCTTTGAACAAGTAAGGGTTAGTCATATTGATACACGTAGTGATCTCAATAGAGAAATTAAAGAAATTATTGCCAATAAAACAAATATTGATAATACAAGATCAAAAGATAATCCTAAATTATCATATCAAGGACGGGTTATTAGTGGTAAAAAACTCTCTGAAAAAAGAGGAACAATTGGACAAGTTAATCAATATGATCCTGATAAATTTTATGAAAATAGTGAAGATAGATATTTTAAAACAACAGGTGCTTTCTTAAAAAAATCAGAAAGACCAGATCATCTATTAAAAGATACATACAGGGCAACACTGAATGATCAACCATTAGGTGGAGCAAGTGCAAATTATAGTACAGGTGAAAAAAGATCCAAATTTAAAAAACCGATAAAAACGCAATTGCCAACTGATACGACTAGGAATACAGGGGCTCAAGAATTTGCAGGTGATGCGGATTTTGGAAGATCAGGTTATAGAAGTGTACCAAATGAAAGAGAAGTCACAAGTGAAAGAACATATCAAGGAAACCTTAAAACAAATGTTGGTAGTCAAACAATTGGTGTTCTAGACAATGTAAAGAAAACAATTAAAGAAACAACAATTGATTCAAAAAATAATGGTTACATAGGAAGTAATGTTATTAATAATACAATTGGACCATTAGATAGTACTAAGATAACAAAAAAACAGACCACAATTGATTCTAAGAATAATGGAAATATTACAGGAGGTTATCAAAAATTAACAGTTGGCTATGAAACACCCGAAAAAACAACAAAAGATACAATATTATCAGAATATACAGGTAATGCTGGATCATCTGGATTTTCAGGTGACATGTCTAAATTTAATTATATGAATGCAGAAACAAATCCAAATAAAGAACTTATTGCAAGAGGGAGAAGCCCAACTCTAAATAATACAAAGGTTATTAATGGAGCAGAACATCAAAATATTGATATTAAAAAAATAGAAAGTGATTATATCAATCAATCAGCTAATAAAATTGGTAAGGTCTATTCCTCAGGTCCAACATCAAAACAATATGAATTAACTACAATGAAAAATAAATTAAATGATACACCCATTTATAATAGAATTGATAAAGATCTATTAAATCCATTCAAAGAAAATCCATATACACAATCATTATCTTCATTTGCATACTAATTTAATATATATATATATATACTATATATAATGAGGAAAAGGCGTCCATTTATAGAAGAAGGGAAAAGAAATATTATTTTATCTGGTTTAATAATATTGTGTTTAATAATATTGTGTTTTTCCATACTTGATAAATCGATGAATAGTAAATCTTCACGTAAAAATAATAAAATAGCAATTGTTGGTAATGGACCATTAACAAAAAAGGAAATAAATGAAATAAATAATTATAATATAATTTTTATATTAAATACGGCCGGATATAATAAAAAAATACCAATTAAGGCAACACACCATATATTAAGACAAGCTCTCTGGGACCATAGCCGTCCCGAATCTTGGGGTTTTCATGGATGGGTTAAAGAAAAAAATGAATTCACATTACACCCTGTACAAAAAGAATCCATTAAAAATATTATATTTGCTTGTCCAACAAATAAAGAATCCTACGTAAATATTAATAAAATTAAAAGAAAATTTAAGAATAAAAAGTTTGAAGTAATATCAAGTGGTTCAGAACCTTGGAAAGAAAAAAAATACAAGTTTAATAATATACTATATGATCATAATAGGAGCCCTTCAACTGGTATCATCGGTATAAATTATATATTAGAAAGATATCCATATAGTGAAGTACATATTTATGGAATGAATTCACGTCAGGAGGGTCACCATAATACGAAAAGAGAAAAAGAATATATATCTAAATGTCCTCGATGTATTCTTCATAAAACTTGGAAAAATACATATAAGCCTTAATTATATTAATAAAATATCCCTCTAATAAGATTGATAAATATAAAACTTATATCATAATTCGATCTATTTTCCATGACTAAATTATCATAATAATATTGACCATACGTATTAATATCCATATATATATATATATATATATATATATATATATATGAAATTTGGTGATTTAACAAATCATTTTTTCATTTTTTCTGGTCCAAATGTAATTGAATCCGAAGAACATACTTTAAAAATGGCTTCAGAATTAAAAAATATTTACGATAAATACGATATAAAATTTGCATTCAAAACCTCGTTTGATAAAGCCAATCGTTCATCATTGAATTCTTACAGAGGATTAGGATTTGATGAAGGATTAAGAATATTAAAAAAAGTAAAAGATGAAGTAAATGTTCCTATTATAACAGACATACATGAATCATGGCAAGCTAAACCGGTTGGAGAAATAGTTGATATCATTCAAATACCAGCATTTTTATGTAGACAAACTGATTTATTAAAAGCAGCAGCCGAAACAGGAAAAATAATTCATATTAAAAAAGGTCAAATGTGTTCTGCAGAACAAATGCATAAATGTAAAGAAAAATTAATTGAGTTTGGAAATTCAAATGTAATATTGTGTGAAAGAGGTAATTCATTTGGATATCAGGATTTAATAGTAGATCCAAGAAATTTAATATGGTTACAATCAGATACAAATTTAGTGACAATGGATATAACTCATTGTTTGCAAAAACCATCACAAAAAATGGAAGATGGAACTATAAAATGTGGTGGATATAGAGATTTAATACCATACATGGGTAAAATGGCTATATCATTAGGAGTAAATGGATTATTTATTGAAGTTCATGATAATCCTGAAGACGCATTATGTGATGGACCAACACAATGGCCATTCGATAAATTAGAATGGTTATTAGATTTCTTAGACATTAATGAAAAAAGATGTTTTAAAAATTTAAAGATACCTAACTTAAATTGTGATCCACTTAGATATTGTTTAAATAATAATTTAATAAATCAAGGTTTGTGGTTAGAATTCGGAGTATGGAAAGGTCAAACTTTACAATTAATCTCTAATTACACAAATAATAATGTTTATGGATTTGATTCTTTTTATGGTTTTAATGATGAATCGCAAGGAGAATGGAAAACAAAAAATTATAGTTTAGAAGGAAATATTCCTAAAAAAATAGATGAATTAGATAAATTTGAGAGAAAATTGAGTGGTAAAGTTGTTGATATTAATACTAATGTTAAATTTGTTGTTGGTTTATTTAATGAATCTATCCCAAAATTTATAGAGGAAAATGATATTATAAAAAAAGGAATAGATTTTATGCATATCGATTGTGATACTTATGAAAGCACTAAATGTATATTAGACAATTTAAAAGATTATATAAATAATAATTGTATTATAGTATTTGATGAACTAATAAACTTTCCAAATTTTGTAAATGGAGAAATAAAAGCCTTATATGAATGGATTGATAATGATGAAAAAATAAGTATAGAATATATAGGGACAGAAGAAAATTATCATCCAGAATTTAATGATTATGAAAATAATACAATTTTTTGGAAAAATCTAAGAAAAAATAAAATAGGATGTTCAGTTGCTATTAAAGTACATATAAATAATTATGATTTTATTTATAAATCATCATCAATAACAGAACCAATTAAAGCTGAATTAGGAACAATTGAAAAAGATAGTCATGGTTTATTAGGTTGGTTTGATAAAGAAGCTTGTAGAGCTGAAAAAATATTAAATAAGTTTTTAGAAAATAGTTTTGATACAATTTTAGATATAGGAGCTGGAGAATTAAAACATACAAATATTTTTATCGAAAATAATAAAATTGTAGATATTTGTGATTTTGGTAATTCTATTTATTATAAAAAAAGAAATGATAATTCTAAAATTAGAAATAAATTTATAGGAGATTTTAATAAATTAAATGTAACAGAAAAGTATGATGCTATATGGTGTTCTCATATTTTAGAACATCAGTTGAATGTTAATTTTTTTTTAAAAAAATTACATTCATTATTACATGAAGGAGGTTATTTAGCAATTATAGTTCCTCCAAGGAAACCATTCATAATAGGCGGGCATGTAACTATATGGAATGCTGGTTTAGTATTATATAATCTAATTCTTGCTGGTTTTGATTGTAGTGAATATTGTAAAATAGAACAATATGATTATAATATAGGTATTATAATAAAAAAAAAAACAATTAATAAACTACCAGAAAATTTAAGTATGGACAGAGGAGATATTGAATTATTAAATGATTATTTTCCATTTGAAGCTAAACATGGTTTTAATGGTGATCTTATTAAACACTAAATTAATGAAAGATTTAGTAATATTAACTATTTAAAAGTTTATTTAAATCTTCATTATTTGTGATAATTTTATTTTTATCAGTTTTGGTTAAAGAGTTAATATATTTTTTATCTTTTATTAATTATTAATTATATTATATTATGAAAATTGTTTGTTTTGTCCCCATTAAATTAAAATCTGAAAGATTACCTGATAAAATGCTACTACCGTTGGGAAATAAATTATTGTGTCAACACATATTCGACATATTATTAGAAGTTCGAAAAACAATTGATATGGATATTTATTGTTTTTGTTCTGATGAAAAAATCAAAGAATATTTACCTGAAAATATCCTTTTTTTAGAAAGAGATATATCACTAGATTCAAATAAAACAAAAGGATTAGATATATATAAATCTTTTTCAGATAAAATAGACGCAGATATATATGGTTTATTTCACGCTACTTCTCCGTTTATTGAACCCGAAAGTATTATTATTGGTTTTAATAAAATAATTAAAGAAAATTATGATTCTTCATTCTCTGTATCAAGAATACAAACATTTACTTGGTATGATAATAAACCTTTAAATTATAATTTAGATGATATAGTGAGAACACAAGATATTAAACCTATATTCTATGAAACAAGTGCGTTTTATATATTTAGAAATGAATTATTAAAAAAATATAATAGAAGAATAGGACAAAATCCATTTATGGTAGAAACTGATAATATTGAATCGATTGATATAGATGAAAAAAAAGATTATGAATTAGCTATTAATATTAATAACTAAACCAATTAATTTGTTATCTCGTATAATAGGGAAATATATTCCTTTATTACAATCATTTACAAATTTATCTAAATCAGTTTCATAATAATAATCTTTATTTATATTCTCTTCACAAATCATATCTATTTTAGGACTTTCAATTAATAATCTCCTTATATCGCCATCAGTTAATATACCCATTAATTTGTCATCATTATCCACAAAGAAACAACAACCTATTTTGTATTTTGTCATTTCTAATAATATTTTTGATAATTCTAAATTATCTTCTAGTAATAATTTTGGATATTCTGTAACCATAATATCCTTAATTTTTAATAAACCTTTACCTATATCACCCGATGGATGGTTCTTCTTAAATTCTTCTATACCTTCATCACCTTTTAGAATAGAAACCAATAAATTAGAAAAAATTAATTGACTCATGCAACTATTAGTTGGTATTTTATCTATTTCACCCGATAATTCATTTTTAAAAGGTATAATAAAAGTTTCATCACATAATTCTACAAATTTAGATTTATCGTTTGAACATATCCCGATTATAGGGGGCGGTGAGCAATTCGGATGCCATATTTGTGCTTTCGATTTTATAAAATGTATTATACTAACTAATTCAATTGTATTACCACTATTACTAAATAATATAACTATATCATTATTACTAATCGCACCTAAATTACCATGTAATAAATCCGTATATTCTAAATAAATAGATACAATAGATATAGATTTTAATAAATCAGAACAATGTTTGGCCATAGTACCACTTTTACCTATTCCTAAAAAATAGACATTTCCAGCTATATTATAAATCATATCTCTTAATTTATAAATGTCATCTAAATTATAATTATTGATTTGATAATTAAATTCATCTTTGATTTCATCGAATATAGTCGGTGATATATCCTCATTCAATATGTAATCACAAAACTCTCTGATACATCCTTTACCACCCCCTTTTTCCGATACAAAATGCGCTAATTCTAAACAATTTTTATGGGCATCTTTTGGACATCCTACTAATTTAACCAATTTCATGATTTCTATATCATTTATATCATCACCCATGAATCCCACCTCTTCTAATGTGATATTTAATTCTTTAATCCATGATTTCAATATAGATGATTTATTATTTGATCCCATTGAAATATAATCAATATTCAAATGTCCCATTATATTTTTTTGAGATTGATTTACTTTATAACCAGATATGCATCCAACCTCGATACCCTTGCTTTTTAATAATTTAATACCAACTCCATCTTTTACATTATATTGTTTAATAATATTATTCTCATTATCAAATATTATAGAACCATCGGTAAATACACCATCAAAATCAAACACAACTAGTTTTATCATATAATAGTATTGATTATTTTATCTAAACTAAATAACCTTATTAAATTTTTTTATTCAGATATAAATATAAAATACTATTATAATATGGAAAATGAAGATACGGAATATATTATAGGTAATAATGATAATTTTACTCAATTCTTATTCTCTTCTAGACCGAGAGAAAAAAATAGTATTAAATTAGAATTAGATCCCCCAGAAGGGAATATGAAATTAGGATTACATATTTTTCAAGAATTATTAATGATATTTACGGCTGGTATGAAATATTTCCATAAAAATAATGTAGTTCATTTAAATATAAATAAAATAAATAAGGAAGATTTAGAGGAAATTAATCAACATTTTCAAAGTTTTGGATATAATGTTAATGTAGAAAAATTTACTGTCTATGATTATTTAAGTAATATGAAAATGCCAAATTATTTTAAGGATAAACATTTAATAAAAGACAATACATTATTAAAAGATATCTATTATGAAAGTTTAGTTGAGGGCTATATTTATAGGGTGACCTTTGACTTCGTTCATTAAATATCTTAAATGAATATTCCGTATTCTCCTGAAATCACAAAAATAAATCATCAAGAAAATTCAAATAATAAATTTGAATTGTGCATATTGACAAATTAAAAATTAAATATGCTATATAGTATGTTCTTCAACGAACATATGAATTTTAATCCCCCTATGATCCTGCTGAGGCCTCAGAATCCTCCACAAATACATCTAAAGGTCGCACGAAAGGTAAGGAGTCAATTTAATAATAAGTCTCTTCGAAGGAACCATCGCATTAAACAACCAGGATACGATATCCAAAGAAGGTATAATTAGGATTAGATATCGATAAATTATGTTATATTTACAATATTATGTTTTCAAAACAATAAACTCATAAAATAATAGTATTTTCCTTGGAACTGGGTCTAAGTAAAGAGATCATATATATGAAGTATGATAAAAAATGAATAAATTATCATAGATAATCTTAATTTCTTTGTTTTAGGGGATATATCTCCAAAACCTATTGTGGATAATGATATAATTGAAAAATAGAAACGATTAAAGACCTTTTGAGATAATGTTATATCTTCGTGTTCAGCAATACCATTCCAATCCGCTGTATTATATCCTATAAATGTAAATATCACTGTAAATGTGAGTGATAATACTAATATATTACCTGATATTTTTAGAATCTTCTCTCTTCCTTTTGTTAGTTTCATATAATATAATTAAATATTTTTATTGATCCTATGAAATACATTTTTAAGAAGGTATCTGGACATTGTCCGAGGAGCGACGCAAAGATGATTTTAGATTTATATATCTTTCACCACAACCATATGTATAATATTTTAAAAAAGATTTAGGATCTTCTAATCCATCGATAACTTTATTTTTCCCTCGTATTTCAATTTTTTTAGGTTTTTGATTTATTGGATCCATTAATCCACGTATTTCAAAAGTAGGCATTTTTATTTATTAATATCATTTTTTTTTTATCTTCAAGGATAAATGTCTAACGATTTAAATATAATATAAGTTATATTATTATAATGGGGGGAGGAGTCTTACAATTAGTTATCTTCGGTGGACAAGATATACATCTAACTGGTAATCCTGAAATAACATATTTTAAATCAGTCTATAAAAGACATACAAATTTTTCAATAGAATGTATTGAACAAGTCAGGATTGGTACAATACAATCAAGTGATTTTAAACTAGATTATACAATCAGTAAAAGCGGTGATCTAATAAATAAAATGCATTTTGAAATCGATCTACCAAAACAAGTTATAAACACCTCCTCTGGGAATTATTGCAGTTATACAAATAATACAGCCTATTCTTATATTAAAGATATTGAACTATCGATTGGAGAAAAAGAAATTGATAAACATGATGGAAGGTGGTATGATATAATGAATGAATTAAATCATAATGATACCGGTCTAGATTATATTGTCAATCGATTATCCGCGGGAATAACCGGTTTTGATAATCCTATGAATACAAAATTATATATACCTCTTCAGTTTTGGTTTTGTAAAGATATTTCTCAATCATTACCAATTATAGCATTACAATATGATGATCTAAAAATAACAACTAATTTTAGAGCAATTAAAAAAATAATTAACAAAGATGATAGCGCCAACTCCAACGGGGGAGACGCAGATTCTCCAAAATTACCAACCATTAAATTATGGGCAAATTATATATTACTTGATATCGAAGAACGGAAACGTTTTGCACAAACAACACATGAATACCTTATTGAACAAGTACAAATAATTCAAAAAGATTATCAAAAACAGATTAATATTTCATTAAATCATCCAATTAAAAGCCTTTATTGGGTCATCCAAAATAATCAAGCACTTACAGAGAGTACAGATTATACATCCATCGATAGTTCTAAAAATACTTATAACGAACCAGATGATTGGTCACATGGAAATGATTATTTAAACTATAAGACACATGAAGATGTAAATCCATCCCATATTAAATCATTAGAACAATATGAACACTTTAAAGAAGCGACAATATTATTTAACGGAATTGAAAGATTTGAATATAGAGATGCTACATATTTTCGAACAATTCAACCCTATGAAGTGGGATATACATTTCCCGAGAAGAATATATATATGTATAGTTTCTGTCTAAAACCAGAAGAACATCAACCAAGTGGGAGTTGTAATTTCTCAAGAATTGATAATCTATCTTTCGTTTTTAAAGGGGATCAATCATTCACCGGATATACATTCACTTTATATGCAAAAAATTATAATATATTAAGGATTATGGAAGGAATGGGTGGATTATTATATTCAACATAATGATTTAATTCGTTTGTATAGTTTTCCAACTGCCACCTTCCTTAACTTGTAATTTATTAATCGAATTGGAATAGCGTAGTGTACCCTCCGGTGCACCAGCGTCAGCGTCCCTAATGGTTACCCCCGATTCCAATTCTAGTTTTGCATTAATCTTTAACGTTTTATTATTTGGAGTCATATCACCATAGATAAATGAAGTTTCCCCTACATTATATGAATCAATATAAAGTCGATTCGATAAATCGGGACTCTCTACATTTGTACCTGCTCCACTACCAATCGATATATTACGTGATCCAGTTTTATTTAAGGATCCATTATTATGTCCAATACATGTATTATGCGTATTAAAGTATAATTTATACCTACGTCCCGCGGGCGGTGCCGGCGACGGCTCGGGATCGATTACAATAGTATTATCAGAATTATAGGATGTTATTTCCCCTTCATCAGTTATAGTATTAGTATCTTCATTAATTATATTTATCATCCAACCTTTATAATAATTATTAATAGAACTTGATCGATCCGATAATTGGTTCTGCGCAACCATAGTACCTTCAGTAGGTTCAATTAATTCATATGTACTCTTATGATTTAAGATATTTGTTATATTCTTTGAAATAGCTTCTCGAGTATTACCATTATATTCACTTATGATTGATGTTTGTATTCTATTATTGGTTTTTACCTTTATAGTCCAACCTTTATAAAAGTTATCTATTGGTATTGCATCATACGATAATAAAATTTTTTGTGGTTCATATAAAATATATTCACATGTAACTGAATATTCAATAAAGAATGTATAATTAATATCCTCCACTTCAATCGTAAATTGATCATCATTATGTGACGCGTTTCCATAGTATTTAGTCACTTTTGTATCATAAACCTTACCCAAAATAAAGAAACTTATTTTCCAGTCTTTGTAATAATCATCAATTGTTGATAAATAATTCCCTAATAGTTTTATTTTAATTTCTAGTGGAGCTACATCGTTGCTACGATCATCATTACCACTACTATTATCTTCGTAATGTGTAAAACCAAGAATACTTATTGACCCTTTATTAGAATTAGGTATTGTGTTCACTCTTCCAATACGTAATTTTCCTTGATTATGCATTACTTTACTTAAAGAATACATTGTATCGCCATCATTTGGTGATAATGAAGGACATTTTATCTCCCTTGTTGTTGAATTATATTCTGTTATATAAGAAAATTGTCGTAAACCATTACATATAGTTATGATTATCCAACCATCATAATATTTATTAATTAATATACATTTATCTTTCTCTAATCTAAAAATACCCCCTGTCTCGTCAAGTTTTCCACGTGTAGTATCCGGAGGGATTAATTGAAATTGTGTCCTTTCATTTGTAATAATACTTTTTGCCCTCGTATTTTTTTCATAACGGAATGGAGATGTATCGATCACCTTTGTAGCGCCATGATATCTATTAATTATTGAACAATCCGCATGTATTGCTTGTAATGATACTTTATTATCTGAAATTATAGTCGAACTCTCTACTTGACCATCTTTATTATTGAATCCAAATAATTTAAATGTATCGCATTTATACCTTTCTTGAGAGGTCTTCCATTTAAAATTAAATTTTATAGCGTTGGTGGAGTGCGTGTGTTCGATAGTATATTTTCCCGTTAAATAGTCATAAGAAACATCATAATCATTGTCGCCGCTCAGCGCCCGTAATTTATATTGAAGATGTTCTCCAAGTGTTTTTGAATTATAATATCCATTTGTTAAAGCGATGATTTTATCTCCACCTGCTGACTGAATTAGGATTATTTTATCATTTGAAATAACCATAGGATAAGTTATTATCTTCCAACCATTATAAAAATGATTATTGATGCTAAAATCAGATGGCAATTTATCCTCAGAAACCATACATCCTTCTTTAAAGGGGGTCTCCTTTATATTACTACATGGAGGAATAAGTTTAAATTTGGTTGTATTATCTGTGGGATCGTCTTTGTTTGAACCATATTTAATATTCTTAGAAGGAATTAATAAATATCGAGTACTTTGACTATTACCACCGGTTGTATCATTTTCAGGAAAACCCGAAATAACTTTATAATGTGTTATAGGATCATAGGAATACCCTGTTATAATAGTATCCGTGCGCAATGATAAATTATCATCAGTTATAATTCTCCAACCTTTATAAAAATCATTTACAATACTCGATGTATTTGATAATTGATGGGTTGAAGGCATAACTCCATCATAATTACCATAATTTAACCTATACTTCCTATCATTATTAATATAAATAAACCAACCAATCATACCCTTCGGAATCGGTACATCTGGATTATTAGCTATTAATTTGAGGGTTTGATTCGTGGGGTCTGGAGTCGATTTTTCCTTTGTTCGAATATTAATTTCTTCACCAACAACACTAATAGTATAATCCGCGAGGCTTTGCTCCAGATTGCCGCCGTCGGCCAACTTTACAGGCAACACCACCTCGCCCCCATCCGGATCGGCCGACACATCACTGGTCACCTTTAAATCAACCGTAGATGGTGACTCTCCAGTAGAAGTAGCCCTGATAATTGTGTTCTCGTATATATCACATACTAAAGGTTTATCAATTTTGATGTCGGGGAAAGTGGACGGCCCGCCCCAGGCCAGTAATGTGGTTTCCTTCTTAAATAAGTAAGGGGGACGAAAGGTTAAAATTGTTGATTTAGGTATATCTGCCGTTAATGGATTATTTATTGTAACCTCCATACCCATACTAACATCATTATTAATATCCGTAATGTCCGTAATATATGATCCAGGTACAATACTATCTTGTAATTCATTGATTCCAGAAGAAACTAGATTTTTACTTAAAATATATGGGGCGCGAAGTCCTTCTTTCATGATGGGGTCCCCGTCCGTTCGGTAGATATGACTAAAATATGCCTTCTTTTCTGAACCATTATATTCTGTGATTTTACGATGCTTTATTCCTCCTGAAAATTTCATAGATATATCCCAACCATTATAATAATTATTAATTGAGGAAGGTGGTGCTGATCCTTCAGGGAAAACCTCCTCCCCCACCACCACCTCGCCCTCCCTTAAATAAACACCGTCATCCTCATCATCAAAGAATTGAATGTTATTTATGTGTCCAGCGATGGATGAAATATTATTTTCACCCGTTTTAAGGAAACCTTTATTTTTTTCTGGATGTGTATCATTATTAAAATATTTAATTAACTTAGCATCAATGTTTCGATATGTTTTTTGTCTATATTGTGTATTTCTCCATACTTGATTATTATATGTTAAATAAAACCATGTTTTTGAGTTTAATTTGTTTGGGGGCGCGCGATCATCCACCCACGCGATTCCTTCAATGTCAATATCCCCTAGATGAGATACAATATAATTTTCGCTAGGATTAAGTCCGTGGGTTTCGATAAGTGTTATATTAGATGATCCAGTATTTACATCTCCAATCGTCCTAGCTGATTTCAAAGTTCCTTTAGAATCGGTAAAATGTAATACAGAATTATCGTAAATAATATCAGTTGTAGGATTATCTAAATTTATTACTTGATCATTATTTTGATCCACTTGTCCAATTGTTCCATTATTGATTTTTCCGGTGGGGATTGACGCCGAGGAAACGTTGATTATTCCAAGATATAAATCCACATTTGTTACTAACAAATTCTCAGGTCTAATTGTATCATTATCATCTGGCGGTACAGGGACATAAAGTCCAATCGTCCAATCTTTAAAAAATCCACTTATAAATGGTTTACCTAAAGAAGGAAGTACCAGGCCTGGGAATCCGTTGGACTGGACCGTATCCAGAGTAGCATTCAACACGGCACCTGATCCACCCCCGCCACCACTGAGTGTAATAGTCGCGCTGCCATCTCCAGAGGAGGCGTAACCTTCTCCACTATATGTGATATTAACTGAACCAATTGAATTATTGGTAAGGCTACATGTTGCTGTTGCTGTAAAAGACGAACCTAATGGTGATTCAGTAAATGTAATGGTGGGGGGTGTCGAATAATTATTACCAGCATTTTCAATTGTGATTGATCTAATATATCCATCTTTAGCCAGTAATCCCGCCTTATTATCAAATGAAATAATTGATGGTTCTTCTTTA
>VTLG01016395.1_pt1 | contig 32845 bp, 33 predicted proteins | sample 4694571 | NCBI WGS metagenome assembly VTLG01 (sample SAMN12604809, study PRJNA352737) | marine metagenome | biome: ENVO:00000447; feature: ENVO:00000209|ENVO:00000569|ENVO:01000036; material: ENVO:00002151; isolation source: viral sequences binned using virsorter ...
TGAACAAAACTCTCCCAACTAACAGCCCCGCTTAAGTTAGAAACGTCATCAAAATCCCAGTCCTTAGGACCAGCCGTGCCCAGATAATATGCCCTAGTAAGGCTTCGGGTTGTTACTATCCAGAATCGACCACAGTTTCCCATTGCTGTGATCTCTTGGCCAAATGTGCCTGTTACATCTACTGAATTAAGCGCCCCCCAAGACGTCTCATCTAGCACCCCCGAAGGGAAGAAGGTGTGTGGATAAGTCGAATTTCCTGATACTACAGCCCTATTGGCGTATACTCCACCAAATCTACAGGCGTTTGAATAAGAATCACCTGGAGTAGTAAAGGCGTTATTCTTAGCCATAGCCCTGAGAGAAGAGCCGTCAAGAAAAATTAGCTTATCAGCAAACATGAACAGACAGGGGCGATTAGTCGCATGTAGTCCCTGAGCCTGCTCATCAAAAGTATCAGTAGCTATATTGTATATATAAGGCTTTTGATCTGGAGTAGAAGTCCCATTTACTACAACAAGACGCTGAGTCCCATCCGCAAAATGAGCATCAAACCCAACAGATGTAGTATAAGTCCCGCTATTTATAGCAGTAGTGGTTATAAGTTTGGTTCCTAAATCTTTAGTAAGAGCCCCACGAATACCCCAATGCATATTCTCTAATATGCGGTATCGCCTAACTGATTCTGAGGCATCCTGTCGGATGCCGTCATAAATCAGATCTTCTTCCCAGATATAAAAACCACTTCTATCTACGCTCATGCTTCAGCTTTTGGCCTTCCTCTTCGAACAGGGGTCTTAACCTTCTTATTTAGTTCTTTCTTAAGAAGATCAATCTCGCTATTAAGAACTGTATTTTCATCAATAGCCTTTTTTGCCAGCGCTTCAGCGCGTTCAATCTGAGCCTTAACTTCTGGCCCTCCATTGTCGATTATATCCCTTGGATCAGGGGCAAGTATTTTAGCTATTCGACCTGGCGCACGGGCCTTATTTAAAACATGAGGCCAACGAGCAGCATTACTAGCTCCCATATTAATCTCCCATATCAGATGGTATTACTGTATGCAAGCGATACACTTGCCTTTCTCGAATAAAAGCCAACATCTCAGATAGCATACCTGACCTACGAGAATGCCCATGATACAGATCTTGAAGATCATTGAACCGGGTGCGCCCCTTAACGCTAGCCTTTAGTGCAGCAGCCACCGAAACAACGTCATGATAGTCCTCAGGAACTGGACACATGATAGCAAATACAGAATCATCAGCAACTGGAGTAGTACTCCATGCAGTGTCTACCGTAAATTGCATTGCCGATCCCGAGTAATCAGATACAATTCTTGTTTGTCCTACTCCAGTACCTGATTTAATCTGTATCCGCATCCCATTATAGAAGTCATCCCTTCGATCCAAAACTCCAAAATTACTTGTATAGTTAGGATCTCCAGTAAATGATGTTATCGTAGTTGAGCCTGCTGCGGATGCCGTTCCCTGCACCATATTCCCAAAGCTTGGCCCATAATAGAGCTTAACCCCAGAAGACAAACTACTATTAGGAGCAGGAGCCAACCTGAGCTGATCATTTTCTAAATGAAAATGAACATCGCTGGTTAGATTAAGAAGACCTCCAGACTGGTAATCCAGAAATGCCTGGATTACCATTGGAGGAATTGGAGAAGAAGGACTAGATTGAAGATTCTCAGCTAGAACTATTCTCGATCCCCTTCTTGCATTTAAGGGGAGGTCATATAATCCAGTCCCTCCCACTAAGTCAATTGTTACTGTCTCAATGAAATAGGTTGGATCTTCTCTAAGAATCCGACGTACAATCTCTCTATATGCAGAATCTATTCTTCGCCAAAGCTGAGCCCCGGTCCAGAACTTATCCTGAGCATCTAAGTGATCTCGTACGTCATCTAGTATTTCTGAAGGAAACATTAATACTGAGGCCAGTTACGACCCATTTGTCGAGGACGCGACCTCATGCGTATCGGAGCAGGACGCGCCCTGCTCCCCCAATTACGACCTTGATTTCGTCCGCTCATTCGATTCATCGCCCTACGCAGGCTTTGAAGACCGCGTCCTTGTGCCACGCTTCTCCCCTGTGGGCCCTGATTTGGACCACTATTAAATCCACCCGGTAAGCGCCTAAGATTAGATGATGTCCCTGATGGACGACGCTGAAACATTCTTGCTAAATCCCGGTTCGATGGGTAACGACCTTCACCTGGCATGATTATCTCCTTTTATGCCCAAACATCCATTTCTTCCTCAGTTAGATTACCAAAGTTCTCTTCAAATACATCTTCTTTAGGTCTATTTTCCGATCCAAGCTCTGGGAAATCATCATCGACAGTTGAAGCGATATCCTTCTGAACATCTTTACTGATATCCTTTATTTCGCTTCTCCAAGAATCGTTCGCTAATTCTTCAGTCCTTTCCTGCCTCTCGATTCCTTCATTCAGAATATCATCAACTGCCCTATTCTGAGTATCGGCTTTTCGTATCTCGGTTAGGGTGCGCGAGTCTAATGGACGGTAGCTTCCATCAATATTCTTCACATACATCACAAGCCACCATCTGTTATAGAGCTTATTGGCCGACGGAGTCTTTCTAAAAATTGCCCACCGATCTATCAAACGACCTCTGGGATCTTTGTGGACCCACTTAACTTCCAACATTGGATCATAGTCCTTCAGCCGCTTTTCGTACACCCTATCCGGTATATACATAGACCCTTCCTTTAGCTTGTGGCTGCTAGGTTTCTAAAGTGTTCGACATCCTCGTTGCCATCCTTGCACCATTTTGCTGTATAGTCAATCTCTAGACCGATGAACGCGAGTTCATTGGTAGCATAGTCAGACGCAGAAGATGCCACCTCCCAAGTAACGCCACCCCCACGATTTTCCCATGTAAATGAACCGGGGTTAATAATACCACGCGGTGACCGAATTGCAGTATTGGGCGTAACTACTCCAGCGCCAGCCCGATGTTCGGCAATTGGAGTATTGCAAGCAGTGGCAGGATTAACAAGAGCCTCATCGTCATTCCAAGCATCATACGTGACAACCCAAGTTATATCATCAGTAGCAACTGAGGCACTAGTCAAAGTCATATACCAAACCCTAACTCCAACTTCCTCATCTGGATTAATCAAGCGCGGAGTCTGAAGATCTATTGTCGTGAAAGTATCACCATCAGCAGCAATATTACCTGCACCAAAACCAAAGGTACCTACTTCGGTAAGGATTGGATTTCCCGCTCCAAATCCTGTTTGTACTCCAGTAGTATCACTGCTATCTTGAGAATTTGCTCCGTAAAATTCTGACAAAGTTATAATACGGGATCGATTCATCTGATCCAGGTTCTTTTCCTTGATTCCCATGACGTATCTCGCGTTTAGTTACCCCCGGCACCCCCCATAGCGATATGCTATGGAGGGGAAGCCGGATACTCTTGGGTGCAGGTTTCCCCGTCACCTATTACGAGTTGTTGAGGTCGCGGATGACAAACTGATCATCCGGTGCGGTACAACCAAGCTGCCCGTAATAGAACAGCGTGGCATCGTAATAATTGTATCCGCTGACACGGTGCAGCACAGAGCCGTCCGTATCATCGAAGTCCCAATCCTGAAGCTGGAGAAGCATGAGATCATCCATATCCAGGCCAAAGACCATCGCATCACCACCTGAATCAATCGGGCAATCACGATCCCAAACCCACGGAATCCCGGCCCAATCGAGAGCAGTAAACCCGCCTTCCAACTGCATCGTCGGCGTGTAGCGACGATCACCAGTCAAAAGATGAGCTGCCTTGCGATACTGCTTGGCATTGGAAATAAGGAGATCAGTCTCGCCTTCCGACTGCTCCTGAACGTCAAGAATGGCATCATCAATAATAGCCTCAGTAAGAGCCCGAGCGGTACCCGAATTATGATTAACGCGGGATCTCCACTCTGGATATGTAGAAAGAGGCACATTAAAGATTTCTGTAGCGTAAGGACCGTCAGCTCCATTCGAAGACTGCCCGTTCTCTACAATACCAAGAAGACCCATCATTTCATTCCCGCGTGAATCTTCACGGAAAACGAAGTGCCCATTCGTTACAGCATTTGAAGCAATTGTAAGGTCATTCCCAGAAACAGCTGTGACAGATACGCTATTCATCTGCTGAGCACCAGTAGTTTTGTCAGCAAATGAATCTATCACCATTCCAACCTTGACACGGTGATCTGGGTCCATCGTCAACGTAGTCACTGAACCAGTGCTGGTATTGATAGTGCCAAGCCAGCCAGTTCCATCACCAAACCACTGACGATTAACGTCGTTCTTGAGATCCCTGCGGATTCCATCCATTTCCGCGCCTACGGCACGAACAAAAGAGCCCCGGTCATTTTTGGAACTAACAATAACTGGATGCGTTAAACGGATAGTTGCGTAGTTATACGCATACGGAATCTCTACACCAACAAATGTCTGGCTCTGGGGCGAAGGTAGCGCGGCAGTTCCATCTCCATCACGAGCACCAACTGCCTGTGAGGGACGAATATTTACCGGTACCATCGCCTTGCGACCACTAACATCTGTTAGCGTCGTATCCCTACGAAGATGCTCTGAAAGAACCCTTCCTGTATTAATTGTCGCCAAAAGGCGAGGCAAATACAGATCTTTCAGTGCCTTATCAAAATTAGTACGACTCTGTTCGGTAGCCATCTTTTAAAGAAAGTTCCCCGCCAACTATTGCCGATTAAGAAGTGCCGTCGCTAGCTCAGTCATCTTTTGGCCACGCATATCAAAATCCCTGTTATTAGGATCATTAATGGCCTTTCGGATGCTTTCGCTTACAGAAGCCCCTGTAGATCCCGGCTGAGCAGCAGGCGTTTCCCTTTCTTCCCGTTGTTTTGTGGTAACATAAGTCTCTCGATTTTGGACTTCTCCCGAGAGCCTCTCTGCGTTGAGTTCTCTAAAAAGCTCAGAAGCTTGCTGGTTGCCGAAGTTGTTTTTATAACGAGCTAATCCATCTTGGATAATCTGACTTCGCATTGTTTTACGCTCAAAGGGGGATGCTATGTCAGCATCATCCATGAGTTTATTTACATGCTTATCAAATGCTTCGACAACACCTTGAGACTGGGTCTGCGTAACCACTCCTCCAAGAGCATCCAATTTTTTTGAGATACCATTGATCTGAGTACCCATCTTGGCATCTACAACCTTAGCAATGGTTCCTACTAAAAAATTAGCATCCTCCGATGTGAAACTGGAATTTGCCTCATCGCTAATTGGAAGCTCTTTGAGTACCTCTGTCATGAGATCCTCTTCAGACTGAGCTGATTTCGCAGCAGGGGCTGCTGAATTTGATTCATTATGGACCATTTTCTGGGCCATAGCCGCAACAAGATTTTCCATTCTCGCCATGCGGTCGCCTTCTACAGAAGTGGAATCTTTCTCTGCTGCCGTCGGCGCAGTAGATGTCCCACCTTCTGTAGCGTTCCCGCCTGTGGGTGCTACGGCATCTCCTACAAGATCCTCAAGCACGTCATCACTAAACGTTTCAGGAATGTTGAGGTCTGCGTTCTGATCCTCATTAAGCGAAGCTGTTGCCTGCGGCACGACTTCCTCTGCTGGATCTGCTTGTCCTAAGGCCATTATTCCCTCACTGGACTACCTGCTGTTGGGCTGCGGAGTCCCCCAACGCACCCGACTGGGCAACGGCATCAGATACCTGATCACCTGTTCCCTTGGCCGCCAGAGCCGCAGCTTGGACCTTTTGCTGTTCTTCCTGCTGAGCCTTAATCAATTCCTGCGCTCTTTGAAAGACAGCTTGCTGTACTTCTTCATCCTCTTGTTCAAATTCAGACGAGAGGATAAACTCACGAAAAATAGTAAGCTGAATTGCCGGATTATCTATACCAGGAAAGACTGGTGGCATTTCTGCTCCTGTCTTAGCGGCATGAATAACTCGCCTTGCCTTCTTGGCATCAGATACATAGTCAACATCAAACCCTTCAATCCCCAACTTCTCTAATATTTTACCACGAACTTCAGGACGACGAGCATCTCCAAGAAGGCCAGTTTCCAAGGCTTTTTCTACCCTCGATCTTCTTAATGCAGGAGAAGCTTCCAGCTCTGAGGTAATAGTTACAATCATATCTGAAGCATCTCTCATATCAGAGCCCTTATAATGGAATGCCTCAGTATCTTGGTTTTCCCCCAAGACCTTTACTAAACGGGCTTCATTCCAGTGCTTCTGGATAAGCTGAAGTTTTCTTTGCTCATGCTCACTAAGGGCAACTCTAAAGCGCTTAAATATCGGTCCAAATCGCTTCAGTGCTTGCTCCACCAGAAGATCTGTATGATATCCGGATTCTACTCCTGGTGGAATTCTCCCTAGGAGAACTTCCATTTCGCCGGAAATCTCCTGATAATCGCTCATTACCTGTTGGCGTTCTTGAAGAACCTGAGGGGGAACTGGCACTCCAGGAACCAGCTCTGGCTTGTGTCCCCCGGAAGACATGGGATCATAGGGGATTTCAAGTCCGGGGCGACCATCAATCCCTCTGACTCCAGATCCTTGAGGTATCAACCACTGATTCGCCGCCATTTTCTTGCGATTGAGAATTAGATGCGAATCAATAGCATTAAGTCTCTTTTGCAAAGGAATCAGGTCTTTTAGTGGAGACATCCCCCAGAATGTATTAGGGATTGCCCTCCATCTTTCAAATCTGTAAGGGAGCTTCCCATCTAGTGAATCAAGATCTCCCTTATGCAGCAAATGACCATTTGAGGTGATAAATTGAACCCCATTTGGCCAGATACGGTTAGGTTCATGCCGCATCCATTTGACTATTGCCTGATCTCTGTCCTTTTCGGAGTCCGAATCTGAATACCCTGAGTGCGTAGGAGCTACTACAGAGTCCCAAGAATCAACATCAAGAGATTCGGCGACAACATCTGCGGCCTTTTTCCCCCATGTGTCCTTGATTTCCTCAATATCCATCGCCTCAATTTCCACTACATGGCGAACATGGTCCCAAGATGCGGCTCTTTGGGGATAAAAGTTGAGCATATTGACAGCTCGTTCTTCAATATTGCCCAGATTTACTAAATCAAATACAGAATTCCCCTGCTTGTCTCTCTTTTGGACCTTTTCTGTATCGAATTGTGGCCTTCCGAGACTATCAATAGTCTGAACTTTGCGTACCTCAACCACCCCATTGCATATAGGACATCGCTCAATCTGCTCATCTGCTCCGAAATTTGTCCCACAGGACTGACAAACCCCACGCTCTTGTTCGGTAGGGGTCTTTTTAAGTCCATATTTCGGCATTCGGACCTGATCTCCACTCTTGCCATTCCAGACAGAAGACACTGCCATTGATCCACTGGCAATCAGCCATGCCGCAGCCGGAGAGTAACAATTAACCTGAGACTTTAGACGCCTAGCCTCGGACTCTAAAGTCCTTTTGGCCGAAATAGCAGCCTCTAAATCATCCTGATCAGATGTAGCGGAATGAACAGTAGGGAAAGGGTCGCCTTCGAGAAGAATATCCATAAGGCGATCAAAGGTCCGGCCAACAATATTAGTTACCGGAGTAGGGACCCAATCATCAAGAGAGTGGGAGGTGAATCTATTTTCATAAGGGAGATACTGGACCCACTGATCTCCTCCTATAAAATGAAGGGCTTCTTTAACAAAATACTCAAATCCAGACCGAGAGGTCCGATTATAGCCCCACACTTCTTCAACAAAGCTAACCATCTCCTCCTCAGTCCTGGGAGCGCTTTCAAGACTGGATACGGGAGAAGAAGAAATACTCGTATTATAATTCCTACCCAATCGTACGGCCACAAAAATATCCCCGTTAGAATGGTTATTCTATCGAGGATGGTACGGCTAACTATATGCAAGTCAAGGAGTTTTTTGTCTAATATGATCTTTTTCCTCATTTGCCATAGGCATCTGCGGCGACATAAAGGATAGTATGGGGCCGATTTGTGGATCTTCTAATAGGTTGCCCATCTCTGCGGGATAGATTTCTGAAAGGGCTATATCCCCACTAAGCCTCTTGGAGATGAATATTTGAATCCCTTCTTCCCAGTCCTCCTTATTAACCAAATACAGATATCTCCCATCTACCGATGGGATTCTCCAAGCTGTTCCTCTAGTCAGATTTCCAGCAACTCGAACCCCAGACCACGCCCAACCAGCAGCCTCAAACCAATCTGCTGCATCTTCTGGTGAATATTTTATTTGCTTAGGCTGTGTTTCACGTGAAACAGGAGCCTCTTCAGGGGAAATATTTTCCTCCTCTATGGGCTCCTCTATGACTTTCTGCTTGTCTCTATTTAATCGCTTGTGAGGTGCTGCATTATCATATTTAAAAGAAGGCCCACGCTCTACTCTTCCATCGGCAAAGATAAGAGCCCCATTAGGATCTCTTGGTTTAACTCCTTGAGTTACAGTTGTTTTGATTTCGCTCATTATGAACCCTCTACATCTGATACAGAGGAAGAGAAAGAATCGGCCATATCCCTTGAGAGGAAGGGGGAAGAGTTATTCCCAGTTCTACGAAGTCCAACCTCCTCTCTATCTCGTGCCTCCAAATTCCTAAGGATATTGTTTTGCATACCATAACTCGTATTTAGCATACTAGTAAGCTCAATAGCGTTAGCCCTCTCCCCTTTTAGCTGATTTAAAAGCCAAAGAATAATAATAAGGTAGGGTAATGCTGCTATAATATAGAGTAGGGCTGCTTCCCATACCGTCATATCAGATTTCCTACGCTTGATTGGGGTTCGCTTTCGTCTATTTGCTTATCGAAAGCCTGCTTAATCAGCCTATCTGTTATGTTCTTATTCTCATTTTTATCTACATCCCACTCCCCCATATCCACGATTTCTCCATTGACGGTAGCATGAAGCCCTCTTTTTCTAGCTGACATAGTAATAAGTTGTATCTTCATCATTTCAAGCATGATAAGATACGCCATTACAAGATCATCATGAGCCCCGCGCAGCCCCTGAAACTTCCCGTCTTCTAAGACAAAATGCTCCCACTGAATCAGTAGCCACTTGGAATATACTTCAGAAGACCCATCTTGAAGCATTTCTCGCCCTTGGGATACGAGCAATGGCCTTGTTCTGAGATTAGTATTCCAGCCAAGTCTATCAGTTGAAGACCTAAATGCCCTGCCTGTTTCTGCCTGTTCGAAGTAGATATTTGGATATCCAGTCCTAAACAGATAGTTAACGGAGGTTAGATCCTTATTATTCTCAACCCCGATAAGGGCATTGTTGTACCAGGTTCCTACCAGAAGGAGCTGATCTCCCAGATCATTCCCATCTAATTTTCCTTGAACTTCACATACCTGTTTGCCCGTTTCGCAGCACCCTACTTCAATGACAGAATCATCACTATCTGCATAACCAAGGGCAGGGTCAGCCCCAATAGCATAAGAGTTATTGGGAATTGGCCTTTCCCAGACTCGAATAATACCACCTTCGGACTCTATAAAGTGAACTTCTCCATCTTCATCCATCTGAAGGTAGCCCAATTGAGGAGAGGTGACTTTTTCTCTTAGGGCTCTTATAAGCTTGACTGGAATAGCAGGACGCACCCCCATAGGAGTAAATACGCCAAAAGCACGAACATCTTTCTCATCATCAGCCCATTGCGATACAAGCTCCTCAACCGCCGATTTGCTAATATATGGGTTATCAAAGATGCTCCAATTATGGAAATGAACCCCCTTCTCTTCTCTTTGCAAGTAGAGTTCGTCGTAAATCCAACTAAGCCCTTTCCGCTTGTCGTAGACAGGGGTAAATGTTCCTGTGATTCTCCCTGCTCTATCAATTGTTCTTGCATAGCATTCCTGGTAAATATCCTGAGGCGGCTCTTCGTCAAGATGGACTTTATCCAAGGCAACGCCCTGAAAGGCCCTACGAGACTGGGAAGAATACTTGAATCCCAATCTGCTCCCATTCGCCCAGATTAGCGCATCGTCCCTAAACCCTGATCTATCATCATATTTAGTAGAATCATCTATCAACCCCCATCCCATTCCTCCCTGATCCCCCATCAGTTCAGCTATGCCTCTTTGTATAATCTGAATAGAGGTTTCTTCTGTATCAGATACGATCCACATATCAATAGGCTTGGAATACCTATGTGAAGGCTGTCGAGTAAGGGGATCAAGAAGGAGGCAATCGAAGCAATCTTCTACCATAGCCATGACAGATTTGCCACACCTATTGCCTGTAACCCCCCATTTATTCCTTGCGTCATCAGCCAGCCATGCTACTTGGCAGGTTGGATTGGGTGGCCAATCTCCAAACGGCACCCATACAAAAAGCGGAACCTGAGCAAGCTGATGTACAGCCTCTACTGATTCTGGGGCCACATCTGCCATTAACTCGGCTTTCCATGGATTTTTAGCTAAATCCTGGCCAAGCTGAAGAAGTGTGCTAAGGTTTTTCAAAGGGTGAACGTTTACGCTAAAAGGGGTGAACGTTTACGCTAAGGGGTGAACGTTTACGCTAAAAGGGACAAAAGCCCTAAATAGTTTCCGTTTTTTTATCAATTTGTCCCTTTTTTCTTTTCCCATAACATCTATAGAACATCTTCCAAAGGTCACGCTTCCTATAGATCCTATGCCCCAGATCATCTCTCTGGGGAACAATCAGTCCTTTGGACTCCCATCGGCGTAGGGTTTCCTTGCATATTCCAAGAATCCTTGAAGCAGCATTAATGTGCACCCATATATCACCCCTCGTTCTGGTGTACGCCACTGTCTTCTCCTGATAAGTTGCCCTTCCACAAAGATATCATCTTACTATACAGATCTGCATTCATGCAGACGAGCATTTCTTTTCTGTCACGGCGTAAGAACAGGATATCATTATCTCCCATCCATCGTTCGAGTACCGTAAATCCTGATCCAGATTTTCGAGCTTTGCATTCACCTTTAATTTCCTCCCCGATTTTGAGGTCGCCAGGATCGTTGCGCCCTGCTTGAGAGGCGAGATAAGTTCGTTCGCAAGGGACTCCAAGTTGTCTATGAAATTCTTTGACTTCACGCTCGAAGTTGTCCCCTTTCCGTTTAGAAGGATGCACTATGAACCCTTCTGTCAGTTTTGTCAGTCCCTCGTAGGTAGTATTTTGTCTCTGATTTCATGTCCAATAGTATATACAACTAAAAGCAGCTTGACAAGTACGAGTTAATTGGGTATTATTGGAGTGGAACAGGATGAGCTGTTTGCGAGGCAGCTCGCCTATATCCGCTCCTTCTCTATGGGAAGACAACCGAGGGTTACTGTGGCTCTCGGTTGTACTTTAACCGCAAGTGTATAAGACAATGGGCACACCTCCTACTAAAGGCACTCAGAAGAACAATGCTGGTTCATTCAAATACCGCCCTAATAAGGACGGGCCTGGATATCAGCAATGGTCGGATATTACAAGAATCTTATGGCTTATGGAAAAGGGGAATATATCTTCTGATTTAATGGAGGAGATCAGGGGTGGAGTTGACGCTATGATCTCTCCGTTTGAAGAAATAACGAAGCTTCTATCAATGAGGCTAAATGAGGTGCATAAGCTTTTTACGGAGAAGCATTTCCCAACATCACTTCAGCGGTCGCATTATGCTACTGAGGTTAAAATAACGGAAAGCGTAATTAAAAAAGCCGATGACCTATTCGAGCAGCTCAGGAGAGAGCGAGACACCGGAGATAAACACACCGCGCCCAACGACCCTAATAGCAGGAGCCTTCGAAAAGGACGACTTGCAAAACAGGGTAGCGAATATTACTGAGAGGCTTGCCTTGCTGTCTCAAGGATTAGAAATACTGAATCAGACGGTTCTTTTACTAGAAAAAGATCTCGCATATCTTAACGCCCTACCACATGGAGAAGAAGAATGACGCTATGTTATGTTAGCCCGGATACTAGTGATGACACTTTAGGTGACAAGCAGGAAACGGTTCTCTTTAATTTTGTATGGTCTGCCTTCAAGCAATTTGCGGAAGTAAGGGAAGAAATAGATAAGGAACATGATGAAATAATAGAGGAACAAGGATGTAACTGCTATTTCCAGCACCTCATCTGCTGGAACTAGCCCCCATGCCTAGATATACTCAACTAAAAGGCGTCCAGTCTATACTTGAAGGCGGGAGATGGTATACGCTCCAAGATATTAGAAGCAGGCTTTCAAAGATGGAGATATATGCCAGCGAATGCTCCGTATCTGCCAGACTAAGAGATCTGAGAAAAAACCAGTATGGAAGCCGAACCGTCCAATCTAAACCAGTAAAAGGCAGAAGTATCTTTCAATACCGCCTACTTCCGGTTGCTAAATAGATCCAATATCTGTATCATAGCTCACCTACTATGCGGCGCACACAGATCTACCAAGACGCCGACCCAATAGTCCCTCGCAACCCCACTGCGAAAAGCTGGAGACAGTCGCTAGGCCGGGAGGCCAGCCACCTAAGCCTGAACAGGTATATATCCAATACAGGCTGGTGATCCCCACCAAGCTCAGAATGCTGCCAAAGGATAGGGAATTATTTGACGTTCCCTATACCCCAGTGCCTAATACGCATAGGCTACTCGTAGAGCTAAAGAGGGAAGGGAGAAGGGAGTGCTGGTTATCTGATACCAGTCGGAGATCCTGGAAAACCTACATCTAATACCCTACCAGTAAGGCACCGACATAACCGACAAAAGCCCTTTTGTCAGCTTTGTCAGTTAGTAACGTTACATCTGCCGTTACATAATGTTACATCTAGCGTTACATCGCGTTACATTTAATGCAATAAACGTTCCTGAACGTACAAGTAGTTCCAAGACTTAGACTTAGCAAAAGTGTTCACCTCGCCTAAAGCCTAAGTGAACAGTCGTTACAGGGAGTGTTCAGTACCAAATCCTACCAACTGAACACATTTAATTGAATTAGTGAACATTGCGCCACTACCTTTTCAGCACTCCACTGCGTGAGAAGGTCCATTTATCTATTATACGATTGTAAAGGGGGGAACCCCACCCCAAGGGGGGGGGCATTACTTCGTAATGCTGCTCAGCTTCGTTCCTCAGCTTCAAAAGCCCTTCGTTCCTCAGGGCTTCCCCCCTAACTGCGAGGAAGAAAGTCCACAATCATATAACATCAGCCGGGTTGCCAGTCAGTCCTCATCTACAGAGCCCGGAGTAACCTGACCCGTGCTCAATCCACCACTCTCCTCAGGAAAGGGAGAGTCCTCATCGAATATTGACATATCATGTTCTACTCCTGACGGTCTTGGACCATCGAGGAGGACTACCGCCCTGCTACGAGCGTTCAGAGCCTCTTGTGTTCTCCAGTCTTCGAGCTTCTCTTGGGCATCATTCGGGTCGTTGCCCATAGCTTCAGCCAGTTTAGCTAACTGAGCGATATCGTTGGGAAGTCCGTTTATTATAGTATTTAGTTGAATTGGTGAGTTGGGAACCAATTGCGTTGGATGGGACTGTATCGTCTTCCTGACATGTTCGAGGAGTATCTCAGCCGCCCTCACAGAGCCCTTCTGAGCCGCTTTCAGTAGTATGGCCATCACCTTGGGTAAGTGCGGCAAGATCTGCGTAGCAGTGGCCTGTAAGAGCTTCTGATTGTAATCTGGATCACCCGCCCCCAAAGCATACAACTCGGCGGCATCAGCAAGTCCTAACGACGTGGCGAGATCCTCAAGTGTCTTCTCACGTCTGACCCGCTTAGGCGTTGCAAGCCATTCAGTTACAGCCAGCCTCAAGCGTTGGTCCCGTGAACCGATCCTGCTTACCTGTGTCATACCATGAATATACACAATCCACCAACTGAGTGCTAACCTGCCGTCGGTTGCAGAGCTTGATGGTTGGTAACATTGCTCCGCCCTATTCTGTGTGGCTACCAAAAATCGCTACGCAAACCAGCCCCTATAAAAGCCTTTGCTTCGCATGCAGCTTTTATATATCGGGACGCAACAAGAATTTTGTAAACACCTAGCTGAATGGGCGCAAACAGCGCGCCCAAATTTCTTGTTGCAAGCTGGTTATGCGTAGCAAATAGGTAGCACACACAGAAAGGGGTCGCAATGAAAAACCACCAACCAAAAGCGCTCAAGCTCTTACTCGCAACCGCCGCCAAGCACTCAGAGTGTATACTTGAGATAGACAGCACATTATATCCCCTCCCATTGGAAGGAAAGAAAGAGAAGTGCCTGACAGAAAGTGAGAAATGGGAGATAGAGCAGAGAGAGAGATCAGGCCCTCCCATCTCCAGACCAGAGCTTGTTGGATCATACGGGAAGGCACCAGCTAAGAAACCCTATGTGAAATCTCACGAGTGGGAACCGGATAAGAGAGATAATGCAGACGAAATCCAGTTTCCCGAGCCGCAAGACATAGAAGAGAGAATCAACAATCTCAGAGATCACAGCTAAACCGCAATCGGGAATCACACATCATACCCCAAATGCCCACTCTTGACGCTCCACCCCAACCCCATGGCAAAACGGAAGCACACGTCAAACAACGGGTAGCCCGTATGTCACCTATTTTCTTAATACCTGGAACTTCCCCGCGATTAACTGAGAAATCCATTCGCAAACACCGCGAATCCGAATTTCTCCCAGAATCGCAGGGATTTCCAGAAGCTGTAATCATAAAGAAAATAGGCAACATCCTTCGGAGATATCCGCAGCTCCCGCAATCGCGGATATCTCACTATGATAAACCATGCCGAGGACGTTGTCCCAACTCCTCTCCGACAGTCACTTAAAAGTAATTTTTTGCAATATTATAAGAATCTCATCCATGAGACACGAAGTCCGAAGCCACGTCCTGTGGCTTCCCCCACTTCGTGGGGCTCATCGGGACTTCTGAACCCCGATAGTGTCAAGGTCGCGCAAATAAAACAAACAAAAAGCGTTTTTTTTGCCGCTCAGCCTTGACACATCCGCAAAAAATTAAACTTGAAGTATAGTTTTTATTTTTTCTCACACACACAGGAGGAAACCGTGAAAAACCTAAAGCGCGCCCGGCGGAGAGAGGCTATCCTCAACAAAGTCCTCCCGCTCACCACATACCTCTGCACCGGCTACCTGCTAACGCACTTCCTGGTACTTCTATCCCGACAATAATCAGATTGGGGCACCCGAGCCCGACCCCAAGACAGACTCGCAGGGCTCAATCACAGCCATTCACATCCCATAGAGGAGGTTGTAACCAATGGCTAATTATCGTGCTGTAAATTGCGTTGCTATGAGTGGACGTCTCACCGCAGATCCACGCATCACAACGGTGGCGAGAGGGACCACCCGCATGTTCTTCACCATTGCCTGTAATCGGAACTTCAAGTCCGATGATGGACGCTGGCAGGAGAAGACGGACTTCGCAGGTGTCACCATCTGGGCCGAGCAGGCAGATGCACTCGCCAAGCTGACCAAAGCCACGAGAAAGGTTCCTGCCAAACTCAAGAAAGGAACTATGGTTTTCGTGGATGGGTCGTTCGAATCCAGCCGCAACGGAGATAAATTCTACTCCGGCATCAGGGCCAACAAGGTGTCCTTGGTTGACATGGACGACCCCGTCGAGGTTGGGGAGAATGCCCCCGTCGAGAAAAAGGAGGTCCACATCGACAAGGTGACCTTACCGGATCTGGAGGGGGACGACGTATCTGAACCGTCGGCGAATTATGAGAAGAACATGCAACTTGGCGCAACCGCCATCGGCATCCTCACGACTGGCATAGCATAACCACTCACCCTAACCGGGGCTGGGGCGATTCGCTCGTCTCAGCCCCACCATTGCGTCGAACATGACGCAAGAGAACTGGGTCGCTTGGACGCCTTAAACAACAAGAGCACTCAAAAAATCTCTGAGTGCTCTTTGGGCGTCCAGGCTCTCCAGTTCTCACTTCAACATCTAAACCATACACCGACTGCAATGTCAACATATACATCTGTTATTACACCGAGAAACACACACCACCAACCAGCACCAACTCACAGCCCACTCCCCTTGATAGCTCAGGCCCCCCACCACCCCACCCCAAGGCCAGGAAAGGTCCTACACGTATTGAACGCCAGAAAGGAGGTAACGCTTGCCTTATAAAGTCCATTTCGGAATCTGCACAGATTGCAGAAAAGGTCCACGTAGGCTCACACAGTACTACCAAGACCGCATCTGCGATGCATGTATTGATGAATTAGAGCAGATGAAGATTGACGAAGAGAACGATAGAATAGAAGAAGAACGAAGGATGAGAGAAGGGCTCATTTAACCCTAACCCATAGAGGAGATACATGCCATTCTTGATGCACAAGGACAGCTATGAGGTGATAGATCCACCCAGTCCAGTCGAGAAATACATCATGCAGATAGAACAATCAGTTGATGAACTCGACCAAAAGATCAAAGAAATCGAGAAGAATATAGAGATTATCCACGGAATCTCCAGATATATCATGGAGAAATTCTTAGGCGACAACCGCTTTGACCACCAAGAAGGAGAACCCAGTGTCAAATAGCATCACTAAAGTACATGAATCTGGAGTGGAGGTACAGCGGACAGAGCAATCTTCCGACAATGATTCTATTATGCTAAAACAGGATGCAAAAGGCGTAATGTCATGGGAGATTAAAGTCTACTGCAAACTCAATACAGCAGTAGGGGCAAGCCGCGCCATAGAAGATCTCGAACACATCCAAGATATGCTCAAATTAAGATACGGCTAACTAATGAACAAGAAGCCGAAGAATCAAACTGCTAAAGTAAAAGAAAGACTCATAATGACCGGACTCTGCATAGACAGAAAGGAGTTGCAGCTATTAGATAGTCATACCAATAATTTGCTAAGCCGGTCCAAATTAATTAGGATTCTCATCAAGAACTTTACATCATTATCCGCATCTGAGCAGCAACAGCTCATATCAGATGTGATCTTTGAAAACCAATAGCTATAAGAGCAATTAATGGGAGCCAGAGTGTGCAACGACGCTCATATCACAGGGTATTGTGATTGTACAGACAGAAATACTGTTTGATAATCTATATACTACTCTGGGGAGAACTGTGATATGTTGGAGGGGAGAGAGCTCTGGCTCCCTATTTCTCCCACATAGAGAGGGATATCATGAAAGCTGGAATGGACTTACAGGAACTCGCAAACGCAATAAATACAACATATGAACTGACTTCTGATCTCCTCGTACCAGAGGGGAAGATAACAATGGTAGAGACTGTGGCTGAAGCAAGCGACATTCGCACCACAGCACAGATACAAGAACAATCAGCATCACCTCGCCTGCGATTCGCAATCCCATCTACACATAATAGCCATGGAGATGTAGTACACGAGGCACGAACCATCAAAATAAGTGAACTTGCACATCAACAACTCGCAACTCACTTGAGGATACCCAAGACATACTATGATCGAATGGCATTCAATTCACCTGATCTTCTTTGTGTTAATGCCAATCAATGGCTAAAACAAGATTCAGAGGGGAAGCCCAAACGAATGCTAAGAACCCTCGACCCAGACAAATCAAGCTCATCACAAATAAGCAGAGCCCTTGAGGGATTCGATACCTTGCGACCAGATAGTTTGTGTCGTGCGTTCCTGTCTGAAAGATATAGGCCAATGGATAACTACTCATTGGCCCAACATGTCCTCCCATTATTCCAAGAAAACGAATGGGAAGTCAAGAGCGCTAACCTATCTAACAAATTCCTGGATATCAAAGCCATCAGAACAGGAGCAGATTACGGAACCAGAGAAGTCAAAGTAGGTGACCCCGTAGCCATAGGCGTCCACATAAGAAACAGTGAAGTTGGATGTGCATCGCTCAGTATCTCACCATTTATTGAACGGCTCATATGCACTAACGGGATGTCTATCCCAGATTTTGGTCCAGCACATAAGAGAAGGCACTTAGGAGCGCGGCAAGACGAAATATCAGAAGTAAATGATTTGGTTACTCGATACAGGACTGATGAAACCAGACAAGCCCATGACAGATACATGTGGTTAAACGTAAAAGATACTATCATGGCATGCAGCAATGAAACTACTTTCACCAACATTATTTCCAGGATGCAGGAAGCCGATCAGAATCACATAAACAAGGATGTAACCGAAGTCATCGAAGAGGTCGGGAAAAGATTAGTATGGCAGGATGAAGACAGAAGAAATATCCTCGATCATCTCATACATGGAGGAGATATCACACAGTGGGGGCTTGCAAATGCAGTAACTCGACACTCCCAAGACGTCGCTGATTACAGCAAAGCCACTGATTTTGAAATCAATGGTTGGGATATCGTCAAGATGGACAGAGCAGTTTTTAATGCTTGACACGTCCTTACACAAATAGTATCTTATGTGTGTGCAGGGAGGTGTGATCCATCATTGGATATGCCTACTGCTTACTCCGATGCCGCCTCCCTGCACCATAAACTATTGTGCCACAATCAGTAACAGGGACAAATGGGCAAGCTTCCTTCAATTTGGATTAGGGTTACATTCCGTATCCCTGTTGAAATTTATAAACAGTTTAAAGCTGTGTGTGCAAAAAATCACACTACCATGAGCAGTGTTGTCAGGGAATTCATGATTGCAATCATCGCTGACGAGAAGAGATTTGATGTCACATATGGAGCCCTCGAAGAAGAAAAAGTCCCTGCCCCGCTACAAAGCACTGAAGTATCTGAAAATCTCTGATAGAACGTTTGATAAATATCAGAAGATCTTAAATATTAAACCTCATAAGTACAAAGCCATAGAGCATGAAGGACGCACACGCCTTCATGCTTTTTTTTCTCGCATAGATTTGCTCAGAATGAGAGATCTAAAAACCCATGGAGGCAAGCGTGACTGAAGAAATAGTACCAGTAGTTGAAACCCAAAACATAGCCACAACGCAAGAAGTATTACATCGAGTAGCTATTATACAAGATGTAATGAAAAAGGTTATGCAAGAGGGAGAACACTTTGGAGTAATTCCAGGAACAGGATCTAAGAAAACCCTATTAAAAGCTGGAGCTGAAAAGTTATCTCAGGTATTCAAACTCCTACCACGCTTTGAAATAAATAAGCACGAGCACGAAGGCGACCACCGAGACTATGAGGTTCGTTGCATACTCTCGCATGCCGATGGATCTTTCCAAGGCGAAGGGGTTGGCAATTGCTCAACCAAAGAATCCAAATATCGTTGGCGCAAAGGAGAGCGAACATGTCCCGAATGCTCTGCTCCAGCAATAATCAAAGGCAAGAAAGAGTACGGGGGTGGCTGGCTATGCTTTGGCAAGAAGGGTGGATGTGGTTCCAAATGGCCTGACGGAACTGAAGCAATCGAAAGTCAGAACGTAAACAGAATAGAGAACGAAGATATTGCTGATACGTATAACACTGTCCTCAAAATGGCTAAGAAACGAGCACATATCGACTCTATCATAACAGCCACAGCAGCCAGTGATATCTTTACTCAAGACATAGGAGATTTACAAGAAGAAATCGCACCACCAATTAAGCAAACCGCACCAGCTAAACCAAAATCTCCTGAGTTTTATGAAGCAATTAAGAAGGAAGCTCCAACTGTATTTCATGAAGTTCTTCAACAGCTACCAAATGCTCCAGAAGTCCCTGAGTTTATTGATGGGGAAACACCAGAAATTCCTGATCCTAATCCCAAATTGGCTGTGTTATTAGGCCAAAAGAAGTTGGATTTTATGCAATTTTGTGAAGGGCAAAAGGAGCGCATAGGAGAGCCTAAGTATTACGAAATATTAGAGTTATATAGTATGGAGAAATCTATCCATGTTCACCCAGAAGATATAGATCGGATGAGAGCTGTAATGGGCAAACTCAAAAAAGAGAAAGGGATATAATGTCAACCGAACCCCATATTGTCCAAATAAGCAGACGAGATCGCGCACTATTTCTATCTGGGATAACTGCTTATGCTACATGGTACAATGGTGATAAGGTTGTTGGACCAACCAAGCTTAGAATAGAACAAATAAGAGCAGAGCTTGATCTCGGAATGTATGACGAAGACATTAGGTCAGCCTTAAAAACACATAAATTCCTTGAACATTACATGAATCCAACAGGAGAAGAACCCGACAATAAACCTCCCAATGCTCCCGTTGTCTGGAACAGAGCAGAATATATTACAAAAGAGCATCTTTTATCTGCTGGCAAGATGAACAGTTGGGTTATACGACATATGGCTGATTCATTAGGAGTAAATACCACCCGAATAAAAAGCCTTATGAAAATACATGAGGTCGAAATCCCACATTCGAAACTTATCACAAAGAAGAAGAAAAATGGGACAAAATCCACCAAAGATGGGCGACCCAATGACAAAGGTGCAAACGAAGGCCCTAGAGGGTTTCCGCATGCTTCATCAAACCCTCGGAAAGTATCCAAGCCTAAGAGAGATGGCACACCTGCTGGAAATAACGCCAAAAGCCGTGGATGATTGTCTAAAAATACTCGTAAAGAAGGGGTATCTTGAAGTCGGGACTGCCCATATGGCTAGAAGATACCACTATCCAATTAAACCTAAGGAGCTAATGGATCGTGAATACAACGCCCAGCCTTAGGGATGTAATACTAGCAGGAGATATAGGTAAATATTGGGTTCGAAGACTCAATTCCATCCTCAAAGGACTCATACTACACAAACAAAAGTAAGAGCGATGGACGATAAAGGCTTTTTCGGTCGGAACCGTCTCTATTATTTCTGGATGCTTAAGAAATACAAGGAGCGGGTCCGTCTGGAAAAGCTAAAGTATTGGATGTTCCAGAGAGATATGAAGTTATATCAAGACCAAAATGAGAGAAGAATCCGAACACAAAACTTAGCCAAGAGAGAATCAAATGATATGGACAGAAAGAAATTGGGACAGTAGACAATGGCCTAATTTTTCCTACGAAGAAATGGCCTGTTCACACTGTGGTAGGAACGAAATGGATGTTCTTTTTATGTCCACACTTCAACAAATACGCAGAGCTACTGGAGCGCTAACGGTAAGCTCAGGCTACCGCTGCCCCGAACATCCAGTGGAAGATGCTAAAAATGAACCTGGCGCTCATACTTTTGGTAAAGCTGTAGATTTAGCGGTGCAAGGTGCCAAGGCACTGTCGGTGGTAAAAATGGCCTTGGAATATGGTATGATGGGGATTGGAGTATCCCAGAAGGGGGATAGTAGGTTTATCCATCTTGACACAATGAACAACACTGACGATGGGGGCCGATTCCCTCGGCCTACTATCTGGAGTTACTAGCGAAGGTCTTTTATCAAATTCTGGATTTGTCGATTTGTTAATTTCTTTTTGGGCTTATACGCCTTAAGACCAGTAATACTCAAAGCATCTTCCACGCTTCCTGGAGTTCCTTCCTTATAAAGCCTAGAAAAACTTCCCGGTACTATAAAATCTTGTAACCCATCAATAACTGATTCGGTAATAAAAGACTCCATAGTATCTATAAGTGGCCCAGATGCATGGCTTCCTAAAACTCCAGGCACTCCACGTCTTCTGATATTACCCATAGAAGGCTCTTGAGTTCTAAAATTTACAAAGGCATCTTGATATAAACCTTGAGCTGGATGTCCCATTCTATCTGGAAGATTTGTTTCTTTAAATACGTATTGAACAAAATCAGGAGCAATAAACTCCCATACATCTTCTCCAAGTTCAAATAATTCAGGATGTATATCTGACATTAACTTTCCAGCAGATCCAGTAGCGACAAGATACATCATCATATGCCTAGTCAAAGGAGTCATATCGCCCTCTAATGCTGCATCAAGAAGACCCTTCTTCTTTACTCCCTTCACGGTATTACCAATAAGCTCTGTTGTAAAATCAAATTGGTTAATAGAATAAGACTTAAACATCAAGAGCAATCTTGCTAATGGCTTTCTTAGTATTGGTGGAGTTCCTGCCCTATTAAATGCGAAGTTCGCGTCATTTGAAAGAGCCCTTGCTTCATATGTAGCCTGAGTATGAAGCATACCCTCTCTCCTAAACTTCTCATAAGCTCCCAAAATACTACTTCCACGCAAGGTATTTTCTGACCACTTCCCAGGTTTCATGCCTATATCAATTATCGCTTCTGATATCCCAGATTTTCCCGCAAACTCAAAAAACTCTGACTGCCTAGCTACGTCATCTAATACTCCAGACTCCTTTAGAATATCAGCAACCTTATGCCCATATATTTTCCTATTACTAGATTGCTTAAACAAATAGTTCACGAGTCCAGAAATAGAATCTTCACGACCAAGAAGGGGGTAGGTATTAAGTATATACTGACTGAGATTGGCAAGTCCAAATCCAGCATTCCAAGCAAGCTTAGCATGCATTTGGATTCTATAAATCTGTGAGGCGACTGGACCGGACAAGTTAGGATCTTGTAAAGCATCAAGCATTGAATTAAGCTTCAGTGCCGTCTTGGCCCTTTGTCTTCTAAATCCCAATAATTGCTTAGTCGGCTTCCTTTTGCCCGTCTCGACATCAAGTTTCCTATTATTTTCAATTAGATTTTCTACAAAAAGAGTAGCAGCCTTTACATCCTCTTCATCCCCTGTCCTCGCTCTTCTAAGAAGCTTCGCTCCCTCTTTCCCACCTCCAATAAATCCAACAACCGAATCAACAGCACGATTATATTTATCTGCATTCTTAAAAGCATCAACAACCCATGCTCTTGTATCTGACTTTGCCCCAAAAACATGAAGCAAATAATCTGTCAATTGTTTCTTTGGATTAGTCTGAAGCAATTCTCCAGTAGATGTTTTTGTAGAACCTTCTGGAAGTGCAGCCAAAGATTGCATTCCGTCTTTAGCAATCTTACTAAATGTGATATAATCAGAAGCAGAATTTATGTAAGTAGACATTGCTGTTCTTAAATCAAACTCATATCCAGGCTGATCTTTTGTTCTCGGAAGTAAGTGACGAAAATACTCCGCTTCAGGAACAGGCTTTTCATCTAAAGAGTTTGCAACCTTTCTTTGTAATCCTTCTTTAGTATCCGCTGTAGTAGCACCAAATATCTGATCATAAAATTGCTTCTCTGCGCCAGGAACACTCTGAAGAGCCTTCCCTGCCCTTATAGCACTAAACCTCCCTATCTGTCCAGTATGCACATGCATAAAATACTCAGACATTCTAAGCCCTTGAGGCAAATCCAATCTGTCTGCTATGTATGGTAAGAATTTATTGCGTAACCACTTATATATTTCTGTTAGATTTGGATCATTATATATATAAGAAGGCTCTTCTAAAGGATCATCCAATCCCCTAGACAATAGGAAAAGTTTTTCTACTGCTATATCTTTCTCTGTCGGCTTACCAGTAAAGGAACTTGTTAAACGTTCCCTAAAAGAACGGTAGGTAACGCCTATTTTATGTACATTTCTATATGCATCTCGTACTAAAAATCCAGCCGGACCCTCAGAAAGCAACCTACCTGTTTTGTCAGGAGCTTTTGTCAATATACCCAAAGGCACGAGAACATTTTCATCAAACATATCGTGCCACTCATTCTTTTGAACCTGACCTTCCATCAAATAATTCTGAGTATTTAAAACCGTTCGTTTTACTATAGGATTTCTACCTCCACTATAGGAACCGCTCGGCCTTCCTAATCCAGTCTTTCGATAAACTAAACCAGCAGGTTTGAAAACATCCTCCCCCTCATCAAGAGCTATCTTATCCAAAGCAGGAGGGTCTAATTCTGGACGAATCTTTTCTGCCTCATCACTCGCCTTTCTTCTACCCGACTCCGATATTTCATTAAATAATTCTATATTTTTATTATGATCTCTATTGGCTTGCAAAAACTTAACTTCTTTTAAATTCCTAATAGTTTCAGCAGCCTCAGTTACCGAAAGCCTACTAGGCAAATACTTTTTCACATCCAACGAAACCTTCTTATTAAGAAGATGCTGGATCAATCCAGATAGCTCTCCCTTTTGAACCAAAGTCGCCTCAGCATCTCCTCCAGATAGAAACGCCCTTCCCCCAGCCCCTTCACCAACTACCGGCTGATCTCCTTCTGGGCCTTCCCTGAAAAATGGATGATTTTTTATTATCGCACTTGTTTCTCTTGGAGATACTTCTTCAACATAATCAAAAATATCCTCTCCAGTTTCAATCGCAGCATCATGATTCTTTTTTCTAAGATCCCTTAAGATGGGCTTAGGACTTTCCCTGTGGTACATAGCTCTTTGAACAGTAGCGATTGCTTCATCGGCAGTAACCACACGATTATGTACAGCCTTAAGCAGTTCGTAATGAAAGTTTTCTATATGAAGCCCATAAAGTTCCTCACCTGGAACAGTTAGATACTCAGATAGGTCAGGATCTTGTTGTAATCTTTTCAATTCCCCATGTATTTTCTGCATAGCAATATCAGGAGTCGAAGACTTGTTTTCTATCTCCCTTAAAACTCCTACAATAGTTGCACGATAAACATCTCTTGCCTCGGCTTTCCCCTCACCAGTCCCTCCTAAATGCATAAAAAACCGTTCGCCTTTAGGAAGCGAAGGGGGGCCTTGTGGGGTAATAGATAATGGCGTTACCCGAACAGCTTCATGCGGATCAACCCCCTTGGGGGGAGACTCAATCCAACTATTCCATTTCCCTGAAAATTCTAACCCTGTATTTCTTTTAATTACTTCTGCGGCTATTGCATCTATCTCTTCAGCATCAGTTGATAGTTCATCAGAATGTCGCAACCCCTTAAGAGATTTTACATGTCGTTCAAATAACTTTTCATCTGAAAGTTCTTCCAATTCCTTTAGGCTTGGACGAAGTGGGGTTTTCCAACGCTCAATCCATTTTCCTGCTGGAATATTTATCTCTTTTAGCCCCTCAAAAAAAGTCTCCCCAGAAGCTTCTTTAACCATCCTTTCAACAGGGAAGGCATCTTGCTCAATTTCAAACACAACACCTGGCCTTTTTGCATCAGGCCCACTGCCCTTAATTCTCTCGGCATAATCAACTGCACTGCGAATATCTGTAGTAGTAGAGAAGCCTTGTTGTTCTGATTGGAAATTTTCTGATGGCTTAAGTTTTAATGAGCCATCGGGTTGAACTATAGCAAGCTTCTCTCCAAGGCCAGTTCCATGCAGTAGTGTTGGACCGCGAAGCCCCTCATAGGCTTCCATTGGGATATCCTTAGGGATGTCAGTCTTTTCTAATAGATCTAACCCCTGATAAAAGTCTCCCCTTGCCAACCCTAATCGAGTTGAACCAAGAACATCATCTGAACTCAGCGGCAGAAAATCTCCTAATTCATGTGTCCCTCTATGGGGAATAGATGCATGGTATTCCAGAGCATCCTTCTCATTTGTTAATACCCCAGGATACTTTTCAAGTTTCTGACCAATTTTCAGCGGTTCCCCATTGGGACTTAGAATCCAACTCTCTTCAGCCGGGACCAGAACTTTCCCAGTATAACCACTCTCCGGATCAAACCCCCTTTCTGGAGTTAATCCAAAATCTTCATGCCCAGATGCTCTTTTATCTCTACTAATTTGCACCTCAACTTCATCTGCTATTCTCTCTGCATATTGCGTCTCATCATGATTTAGAGGCTCGCCTCTTTCTTTGCGACGCTTAGCATTTCGGAGAGCCTTTATCAACTTAGTTGATACAACATCTCCAGTAAGGCCAATAGCATACCACTCTAGCGCGGCAGGTAATGCAGCATCGAAATCCTCTTCCCTAATTGCCTGAGCAACACCACCTATCACTCCCTCTGGAACATTCCTCCCCATAAAACCACCAGTCCTACCCAACAATCTTCGGACGTTAGATTTCGAACCAAGTAAGGGGATTTTTTGCTGCGATAGAGCAGGGCCTAAGGCAGAAGTAGCAGACCATCCCGGAGCTTTGTCTTTAATTAACCCACGAAAGAGCCTAGTTGTTGGCTTCGCTAAATACCTTGACCCAATCTGAAATAGTTTTTGTTGACCTATCATACTTCCTGCAAGTTTCCCGCCTTCAAACCAAGGGTCTATCTTGCCTCCGACCTTTCCAACAAGAGGAAGATCAACTTCAGGAAGTGTCATTGTAAGATTTTCAGGACGATCCTTTCGATACTCCCCCATATCTCCAGGAATAACATTAAAAGAAATCCCTTCAGCAGCACCCCTAATTGTTCTATCCCATGTAGACTTAGCCATAAAAAGGGGCTCTACAAGATCTGTTTCATATCCGCGATTCTTAAGATTGCTAATCAATGATCTTGCGGCAGAAGGATCTTTTACCACATTCTTCCAAAGCTTGAGAAGCTGATGAGCAGAAAGCTCCTTAAGCGCATCTTCGCCTCCTCCTTCTATCTGCCTATATCGCTTAGGCTTTCGAGGAAATCTTGGTTTTCGCTTTCGTATTTGACTAGTTTCTGTCATAAAGATCTACCTAAAATCAATTAGTTGTAGGAGTGCCACCCTGAACCGGAGATTTCCCCCGTCTCAAAATTCTATTAAGAATTTTTTGAGGATTTCCTCTAATCCCAGTTTGCGCCATTTCATTTGCTGATTGCGCTATTTCTGCTAGACTTTGCGAGATAGAAGAAGGACGCATCGCCATAGAAGTCTCGCCCCAAGGAACATTAGATCTCATTGTCGGATTAGTAAATTCTGGAATTGTTCCAGTATAATTATCAGACATTGAATTATTATCTATATCTTCAGCAACCTGATCTATATTAAAAGGTGATGCTTGGGTATTGAATGCATTCGGACCTATCCTCCATTGACTCCACCCAGGATGCTCAGACGAACTTGTCTGAGAGGAAGGAGGCAAGGAAGAAGGTGTTGACGACAAAGAGCTATATCCATACCGACGTAATAATCCACTTGCAATTGGATCAACCTCTTTATTTTCATAGATTATACCATCCAAATCTTCTGACTTTATAAACCGACGAAGACCGCTATATTCATTCTCTACTTCTTTGATTTCATCATCTAGTCCATCCACACCCTCCCTCTTCGCCGTCTTCAACGCAATAAGTCTACTTAAGAGATGGGATTCTGCATTCCTGGCCGCATCTTTAGGATCTGCTACATCCTCCTCCCTAAAGGTACTCCCCCTATCAGTATTAACTCCCTTCCAATCCCCATTCTTTGTGTTCATCATCAAAGCTCGACCATCACCTGTTTTTATGACAAACCAATTTGGGTCTTTGAGCCTCAAAATCTCTGCTTTTTTAAGATCTATATTAGCCTGCGCTAAAAGCCCCTCTGTAATAGTTCGTATCTCTTGATTCTGAAGATCTCTTAGAGCAATTTCATTACGTTGTTCACCTAATTCCTTATCTATAAGCTGACCTAACCTTATAGTTAATTCCTTTGCTCTATCCCTATCTTTTTCGTGTTTAAACGCCCGTTCTTGAATCCCTAATTCATAATTATACCTCTGTTCTGCCATCTTCTTATCATGATCGAACTCAAGTTCTCTTATGTTTAGATCATGTTCCTGTCCAGATTCCCGAGATGCCCTATCAGCCATCACTGGATGATGAGGAGCCATCTCCCATTCAGGCATCCTAGGTGACCACGCCTCCCCGATATTCTGCAAAGCCCCACGCAAGCCACCCTGTTTAGGCCGATCTGATTTCTTAGGAACGAATCCAGACTTAAACATTTCAAGGAGCATTTGCTGCTGCTCCTTCTTCTTCCTTCCCGCATGACCCATGCCCCAAAGAAAGCTACTTCCTGCTCCAGCAAGAGGATCTCTTCTAGTTGTATATTGAGGGTACTGAGAATACTGATTCATTTAATTTTCATCCTCCTGTTTCCAGAGCAAATCGCCAATTCCGCTAAACAAATCATTCATAAAAATTCTATTTGCAGCTATATTATTCTGAGCGTTAGTACCTGCCGCAGATGTTCCCGCAAGAGAATCACTACCAAATGCACTGGTATTCATTAGGCTTCCTATCCCACCTAATCCAAAGTTTATACCAGCATCAGCATAGGCATCAGGTGCCATATATCCAGTTCTCCACTGATTAAGCTGATTATAGTAATCTTCCATAGCTCCTCTATTCAGAGCATCCTGCAATTTAATTTGACTTTGAGTTCTATCAAATTCTTCACCTAATAGATTAGTCACGTCTCCCAATCTATCCCGACGATACCCTTCATCGGAACGTGCGGCTTCCATTGCAAATTGAGAACCAATTCTTCCTTCTTCTGCGGCACGCGCTTCTTCGAGTTCGCCAAGCTGAGCCCTGAAACCTGGAGTTCCAAGTTTATTTAGGACACCTCCCGTGCTAATCAACCGCTCCCTTGCATCATCATAGCTTCTTTGCAAGGGGGCCATGGCTCCTTGGAGATATTCATCTCGTCTAGTATCCCAAGGACTGGGAGCTGACAATCCCGAAAGAGCTTCATTTATAGCTGGCAATCTAAGAGCATCTGTATAATCAGTTATAGCAGGCATTTCCAGACCTGTAAACTCATCCGAATAAACCTCTCCAGACCAAGGATCGTAAGGGCCTGCTCCTGCCACTTCTCCTGCCCCTCCTTCTCCCCCTCCTTCAACTGCCTCTTCTTCGGCAGACAGATCCCAAGGGTCTGTCCAAGGAATAGTACCCATGACTTCTCTAAACCATTGCGACCAACCCTCCTCAGTATCTAATGGCAAGATCTTCTTTAAAATGGACTCGATACTTCCCTCATCCTCGCCTAGCAGGAGTTTATTCTTCTCATACGGAGGCCAGCTTTCCGGACCCCATTCGCCACCTCCCCCCGGCCATCCCCAGCCTAACGATTCAAATTGATCTGTAATATCTGTAGGCAATCCTTCTTGCCATACACCAAAGTCATCATGCCAAGTATTCCACCTATTCTCCAAATCATCCAATTGATCTTGAAACCCAGATGAACCTGTGCCATCACCAGTATTAACATTTACTACCGTGCCACCAGTATCCTCAGGGAACCATCCTTCCCCTGGACCCTCCGGACCAAAGTATGTTTCAAATTCATCCTGCCAATTCATTTGCTCTGGAATTAGATCACTTCCTAACCCACCAGGACTAAAGAAGTCTAACATCTCCTGCTGCCAGTTGCGTTCGACTTCTGGCTCAGCAAGAGCTTCTCTTCCTGCCCACCAGTTTTCTATATCTGAAATCGCAAGCTGATTCTGAGGTTCGGGATATTCAGGGATTAAATTCTGGAGCATTTCATACCCCAATCCACCCTGACCAAAATAGCCATGCAGCCCTTGCTGCATTTCCTCAGGAGTAAGACCGCCCTGAACAGTTACATCCCCACCCCCACCACGAGCATCGCTCCAATCGCGGTTATTCATGAAATCCGTCATAGTCTGCCAATAAGAATCAGGGTCAAATCCTCCTTGGACAGTTACATCCCCACCACCAATGTCTCCCCAATCACGGTTGTCCATAAAATCTTGCATATTCTGCCAATACGTATTGGGGTCAAACCCACCTTGAACGGTCACATCCCCGCCACCAACATCGCTCCAATCACGATTGTCCATGAACTCTTGCATTCGTTGCCAATAAGCATCAGGATCAAACCCCCCTTCAAGAATTGATGGTTCATAATCAGGGATAAGGCTTTCCATAGCATTCCATCCTATACCCCCAGGACTGAACATATTGCCCATCATCAACCCAAACTCTTCAGAAGTCATCCCACCGGGTGCTATAGCATCCACAGGAGAACCCCCTACTTCACCAGTTGGCACACGATTATCCATGAACGTCCGCATCTGTTGCCAATAGGCATCAGGGTCAAATCCCCCCTGAACATTAATTTCAGGACTAAAATCTGGCAGACCAAGAGCCGCCGTAAATTGAGTTACGTTTGTTGGATCATCTAGATACGCTCTAAATGCATCTGCAAATTCATCAGTCCCAAATCCCCCGTGACTCGCAACAGTAATATCGGGAGACTGATAGTTGCTAACTGCATCACTAAAAATGTTTGCCCCTGCCCCCTCCGGACCAAAATATCCTTCAATTGCTTCATCTATTTCGCCAGCAGTAAGTCCCCCGACAGCGCCTCTGAACTGGGTTATATTTGCTGGATCTTCAAAAAATCTCCTGAAGGCATCTCCAAAGGCTTGATCTGAAAATCCCCCAGATAAATTTACAGGACCAGATTCAACTGAAATATTAGGAGAAAAAACATCTCCATGTTCCGATATATAATTAGAGAAAGCTTCTGCAAAAGCATCATCTGAAAATAGACCTGTTGTTTCAGGTCCCTCTACAGTAATATCAGGTGAAAAATCTGGAAGACTAAGAGCATTCTCAAACAGCTGTACATTACCTGGCTCTTGTAAGAAAGTCCGAAATGCAGCTTCAAATTCCTCTGGTCCAAATCCCCCTGAAACTTTAGTTGGCTGAACAGTAACATCAGGAGGTTCAACATTAATTTCTGGACTAAAAATATCTGCATTTTCTTCGTCATCCCAAAAATTTCTGAACATGCTGCCAAAAGCTTCGGGAGTAAGCTCTTCTGGGAAATTAAAAGCATCCCTAAACGTATTTACATTATCTTCATTGCCTAGAAACTCTGTAAAAGCTCGCGTAAATGCCTCATTACTAAACCCTCCATCGGGAGAAGTGACTGTCACGTCGGGAGGAGTGACTGTAAACTCAGGGCTATAAGTCGGGTTAAATATATTAGGGTTCGCATCAATGAATTCATTGAAAAGCTGAGGAAAAGAAAGGGCTAATGCCCCTTGAATATCATTTAACCCAAGGCCCTGATTCCCACTGGAAGTTCCTCTTCCAGCATGACCCATGCCATAAGCTTCTTGCCAGTCACTCCAAGCCCCTTGCAGTTGCGATATCGACTCCTGAAAGGGGCTCATGGCAGATGTAATACCAGTCGAGATAAGATTAGTTATCTCATCCATTGAGGTTGGGAGAGGAGAATTTTGAAAAGTCCCCCTTTCAACACTCGCTCTTTCATCAGCACTTACAGGTGTAAATCCACCAAACTGATTTTTGGTGTGCCAATTCCCCCAGTTGTCTGTGTAATATCCGAGATATCCGTCTAATGGTTCCATGGTATTATTATTCTTATTTAAAATCTAATTAAAGGAATTAGGCACCGTATCGTTAGGTTGATCCATGGGCCGAGGAGTTGGCGCTGGTATACCAGCAAACTGCCTCTTTATATTGGATAAGGCATTTCGAGTTTGAGGTGCTTGCCCCCTCAATAGCGAAGCCAATGGATTTTGGCCAGTTTGCCCCGTAGTGCGCGTCCGAGATTGAACGCTTGAAAGATCAAAAGGGTTTACTCGTCTTACGTTTCTATATGGGTTACTTAAAGGGGCTCGCCCAGGCATAATACGCGGCTGTTGGCGTTGTTGTCGTTGATTTATCCTATTAAACAACGCTTTGCGGAAAGGCAAATCAACAGCAAACTGCTGTTGCTGCATCTGCATCAATGCACGAGCCAAATCCATCTGCTGACGAGTGGCCTCATTGGAAACCTTCTTATCGCCCCGATTTGCGAAATAACTAATGCCAGCAGGAACCCCATACCTAACCAACCCTTCAAAAAAATCACCTAAACCAAAATCTGTACCAAACCATCCATCGCCGTTGCCCTCTTTTTTCGGGCCATTATCATTATTTTCTGCCATAACTATTCTTCTCCGTTAACAACTTCTAATTCACGCGTGCTGCGCTGTTTAATATGTGTAGCCCTAAGCTTATCAGCGATCTGCCAAATCCCACCCTTCATCAACTTCAACATTTTTATCTGTTGCTCTTCTAAATCCGCTATAGTCTGAGCCTGATTGATAAGAGAGCTATCATCTCCATTAGATTCAATCGCTGGAGTTGACAGCTTCAATTCTGCCGCCGTCATAGCGCCTTCCTGATAAGCCATTTGTTGAGTTATTTTATTATATAAGGCCAACTCTCTTCCAAGCCTATGATGTAGCTTTGTAATCGTCTCTATCTGTTGAAGGTCAAAGCGATGAATACTTTCTTCTCGTTCCAGATCTTCTGATGACACTGACATCATAAACTAACTCCTCCTAAAAGATCGAGTGCGTAAGTAATCGTGCCTTTGCTCTTCATTTGATATTCCAACATTACAAAGAATCCGTGTCTCAGCAGATGTTCCCGACTTAATTACCCTTACACTAAGCCATCCGAGACTGTCTGTATCTGTAGCATTTAAAGTAATCGTATAATCTCCATCAGATAACTCAGCCCAAGTGCCATCAGAGGGACTGGCATAAGCAGCCCCATTCTTTGATAACTCAATAGTTGGGCTTGAAACTCCAGTTTCAAAAGTTGCCAGATCCGTTTCATCTACTAAAGTTACCAGGATTTTTTGTCCTGATTGTGATAGTCCTAAGTTAAATACCCCCTGCGCTACCGGGCCTAGCTTGGCCATTATTTACGTTTCCTAAATTTAGGCGCAGTAATCCAAGCTGCAATCGTAGCTATCAACGCAGTAATCCCACCATCAACAAAACTCATTTCGAGCAGATCCTGAGCAAACGGATCTTGAGCAGAAGCAAGCATCAGAAAATAGTCTATTACCTCTTTGGCCCCACCTACGCTAAGTCCAGTTACAGCAGGATGGGTGGGCCTTTCGTCTGTTGACGGTTTAGATTTGGCGATTTCCTGAAACATCCGTAACGCGACAACCTCAGATTTAAGCGCTTGATGTGCTTCGCGGACAATGGGAGGCACGTCATCAGATCGCAGCAGTTCCTCCGCACGTACGATCTTAGGAGAGCGGAGGACATCTGTTGATTTCTTTGGTCCCATTAGTCGTGTCCATGTTTGCCGTCCAGTTCGCGGAT